>Ga0182001_10000004_pt1 | contig 58330 bp, 56 predicted proteins | sample BulsoiFelSFmetaG_FD_120485 | JGI IMG/M metagenome (GOLD analysis project Ga0182001, IMG submission 120485) | Bulk soil microbial communities from Mexico - San Felipe (SF) metaG | ecosystem: Environmental > Terrestrial > Soil > Agricultural land | place: Mexico: San Luis Potosi | collected... | reverse complement strand
TCTCGCTGCCGCTCTTCTTCTTTAACTGGAAATGGGCGCTCGCGCTCTTTGTGATTGGTTGGGGCTTTCAGTTTCTGGGTCATGCGTTTGAGGGCAATCAACCGGCGTTCTTCAAGAATCCTATGTACCTGCTTGTCGGCCCCGCCTGGTTCTTTCGTCGCATTGCGGGCGTTCTGGGGCTTTCAAAGAGTTCGGAGAGAAAATCATTCGCGGGCGACAAGGCTCGCAAACTGTAGCTTGAGTGGATGGAAGACTCCTACAAACAGTCTGCGCCGCAGACAATCGCGCAAGCGATTAGACAAGTTCTCGAACGTAATTCAATCGCCGCTCTCGCCACGCTCGTCGAGGCGAGAGAAGATGTCGGCGCGAAGCTCTTAGTTGAAGAAACCGGAGAGCGTCACGGCAGTCTTGGCTCGCTGGCTCTGGATGAAAGAGTTGCATCCTTTGCCGCAACATTCCTAGATTCACGCGCAGAAGCGCAGACTTTCAAGTTAGCAGAAATAGCTGATCAGCTTTTGCCAGGCGTGGAAGGGCGTGTTCTCTTCGAGCGCATAGAGCCTGAGCCGCGCCTGGTCATCTGTGGCGCGGGGCACGTCGGCGCATCGCTCGCTCGTCTGGCGCGCTTCATAGGCTATCGCACGACCGTGATTGATGACCGCGCGGATTTCGTCGCGCGCGAGCGTTTCCCAGATGAAGAGATCGAATTGATTGCCGCTGCCGACGGTTGGGCGGATGCGTTGCGCTTGAGCATAGGCGCGGGGCGCGGCGTCTCTGTCGCGGTCGTCACGCGCGGCCACAATGAAGATGAGGAATGTATGCGCGCCATCATGCGGACGCATCCCGATTACGTTGGACTAATTGGCAGCCGACGACGAACGAACATTGTGCTTGAGAGATTGCGCGACGCTGGCGTTGACGAGAATCGTTTGCGAGATGTCCGTGCGCCCGTCGGCCTGGACATCGGCGCGGTCTCGCCCCAGGAAGTCGCGCTCAGTATCCTCGCGGAGATAGTCGCCGAAAGACGCGGCGGCACGGGCCAGTCGCTTTCGAGTTGGAGAAGGGAGAAAAGAAGGGATGAGGGATGAGGGCGGCAGCGATGAATGAAAAGAAAGAGCGAATCATCGTCTGGCTTTTCTTCATCCCTCATCCCTCATCCCTCATCCCTTTCCTCTATGGCTGCTGAATTAGAGACAGGCGAGCAGAGAGAAATAAGGCGCATGGGCGGGATGTTTCGCGCGCTGTCTCATCGTAACTTCAGGTTGTTCTGGGCGGGCGCGTTTCTCTCGAACGTCGGGACATGGATGCAGGCGCTCGCGCAGGGCATCCTCGTCTATCAGTTGACGCGTTCGGCTTTCTGGCTCGGGTTTGATGGTTTCATGGCGACCGCGCCCGGCCTTGTCTTCACATTGCTCGCGGGCGTCTTCGCAGACCTGGTTGATCGCCGCCGTCTCCTCTTGTTCACGCAAATCGGCGCAGGACTCTCTGCGCTCACGCTCGCCTTGTTGATCTGGACGGGCGTCGTCCAGGTCTGGATGATTCTCGCCCTCTCTTTCGTCAACGGCTGCTGCTTTGCCATCGCGGGACCTTCGTATCAAGCTTTCACGCTCGATCTCGTCAACCGTGAAGACTTAGCCAACGCGATTGCGCTCAACTCCACGCAGTTTCAATTCTCGCGCGTGATAGGCCCTGCGCTCGCGGGCATCGCTCTGAAAGTCTTCGGCCTCGCCGGATGCTTCTTCGCCAACGCGCTCTCGTTCGTCGCCGTCATCACGGCCTTGATGATGGTGCGCTTCGATGAAGCGAAGACCACGACGCGAGCGCATTCGGTCAAAGACAGAAAAGCCGTCTGGCAGGATTTGAAAGATGGCTTGCGTTATGTTCGCACACGCCCACGCGTCTTCATGTTGATTGCCCTCTCAGGCATGACGAGTCTCTTTGGCGCGCCGTACATGCAGATGATTCCACTCTACGCGCGCGACGTGTTGCACATGGACGAGCGTGGAAATTCGCTTTTGATGGGAGCGTCGGGCGCGGGCGCATTCATCGGCGCGCTCGTGCTCGCGTACCTCGGTGACTTCAAGCACAAGGGCTGGTCTGTCCTCAGTGGCGCGTTCTTCTTCGCGCTCTGTTTGATCGGTTTCGCCTATTCGACTCAACTTCTCGTCTCGCTCACCTTCATCTTCGGGATGGGCTTTGCGATTGTCAGTTGTGTGGCGGTCATCAACACGCTCTTGCAAAAACTTGTGACGGACGAGATGCGCGGGCGCGTGATGAGCATGTTCATCCTCTCCTTCATCGGGACGATGCCCATCGGCAACTTCATCGCGGGCGCGGCAGCAGAGCGTTTCGGCGCGCCCCACACGCTCGCCACAGGCGGCGTCATCATCGCCATCTTCATCATCATCGTCACGCTGCGCGACCAGCGTTTGCGAGAACTGCATTGATCTGTTGAAGGTGGAGAACGGGTCAGTACCGCCTGCGGTAGCGGGCGGGTCGGGGCTACTCCGACCCGCCCGCTACCGCAGGCGGTACTGACATATCGCTTTGCGAGAGTTGCGGTCAATGTAAGTTCAAAATTAAAACCCTGAGTGCAAGAAAAAGTTTTACAGGCGTTCTTCTGGCAAAGCGCAGAGATAAGTCCGCGCAGAGATATGAGCCTTCAAAGGAGCGAATTTATGCGTAAAAGTAGAGCTTTCATCGGTCTGACCTTTGTTTTGCTGCTCGTGGCATCTGCCGCCACCGCAGCCTTAGGGCAGGGCGTGATCGTGCCGGGGCCGTGCCGTCGTTGCCCCACGCCGCCGCGTCCCGTCACACTCCCTCGCGCCTTGCCCGTCAAATCCGTCAACATTGACACCAAAATTTCCGGTCAGGTCGCCACCACGCACGTCGAACAAATCTTTCGCAACGACACGGACGCCGTCCTCGAAGGCACATACATCTTCCCCATCCCTGAATCGGCCTCAATCGTCGAGTTCGCTATCTGGGACGGTGACCGCAAATTGGTCGGCGAGGTGCGCTCGCGCGAAGAGGCGCGCCGCATTTACGACGAGATTGTCCGCCGCCAGCGTGACCCCGGACTTCTCGAATACGCTGGCAAAGACCTTTTTCAAGCGAGCATCTTTCCCATCCCTGCTCATTCGGACAAGAAGTTGGAGTTGACCTACACTCAGGTCTTGCAGGCCGAATCGGGCACGGTCTCGTATCGCTACCCGCTCGGCACAGGCAAGAATCTGGCACAGATAGGCGAAGTCAATGGCCGCGTTGACATCGAGGCCAAAGAGCCGATTCGTAACATCTACAGCCCGAGCCACGATGTTGACCTGACCAATCACGGCTCGCGCAATGCTCGCGTCACGTTCGAGTCAAAGGCTGGACGCGAGCCGCAGGACTTTCAACTCTTCTACTCAATCTCGCGCGAAGACTTCGGCCTCTCGCTCCTGACGCACCGCGAGCCTGGCAAGGACGGCTACTTCCTGATGATGCTCTCGCCGAAAGACGATTGGTCTGAGAACGAGTACGCGGCCAAAGACATAGTCTTCGTTCTTGACACATCGGGTTCGATGAACGATGAAGGGAAGATCGAGAAGGCGCGTTCTGCGCTTCTGTTCGGCGTCAAGAGCCTCCGCGCGGAAGACCGCTTCAACATCATCTCGTTTGCCGGAGAAGAACGCTTGATGGAGAGCGGGATGATCGCGGCGGATGAGAAGGGTCGCGCGCGCGGCGCGGAGTTCGTCGGCAAACTAAAAGCTACGGGCGGCACGAACATCAACGACGCGCTCAAGGCCGCGCTCAAGCAGTTTGACGACAGCGACCGTCCCAAAATGTTGGTCTTTATGACGGACGGCTTGCCGACAGTCGGCGAAACCAATATCGGGCGCATCATCGAGAACTCGCACACGCCGCGCGTCAAGGGCTTGCGTCTTTTCACCTTCGGCGTCGGCTACGACGTGAACACGGCGCTCCTTGATAAGCTCGCTTCCGAGAACGGCGGCGTCGCAGATTACGTCGAGCCGAAAGAGAATCTCGAAATCAAGGTCTCAAACTTTTTCACGAAGATTAACTACCCTGTGCTGACAGACCTGGCCTTGAACATGGGCGGCGTCAAGACGGATTTAATCTATCCGCGCAACTTGCCGGACTTGTTCAAAGGCACACAGATAACTCTCATCGGTCGTTATCAAAACGATGATGACCTCAAGCGCATAACCGTCGCTTTGACGGGCAAGGCCGGGCGCACGCCGCGCACTTACTCGTTCGAGAATCTGCGCTTTCCTTTGAAGGAAGACGAGAACGATTTTCTGCCGCGCCTGTGGGCCACACGCCGCGTCGGCTGGCTGATGGAGCAGATCCGCACCAACGGCGAGCAGAAGGAGCTGCGCGATGAGATAGTTGACCTCGGCACGCGCTACGGCATCGTCACGCCTTACACTTCGTATCTGGCGGTTGAGACCGATCCGCGCCAGGCGACCGGGAACAATAACTTCGTAGTTAACGGAGTGGATGAAGATCGTGTCGCTAGTCGTCCTGCAAAAACACGGGGCACTTCGTCCGGTGGCTTCTACGGAGGCGCACAGCCGAAGGATGCGCCGATGACGATTGCGGCGGACGCAGCGAAAGCGACGACGGGCGCTCTGGCAGTTCAACAGAGCAAACGTGATCGCGCGCAGCAGGAGACCATCACCATCGCTTCCGATAACAAAGAAATCCCGGCATCCGTCATGCGGAGCGTCGGCAACAAGACCTTCTATCTGCGCGATGGCGTGTGGACTGATTCAGAATTTAAAGATGATTCACGTCAACCCGTGACGACGCTGACGTTCGGCAGCGACGAATACTTCGCGCTCTTGCAGAAAGAACCGCACTTGGCGGAATACTTCGCGCTCGGCGAGCGTGTCGTGGTCGTTTACCAGGGGCGCATCTATCGCGTCAACGCGGCGACGAAATAAACTGAAGCTGAGAAAGTCTTCATTCGACGTTCTCAAAAAGAGCCACGCGCTTCGCAACATGAAGCGCGTGGCTTCGTCTTGTCAGAGCGAATCAGTTCGTGTACAAGTGTGGTCGAAGTTATTCCAAATAATCATCGTGCGTTTATGGCGAGCGATATGGACCGCAGAGGACGCGGAGGACGCAGCGGGAGATAAGAGAATTTGAGATGGCAGATTTCAGATTTGAGATTTCTAATCTGCTATTGCTTTTCCTCTGCGTTCCTCTGCGTCCTCTGCGGTTAATTCAAACTCTATTTCTAGATTCTTAACGAAATGACAACTCCGAAGAAATTTCTGTTGAAGAAGGCTGGCGCGATTCTTTTATTTATGTTCGCGGCAAGCGTTGCTTATGCACAGGAGGGCTGGAGGTCTGTTCGGAACAACGCTGGCGCAAATGATTTGAATGCCGTCTCTTTCGCGGATCAAAAGCGCGGCTGGGTCGCAGGTGATGGCGGGTTCGTGAGTCACACTTTGGACGGCGGCGAGACCTGGACGCCGCAGACAGTGGCGACGAAAGATGCCATCAACGACATCTACTTTCGCAATAAGGATAACGGCTACCTGCTCGCTGGCAACAGCATCTTTCAGACGGACGATGGCGGAGCTACCTGGCAAGAGATTCGCCGCTACTTCGCTTCGGATTTCGGCGGCGCGATGCCGGAGCTTTACAGCGTCCGCTTCTCAGGCAAGAAGCGCGGCTGGGTCGTCGGCTCTATCAGTAAAAATGATGTGGTGGTTGACAGCCTCGTCATCTACACAAACGACGGCGGAAAGAGTTGGCAGCGACAGAAAGTTCCGACCAGGAAAGAGTTGATTCATCTCGATTTCGCTGATGAAAAGCGCGGGTGGATTGTCGGCGACGGCGGCGTCATCTTGCACACGGATGACGGCGGCGAGACCTGGTCCGAGCAATTGTCGAACACGAAGGTCACGCTCTATCACGTTGATTTTCGCAACGAGCGTCTGGGTTGGGCTGTGGGCGAGCGCGGGACTATCTTGAGGACGACCGATGGGGGCTTGAGCTGGGTTGCTGCTGAAGTTCCTGTCAAGGGTACGCTCCTGAGTGTCTCTTTTCCTGATGATAATGTCGGCTGGGCCATTGGTAAAGGCGGCGTGATCCTGCGTTCCGATGATGGAGGCCGTAGCTGGGTACGGCAGGAGAGCCGGACGAAGGAGAACCTCTACGCGCTCTACATAGACAAAAAGATGGGCTGGGCTGTCGGCGGCAAGGGAACTATTTTGCAATATGCGCGATAGAGTTTAAGAAGATTATTGAACCGCAGAGGACGCGGAGGGTCGCAGGGGAGATCAGGAAATAAATTGAGGTTTTGAATTTCGGATTTGAAATCTCAAATTTGAAATGGTTTTTAATTTCCTCTGCGACCCCCCGCGTCCTCTGCGGTAAAATTTCCGTGCGAGATTAGAGCAACCCCGCGCGAGGGGCAGAACATCTGAAGGTTTGCAAGGTTACCCCGAAGAGAACTGCTGTTGGGGAATAGCGGTTGGGTAACATTCGATTCCTCCTGTGATTCCGCCCGGTATGATGAGCGTCATGCCGGGCGGCTTTTTATTCTGGGAAGCTTTTTTGAGCTTGCCTGGACGGAGGGAATTTACCTGTTCAAGCGTTGTCCCAAACCAGATTCTTCTAACATCTCATTAATCGAAGAGCCGCTCAGAGAGATAAATTCCGAGCCATTTGTTGAGAGCAACTCTGCATGAATCACGGATGCTCCCGCTTGAGAAGCAAACATCGCCAATACTCTCTCTCCGACCTGGCGGCCTCTTTCATCGAGCACCGGCTCTCGCTTAATAATCTCCACAGCATCTTTAAGCCTCTTCTGCAACTCGCTCCGTGCGCGTTCGGGCGAGGAGTAGATTATGCTTGTCTGATCGAGCGTTGTCCCATTAGAAAAACTCTCGGATGTGCTGAAGCTACTCTCCGACTCAGTAAAATTGCCAGCCGATATGCCACCTCCGCCAGCGCCGATAGAGGACACGACTGATGGCTGACGTGCTGGCCCAAGCAGTGAAGAGCGATTCTCCTCAACCCGAGTAGATGGGTGAAAAACAGACCAGATGAAGGAGACGGCGACACCGATGATAAACGTGAGAAGTGCGACAGCAAGGCGAAACATTAGACGGCGCATCTCTATTGACTCCCTTCAGGCAAGTGGATTCTGACAGTTCGGCGAGCGGCAGCCGCTCAGAACTTCCATCGTAAAGACCCAAACGATCTAACTCGGCTTCTCGTTAATCATTCCGCGCAGCTCCGCTCTCAGGCGTTCGATCTCGGCGAGCTTCTGCTGGACACGGTCAAAGAGCGCGGATTGCGTCTTGATGCCTTCGTCAATGAGGAAGGCTGCGGCTTCGGCGCGGTTGCGGAAGACCCCGGCCTGAACGAGTTGTTCCAATTTTTCCTGTGCATCGTGCGAGACTTTAACTGCAACCACGTAATCGTCCTTTGCTGAGATGGCGCGCTCGATGGTGCGGCTGATGTCGCGTCCGATGGCGCTCAAAGATTCAGGGATGCGCGAGGCGATCTCGCGCACGGAAGAAGAGGTGCGCCCGGTGCGCTGGTGCTCGGGTTCATCCTCGCGCAGCATCAGATCGTCAATCGGCTCCTGTTGATCGTGTTGCGGATCATATGGATTGCTCATTTTGGTTAAGACTCCTTTGAGATAACTTTACGCGCTCGGTTGAGTAAAAGTTCTTGCCCCGACACGGTTGGTAACTTGAACTCGGAACAATTGCTCTCGACGATTAAACTCGTGAGCATTCTAGGAAGCGGTTGCGCAGGGCGTCAAGGAATCTTTCACCGCCAATCTCTAAAGTATCCCGCTCGTGAATCTACGCTCGCCCTTGTATTCGTAACTCAAATGTTCTATATCCACGCTGGCTCTTCCAGAAAAAGGAGGATGAATCCTTTATGACTGCAAATAGACTCGAAATCAAAGAGCGCGAGCTAGAGGGCGCAGTAGCGCTTGATGTCATCGGAGAGTTAACGGTGGGAGGCGGCCACGAAACTCTGCTTGAAAAGGTGCGGAAGCTGTTGGACGCTGGCCGTCGTTTCCTCGTCATCAATCTCTCGCAATGCAGGCGCGCGGACAGCGCAGGCTTGGGCGAGCTTGTGACCTGCCTCGTCACGGCGACGCGGCATGATGCTGTGTTGAGACTCGCAAGCATCCCGCAACCGATACGCGGCTTGATGAAGATGACGAACCTGCTCAAGGCGTTCGAGGTGTTCGAGACGGAAGAAGCGGCGTTGAAAGGATGAAGAAACAGTTGGCATTGGGCAACAGGCAGTCGGCAGAGCGGGCGTTCGGGCAATGTTGATGAAAGATTTGCAACCTGCTCTCTAAATTGTTCAGCCAATAAGTGCTAGAATCGCTCCGCTCTGAGTTGAAGAGAGTTTGAGATTTTTCCTTCGCGCAAAAGATTTTTGAACAGCCGTCGAAGGCTTAAGATGCGTGGTTAAATTCTTAAAGAATTGAGAGAGCTAAAAATCATGCCAATAGTCAGCAGACCCGACCAAGAGAACAAACACACCCTGTATGACATTCCCGAAGAATTATTGGAGCAGTACAGAATCCCTACAGACAAACTCGTAGAGATGTTCCCGAATAAAGAGGAACATAACCGTGACGAGGCTGTGGCCATCGTTGCCGCCGGATCGGATGCGGACGGCGATGTGCAGGCTTACTCAGGCCAGGACATTTGCTATGCATGGCAATGCGACGCGAGCGGAAAATGCGCTTACGTCTGGTGGTATTGCTAATGGCCTAAGGTCTGAAGAATCAAAAGCCACAGGCAAATAATTTTTCATCAAGCTTTTTAAGGAGCAAAGCCACGGAATGGATTCTGCTTCAGAGACCTCTCCTGCCCAGACGCCGCAGGCGACCATCATTGCGTGTCTCGCTCGCGCTCAGGAATTGCAGCAAGACAACAATCACTCCGGCGCAATCAGAGAGTTGGAAGCTGCCTACGCGCAGATGCAGGCCACGCCTTACCAGGTGGAGTTTAAGACGCATGTGCAACTTGTGATTGAGTTGTCGGCGGCCTATTTGCATGCTAATGAACTGGGAAAGGCGCGCCACGTGCTTGAGCGGGAAGCAGCCTTCGCGGAAAAGATTTTTCAGATCATGCAGGCTACGGGGACGCCTCACCAGAAGCGCGAGGCCGCAGCCGGACGCATCCAGCTTCGTGACCGCGCGAGCCAGGTCGCTCTGCTCGGCATGGGTGCGCCTGAGATTGACATCAAGCATTGGATCAAAGGCGAACCTGCGACCCTCTCATCTCTGCGCGGCCAGGTTGTGCTTCTTGAATTCTGGGCGACCTGGTGCAAGCCCTGCGCCGAAATGTTCAAGAAGCTCAGGGAACTGGATGAAGCGCACAGGTCGCGCGGCTTAGAGATAGTTGCCGTCACGCGTCATTACCTGGCCGAGCGCAATAATGCTCAATCAGAGACGGACGAGTTGACGTTGATGCGCAACATGATTGAAGAGCGAGGCGTTGAGTTTCGCGTCGGCGTCGCGGAGGATGAAGGTTTGCAGGAGCTTTACGGCGCGATTGGACTTCCAACGCTTGCTTTGATTGACCGCAGGGGCATCGTGCGCTATGCACACTTCGGCGGTGGGCCAGATACGGATTTCGAGAAACTCCTGGATGAATGTTTGAACGAGCGCGCTTAGCGTAGCTGGACCTGACCTTGATTGCAGAAAAAACTTGCACAGTCACGGTTTCGCTGATAGGATGCGCGCGTTTCAAAAGCAAGGTTGATTCTGACGAACTAATTTGCGGCCACGCCAGCGGAAATTCTGCGAGCGTCACAAAGGTCTCGCTTAGTTGCCATAAAACTCTACAGCTAGATCAACGTTTCAAACGGCGTGCGCCCTGACTTTTAATTACCCTTGAACTCTTATCTCGGAATCGTTAAGAGTGTTGTCCTGTCAAGTTTACAGTCAGCGTGGAATGAGACTGTGAGCCAGAGGTCGCAAAAGTCTCTCAAGGCCACGTCCGATTGCTGTATGACACGAAGCCCAAGGGCAAGGATGAAGATGAACATTTCTGCTTCTGAAGCTTTTCAGTCAGGCTGCGGAAACTTAAGGCAGCTTCTTGAAACGAAAGGTGATGGGCCACGAGAAACTTCCAGTCGCGCTGCTTCACCGATCAACTTGGACGAGGAAGCAAGAATTCCTCGATAGCCCCCTTAAAAGGAGAAAGGAAAGCTATGGCAATAGTCAGCAAACCGGATGGAGAGAATGTCACACTGTATGACATTCCAGACGATCAACTTGAGCAGTACAAGCTTTCACCTGAGAAGGCTGCCCAGATGTTCCCGGAATCAGACGCCGCGCCCGGCGACGCGATGGGAACGGTGAAAGCCGCAAACGTCGGCGGTGGAGACGTGCAAGCCTACAGTAACACGAACATCTGTTACGCATGGCGCTGCAATGCTTGGGGTAGATGCTGGTATATCTGGTGGTACTGTTAAAAAGTAGGACTGATAGGCAGGGGCGGGAAAGAATTATGAACTCTTTCCCGCCTTTCACTTTATTGCCAGGTCAGACGCGCAAACGCTGTAGCTCAAGAAGCGAGATGAAAAGCTCTCTCCCTGAGAATTTGAGATTGAACTCGTGACATCTCTTTTCTGGAAGAGCATCGTTGATTCATCGCTCGATAGATTTAATTTTCCTCTCCAGTCTAACCGGAAACGCCCATGTCAAATCCTGCTGCTCCGCCGCCGCCTCCGGGCATGGCCGACGCAATTCCGCCCGGCGCTCAGGGCGAGCCACCGCCGGAAATGATGTTCGGAGAACCCGGCGCGCCGCCTGTGATGAGCGCGCGTCCTTACATAGGTCGCGCGCTGAAGATGCTCGGCCAACACAAATCGCTGACGGCGACGACCATGATTCTCTCGCTGCTGGTGACGCTCTTTCCATTCATCGCCAGCATCGCCTTCGCGGCAATCTTTCAGGTTCTAGGGCCACTGGCCGGACCAGGCGGCGCAGCCAATAACACTGCGACGAGCGGAATCTGGGGGATGACAGCGCCGCTCTTCAGTAAATCGGATACGAGTTCGCTTGGCAGCTTCAGTTGGCTCGCCACGCCCTTGACGTTCAGGACTATCTTAATCGTCTGGGCCTGCGCGCTGGTCCTCTCGCAGCTCTTGAGTTTTTTGCGCGCCTGGCTCATCGCACAACTCGAAGCGCGCCTCCTTCGTGGAATTCAACAGCAGATTTACGAGCACATTCAGTCGCTCTCTTTAGATTTTTTTACGGGCGCGCAGACGGGCGCGCTCATGCAGCGCGTGCTCTTTGAGGCGGCTGGCGTCCAGCGCCTGCTGACACAGGTGATGCTTTATCCTTTGATAGATGTGCTGGTCGTCGTGGTCGTCCTCGTCTATCTCCTGATGCTCAGTTGGCAGATGACGCTGATCTCGTTTGTGCTCGCGCCGCTCGTGCTCTTGATGTTTCGTTATACGAGCAAGAAGCTCCAGAAGTCCGCGCTTGCGATGTCAATGAGCGGGCGCGAGCTTGGCTCTGAACTGGAAGAAACTATCAGCGGCATCTCCGACATTCAAACCTTCAACGCGCAGGAGCGCCGCAGCGAACGCTTTGGCAAAGCCGCGAAAGAGTCAGCAAATAATTCTGCAATGATGATGGTCTGGATGGAGCTGAGCAATAGCGGCGCGCAGATCTTCATCGCCGCGAGCACCGCTCTGGTCCTGATTGTCGGCATCATCTATTACCCGCAGTTTGGCTTGACGCTGGCCGCCGTCATTGCTTTCGTCCAGATGACGCCGCAGATGTTCGGCGTCGTCCAACGCCTGATTGCAACCTACACACAGTATCAATCATTTGTGCCAAACGTCGTCAACACTTTTGACCTGTTGGACACGAAACCCTCTGTGCAAGAGAAGCCCGACGCAAAAAATCTTGGCGAAGTGCACGGCGACATCAAATTCGAGAACGTTGTCTTCGGCTACTCGCCTATGCAGAAGGTCTTGAACGGCGTCTCGTTCGAGATTAAGGAGGGCGAGACGGTCGCTTTCGTCGGTCCCATCGGGTGCGGCAAGTCAACTGTGATGAATTTGCTCTTGAGATTCCTCGAACCCGAAAGCGGGCGCATCCTGGTCGAAGGCAACAACATCTCGGATGTCACGCTCTCTTCCTTAAGAGAGCAGGTCTCGAAGCTCTCGCAGTTTCCGTTCTTCCTCAAAGATACGATTCGAGAGAACATTCGACTCGGCAAGGCTGAGGCGACCGATAGAGAGATAGAAGAAGCCTGCAAGACGGCGCACATTCATGACGTGATTGTTGATTCGCGTCGCATGCCGAAAGGTTACGACACGGTCGTTGACGTGCAAGTCCCTTCGGGCGGACAGAAGCGACTGATCGCATTGGCAAGATGCCTGCTGCGGAAACCGGAAGTCTTGTTGCTGGACGAGCCGACGGAGAATCTGGACGTGGACCAGCGCAATCGTCTGATTCAGGTCATCCGCGAGTATGCTCAACTGCCCGAGAATCGTCGCACCTGCATCGTCATCAGCCACGACCTGAACTTCGTCGCCGCCGTCTCAGACCGCATTATCGTCTTAAACGGTGGACAGATCGTGGAAGAGGGCACGCACGATGAACTGCTCGCACGCGAAGGAGGACTCTACCGGACGCTTTACGATTTGAAGAACGTTGACCCCGCGCTCTTAAAGACGCGCAGTGATGGTCAAGGGATGAATGGTCCACCACCCGGCGCGGCGATGGGTGGCATGCCGCCGCCTGGAATGGGCATGCCGATGTGATGGTGTGCGAATGCCCGATGAGTCAGTTTACCTAACTTTCATTGTGACGCTTTACCTGTTAATTCCTCTCTATTCTGTAGGGCGATGGCGTAAAGAATCGTCTTAATCTGAAATGGTGTCAGGTCTGGATAGGCTTCCATGATGAGGGCGATGATGCCGACGACGTGCGGGCAGGCAAAGCTGTTGCCTGTCAGTTGGCGAAAGCCGCCGCCAGGCCAGGTGGTTCTGACCTGCACGCCGGGCGCGACGATCCCTATCACCTCGCCGTAGCGATAGCTGAACTTGAAGGGGTTTGTCCCGCTGTCCTTGACGACGGAGACGAGCGAGGAAGAGAAGATTGAGGGAAAGCTTGGCTGCGGCAGATTGTTCGCCGCCGCGACCACTATGCATCCAGAGTGATAGGCGCGATCTAAAAGATCGTGAAGCGGCCCGTGATACTGCGGCTTGGTTGTTCCCAAAGAGAGGTTGATGACCTGCATCCGTTGCTTGATGGCGTAGTCAAGCCCGGCCAGAAACATGTCGCCCGAGCCTGAGGCGTTCGCTCCCAAGACCTTGACGCTGTAAAGCTCAACTTCGGGCGCGACCGAGGTGATGATTCCGGCGCAGGCCGTGCCGTGTCCGGCGGCGTCGCCCGTCTTTGACGGCTTGAAAGTGACGCGGCCATCTTCGACCACCGCTTCGACAGAATCTTTGACCTTGCCTTTCAAGGCCGGATGATTTGCATCAATGCCGCTGTCAACGACCGCCACGCGCACGCCGCGCCCGGTGCGTCCATCCCACACCATTTCGGGCGTGATTGGCTCCCATAAATTTGGAAGCGCGCCTTTTTTTTCTTTCGGGTCAGACTTTGCCATCTGGGCAGCAACTAATCGGTCAGCTTATACGTACTGCTTCTCACGAGATAAGGAACGAAGCGCGTTATTGTACGATGCATTGCAGCGGAAAAAAAAGGGATGAAGGCGAAGGATGAGGACGGCAGCGATGAGAGATGAAGAAAAACAAACGGTCTTTCGGTCTTTCTTTTCCTTCATCTCTCATCGCTGCCGTCCTCATCCCTTTTTTTAGTCCGCGCAACCTTGCCCGTCTCGCCAGCATCCGTGTACTATGCAAAGAGCCGGAACGCTCGGCGGTGGCCCTGAATCAGCGCTCTTTCACTGAGCGCTACGGAATTTTCCAGTTTTTTCAAAAGAGGCTTTCAGCAGTGAAGAATAGAATTACTCTCGCCTTAGTCGCTCTACTTATCGTTGCTTTAACAGTGCCGGTGTTTGTCTCGGCGCAGCAACAGCAGCAGCAAAAACAGCAGACGGCGTCAGACCCGACGACGACCAACAAATCGTCTGGGGTCGCAGGCCGTCGGAGCACCACTCGCCCGCCGCGCATCGTCAGCGACGCCGCCTCGGGCGTGGAGCAGGATTTTGCCGAAGCCCTGACCATCATTCAGGAAAATTACATAGACGGCAACAAGCTCGATTACAACAACGTCTTCAAGTCCTCGATCATCGGAATGCTGCGCTCATTGGACCCGCACTCGAACTATTACGACCGCGCGGAGTTTGACGAGCTGAAGACGGACCAGCGTTCGGAATATTTCGGCATCGGCGCTTCGATTCAGAATCAGACCATCGGCGACAAGACGGACACTTACGTCATGGCGACGTTTCCGGGTTCACCCGCAGCCCATGCCGGTCTTCGCTACGGCGACAAGATCATCGCGGTTGATGGCGAAGACATGACCGGGAAATTCTCTTCGGACGTGCGCGACAAGATTCGCGGGCCGCGTGGCTCGACCGTCAAGGTGACGGTTGAGCGCGCCTCGACCTTGAAGCCCGAGACGGTTGAGATTACGCGCGATGCCGTGCCGCAGCCTTCGATTCCAGACGCCTACATGATTCGACCCGGCGTGGGCTACATCGGCATGACACAAGGGTTCAACTACACGACGGCTGATGAGTTGCAAGCCGCGCTCGATGATCTTCATGCGCAAGGCATGCAATCGCTCGTGCTCGATTTGAGAAACAATCCGGGCGGATTCCTGGATCAAGCGATTCGCGTTTCGGAAAAATTCTTGCAACGTGGTCAAGTCATCCTGACCCAGAAGGGGCGCAACGGCCTTGGCGACAAGTCTTACGAATCCGGCAATCGTTACCCGGACACGACGCCGCTCGTCATCCTGGTCAACCCGAACACGGCTTCGGCTTCAGAAATCGTCGCTGGCGCGATGCAGGATCACGACCGCGCTCTGATCGTCGGCCAGACAAGTTTCGGCAAGGGCTTGGTGCAGGGAATCTTCCCGATGGAGTACGGCACGGGGCTGACCCTGACGACCGCCAAATACTACACGCCTTCGGGTCGCCTGATTCAGCGTGACTACTCGAATGGCGGCTTCTACGATTACTACACGAAGGGTGGCACGCTCGCGCTTGATCGCAAAGACGACGTGGTGAAGCCGACTGGCCCTGAGAGCAAGACTGATACGGGACGCCCTGTTTATGGCGGCGGCGGCATCTCGCCAGACGAAGCGATCAAGCCGCGCACGATCAACACGTCAGAAGCGCGTCTTCGCAACCCGATCTTCGCTTTCGTCCGCGATCTGATCAATGGACGCGTTCTCGGTTTTGACTCCTACAAAATCCAGCGCGGGATTGATTTCGACCACAGCAAGTTGGCATCGTCGGACTACCCCATCACGGATGAGCTTTATAAAGCCTTCAAAGAATACGTGACGAAGAATCCTGAGTGGAAGATGACTACACAGCAGCTTGATCGCAACCGCCAGTTCATAGAGTTGGAGATGCGCTTCAACATCATCACGGCGGCGTTTGGCAGAGTCACAGCCGATCAGGTCTTGAACGCGGACGACCCGCAGGTGGCTAAAGCCATTGACGTGATGCCGAAGGCGCGAGAGCTGGCGATGGCCGCGATGAACAAGCGGAACCAGCCTTGAAGTAATGCAAAATTAAAAATGTAAAATGCAAAAGGGAAGGCGAGAGAACATCTCATCTTCCCTTTTGCATTTTTAATTTTGCATTCTTTAGCGAATTGTGCTGTTTCGGGTTGCGGCTTGTTTTCTTATGGCTCTGTGCTCGTCCGCGCTCACCTCGAAATGAACTACTCTCAACATGTTTCTTAACATCTTTTGATTTTGGTGAAAGAAATTTAAGCGACCACCGCCGCGCTCGGCTCTTCGACGATGGAAAACTTGTTGCCGTAGAGGTCTTCAAAGACCGCTTGAATGCCCCAGGGCTGCTCTTTCGGTTCACTGAGGAAGTTGACGCCGCGCGCTTTCAAGGTTTCATAAGTCTCCTGGCAATTGTCCGTGTTGAAGGCCCACGAGGGCGCACGCCCGACGTGGTCCATCAAGTCCGAGCCGAAGCTGTCCGCCTTTTGCAGAAAAATTTGCACGTCCTTTTGCTCGGGCGCGCAGACCGTCAGCCAGCGGCCTTCGTCGCCGAACTGTATGTCGTCTATCTTTTCGAGTCCGAGTTTCTCCGTGTAGAACCGCAACGCTTCGTCCTGATCCCGAACAAGAATCGTGACGACAGTTAATTTAGTCAGCATTACCTTTTCTCCTTCGCTTGAAAATTGATGAGAGTGGAAGGCGAGGGAAATCTTACTTCCACTTTCATCTTGAGAATTACTTCGCCGCCGGGTTCACCGTTTCGTGTGCATGAACGACGCGCCAGGTGTTGCCCTGTTTCACGTAAACGCTCGTGACTTTGGCTGTGTAGTTAAGAGGTTGGCCGCTGAAACTGACCGAGACGGTGCTGTTATAGGTCAGTATGGCCGTGTCGCCATAAACCTGCACGCGCGGGTTGTGCATCTGAAAGTCGTTAATCTTGAACATCTCCGCATACTGATCGAACTTGGGCAGGAAATTCTGTTTCGGGTCTGTCTCAAGGTACGGACTCTCGGAGCTAAAGAAGGTCGCATCGTCCGTCAGAAAATCCGTGTAGAAAGCTTTGTCCTTTTTCTGCCAGGCCGCGATAGATGCTTTCTCGCGCGCGATGATTTGCGCGGTGATCTGTTGCTCGGAAGTCTCCGCCGAAGTGCTGTTGACGGCCAAGAGGATGAGTCCGACGACCGTTGCGAAAAGAAGGAAATGGATTACGGGAAGTTGCTTTCTCATTGTTTCTCCTTTCAGCTTAAAAAGAATGTTCCCGAATGACAGGGAAGATTAATGTTTGGTCGGGAGTCCAAACCTGGATAGCGAGGCTGAAATTTTTTGAAGAGAGCCGCGCCAGACTCGAAGCCTCGCGCGGCTCTCGATTTGAAAGCTTGTGCGCTTTAGCTTGCAGCGCGTGGGTTTAACTTGATGAGTGAAAGTGTCGCGCCCGTTGGGTCTGTGATGATGCAGAAGCGCCCGACGTTTGGAATATCTGACGGCGGGACGCAAACCTTGCCGCCAAGCTCGGCGACCTGTCTGGCTTTAGCGTCAACGTCATCAACCGCGACATAGGGCATCCAGTGCGAGGGCGTGTCTCCGAACTCTGTGCCCATCTGAAACATGCCGCCGACACCGTTTTCTCGTCCATCAACGTGGATTTCGTTGTAGACCATTCCGCCGACATCGGACCCTTTCAGTTTCCAGCCGAGCAATTCAGAATAAAAACTCTTTGCGGCTTCGATGTTGGTCGTGCCGAGTTCGTTCCAACAGAATGCGCCGTTCACAGGCATTGTTTGCTCAGACATCTCTAGGTTCTCCTCTTTGCTTCTTTATTTGTTGACGATCTCTTTTCCGAAATCAAATTGCGCGAGGGTAAAAACTATTAGTGCGAGAGCTAAAAAATAAAGGTGAGCCGCGGACTTCTCCGAACAGCTCACCTTTTCAAACCGACCCCTTGCTCGGTCTTTCTTGACTACCAGACCCCTGTGTTCTCTCTGTTAATTCACTCGGCTCTTAATGTGCTGCGAGCCATTCGCTAAAAACTTTCGACTCTTCCTCTTTGCCGCTCCAACGCGCGCGGTTCTTGCCGGTCAAAGCCAGGACCATAGCTTGGTGCTGACCCGCGCGGTCGCCCAAGCGTTCGAAGTAGTTGTAGAGACGGTCAATCCTCTTGATGGACTCTTTGGCCGCCTCGACGGTTTTAAACGAGAGCGCGTTGCGGAAAAATCTTGAATAGACGTTCTGCTCGCGCGCCGTCGTCGTGTACAGATCGAAGTAGCCTGTAATCAATCCTGCGCCCTGCAAAACCTGCGCGACGTAGCTCGGTCTGGCCGCGACACGGCGGACAATCTGCGCGATGTCCGTCACGCCGCTTTGGTAAAGCGCAATGATCTGCTCTTTTTTCGAGCGAGGCTCTTCCGTCTGCGAAGCCTCATCGGGCGTCTCCTCTAAATTCCTCGTCCGCGTTTCTTCAGCGTATTCGAGTTCCAAAAAGAGTGGCCGCGACTGTTCCTCAATCATCTCTTCCGTAGTCATTTTCCTTTGTACCTCCCGTAAGAAGTTGGCAGTTCGCAGTGGGCAGTTAGCAGATAAAAACTTTCTTGCTGCCAACTGCCCACTGCCTACTGCGAACTACTCTTAGCTCGCCCGACGCATGCCGCCTGCAACTTCAGCCTGCAAGTTCTTGAGATGGTCTATGAAGCTCGAAGCGGCGCGCTTCGAAAGCTCATCCGTCTTGCAGCGAAGCACCGACTGGCACTCTTCTTCAACGTCCACCGAAGCCTCGCGCGCCAGAGCGCGAATCATGCCGAGTTGCTTCGGCGTGACGAGGTCTGCCATAGACTTGGCGAGCGGGTCGCGCGGGAATTCGCTCTGCGGCGCAGCCCCTTCTTTCTCGATGACTTCACTCTCGCGCTGGTAAAGCTCGCGCGCAATGCCGAACTTCACAGCCGCGCGCTTGAGCGCATCGTGCTCGGCCTTCTTGATTCCCATCTCGCTCTCGGCTGTGCCCGTGCCGACGCCTTCTCTGGTCACACCATCAATCGTGATGGCCGCTGTCACGGCAACCATGTCGCCAATCTGCACGACGTTGCGGACGGCGTGTTGCCAGGTCGGTGCGACGCGATCAAGGATGTCCGCGACCGTGTGCCACTCGACATACTCGACCATGTGCGTGTTGCCCTGGCGATCTTTCCAGCCCTCGCGGGTCTTGATGACGTTCGGGTCAACCTGCTGCTTGAGAGCGCGTAGGGTATTTGTGAAAGCTAAGGGAACAACCGGCGCGACCACGTCAGCCGTGAGCGCCATCTCTTCGTTTTCCGTAGTTCTTGCGATTGCGATTTTGTCTTGCTTCTTATTCATTTCTTGCTCCTCAGTGTTTGTGTGTTTCGCAAGCGAACGAACGTTTGAGGCGCGCGGGACTTCCGCCTTCTTCGTCTCAACCATTTCGTTCTGCTCCCGTTCGGAGCTTTGAGCTTCTGCTGCTGTCGCCTTCGTAGCTTGGCGAGGCTCGTGCTCCTCGGATGCGTTAGTGTTTATGTTGGGCGCAAGTCCGACTTCGCCGACCACTTCGGCAGGCTTCTCGGACTGCTTCGTTACCGCTTCTGAATTTTTAGCCAGAAGCGAATGCTTGACCGCGAGGATGTGCTCGCAGCGAAATGTCGTGTCCTCCGCAGAGTTCTCTTCGAATTCGAGACAAGAGCAGCGCACGCGCCCCGTGTCATCGCGCCAGACCTCGTACTTTGAGGTGCGCCCGCGAAGAGAGGGAGTCGCCACGCGAAAACGGTCGCCTTCGCGTGTCACCAAACCCATCGCGGCAATGCCTTGCGCGCGTTTGTCGCGCATGATAGCTTTTCTGTCGGTTGCTACTGTTGACATGGCTCTTGTCCCTCCAAAAATCTTTCTTAGGCGGCGCGCTCCGCGGGCATCTCTGGGACTGTGCGGGGCGTTTTCGGCTCGGCTACGGCGGCTCTCTCATTCAAGCGGCGCTCAAGGTCTATAACTCGCGCTTCGAGTTCCTCAACGCGGCGTCCCTGACGGTGCACCGTCTTGAAAAGGCTGTCGAATGTCTCCCAGATAATTTCTTGACTCACGACTCCAAAACCTCTCGTCTCTCGCAGGATGTTTCTTTCCTGCTGTTTCATACGTGAAACAGTGTACCATTGTTCCCCGCTTGTTGCAAGTATAAAACAAAGTCTTGCAACTAAAATTTTCTTATGGTATCGTCTGGTCGTGATAAGGGCGCGACCTGCCTCTATTGGGCAGGCTCATCGTGCCGGAAGGAGGCCAAAAATGGCGCAATCTAGTGGCAAAAGTTTAGTGAATACGGTGGAGTTGGGGCGTTCGATTCGCCGCAAGCGAGAGGAGTTGGGCTTGAGCCTGCGCGATGTCGCGGATGAAACAGGAGTGTCCGCCTCGACGCTTTCGCGCATAGAGAACGGCACGGGCAAGCCCGATGCGGACAACATCGCGCGGCTGACTGCCTGGCTCGACATGCCTGTCGAGCGCATCATGAGCGGGCGCGAGCACGCATCGAACGAGGCGCAGGCGGTCGTCTATTTCCCGCACGAGTCCACGCCCGAAATCGTCGAGGCTCACCTGAGAGCCGACCGCAACCTCTCGCCCGAGACGGCCAAAGCGTTATCGGAATTATTCCGTGTTGCTTATGCTCAATTCAGCCATCCCGGCGAAGACCCACGCGGGCGCAAAGGCAGGAAGTAAGCAAAGAGAAGTTTTTCAGCTTTTCAAGTTCATCAGGCGCTCGGCTCACGATGAGCCGAGCGCTTATTGCTTTGTTAAGGGGCAATACCCTTTGCAAAATTTGAGTGATTATCTGTAAAGTGAGTCGCGCCTCATTAGCCTGCAAGGTATAATTCATCACGTGGATGAAACGATCTTCCCACCGACCTACAAAGGACGGCAGTACGAGTTGCGGGCGCTCGGGCTGCGGGAGTTTGCGCGTGTGCGTGGGGATGAAGCGTTAGACCCTTTCGCGCTGGCGCACTTTGCGAAGTTGATGGTCATCAACTTCGACGAGATCAGCGGACTCTCGGAAGAGACGCGGGCGCATCTTTTGGGCGAAGGCGCGAATGCCTGGTCCGGCGGGACGGCATCGCGCCCGCTGCCGAACGGGTGGCGGTTGGTCATCCTCAATCCCAAGCACGGCGCATCGCGCAACAACGCGACCTTGATGGAAGAGGTCTGCCACGTCTTTCTGGGCCACAAGGCCAATCGCCTGCACATCGTCGCCGAAGACCGCAACGGCAAGACCGTCTCGCGCGATTACAACGAAGAGGATGAAGAGGCAGCCTACGCCGTCGGCGCAGCCGCGCTCGTCCCCTATGCCGCGCTCAGCCGTTTCGTTATCCGCGGGCTGACATCAAGGGAAATTGCGCAGCATTTCAACGTCAGCCGCGACCTCGTCGAATACCGCATCAAGGTCTCGCGCCTGTGGCCTGAGTACAAGAAGCGACATCCTGAAGAAGTGCAGCGCGAAATGGAACGGAAAGCAGCGCTAAGCCAGTACCGCCGAAACGAAGGGATGAGGGATGAAGGATGAGGGATGAAGTAAAGACAAAGAGCTTTTCTTTCATCCTTCCGCCTTCATCCTTGCTTTTCGGCGGTACTGACCCGTTGGCAACAGTCAATTACAATCAGCAATAGACCCTCACGCCGAGTTCGTCCAGATTCTTGCTATCTCCCGAAGGAAGATGGATCAGAAGGAACGAAACCTGAAGCGATTGCGCGAGTTGAGCGAAGAGGTAAAATCTCGTCTCGATTATCGTTCCTTCTATTTGCGTTTCTGCCGCGACGCGCATGTCAATGGCGCGCGGATGCAAACGCTCTGTCCCATCCCGACACATTCGCATAGCGGCAAAGGTCATAAGAGTCTCTCGGTTGATCTTAATCGTGGCCTCTTCCATTGCTTCTCGCGCGATGAAGGCGGCGACGCGATTCGCTTCTACGAGCTGATGCGCGGCCTCACATTTTCAAAAGCCGTGCGCGAGCTGGCCACAGAGCTTGGAATTACGGCGGGCGCGCAACGCTCGTTGGCCGTCCGTGCTGCGCCAGACCGCGAAGCAGTGGAGCAGGAAGAACCTCTCGGCGTCGAAAGAATGACGGCCATCTGCGAGCGCTTTCTGAAAGCTTGCCGCCGCGAGGAGCAGATGGAGGGCATGAACTACCTGTCGCGTCGCGGGATTGATGCGAAGACAATTCGGCGCGCAGGCGTCGTCTATTTTCCGCGCCGCGCGTATCGCCGCGTGATGCGTGAGATGCAAAATGCTTTTCCGCTCGAAGAGTTGCAGCGGAGCGGGCTTTTCAACGCGCAGGCTCATCTCACTTTCTACCGTCACCGCCTGCTCTTTCCGTTTCAAGTCGAAGGGCGAGCCGTCTATTTGCAGGCGCGGACGACCGCCTCTGGCGTCGAGCCGCGATGGCACAACATGCGCGGCGGCGTTCCATCGCTCTACAACATTGACGCTTTGAATGATCTACAGAGCGGGGCGATTGTTTATCTGGTCGAAGGCTTCACAGACACTTTGACGCTTTTGACGCACGGCTTCACGGCTGTCGGGCTGGTCGGGGCGGGCGGATTCCGTGAGGAATGGCTCGCGCCGCTCGCGCGTTTCCGTGTCGTGGCCGCGCTCGATGGTGACGAGGCAGGACAGCGCGCTTCGGCTCGTTACAGAGAGATGTTCCGAGCGCGCGGGATGCAGCTCGCTCAACTCAAATTGCCAACAGATGTTAATGACTACTTCAATCATCAAGCCTCCGCTGCGCTTGAGTTTGAGTTGCTGACAGAAGGAGCGATGGAAGAGCAAGGATGAAGGATGAAGGCGGAAGGATGAAAGCACGGCGATGAAGGTTCTTCGTTTCTTTCATTCTTCATCCTTCCGCCTTCATCCTTGCTCTTCACAGTTCAGCCTTTTGCATTCATCGTTTATAATCTCCTTTGGCCTTGTGCCTGACATTTATGACTGAACAGGTAAAAGAAGCATTCGCGCCGCCCGCCAACTTAACTGTGACGGATAAGCTGCGCCTCCTTCTGGACATTACGAAAAAGATCAGCCGCTCGCTAGACCTCACGGAAGTCCTGAATCTGGTGATGGACACGCTCGGCTCGCTGATTCCTTACGACGCTGCCGGAATCTATGTCTTGAAATGCAGCAAGATTAATGCTCCGGCCACGCCGCCGGAGCAGCCCTGTGTCTTTCAGACCGAAGCCGTGCGCGGCTATGACATAGACGATTTGATGGAGTTGTCCTTGAAGATGGGTGAGGGCATCATCGGGCACGTCGCCTTGACGGGCGGGCCTTATATCTCGCCAGACGTACGGAACGACCCGCGCTACTTCAACGCGCGCGAAGAGACGCGCTCCGAGATGGTCGCGCCGATTATCACCAACGACGAGGTGATCGGCGTCTTCGATCTGGAGAGCGACAGGCTCAACGCTTACACGGATGACGACTTGCAAGTTCTCTTGCTACTTGCCTCGCAGGTCGCCATTATCATCGAGAAGGTGATGCTGCACGAGCAGTTGATTGAGAAGAAGCGGCTCGAAGGGCAGTTGGAAGTAGCGCGCGAAGTTCAGTTGGAGCTGTTGCCAGCGAACGATCCGAAGCTCGAAGGCTTCGACATTGCCGCTTATAACTACTCGACCGAAGAGGTTTCGGGCGACTATTACGATTGGGTCAGCATCTACGAAGACCAGATCGGGCTGGTCATCGCGGATGTTTCGGGCAAGGGCGTTCCGGCTGCGCTTTTGATGGCTTTCCTTCGTGCCTCCTTGCGCGCGGCGATTCACATCGGCTACGCCCCGCACATCTCCATGTCGAAGGTCAATTACTTGCTCTGGGAATCCATCGAGCGCAATCAATTCGTGACGGCCTTTTACGGCGTGATTGATGCATCGAATCGCACTCTGGCGTACACGAACGCCGGACACAATCCGCCTCTCCTGATGGAAGCGGATGGGAAGGTGCATTTTATGGAGCGTGGCGGATTGCCGCTCGGCATGTTTCGCAACACACGCTATTACGAGTATTATCAGTCAATCGAGACGGGGCAGATTTTAGTTCTTTACACGGACGGCGTGACGGAAGCTGCGAATCCGCAAGGGGAAGAGTATGGGCGCGGGCGTCTTGAGAAAGCCGTGCTTGCAAACCGCCAAAGGAGCGCGCGCGAGATGATTTCGGCGATTCAGCAGGACGTGAACGTTTGGACCGAAGGGCTTGGCGCGACCGACGACATGACGTTCTTTATCATTAAGGCACTGTAACTAATGCAAAATTCAGAATTAAAAATGCAAAATGGAAGACCGGAGAGCGAGTCTCTTGTCTTCCATTTTACATTTTTAATTCTGAATTTCTCTAGTGCGTCGTCAAAGAAACGTGAGCGCGGTCGCCGCCCGGCGCGAGCGGGGCGCGGTAATCTCCGAAGTGAAACTCCGCTTCCGAGTTTGAAAAAGCATAAACGTCAAAACCGTATGCGTCTAAACACGCCGCCAAATCATCGTTCGAGACGAGATAAACAACGGGAGAGTAACCCGCTTCGGCACGAATTTCCAGCAGGCGCTCGATGACTTCCAGTGGAGCAAAGCATCTGACAGGGTCTCTGTAAGTTGCCATGACTTTCTAGCGCCTCTCTTTCATTAGTGTCGGGATGGCTTTATTCAAATAACGGAAGCCGTCCCCCTTGCACCCTTTTTGATGTACGCCGATTATGTCGCAGTTGTTCGCGCCAGAGATTTATTTTCTGTCACGAAGCCCTCGGGCCTGAAGCTTTGACGCAGCCTTTGACGAAAAAGTCTGAAGAAGAGGTCAACCATCATGAATCGCCGAAAATTCGTTCGCAACTCGCTGGTCGCCGCCACAGCCCTGACGGCCTCAGCCAAGCTCGGCGGGGCGAAGATCGCAAAAGCAAGCAAACCGAGCGCAAGCCCTGCGCCCCGTCCTTTGAGCGCAGTCGCAAGCTTCACCTTCGCGCGCCTGCGATATGGTTCGGGCAACTGGGACGCTGACCCGAAGATGCCCTCGAACCTTTTGAACTCGCTCGTCGAGTACACTTCTATACGTGTTGACCCGAACGAACGGATTGTGGACATCAGCTCAGACCAACTCAGTAACTACCCGTTCGTCTATTTGACGGGCAACAAGATGGTTCGCTTCACTGAAAGTGAGAGACAGAACCTGCGCCGTTATTTGCGCAACGGCGGTTTCATGTTCGTGGACGACTGCAACCACGACATAGACGGCACTTTCGCCAAAACTTTCGAGAGCGAGATTAAAACGGTGCTTGATCGTCCCGCAGAGGCTCTGAAAAAGCTCCCGCAGAATCATTCGTTGTACAACGCCTTCTTCGAGTTCAAGGAAGGGCCGCCCGCGACCTCTCATGAACTGAACGGCTGGGGCGACGACATCATCCACGACTATCTCAAGGCCATAGAGATTGACGGGCGGATTGCAGTTCTTTACTCAAACAAAGACTACGGCTGCGAGTGGAATTACGACTGGGCCAACAAACGCTTTGCCACCAAAGACAACACGCGCTTCGGCGTCAACATCATCGTTTATGCATTGACACATTAAAGCAGTGACGAGTGACAAGTGACGAGTGACGAGCAGAACCGCTCTTACTCGTCACTTGTCACTCGTCACTCGCCACTTTTTTATGAGTACACCAGAACAACAAACTCCTCAGAATCAAACGCCTGCCGTGAATCAATCGCCTTTGCCGGACTTCGCAGAGGTGCTCAGGCGCATGCTCGCGGTTTCCGATAAAGTCAGCGACCTGATTTTTTCGCCTGGCCGTCCGCCACAGGTCGAATTGATCGGAAAGCTTCAGCCCGTTCACATCCCCGGCCTTGAAAAGCTAACGCCCGCGCATACGGCTGGAATATCGAAGCTGATTATCGGGTCTCACATGCGCGCCGGGCATAATGCGGCCTCCGCGCAGAATCTGGAGCAGCACGGCTCGGCAGACCTCTCTTTCAGCGCGCCCGGCCTCTCTCGCTTTCGCGTCAACATCTTCATGCAGCGCGGGACGCACGCCATCGTCATGCGCGTCGTCCCGCCGCGCGTTCCGCGCTTTGAAGATTTGCACCTGCCCGAACAGCTCAAGGCCATCGCCGAGATCAAGAATGGCATAGTGCTCGTGACAGGTCCGACAGGCAGCGGCAAGAGTTCGACCCTCGCCGCCATCATTGATCTGATTAACGAGACGAAGTATTACCACATCGTCACCATCGAAGACCCGATTGAGTTCCTGCACATGCACAAGAACTGTACGATTCACCAGCGCGAGCTTTATTCCGACACGTCGGACTTTGCGCGCGCCCTTCGCGCCGCGCTTCGCCAGGCTCCGAAGGTCATCCTCGTCGGCGAGATGCGCGACCGCGAAACGATTGAGGTGGCGATGGAAGCAGCCGAGACAGGCCACCTCGTGCTCTCGACCCTGCACACGATTGACGCTTCCAAAACGGTTGACCGCATCATCGGCGTCTTCCCCAAGAACGAGGAGCACGTCATCCGCGCGCGCATCGCACAATCTTTTCGCTACATCATCTCGCAGCGATTGCTCCCGCGCGCCGACGGCAATGGCCGCGTCGCCGCCATCGAAATTCTGAAAGCGACTTCGCGCACGAAGGAGTACATCGAAAGAGGCGAATCTGAAGGCAAGTCTCTGATTGATGCTATGGAACAGGGTGAGCAGGAAGGAATGCAGACCTTCGACACCGTTATCGAAAACTATATTCGTCAGGGGCTGGTGACGAAAGAGGATGCGCTTCCCTATGCCTCGAATCAGGGCAACCTGCTCCTGCGCCTTGCCGACTGGGGCGGCGAGCCTGAAGTCGCGGCTGAAGTTCAGCAACCGCAGACCAACGATCCGATGCTCGACTTGATTGAGCGATAAAGTTGAAGAACTCAAGTGAAATGAGAATCTTTTGATGGCGCAATCGAGAATAGACATCTTTGCGGAGATGGTGAAGCAGCAGCCTGACGACGCGATGATCTGGTACGGGCTTGCGAGCGAATACATGAAGGCCGAAAAGTGGAGCGAGGCTACGCACGCGCTGCACAATGTTGTCAGACTCAACCCCGACTACACAGCCGCTTACCAGATGCTCGGCACAGCCCTGATGAATGATGGGCAACGGGAAAAAGCGCGCGACACTTGGGCCACAGGCATCGAAGTCGCTCGTCGCACAGGCGCATGGAAAGCGCAGCAGCACATGGAAGGCTTGTTGTCGAACATGAAATCTGCGGCCTCCGACTCTGAGTTTTGCGAGTAAAGCCGAACATGCAGTTGATGAAGGAAGGCGACAAGGCCGCGACGCTCGATGCCTTGCCCGAACGGGTCGCCGAGCTTGAAGCGGAGATTGCGAAGGTCATCGTCGGGCAGAGAGAAGTCGTGCGCGAAAGCATGATCGCGCTCGCCTGCGGCGGCCATTGCATCTTGCGCGGCGTGCCCGGACTCGCCAAGACACTGCTCGTCAAAACGCTGGCCCAGGCTCTTGACCTGCGCTTCAACCGCATCCAGTTCACACCCGACCTGATGCCTTCGGACATCACCGGCACTGAAGTTATCGAAGAAGACCGGACGACGGGTCGCCGCGCCGCGCGTTTCATCGCCGGTCCAATCTTCGCCAACATCGTGCTCGCGGACGAGATCAACCGCGCCCCTCCGAAAACACAGGCCGCGCTCCTTGAAGCCATGCAGGAACACCAGGTGACTGCGGGTGGCATGCGTTACACGCTCGAAGCTCCTTTCTTCGTGTTGGCCACAGAGAACCCGATTGAGCAGGAGGGCACGTATCATTTGCCCGAAGCTCAGCTCGACCGCTTCATGTTCGAGATAGTGATTGATTATCCAGACGCGGAAGAGGAACGGCGCATCATTGCGGAGACGACTGCAAACCGTGCGACGAGCGTGCGTCCTCTTATGGACGGAGCAACGCTGTTGAGGATTCAGGAGATCGTGCGTGATGTGCCTGCGGCCTCGAATATCATAGATTATGCGGCGCGACTGGTGCGCGCGAGTCGCCCGAACCGTGATGAATCGAGCGCGTTCGTCAACGAAAATGTGCGCTGGGGCGCGGGGCCGCGCGCCGGTCAATCCCTCATGCTGGGCGCGAAAGCTCACGCGCTCTTTGACGGGCGCTTCGCCGTCAGTTTTGATGATGTGCGGATGATGGCGTACCCTGTACTCAGGCATCGCATTCTCCCCAACTTCCGCGCCGAAGCCGAAGGCATCACCGCGGAGGCAATCGTCGGAGAACTTTTGAAGACAGTGAAAAGTGAATAGTGAAAAGTGAATAATGAAAGCCAGGCTTTTTCTCTTAACTTTTCACTATTCACTATTCACTTTTCACTAAGGTTACATCATGCTTTATCTGCGCCTTGCAAAATTTCTCTCCTCAGTCTTTGTTGTCGCCTGTGCTACGCTCTTTGCGCCGCAAGCTGTCTTGGCTCATTCCGTTGATGACGGCATCCGTGCCGATCTTCCTGAGAACAATGTCCTGCGGGTCGAGAATCCGCGCGGTAACGTGAGCGTCGAAGTCTGGAGCGAGAGATATGTCTCGGTGGCGACTGTTGTCAAAGGCGAGAAGCCGAAGGGCGCGCCCGTGTCCATCCAGAGAACCGATGACGCCTTGACCATCAGCGTCTCGCCTCAAGCTATCGGAATGCTGACGCGCGTTGATCTGACTTTGCGTATCCCCGAACGCTCGCGCGTACAGATCAAAGCCAGCGTCGGCGAGATAAAGATTCAGGGTGTGCCCGCAGAACTCTCCGCGCAAAATGTCTCGGGCAATATTCGTACAGACTTTTCTGTTCCGATGGACGCGGACATACAGGCTGATGCACCCCAGGGCAAAGTCGTTCACAACTTAACTGCTCTCACACAACTGACAAACGTCCCGCCTAATAACGAGCACGCTTTTCATCTGAGCCTGGGCGCGGGAAGTAAGCCCGTGCGTTTGCGCTCAGAGCGCGGGCAGATATTTCTGAATGCCATTGCCGAAGTCAACGATACGGTGGCAGTTGAAAAGCCCAGGCAGACGAAGCCCGTGCTCATCGGCGCGGAGAATAAGGGAAGCGGAGCAGGCACGCCGTCAACTCCGCTGACCTCGCCCCAAGAAATTAGCGATGATGATGTCGTGCGCGTTGATACGGAACTCGTCACGCTCAACGTCAGCGTCATTGACCGCAGCACGAATCGCGGGCTTCAGGGACTAAAAGAGGGTGACTTCAAGCTTTTTGAGGACGGCAAGCCGCAGGAGTTGGCTCACTTCGAGAGTGCGAACGCGCCCTTCAATCTCATCCTCTTGATAGACCTTTCGACCTCTACGCAGGAGAAGATTGGCCTGGTGCGTGAAGCCGCGCAGCGCTTCGTCAACGCCACGCGCCCCGCAGACCGCATCGGCATCATCACTTTCGCTAACACACCTGTCATCGCTTCGCCTTTGACGAGCGACCGCGCAATTTTAAGAGAGCGCATCAACGCTATCGAGCAGCCCAAAGGCAGCACGAAGCTTTACGACGCGCTCGATTTTGCCATGAACGAGGTCTTGAAAGATTCAAAGGACTCGCGCCGCAACGCCATCGTCCTGATGAGCGACGGACTTGATAGTGTGCTTCCAAACGTTGACGGCGAAGGCTCTGCTCTTGATTACAATGAGTTGCTCTCTCGTGTGCGCGAGTTCGACGGCGTGCTCTATGCGCTCTGGCTGGATACGACCTATGAACCTTTGAGTCCTCTTGACATACAGGACGAAACGTTCGATCTTGCTTACGACCGCATGAAGGAATTGGCAGAAGCTGGCGGCGGCACCTTTTACGAAGTGGATAAGCTTGAGGACCTGGCCGACGCCTACGAGCGTGTCGTCGCAGACCTCGGCACGGTCTATAGCCTCTCATATCGCCCGACAAATCGTGAGCGCAACGGAAAATGGCGCGCCATCCGCGTCGCCGTCGCGCAACCCAACGCCGTCGCGCGCGGCAAACGCGGCTACTATGCAAATTGAAAAGCAGTCAACAGTGAGCAGTAAGCAGTTAGCAGTAAAAGCGATTGCTCGTCGCGTCTTACTTACTGCTTACTGCTTACTGCTCACTGCTTACTGCTCTTCGCATGTTCGCGCACAAGACGAGCCGCCGCCACCTCCGCAACCACCAACCGCGCATCAGCGTGATGATGGCATCGAGACGGTTCGCATTGACACAGAGCTGGTTGATCTGAACGTCAGCGTCTTCAACCGCGACCCGAAACGTTCGGTCGGTGAATTAAAGCTGCAAGATTTCGCCGTCATGGAAAACGGCGCGCCCGAAGAGATAAGTTTCTTCGCTTCGGCGGAAGCGCCTTTCGACCTTGTGCTGCTTTTAGATTTGTCTGGATCGTCAGTAGATAAGCTCAGTCTCATACGCAAGTCCGCAATACGTTTTGTCGAAGCCGCGCGCCCCACAGATAGAATCAGCGTCATCACCTTCACAGACATGCCAGCAATCGTCTCGCCGCCGACGACCGACCGCAAAGAACTGATAGAGCGCATCAAGAAGATTGAGAAGCCGCATGGCGGAACAAATTTCTGGGACTCGCTCGGTTTCGTCTTGAAAGGTGTTCTCGGCAAGAGCGACTCGACACATCGGCAGGCTGTGATAGTCATGTCGGATGGCGTGGACAACGCGCTGCCGGACGTGCCCGGTCCCGGCTCCGACACGACCTTCGAGCAACTCATCGAGATGGTCAAGATGTCCGACGCCATCATCATTCCTATTTATCTCGATACTGAGCAAGAGATGCTGAAGAAGCATCTCGCATCCGAGACTTCTTACACAATAGCGCGCCAGCAGCTCTCGGAACTCGCGGGCGAGAGCGGAAGCATTCTCTATCACGCGCGCAAGCTGGAAGATTTGAACGGCGTCTATGAACAGGTGATACGCGATCTGGGCACCGTCTATAGCATCGGCTATCACCCGACCAACAAACAGCGCGATGGTTCCTGGCGAACGGTCTCAGTGCAACTGGTCAATCGCCCTGAACTCGCCGCTCGCACACGGCGCGGCTACTACGCGAAGTGAGACCTTGGATTGTGCGCACTGTGCTTGATCCTGTCCCCCATGATGAATATGAAAAACAAAGCAGAATCGAAAAAGAAGCGTGCGCTTCTTTTGTGCTCGCTGACCTTCATGCTGATTGCGCTGCTCATCTCTGCTTGCACTAAACAGCAAGCGGAGACTTACCAGAAAGCGCCGAACATGGCGGACGAGGCCGCCGCCGTCCGCGCTCTCCAAAATATTTTTCGCGCTGAGACCCAATACATGAATATTCATGAGGGCAACTACGGGACATTTGACGATTTAGTGAAAGACAGCCTGCTCGACGCGCGCTTCGCAGGCAACGCGCCCACCCTTTTAGGCTACGTCTTCACCATTAAAGTGAAGCCGGATTCCGGCGAAGGCTCTTCCTACAGCGTCAACGCTGACCTGAAAGATGCAACAGCGCTCGGCGGAAGGTATCTTTACATAGATTCCACCAGCAATGTCGTCCGCGCCAACGCGAAACAAAAAGCTTCCGTGAGCGACCCGCCACTTCAATAAAGAGAGCTGCCAGAAAAACGGAAACAAGAGCTGCCCGGCATTCGTTCTGCTCACTTAAGGAGAATTTTTTCGATGAAACGACTCGCTTGGCTGCTCTCCATTGTCTTCTGCTTCGTGGTTCCAACCGCTTGCGGGGTATCGCAATCTGCCTCGATTGATTCCGCAATCGCAAACGCTCAACCTTCGGTCACAGTTCCTTTCGACCTGATAGACAACCGCATCGTCATTGATGTCAAACTCGACGGGAAGGGGCCGTTTCGTTTCATCTTCGATAGCGGCGCGGTCTCTGTCGTCTCTATGGAACTCGCGCGCGCCACAGGTTTGAAGGTCGAAGGTCTCACGGGTGGCGGCAGAGGTGTTGGCGAAAGCACTGTTGAGCGCGGGCAGACGAAAATCTCGGACACAGAAGTCGCCAGCATTCATCTCAAAGATGAGGACTTCGGCGTGCTCTCCTTTAGCGACAATAAATATGTCTTCGGCGCAAACCGCATTGACGGCATCATCGGCTACCCGCTCTTCAAACGCTTCGTCGTGCGGATTGATTACGAAAAACGTTTGCTGACATTCACAGAGCCGTCGCAGTTTGCATACAAAGGACGAGGCGTGGCTGTGCCCATTGATTTCGACTATCATCTGCCGCTCGTCAAAGGCGAGTTGGATGGTGTTCCCGGCATCTTCGTAATTGACACGGGCGCGCGCTCCGCGCTTCTGCTCTATGGACCGTTCGTCGAGCAGAATCGCTTGAGAGAAAAGTACAAGGCATCAATCGAAGGCGTCACGGGCTGGGGCATCGGTGGGCCTGTGCGCTCGCAGATTGCGCGCGTTGGCACGCTGAAACTCGGCATGGTCGAAGTTAAAAACCTGGTGGCGCGACTCTCCCTGCAAAAAAGCGGCGCGTTGACAACCACTGATCGCGCGGCCTTAGTTGGACCGGACGTTCTCAGACAGTTTACGACCATCTTCGATTACAGTCGTCATCAAATAATTTTTGAGAAGAACGCCGAGTATGGAAAGCCGGACTCTTATGATCGAGCCGGGATGTGGTTTGGCCTTGAGGGCGATCACTTCGAGGTGATTGACGTAATGGCCGGAGGCCCTGCTGCGGAAGCTGGCATCAAGACCGGCGATAAGATTCTGACGGTTGACGGAAAAGATGCGTCAACGTTAGACCTGCCAGCCGTGAGGCTCAGATTTAAGAACGATGCTCCGAAAAGTCGTGTCCGTCTAACGGTTGAGCATAATGGCGCGCAGCGTGAAGTTGTCGTTATGCTCAGAGACCTTGTTTGATTTTAAGAGCAGCTACAAGTTGCTTGTTTCCAGACAAGGCATCAGCAACCAGCTTCATTCAGTTTTGAAGAACCAATCCAAAAGCTCAGGACCTGTATGGTCACCTGGAATATCCTGAATCCTGAAGCGAATGTCAGGATAATGAAAGATATGGTTTCCCAGCGAATCCTGGACCTGCACATATTCGCATACATATTCGCCCGGTAAGCTTTGATTAGTGATCTCTGTCACCAATTCAACTAAACCTTCAGTCTGGCCTCCACCATCTCCGATGAGTAAGATAATTCCACTTGCGGGATGGACATCGGTATGGCATCTGTTAAAGAGGACAGCGACATAGCCAACGCCACTCTTATCTCGCAACTTGAGTTGAAGGCGCAAAGTGTCACCGAGCGTATATGTTTGCATAAGGTTACCTCCGGGCGAGATGCTATCACGGCTCAGAATTTTTCGACCTATTAAAATCGGGGGAATTTTGGGAAATCAGAGATAATGTCTAATTCGTCTTCACATGAACGCTTGCTCAATCCTTCTGTGCTCGCAAGCATCGGGCGGCTCGATTTGATTGCGCGCACTGTGGTCGAGGGCTTTTTGATTGGCTTGCATAAAAGCCCTTATCACGGTTTATCGCAGGAGTTCGCGGAGCATCGTCCGTACATCGCCGGAGACGAGATGCGCCGCATTGACTGGCGCGTCTATGCCCGAACTGACCGCCTCTACGTCAAAGAGTCTGAAGAAGAGACGAACGCGCCCGTGCGTCTCTTGTTGGACACGAGCGCATCTTTGAACTTTGCGCCGAACGGAGTAAGCAAGCTGGACTACACTCGTTATCTAGCGGCCTCGCTCGCCTATCTTGCGACGCGACAAGGCGACCGCGTCGGGCTGGTCTTGTTCTCCGATGAGATTCAATCATCAATTCCTGCGCGCGGCGGAGAGCGACATCTGCAAACAATCCTCGTCGCGCTCGAACGCGCCGCAGCGCACGGGCAGACGCGCATCGGGGAGAGCCTCTTGCGCCAGGCTTCGCAATGGAAGCGGCGTGGGATTGCTATTCTCGTCTCAGACCTTTATGACAAGAGGGAAGAGATTGCAGAAGCGGTCATGCGCGTGCGCCGCGTCGGGCATGACGTGGTCGTCTTTCACCTGCTGGACCGCTCCGAGCGGCTTTTAGAGAAGCGCGGGACATACGAATTCCGAGACCTTGAGACGGGCGAGACTCTGCTGGTGGACGCAGACCGCATCCGCCGCGATTACGTCGAGCGCGTTGCAGCGGCGCGCGCCTTCTTTCGCCACGAGTTCGAGCGTACGGGCGCGGATTATGTTGAGCTTGATACTTCGGAGCCGCTCGATAAAGCCCTGGCGATTTATTTGCGACGAAGGAAGGCAGGGAAGGCGAGCGGAAAACGTTAGAGTGAAATTTAGTTTTGTGTCGAGTCGGAAGATTTAACCGCAGAGGACGAAAAGAAATTATGAGTTTTGAATTTTGAGTTTTGAATTGAAGAACAAAAGACTTTCTGCTTTTAATTCAAAATTCATAACTCATAATTCATAATTTCTTTCACCTCGCTTATTGTTGACCCATGCTTTTTCTTGCACCGCTCACGCTCATTGGTCTGCTGCTCGTCGCGTTGCCGGTGTTGATTCATTTGCTGGCGCGACGGCGGGCGCGCAGGCTTGATTTTCCGTCGCTCCAATTCTTGCGCGAGACGCCGAGCTTCAAGTTGAGTCCGCGCCGGATACGCGAGCCGCTGCTGCTTGCTCTGCGCGCAGCCGCAATCATCCTCCTCGTCCTGGGGCTTGCGCGCCCACTTCTCACCCGTCAATCGCAGACGCCGGGCACGATTCATTTCATACTGATGGATGCCTCGCTGAGCATGAAGGCGCGCGGGCGCGCTGAGGCTGCAAAGGAGCAGGCGCGCGCAATCATTAACAGGCTCGCAAGCGGTGAACGCGCCAGTGTGATTGGCTTCTCGTCGGAAGCGAAAGTGTTGGCCGACGTGAGCGCAGATAAAACTCATCTCCTCGAAGCGATTGATGAATACAGGCCGGAAGGCGGCGAGGCTGTTTACGAAACAGGTTTTATTGAAATCTCAAGAGAACTTCAGCGCGAGCCACAGGTGGATACAGAAGCGGACATCATCTCGGATTTTCAAGATGCCGGACCAGGCGAGCGAAAGGGAATCGGTTTCAAAGAAGCCGTATCGCGGATCGTGACTTACCCTGTCGGCGCGGAGCTTGAACGTAATGCTTTTCTGATTGACGAGAGCGTGAGAAAGAGCGAGCGCGGCGTTGAGCTATCTGCGACAGAGATTGTCTCTGAAGAGGACGGGAGAAAGGCCGCGCGTCATACCTGGACGCTTGATGCGACCGTCGGCGAGCGTTCCGGCATAGAGTGGCGGACAGAAGAGAACGGCCAGGTTACGGGTCGCATGAAGGCGATTGAGCCTGATGATTTCGACGCGGACGACGAACGCTTTTTCGCTTTCCAGCCGCCGCGCGATGCACGCTCTCTCTTAATCGAAACGGACGGCGCAGCCGCGCTCTTCCTGCGCGCTGCGCTCGAATCGGCGAGCACAGGCGATGTCAAGTTCACGCTCGACACACACAAGGAACTGCCAAACAACGCGGCAGAGCTGTCATCTTATTCGCTCGTCGTCGTTACGCTCCACGGCTCGCCGCGAGAGAATCAGCTAAACGCGCTTGCCGAATACGCTCTCTCCGGCGGCACTGTCTGGATATTACTCGCGCGTGATTCGGATTCTGAATCGCTCAATGCATTCACAGGCAAAGACGAGAACGTGTTGCCTTTCAAAAGCGTTGCGAGGATAAAAAGCGGGAGTTTGAGCTTTGGCACAATTGACACGGACGCGCCCGACTTTCGCAGTCTGGATGAAAGCGCAGCCAAAGCTTTGCGCGCCGTTCGCATTCACGAAGGTTATGCGTTGGACGCTCTGGATTCGGCGGAGACCTTGATGCGATGGAGTGATGGACGTGCAGCTTGCGTCTCAGAAAAGATTGGCGCGGGAAGAATCCTGACACTGGCGACTTCGATTGAGCCTACTTCGAGTGAGCTTGGCGCGTCGCCAGCATTTCCTGCGCTCGCTTCAGCAATCCTGCGCGCAAGCGTTTCTCCTGCTGAACCGCTCTCAAGAAGAATCGGTGAGCCTCTTCGTCTTGGCTCTCAACCTGATGCGAGCGTGAAGATAACGAGCATGGAAGGGCGCGTGATGGAGACAAAGGCGCGCGAGTTGTTCATGCACCCGCTTCGCTTCATCAACGAGCCGGGAATCTACAGGCTTGAGGTCGCGGGCGAGCAAGCAAAATTCATTGCTTTCAATTCACCTGCGGAGGAATCTGAACGCACGCTCTCAAAAGAGAATGAGTTGCAACGACGCTTCCAGGTTGAAGCGAAGGGGAGCGCCGTCAACGAGAGTAACAGACGAGAAGCTGCGGAGCGCGCCCGTTCGCTGTGGAGATATTTTCTCGCCGCAGCTTTCTTGCTAATGATTGGTGAGCTGTTCTTATCAATTCGTAGGCGAAGAATGGCAGAGACGATTGAGTAAATGAGCGCCGCATCATCAGCCATCAATGTTGAAGTCAACTCGGGCGCGCACTTGAACGTGCGTGCCGCGCTCGCTCGGCTCTCTTTTCGACGCAAGGTGTTTCAAGCGGTCGCTAAAGGTGCGCTCGTGGTGGCGTGCGCGCTTGCCGCGCTCTTCGTGATGGCTCTTGCGGATTACAAATGGCAGCTTGCGCGTTCCATCCGCATTCTTCTGTTCTCTCTGATTTCAATCTCTGCCTTAACGCTTTTATCGCATGTTCTCTGGCTTCTATTCAGACGACGCACACTCGTTGATGCTGCGCTTGAGGTGGAGCGCGCGAGCGCGAGCAGCACAAACGCGCTCGTCACATTTGCCGAACATCTGGAAAAGAATGACGAGCAGGGCGTGCAGCATTACATGTTCTCGCGTCTGGAAAGACAGGCGCGCTTTGAATTATCGAACGTGGATGAAAGCGTTGTTGTTCCGCAAGCGGGCGCTCTGCGAGGCGCGATTGTTTTGTCTCTTATCATTCTCCTTCTCCTCTTGATGCGCGTCTTCGCTCCCTTTGCCTCCACGCGCGAAGTCAGTCGCGTCCTGCTGCTTGCCGCCGACGATGCTTCAATTAATCAGTCCGCGACAAACGGCTCGGCGGGCATGAGCGATGTGAACGCTCCCGTCGCGTTGAAAGGGTTGACGGTGAAAGTTGTGCCACCCGCTTATTCAGGACTGGGCGTTGAAGAGACAGTGGGCGATGCGCCTGTGCGCGCGCTTGCCGGATCGCAGATTGAAGTCATTGTCAGCGCGAGCGGCCAGGTAGAGGGCGCGACTCTCAGCTTCAACGGCTCGCAAAATTCCATGCGGGCGCTTGGGCTTGGAAGGTTCAATGGAACGTTTACAGCCAACGCGAGCGGCGCGTTTGAAACGAGGCTCACGGCGGATGAAGGAAGCACGCCCATAACGGCTGTTCGTGCCGTAGAAGTTTACCCGGACGCTCAGCCCGAAGCACGAATCAACGAGCCTGCGAGCGACCAGTTGCTGCGCACTGCGCCGAATGCGCCAATTGTCGTGAGGTGGACCGCGAGCGATGATCTCGGACTTGCAGTCGTCACGCTCAAGTACATCAAGAGTCGCGGTGAAGGAGACTCTGCGAAATTCACGAACGGCGAACTAAGCGCGGGCATCGCTGAGCACGAGGGCGCGCGTGAATGGAAAGGTGCGACTGCGCTCGACCTCGCGCGTCTTGATATGCAGCCGGGCGACACGCTCGTCTTCTGGGTCGAGGCGCGCGACCGCCGCTTGCCCGCCGCAAACAATACCGGACGTTCGGCGAGCCTTGCCATTGCCATCAGTGCGCCCGAGCTTGCGAAATTAAACTTGAGCGACCTGATGCCGAATGAGATTGGCCGCTTTCTCCTGAGCGAACGCCAGATCATCATCCACACGGAGAAGCTGCACAGTGAGCGCGCGCGTCTTAATGCATCAGAGTTAAAGGCGCGCGCCAACGACATCGCTGCAGAGCAACGCGACTTCAAAAATTCTTTCAACGACTACATCAAGATTGAGGGCGATGCCGAAGCGGAGACGGCGGGTACTGGCGGCAGCGCCCCAACCATTGAAGAGCGCGTGCGCGCGGCTGAAGATGAACGCACAGCGCCGCACATGCATGGCATCCCTGAGCCGCCGTCAGGCTCGCCGACCTCAGTCAAAGAGTTGACCTATGCCATCCGCGCCATGTGGGATGCTGAAGATGCTTTGACCAACGCGGACACTGCTCAGGCTTTGAAGTTCGAGACGGAAGCTCTGACGCATTTGAAGCGCGCGCAAACGGCTGTCCGCTATATCCCTCCCATCTTGCCGCAAAGCAAGCCGATTGATTTGAAGCGGCGCTATGCAGGCGAGCTTGCGGAGATAAAGACGCGCCTGGAAAAACTCGCGCGCCGCGCGGAGACGAAAGAATCCGCGCCCGTGCGTGCCGCGCTCGCAGACGCTTATGTCGCGCTCAACGATTTACAGGAGACGTTAGGTGTTTCGGCGAACGCGCGTATCGGAGCAGTGGGGCGCGCGAGCGAGAGAGTGAAGCAGGCTGCGGATCGCCTGCTCAGTGTGCAAGGCGTAGAACATGCGGCGGCGATTGCAGAAGCGGCAGGGCAGTTGCGCGTTATCGAATCGGAGCTTTCGCGTCTTGATTTAGGCGGAAGCGCAGACGACTTTTCCGCACGGCTCGGCAAACCGCTCGCGCTCTTGACGCAAGCTGCCTCGAATCTCTTCGCCATTGCCGAGAGCCGCACGCGCGCCGGAAGCGGTGGCGATGCATACACACTTTTGCCTGTAGATGATGAGCGCGCCGCAGAATATTTCCGGCGGCTGAATGGAGGAGGAAGATGAGACGCGGAGACACGGAGACACGGGGACGCGGCGACGATTAGAGAGAATTAACGATGATGTTTTTTATTGGCTCAATGTTAATCAACATGGTCTTTATCTCCGCGTCGCCGCGTCTCTATGTCTCCGTGTCTCCGATTGGTCGCGCTCTGTTGGCGGGCGCGTTGCTTATTTCAAGCTACACGCTGGTGCGTTATTGGCGAAGTCTCAGTGGTCGCTCGCATAAGGTTCGTTACACTTTAGTGGGTCTGCGCGCTGTGTCGCTTCTGCTCTTATCGCTGGCACTGTCTGGATTGGAAGTCGAATATGAAGGGGCTGCGCGGGCGCGCGTCCTTTTAAGGTCTTCGCTCGCAGCTTCAAAGGAAGGTGTCGAAGGCAAAGCCGCAAGCTTTGACGAAGGAAGCGCTGCGCAAATCGTTGCGCCGTTGAAGGCCAGAGGCGTTGATGTCGTCAGCGAGAAAGATGCGGGCGATAAGCTTTCAAACGATGAAGAAAGTTTTATCGCGGCGACTCTTCTAACTGACGGCGCGATGAGTTCGGCTGAGGCTCGACGCGAAGTTGAGAGCTTAAGCGAGCGTGTTGGTGGAGTTCCCATTTATGTCGTCGCGGATTCGCGCGCCAATGAAAGCGCGAGCGTTGCTCTTGAGAGCGTGACGATTTTGGGCAGAGCATTGCGAGGCGTGCCCGTCTCTGTTCGTTGCGATGTTCACGCGCGCGGGATGAAGGGGCGCGAATCGCTCCTCACCGTTTCCGACGATGCGAAGGTGCAGGCGTCCGCGCGCCTTGCCTGGACTGAGGATGACGAAAGGCAATCCGTGATGCTCACGGTTGTGCCGAAGGTCTTGGGCCTGATTGATTACAACGCGAAGGTCGAAGCAGTTGGCGGCGACCTTGAGACTGCGCGCCTCACGCGCCCGTTCAGCCTCTATGTTGAAGAGCGACGCTTGCGCGTTCTCTTCTTCGAGAGCGAGCCGACCTGGGAAGCAAAGTTCATCCGACGCGCGCTCGAACAGTCAGGTCTCTTCGAGGTTGATTACTTCGCGCAGGTCAGTCGCGCCTCAACTGTCGGCATGTCGGAAGAGGCCAGAGAGCAGAAAGAGCAGGGCGAAGAAACGAAGCCGCAGGAAGAGAAAAGAGTCGCAGCGTCGGCCAATGCCCCTGAAGCGAAATTGCACGCGACGCTTCAGAGCATGGCACAGCTTAATCTTTATGATTGCGTGATGGTCGGCGCGACCGAAAACTCTCTGCTCTCTGCTTCGGAAGCTGCAAATCTGAATGCATGGGTCGAGCGTCGCGGCGGAGGGCTAATCGTCCTGGGCGGCAACAGCTTCAACGGCTCAATCGTCTCACCGGGCGGCAAGCTCTATTCACTCCTGCCCGCAGACCTGAGCGCGCAGAGTTTTTCAACACAAGCAGAGACAGTCTCGCAGGGACATCCGCTTGAAGCTGAGAAGACGCGCGGAGATTTTTTATTGACGCCGACTGAGACGGGAGCAAGTGGCGCGCTCGAAGGTTACTTGAGCGCAGTCGAAGACACGCAAACGAAGCCCGCCATGCTCACAGGGCAGGGACTTAAACTCAGCTCGTTGCGTCCGGGCGCAACTGTGCTGGCCGTCGCGGGACAGCCCGATGTGGTGACAGGCACGAGCGAGACTGGAGCAGCATTGATTGCAGCGCGTCGTGACGGTGCTGGGCGAACGCTGCTTTTCGCGCCCGCCGATTCGTGGCGCATGCGCGCTCTTGAGAGCGGTGAAGAGGGGCAAACGGGCGGTACTTTCAGTGCCCTCTGGCAAGGGCTAACTATTTGGACGAGTGCGATGGCGCGTCCGCCCGCAGAGATTTCTTTGAACAACGATTCGCCAGCCGAAGGGAGCGTTGTGACTGCTGAGATCAGAGCGCGCGACGCCATCTCTTTTTCAACGCAGGAGATCGAGAAGCTGAGCGCGCGTTTGCAACCGCTGACTGAAGATGCAGATGATGCATCGCTTTCACCCGCGCCATCTCAAGAGTTGCCGTTCGCGCCAGATGCTTCAGACCCTAGCGTCTGGCGTGCGCAGTTTACCGCGCCCTCAACCGGCAAGTATGTTCTTGAGATTGACTACGTCGCGGGAGGCAAAGCTGGTCGCGTCGAAAAATATTTTGCGGTCGTCGTGCCACAGGCTGAAGAGAGGGGCGCGGCCTTCGATGCTCTGCGGCGCGCGGCGCGCGAAACCACTGGCGACCTCATCGCTCCTGACGGGATGGACGCTCTGGCCGAGCGTTTGTCCAAAGCTTCGTCAAGCAGAGGAATGGTTAGCCACACATTTGAATTGCGAACGTGGTGGCCGCTCGCTTTCATTATTCCTCTCCTCTTGTCTGCCGAATGGTTCGCGCGTCGTTGGTGGAGAGAAGAGCAAGGCTGAAGGCGGAAGGCGGAAGAGCGACGCGGGGACGCGGAGACATGGAGACGCGGCGTATCAGGAAAGCTGAAATGTTGTTGAATGATGGCGTTCTTTCTCTCCGCGTCCCCACTCTCCGCGTCTCGCCTTTCATCCTTCATCCTTCATCCTTCCGCCTTGCTCTTCCCGTGCATCGCAAAGGCAGATTCTTGCGTCTAAGTGTGGCTATGCGCGTACAAGGTCGGGGAATAATTCTCTGTTTTGCAATCATCTCAATTCTCTTAATCGTTAGCTCGTGCCGGAATAATGGGGCGGGACAGATGAGCGTGAGTCCGGCGACGGCTGTGCCTGTGGTGAGGACTCTGCCGCCTCTGCCTGAGCGACCGCTCTCGCCCAAACTGGAGCAGTTGCGCTCGCGCGCCATGCGTGAGGCTGCGGATTTGCGCGAGCTACAGTTTACGGGCGATGTCGGGATGGCGGAGCTTTCCGGCTGGGAATACGGCACTCGCGCGAGCGAGATGACAGAAATCTTAGGCGGTGACGAGTTGCGCTCTTTAAGCAAGCTGGCAAGCGCGGGCGGTGTGCTGCCTGAAGGCACAGACCTGGCATCGCTTGCCGCAAGCTTTACTGCTCTTTCGGCTGGCGCGACCTATTCACCTCTCGATAAGCAGGTCTTAATCGTTGACAAGTTCAAGGACGATTCGCTCCTGACGCACGAGTTCACGCACGCTCTGCAAGACCAGCATTTCGATTTGATGAAGATGCTGGTTGTGCGACCCTATAATTTCGACAGGACGGAAGCAGTCTTCGCTCTGATCGAAGGCGATGCCATGAACGTGCAGCGTCGTCTTGAGCAGGGTGATGCTTACGGCAAACTCAAGCTCGAAGAGATAACGAAGCAGGAGCAGGATCGCTTTAGCGGTTATCGTCAGGAGGTTGGAGACCTGTTCCCGCCGCTCCTGACTGAGACCTTCATCTTCCGTTACCGAGACGGCGCGCGATTCATCGAAGCAATCCGGCGCGCACGCGGCGAGCAGGGCGTTAATGAGTTGTTTGAGCGTCCGCCTGTGTCGAGCGAGCAGATTCTTCACATGGAGAAATATCAGCAGAACGAACTGCCGCGCGATGTTCAAATAAACGAAAACGGTTTCGCCGCTGCCGGATGGAAGAATGTTGCTTCGACGCCGCTCGGCGAGATAGGCGTGCGCGGACTATTGATGGCGGGCATTCCTGAAAAAGATGCCGTGCGCGCAGCCGCAGGTTGGGGCGGAGACCGCGCCTACCTTTTTGAGAAACAGGGCAGCGCCCCGCTCTTCGTCTGGAAGACGCTCTGGGATAAACCTGCGGACTCCGAAGAATTTTTCAACGCATACAACGCGCTCAGAAGTCGAAAGAGCGCGCCGGTAAGCGCGAATAAATCGAGCGATGACGCGCAAACCATCTGGCGCGAGAACGGGCGCATCACGATTGTTCGTCGCACAGGCGATGGCGTCACCATCATTCGCGGCGCAGAAGCGGATGCCAACGCTGCCCTTCAATTAGCAGAGCAGTAAAAAGCGTTGACGTGAAGCTCAGTGTCAGACAAAAAACCTCCATTATCATGCAGATGCGACTGGATTAAATCTGTAGGGGCAGAGGATTTGTCCTCTGCCCCTACAAATTGAAGCTGGCAACGCCCGAATGAAACCCGTAAACCTTCAACACCCTGCAAAGATGTCACATCTCCAATGAGAGAGGAAGCATCTCCAACGAGAGAGGCTGCCTCTCCAGTGAGAGAAGAAGCATCGCTGGCAAGAGATGCTTCCTCTCTCTCTTGAGATGCAGCCTCTCTGCTTGAAGAGGCAACTGCGCCGTGCAGCGATGCTGCCTCTTTCGCTCGCGCAGTCTCCTCTCTGCATAGCACGGCGACGGCGCAGCCTCGCGCTCTCGCATCACCATTCAGCGAAGCAACATAGCAGGCACGAGATGCTTCAGCGAGGCTTTTAAGTTCACTATCTTATTTCTGATTTTGCAAATCTTGCGCGAACTCTTGCAGCTCGCTGATGTTGAGGTCTGAGACAGCCCAATAGGTCATGCCCGCTCGATTCCAATGAATCAAATTGTAGCCTTGTCTCACCGCCATCTTGTTTTGGCCGCTGGCATCGCCCATCGCAGGCCAGATGAAAAGGTTTATGTAATGTTGCCTGCGCTGGTAGACGAGCGCGGCGACCGCACGGTTTCCAAGATAGTCAAGGCGACCGCCGACAAGAGAGAATCCTTGCGCCCCTAAATCAGTCACGGTCGGCGAATAGTCCAGCTTGCCATCGAACCAGGGTTTAACCGTATGTTGGTCCGAAGATGGAACGTCCGTTAAATGGTTCGCCATCAACGAACGGACGTGGCTGGAGATAACCTCCTGCGCGAGCAACTCATCATTGTTTGCGCCCGACTGACCTAAAACCAAAACCCCGATAATGATTGCGAACAGCGCGAGAGAAGCTCCAGCCGCCAGCCAGCGCCATGACCAGGCGCTCTGTCCACGCCTCTTTTTGTCTGCCTCCCGCACGAGCGAGCGGACGCGCCTTTGTAGATTCGCGGGCGCGTTAAAGTAGAGCGAACCGTCGCTCATCGCATCTTTTAATGCCTGCTGATTCTGGTAAGCAAGCGCGCACGGATGGCAAGAGCCGATGTGCTCTTCAATGTGCAAGTTGCTCAGCAAATCCAACTCGCCGTCCATGTAGCCGTGCATCAGGTGTTGCGCCTCTTGACAGTTCAACTTGAGACCTCCTTTCCAGACAGGCGAAGCTGCAAGCGTTTGCGTGCTCGCGCCAGACGTGACATGACTGTTCCGACGGGCACGTTGATGACGCTGGCAATCTCTTTATAAGAGAGACCTTCAAGCTCGCGCAGGATGACGGCTTCACGAAATTCGACGGGCAGTTCTTCGAGAGCATCTTTGAGCATCTGTCTATCCACGCTGCCGAGCAAGATCGTTTCGGGGGTCACATTTTCGACGCCATGCGTCTCTTCATCAAAATCGGTCGCGGGTTCGTGCGCGCGGTTTTGTTGAAGCCATGTGTAACAGGTGTTGCGCACAATCGTGAGCAGCCACGCGCGGCCATCGCCACCCCTGTAGCCGCCGAAGAACTTGTAGGCGCGAAGGGTCGCCTCCTGCACGACATCTTCTGCGTCCGCGTCGTTGCGCACGAGCCAGCGCGCAAGATTGTAGGCAGCGTCAAGATGCGGCAGAACAGCCTTCTCAAAGTTCGGGAGTTTATTATCTTCCTTCAAACACTCTTCTCTCTTCGGCGCGCAAGCGACCCGTTATTGTAAAGACCGACAGGTCAACTATTTTATTCCCGAAGGTGAATTAAACCATCGTTCGGGAATATTCGGCAGGGCAAAGCAGTCTTGGGTGATTGAAAGGCGGCATAAAGCAGTGACGAGTGACGAGTGACGAGCAAAGACAGGTTAAACTTGTCACCTGTCACTTGTCACGGCAATTAAATCTACAAGGAGAGAATGAATATGGAAATCAGCAAGCTCTGGCAATGGCTAGTCAATCCGCCCGATGATGCGCCGACAGCGACAATCCTGCTGCGCGTTATGGCAGGCAGCGTCTTTTTGTGGGAGGGGATTCTCAAGTTCGTTTATGTGAATCAAGGCGTGGGGCGTTTCACTAAGCTTGGCATTCCAGCCCCCGCGGCGATGGCGACGTTTGACGGGGTGCTTGAGATCGTCGGTGGCGTTCTCATAATGACGGGCTTCCTGACGCGGCTCATCGCCATCCCCTTCATCATAGAGATGCTGGTCGCCATGCTGACGACTAAAATCCCGCTCTATCTGGGCACATACCCTTTGGCCTTGCCGCCCTCTCCGCCACAGATCGGATTCTGGGCAGTCCTGCACGAGATACGTTCGGAATATGCACAGTTGATGACGAGCATCTTCCTGCTTATCGTTGGTCCGGGCAGATTATCCCTTGACGCACTCTTCGCGCGCAGAAAAGGGGGAGTTAAGGAGACGACACCTGCTGTGAGTGTAGCTTAAGAAGCTAATGGTTCGTAAATCGTGAATCGTGACAAGTAAAAGCAGTGACGAGTGACAAGCAAGACCTGTCTTTAACTCGTCACTTGTCACTCGTCACTCGTCACTGCTTTGTTCCTGTCACTCGTCACTCGTCACTGAGTTTATGGTTTACGATTCTTAAGCTTTGCTTCCAGCCAGTCTCCAAGAATCTTCAACACATCATCGCCGATTGTTTTCTGTTCAAGCGTCGGGTATTCGCTGAACGCCCCTGTCTTGGCAGGCAGAAACAGGTGATTGAGATTCGGAAAAGTCTGCAAGGTCACGTCCTTGTCGCCTCCTTCGCGCGCAGCCTTTTCGAGCATCCCGGCCTGCTCAGCCGTTACTTGACGGTCGAGCGCGCCCTGCATAATGAGAATCGGTTGACGCACCTTTCGGATGGTCGGCAGAGGGTCGTAGGTCCAGAACTCTTTGACCCAGGGCAGCCGCACCTGTGCAGGATACTTTGAAAGGTCTCCGCCAGTCTGCACCGCATGAATTATCTCTTGCTGCTGAGCACGTTGTTTCGCCTTCTCTTCCTCTGACATGTTCGGCGCACGGTCAAGAGCATCGTTCATCTGGTCTGTGCTGATTTGCGCGCCGGTCTTCGCTGTCCCGGCCATGAGCACGATGGCTGCGATCTGCGGGTCTGTCGCCGCGATCATGGGCGCGATGATGCCGCCCTCGCTGTGGCCCACGAGCGCGATTCTTTTGGGATCAAGCTCGGAGCGCGAGCGCAGGTAAGCGATCTCTGCGCGCACGTCGTCGGCAAAGCCTGATGTTGTCGCCTCCATCAACGTCTCGCGTCCTCCCGATTGGCCCACACCGCGATCATCAACGCGCAGCACAGCGATTCCTCTCGCCGCCAGAGCTTCTGCAATCTGTCGCATGGGCTTGTACTTCTCAAGTCCTGGAATCGGTATCGGCTCGTCACGGGTCTGCTGGCCTGAGCCTGTGATGGTAATCACGGCAGGGAAGGGGCGCGCGCCGGATTTCGGCAGGAGCAGCGTGCCCGCGAGCGTGTAGCCTTTGGCATTGATCGTCACTTCTTCGGCGGTGAATGGCGCATTAGGAGGCGCACTGTAATCAATCTTTTCGTTCTCTTGCTTTGCCTGAGAACTGTTCGCCTGCGCGTTTGTATCAACGCTCGCTTTGTTGCACTGCGTCGTGACAAGCATTCCCGCGCCGAGCAGCAGAATAGAAAGAATAGGTTTCTTCATTGTCGTCTCCAAAAAAGATGCAGAACATCTGACAAGAAACTAAATAGCCACAGAGGCACAGAGAAGAAGAATCTGAAATAAGAGATTTGAGATTTCAAATTTGTTATCTGACATTCCACCTTTTCTTTCTTTCTCTCTCTGTGTCTCTGTGGCTATCTTTATCTATCGAGCGGCAGAATCAGCAGCAATGGCACAATGATCATCACCGCCAGGTAGAGATAAACCCACTTGTTAGCCATGTTGAAGGTGTAACCCCAGCCGACCAGCTTCTCAACAAAGAGCGCCGGGTCTTCCTTGTTGAAGTAAATCAGCCCGCCCAGATACCAGTGCGCCGCGTCACTTTGCCTTTGCACATAGACGCGCCCGACTTCCGCTTTCAAGCGGCTATCAATCTTGTAGAAGCGATAGATGGCGACCGCGACCCCGAGCACCATCACCGCTGTCGCAGCCCAGATTGCAACCGCGACGATGCTTGAAAGAAAATGCAGACGCTCAATGGAGCTAAAGGCTATGTTCGACGTAATGCTGCCGAGCAGAACGCACAAACAGACGCGCGTCCGGTCCATTAACTTCACTGTCTGGCCGAGCATCTCTTCTTTCAGCTTGAGATACTCTTCCGTGTGCTCCGCAGGCAAGGTCATCTTCACGCCGAGCAGGCCATGCTTGATGAAAAGGAGCAAGCCCTGCACGTACACGAGCGTGGCCGCGAGCGAAAAGACTGCGAAGTAGCTCTTCTGTGTCCAGCGATCAGGCAGCCCGCGCCAGTCCCAATGCGTCGGGATGCGCTCTGGAAGCTGCGGGTAGTAATAGACCAGGACCAGCACGGGCGCAATGGTCAGAACGACTACGATAACTTCGAGCGCCAGGCTCGTGTAGTCCAATAAGTGCCTGGTCCTGAGCGCAGAGGCAAAGCGTCCGTGTTCTTCGACGAACTCAAATTTTTTCGCCTGCTTGTAGAAGATGACGTAGAAGAGCATGACGCACGGCATGAGCAGCAGGCGTGTAGCGACCTCTGCAAACTCCGTCCGTCCTTTGTAGAAGGAGACGACAAGACCGATGACTTCTATCTCGATGAAGGTCATCAGGAGCCAGAACCAGTAGCGGCGCAGGATACGCCGTCCCTCATTGCGATAAACCTCCGCGCTCACACGCACGCCGAAAAAGGCGTCCTCGCCGCGCATCAAGGGCATGTACATGAAGAAGGCCAACATGACCAGATCAATCGAGAATAAGAGAATGAAAGTGTTTGACATCTCTCGCTTGACTCCTACTTATTTCCTTTCAGCAATCCTCGCAACTCGTCGCCGACGATTGCCATAATCTGCGCGCGGGGCAAGCCTGCGAGCACAAGCTGTGTTAATGCCCCGCGCAAAGGCTTGCGCAATTCCTCGTCAGATTTCTCCTGCGTCGTCCGTGAAGCGACTATCGCCCCAGCCCCGTGCCGCACATTTATCAAACCCTCGCGTTGCAACTCGCGGTACGCGGTCGCAATCGTGTTCAGGTTGACACCCAGGTCCGCAGCCACCTGACGCACTGGCGGCAGAGCAGCCCCTTCGCGCAACTCGCCTCGCGCTATCAAAGCCTTGATCTCGTCCACCACCTGCTGGTAAATCGGGCGACGATCATTCTCATCAACTACGATGTACATAACACCATCCTTGCAAATTGTCTAGTGTCTCTATACACCGTACAATTGTACGCTGTCAAGAAAATTTTTGTTTCAGGATAATTTTCCTTCTCTGTGGGGATTCGCGGACGTTCGCGTAGTGAGAAACGGAAGTTTGCCTGTCAGCCTTAATTTAAAGAGAAAACCTCGAAAAATCTCTGATATTCGCTCACCTGATTATGCTAGAATGCGATCACCAATCAGACAGTTTCCCCTTAAATGCAGACGCATCGTCTTCAGGCAGGAGGTTCGATATGAAGAGCGGATTAAGAGCCATTTTGAAAGTGGCAGGTCTCTTACTCTGCTTTGCCCTCGCAGTAACAATGAGCGTCGAGGCGCAGAACAGAGAAAAGTATGTGATCTCAGCGAAGGCTGGCGGAATCAACCAGGTTACCGGCGACGTGACTCTCAGGCGCGAGGGCGCGAAAAGCGAGCAGAGGGTGACCTCTAGTGATGACCTGGAATCGGGCGATGTCGTCTCGACCGGTGTGGATGGGCGTATTGAAGTGCTGCTCAATCCAGGCTCGTATCTGCGCGTCGGCGCGAACGCGGAGTTCGAGTTGACGGATGCTTCTTTGGATTCATTGGAAGTTAACCTACATCAAGGCAACGCCATCATCGAAGTCGCCAGCGCGGATGGCATACAGGTGGCGATCAACATTGTCACGCCGCAATCGAATGTGCTGATTACAAAGGGCGGCATCTATCGTTTTAATGTTCTGCCCGGTGAAACGACGGAAATCTTCGTCCGCAAAGGAAGGCTCTTGCTGGGCAAAGGCGACGAGAATCGAGTCAAGGGCGGACAGAAGATTGTGATGCGTCAAGGGCGCAGCGAAGTCGCCAAGTTTGATAAGAAAGAGCAGGACACGCTCGACGAGTGGAGCAAGGAGAGAGCGAAGACGTTGGCGCGCGCCAACGCACAGCTACAGGCTCGCAGTCTTTCTGCTGCCTTTAGAAGCCTCAATACATGGGACATCTACTCTGCTGCTTACTCCGGCGCATGGGTTTTTAATCCGAGTTTCAATAGCTACTGCTTCTTCCCGATTAGCGGCAGAGGCTGGTCATCGCCTTACGGATACGGCTACACGAATACCGGCGGTTGGACCGGAGGCGCAAATCCTTACAATCCGCCAACGGGCAACAACGGCGGAGGCTCAACAGGCTCTGGCAACGGAAACGGCGGCGGCAGCAACAATCCAACACCGCCGCCTACATATACGACGCCAACACCATCCTTGCCGCCGCCCGTCGTCTCGCAGCCGCCTTCGCCGCCTCCCAGAGAAATGCCCAGCGAGCCAGCACCGCACAGGGAATACACTAGGGAACCCTGACGATTGCGGATTGAGAAAGACAGTAGGCAGAAAGCAGAAGGCAGCAAAACAATCATGACTTTGCTGCCTTCTGCTTTCTGGTTTTTCAAATCCGCAATCTATGTGATTTCGTTGGCGACAATCAACGCGGATTGGGTGACTCCGGCAACGCCTTGTCCGGGAAAGACCGTGTCGCCGACCATGAAAAGATTTGGAATCGAAGTCCTGTGAGAGAGAGAGTTCAGGCCGAACACGTCTAGCGATTGACCCAAGCCCCCGACCATGCCGAGCCGTCGCCGCGTGTAATCGTAAAATGTGCGCGGAGTCGCCGTCTCAATCACCTCAATGCCCGCGCCTAGCTCCGGCATCATTGCATGAATCCGCTTCCACCATGTTTCAAGCATCGCTTGATCCTGAGCCTCATGCTGAGATTCATCTTCATGAAACGAGAACCACTGTGAGGCTTCTGTAAAAGTTGAGACCGTGACGGCGCGCTTGCCAGCGGGCGCGCGCGCGTCCCATTCGGGCGCTGAGCCGAACATGAACTGCGCCCCTTCAGGATCATATCCTTGACCTTCCTGCCAGTCGGTGAGCGCGAGAACATGGTCCGCAGGAAGACGCGCCCTCGTCTCTTCATCCATTCCCAGATAAAGCAGGTACGCGCCCCACCCTTGCAAATTTTTTAACCTTCTTCGCACCTCGTCGGGCGTGTGGCTCGCGCCGACGAGCTTGCCATAGGTGTCCCAGACCGTCAGATTGGAGATGACGGCGCGCTTGGCCTCGACTCTTTCGCCGCTTAAAAGATCAACGCCTGTGGCACGACCATTCGCATCAAAGGCAAGTCTGAGCACAGGCGCGTTGAAGCGCACCGTGCCGCCGCTCTTGTTGATTGACTCGGTGAGCGTGCCCGCCAGACCTGATGCTCCGCCGCCGATAGCGTACATCCCCCAGCGCGGCATCATCAGAGCGACCGTCGCGTAAAGGTAGGCGCAAGCCGCGCTGTCTCTCTGTCCGAAGATTTGTAGTTGAGCATCTATGAAGCGGCGGAATCTATGCGAGGTGTGCATGAGATGCTGCGACGCAGTGTGATTCAAAGCCGAAAGGATGCGGCGCGCGACGCGTGCTTCAGGCAGACCAGCGCGCAATCTTCTAAAGGTTGATGCGGTTCTCAGGTCCGGCACTCGCCGCGCGACACGACGCAAGGCTTCTCCGATGGGCGCAATCTCTCTGTAAAATTTGATGGCCGCGTCCGCGCATTCTGGAAACGCTTTGCGCAAGTTGTCCGTGAACTCTCCCGCCTCGCTTGCTAAGGACACGTCAACGCCATCGGGCAATCGAACAACATAAGCTGGCTCTGCGGGACGAACTTCGGGCTGTGAGATGGGAAGCTCTGCGAAGACGCGCGCGTGTATCTCATCGGGCTGCCAGGAAGCATAGAGCGATGCTCCGGCCTCGAACGTGTAGCCCGCACGCTCGAATGTCGTGGCGCACCCGCCGCCACGCGACTCTCTTTCGAGCAGGCAGACCTTACGCCCGCGCGCAGCCAACAGCGCAGCCGCAGTCAACCCGCCTATGCCTCCACCGACGACGACGACTTCGTAAGCCATGCCTTAAAAGAGGAGCGGCCTGAAGGTGCGCCAGAGCATGGCAATGGCCGGAGCTTTCTGTTCAATCTGAGGCACAGACTTGGAAAAATATGGTTCGAGGACAATATAGATGGCCTGTAATCCGTTAAAGATTAGATGCACGATAAAGCATGGCAAGAGTCTGCCGGAAAAGGCGCGAAGCATCGTCAGGCCCAGACTCAGGATAGAGACGGCCAAAATGACGCCGAGGTTGTTGCGATATTCAAGCACATGAACGCCTGCGAACAGAATCGTCACGATGATGACCGCCGCAATCGTGTTGATGGTTTTTCGCAGAGCCGAGTAGAGGACTCCGCGATAAACCAGCTCTTCTATAAACGGCGCGGTGATGCCTGCCGCAAAGGCCAGCATGTAGCGCGAGTAGATTGAGTTGCTGACGATCTGGTCAATGTCCGTCGGCTTACCCTTAATCAGATTGCCGATGCCATACCCGATTACGAGAAGGCCAAGAGCGACGGCTGCGGTCTTCCAGAAACCGAAGTTCTCGCCCCAACTCCAACCAATCGTCTTCCAGAACGGGCGTTTGCCAAACCGCGTGACGACTGCCCAAACGATGAAGAGAGTTAAGAGATGAGCAGGGATGACCGAGAGCACCTGAAGAAAGACAGCCGTCGTATCTGTAAAAAGGAATTGCCGAAGCTTGTCCTGATCGTTAAGCGGAGCATGGGCGAAAGCGTAAGGCAGGACAATGACCAGCCCGGAGATGAACAACAAGAGAACGCTCGCAACCCAGGTTAAGATTCCCGCGACTATTCCCCAGGGCGGATTGTCCGGGTCAATCAAAACGGGGCGCTGAGACTGCGGAAGTTGTGTCCATGGATCAACTGATAAAACTCTATCGCGCGGATTAGGGACAGGCGATGATTCGTTCGGTGCGTTCACGATGAAAGCGAGTGTAAGAGAGAGGGAGTGAAAAGGCAAAGGCTGATGAAAAGTGAATAGTGAATAGTGAAAAGTGAATAGTGAAAAGCAAGAACGCGGTTTTTAACTTTTCACTATTCACTATTCACTATCAAAATGTTTCGCCATCCGTTCGTAAACAGTCTCCATCAGCTTTTCAATATCGGCGTCGGTCAGACCTCTGGTCTCAATAGGCTCGTCAATGTACATCTCCATTGGTCCGGGTCGAAAGATGATTTCGCCGTACGGCAGGATTTGGCGCGAGCCTATGATGGCGATGGGAATGATCGGCGTCTGAGCTTGAATGGCTAGCTTGAAACCGCCCTTCTTGAACTTGTGCAGGTAGCCATCGCGCGAGCGCGTGCCTTCCGGGAAGACGAAAGCGCAGATGCCGTTGCACAAGTAGGCGGCGGCCTTTTGCATGCTGGCGACGGCGTTCTGCGTCGAGCTTCTATCAATCGGAATGTGGCCTGCGCGCGTCAGATGCCAGCCCATGAACGGAATGCGAAAGAGCGATTTCTTCGCGGCGATGCGAAGCTGCGCCGGAAGATAGCCGAGCATCGCAGGGATGTCCATCAAGCTCTGGTGCGTCGAGAGAAAGACATAAGAGACGCCCCGTTTGACATGATGCGCGCCATAAACGCGCACGCGTGCTCCAGCCGTGACAGCAATCAGGCGACACCAGTTGCGCGCGCACCAATGCTGACGTTTTCCCGTCGGATCATAAAGTGAAAGAATCAACGAGATGCTGCCCATGACGAACGTGTAAAGACAGATGAGCGGGATGGCGATGAAGGAATGAACGTAATTGAGAAACTTAGGCGAGCGCGGCGGTGCTCTTCGCGGAGCATTCTCTTCAACGGTTTCCGGCTCGCGCGGCCTCTTCTTCTCAGCCCGAATTGTTGCGCTCGTTCCCCGCATCTCTAGATTGATTCAAAGAATTCATCATCAACGTAACAGTAACCCCATTCCTCGCCCGGCTCGAAGGATTTGATTATCGGGTGCTGCGTTTGATGAAAGTGCCTGGTCGCGTGCTTGTTCTTAGAGCTGTCGCAGCAGCCGACGTGTCCGCACATCTCGCAGAGGCGCAGGTGAACCCAGGTGTCGCCAGTCTTCAGACAGTCTTCGCAGCCGCGCGCGCTCGGCGTGACATCGCGTATTTGAGAAAGATGCTTGCATGTCGCCATGATCTTTTACTACCTCTTTGCTTCGTTCTCTTAAACCGCAGGATAGTCTGCGCCGGGCATCGCAAGACCCAGTCGTTGTGCGGTCAGGAGCAGCCCGATGATCGTCTTGGCATCTTCAATCTCGCCGTCCACGATCATCTCGAAAGCGCGCGGGAATGAGACGCGCTCGATTTCTAACATCTCGTCGCCTTCCAAATTCTGCTTCGTCTCTCTCAAATCGGTCGCCAGATAGACCCAGAGCTTCTCTTCGCAGAATCCGGGCGTGGTGAAAAACTCCGAGAGCTTTTCCAATCGGCCTGCGCGGACGCCGATCTCTTCTTCAAGCTCGCGCGCGGCGCACTCTTCAGGTCTTTCGGGCGGGTTGAGTCTCCCGGCAGGAAGCTCAAGCAGATAGCGCACGGGCGGCTGGCGATACTGACGCACGAGCGCAACCGTGTTGTCATCGAAGACAGCGACCACGCCAGCCCCGCCCGGATGATGCACGACCTCGCGCTTATAAGTCACATCCCGCTCGCGCACAGTGTAAACCGCCACGTCTATCACGCGACCGTGATAGACCTCTTCCGTGTCTAAGATTTCGGGAGCATCAATGTTTGGTGTAGCCATGATTGAAGGCAAAAGTAAGAAGGTAAGATGCAAAAGTCAAGGCGGCTTATTTGAGATTTGTAATTTGAAATCTCAAATCAAGCGCTCACGATCCTCTATCAACATAATCTCGCCTATGAGATAGAGCGAGCCTGTGACGCAGATGAGACCGCTGCTCGGCGTCAGTTCATAAGCTGCGCGCAATGCTTCGGCAACGGTTGGCGCAAGCGTTAATCTGCTTCTGTCGAAGTCTGGTGGAACAAAGGATGCGAGCGTTTCAAGTGTCGCGGCGCGCGTGTTCGATGGTTGAGTCAGAATCAATCTCTGCGCGGCGGGAAAAAGCGTTGCGGTAATCGCGCGCAAATCTTTATCGCGCATCGCGCCGAAGATGAGCGTGATGGGAGCTTTGATAAACTCATCCAGATATTCACGAAGCGCACGCGCGCCAGCCGCATTGTGCGCACCATCGAAGAGACTCTGAGGCTGACCCGCGCGCAAGTCTAGCCGTCCCGAGTGAATGCTCCCTTCTAGTCCTTCAACAATCGCAGAGTTCGGAATTGAAAACCCGCGTTCGCGCAGGGCTTCTGCCAATGAGATGGCTACTGATGCATTCGTCGCTTGATGACGACCGCGCAAAGATAGGCGAACCTTTTCGTATCGCGCTTGTTTAGTCTCGAAAGTAACAAGCAAGCGTCCGGTCTCGTCCGCATCCAAAACTTTTGCTACACACTCGGCAACGCGCGGGGTCACATCGCAATCAGCGCAACGCTTGAGAATCACTTCCAGGGCTTCCGGCTCTTGCGGCGCGATGACGGCTGTGACACCGGAACGAATAATCGCGGCTTTCTCGGCGGCAATCTCGGCCAGCGTCTCGCCGAGATATTCCTGATGGTCTAAGGCTATAGGCGTGATGGCGACGGTTTCGGCGCGCGCGGTCGTCGTCGAGTCGAGGCGACCACCAAGACCTGTCTCAAGAATTGCGAGTTGAATGTTTGCCTCTCGGAAAGCGAGCAGAGCAATGGCCGTCACGTGCTCGAAGAAAGTAGGAAGCGTTTCGAGCCTGCCCTCATGCAAAAGAATTTGCGCGCTCTCGCGGACCTGTGTGGTGAGGCGCGCGAACTCTTCCCTTGAAATCTCGTGATTGTTGATTCGGATGCGCTCGGTGATATTGACCAGATGCGGCGAAGTATAGAGACCTGTCTTGAGATGGGCCGCATGGCAGATTGATGCAAGCATTGCGGCCACAGAGCCTTTGCCATTCGTGCCCGCGATTTGGACGGATGGAAAAGATTGTTGAGGATTGCCCAGAGCTTCGAGCAAACGCTCCGTATTCGTGAGGCCGAGCTTGATTGCTACTGTCTCGTGACCGAGGCTTAAAAGATATTGAAGGGCTTCATCGAACATAGTGGAAAGTGAATAGTGAAAAGCAAGAACGCGGTTTTTAATTTTTTACTATTCACTATTCACTTTTCACTATCTCAGGATTCATCATGAAGTTGAGCGACTTGATGATGAAGTCGCGCATCTCGCGGCGGTCAACGATGGCGTCGAGCATGCCGTGTTCGAGCAGGAATTCGGAGCGTTGAAAATTCTTCGGCAGTTTCTGACGGATGGTCTGCTCGATGACGCGTGGACCAGCAAAACCGATCAAGGCTTTCGGCTCGGCGATAATCAGGTCGCCGAGCATGGCGAAGCTCGCGGTCACGCCGCCCGTCGTCGGGTCTGTCAGGACAGAGATGAAGGGAAGTCTCGCCTCGTCCAGTTGCGCGAGCGCTGCGGCGACCTTCGCCATCTGCATCAGGCTCAACGTTCCTTCCTGCATGCGCGCGCCGCCCGAAGCCGCAAAGGTGATGACCGCGCCGCGCACTTCGATAGCACGGTGAATCAGGCGCGTCAGTTTTTCTCCAACCGCTGAACCCATCGAGCCGCCGATGAACAGGATGTCCATCGCTGCGGCGAAGACCGTGTAGCCGCCGACCAGCCCGCGCCCGTTGATGATGGCTTCGGGCAAGCCCGTCAACTTCTGCGCCTGCTTGATGCGCTCCGGGTAAGGCTTGCTGTCAACGAACTCCAGAGGATCAATCGAAACAACTTCCGCATCGAGTTCCTCGTACTTGCCTTCATCAAAAAGCAAGGCCAAACGCTCGCGCGCGCCGATGCGAAAATGATAGCCACAGTGTGTGCAGACTTGCAGCGATTCTTCCAGATCAGGCTTGAAGAGCGGCTGGTCGCACTCGTCGCACTTGACGAAGATGCCTTCGGTCTTGACCACGCGCTCTTCGGCGGGCACGTTCTCGATCTGCTGCTTCGCTTTACGAAACCAGGGCATAAGAGAAGGGATGAGGGACGAGGGCGGAGGGATGAAAGAATAATTCATCCGACATGCCCGATCCTTCACCGGTCATAGTATCTCGCCTTTCGCATTTAGAATTTAGAAATGAGAGCGACACAGAGAGTAGCATAGATGCGGAGAGGGATGAAGTAAGGGATGAGGGATGAATGAAAAGAAAGACGGAAAGACCGCCTTGCTTTCTTCATCCCTCATCCCTTAAAACTCGATTCCCTGTTGCGCGCGGATGCCTGCGTTGAAGGGGTGCTTGATTTCGCGCATCTCGGTCACGAGGTCTGCGGCTTCGATCAGAGCTGGCGGCGCATCGCGCCCTGTGACGACGATGTGGAGCGCGGGCTGTTCTGCTCGAATAGCGCGAAGCTCCGCGAGCACTTCGTCAACGGGCAGCATCTCGTAGCTCAAAACATAGACAAGCTCGTCGAAGACCAGAAGGTCATAATCCTTGCTCCGCATCTTCTCAACGCAAAGCGCCCAGGTCTCGCGCGCCGTCTGGCGGTCCTGCTCAGGGTTCTTCGTGTCCCAGGTAAACCCGTCGCCCATCGTGTGGACTTCGATGCCGAGCTTTTCAGCAGAGACGTGCTCGCCGTAGCGATCATGCTTGGACTTCATGAACTGAATCATGCAGCAGTTCAAGCCGCGCCCCGCAGCGCGCATCATCAACCCGAGCGCGCAGGTCGTCTTGCCCTTGCCGTTGCCTGTGTGAACCATCAAGAGGCCGCGCGTCTTCTCCTGATAATCCTCGCGCCGCCATTTATATTTTTTCTCAATCATAAGGAAAAGCAGAATCCAGAAGACAGAATCCAGAATCCAGAAGAAAAGAGAAACAGAAGAAAAACGGCTTCCGCCTTATCCATTCTGAATTCCGACTTCTGGATTCTGGATTCTGTCTTTCGTTATGCTGCAACCTGTGTCGTCGGCTGCGTCGGCGCGGGCGAATCGTCGCGCTCATTGTTGCGATGGTCAACGGCGTCTTGCAGCAGGCGCACGATTGTTCGCTCGGCCTCTTCGAGGTCTCCGCGAAGGGTACAGCCTGCGGCGTTGCGATGACCGCCACCGCCAAACTTCTCTGCGATGCGCGCAACGTTCACGTCGCCCTTCGAACGCAAACTTGTGCGATAGATCCCGGGCGAGCATTCTTTCAAAAGAGCGACGGCTTCGACCGAGCCGCAGGTCAGCGGATAGTTGACGAAACCGTCTGTGTCCTCTTCGCTGGCGTGGGCGCGCTCCTGCATCTCAAGCGTTTGGTGCATCCAGGCGACCCGCCCCGTCTCGTCCCGCTTGACGGTTGCCATGACTTCGGCCAACAACTCTATTTTCGACCAGGGATAATTGCTGAATACCGCTTGAGATATTTTCGCTGGCTTGACTCCGGCGCGAACCAGTTCCGAGGCAACTTTGAAAGTGCGCTCGCTCGTGTTCGAGTAATGGAATGAACCCGTGTCCGTGATGAGCGCTGTATAGACGCACTCGGCTATCTCGCGCGTGACGCGCACGCCTGTCGCCTTGCACAGGTTATAGATCATCTCGCCGACAGCCGAAGCGGTCGAGTCAATCCAGTTGATTGTGCCGAAAAGCGCGGTCGTCGAATGGTGGTCTATGTTGACGACCAACTGTTTCTCAAGGTCAAGGAGTCCGGGGCGTGTGATGTCTGAGCATTCGATGACGAAGACTGCATCGTACTGGCGGTCAACCGCAGGGGTGACGCGAACCTCGCGCGAGCCGGGCAGCTTCTGGTAAGCGTGCGGCACAGGGTCGCGCATGATGACTTCGACCTCTTTATCAAGGGCACGCAAGAGCGAGTAAAGACCAAGACTTGAACCCAGACTGTCACCATCCGGGCGTAGATGTGAGGTGATCGCAAAGTGTCTCTTCTGCTCGATCAACTCGACAACTTGACTAAGCATCGTTTTCAAAAAAGTGACGAGTGACGAGTGACGAGTGACGAGTAAAGAAAGGGTTTTTACTCGTCACTCGTCACTCGTCACTCGTCACTCATTCCTTTCTTCGGGGAACTCTCCCGCCTTGTTCTGATTCCCTAATTCCTGTTCGATCTCTTGCAAGAGCTTATCAACGCGTGCGCCGCTTTCTTCGACCGTATCGCGGACGAAATGAATCTCCGGCGTGTGGCGCAAGTTGAGGGCAAAGCCGACTTGCTTGCGGACATAAGGCGCGGCGTGACGGAGCGCTTCGAGCGCGGTCATAATCTCTTCTTCGCTGCCTTCAACCAGAACATAGACGCTCGCGTCGCGCAGGTTCTCGGACAATCGCACGTCCGTCACCGTGACGGCCTGCACGCGCGGGTCTTCCAATTCATAACCGACGATCTCCGAGATTTCCTCTTTGAGCATCTCGGCGACTCTTTCTGGCCTTCTCATACAGTAAGCAGTGAGCAGTAAGCAGTGAGCAGTAAAAGCAAAAACTGCTTACTGCTCACTGCTTACTGCTTACTAAAGTTCCGTTGCCGCAACCTTTTCGATGACATACGCCTCGATCTGGTCGCCGACCTTGATGTCGTTAAAGTTCTCCAGGCCGATGCCGCATTCGAAGCCCTCGCGGACTTCTGAGGCATCATC
>Ga0182001_10000003_pt1 | contig 60224 bp, 47 predicted proteins | sample BulsoiFelSFmetaG_FD_120485 | JGI IMG/M metagenome (GOLD analysis project Ga0182001, IMG submission 120485) | Bulk soil microbial communities from Mexico - San Felipe (SF) metaG | ecosystem: Environmental > Terrestrial > Soil > Agricultural land | place: Mexico: San Luis Potosi | collected... | reverse complement strand
GCAAGAGAGATTCCAATCACGGAGTTTCACCGCCTGCCGAATGATACGCCGGAGATTGACACCAACTTGCAGCCGGATGAATTGATCGTCGCGGTCAATCTGCCTGCAAGCGGTTTTGCAAAACGTTCTGGCTATCTGAAGGTCAGAGATCGCGCGCAGTATGCGTTTGCGCTCGTCTCGGTGGCGGCGGCGCTGGCGATTAAAAATGGAAAGATCGAGACAGCGCGACTGGCCTTGGGCGGTGTCGCGCACAAGCCCTGGCGCGCAATGGAAGCGGAGCGAGTCTTAACGGGCGCGACTGCTTCAGCGCAAACTTTCAAACAGGCAGCAGAGGCAACCCTGCAAGGCGCGGTGCCGCAGAAACACAACGCTTTCAAGATTGAGTTGGCGAAACGCGCTGTGGTGAGAATCTTGAATGAAGTGGCGAGCAAACGCGTAGGAGGTGCGGCGTGAGCGCAAATCAACAAGGCAACAAAGCTACGAATCAGACTAAAGGTGTTGTGGGCCAGCCCATCAACCGCGTTGACGGTCGGCTGAAAGTCACGGGCGGCGCACACTACGCCGTAGAGTTTCCCGTTGAGAGACCGGCTTATGCTGCGCTCGTCGGAGCAACAATCGCCAATGGTCGCATCAGGAGTATCGAGACGAGCGAGGCGCAGAAAGTGCCCGGCGTCTTGCACATCATGACGCACGAGAACGCGCCGAAGCTCAAGCCCGTGATGACGAATCCGGCTGAAGGCGATGCGGCGGGCAAGCGCGTCCCTTTGCAAAGTCCCGCAGTCTATTACAGCGGCCAGTATGTCGCTATGGTCGTCGCGGAAACTTTAGAGCAGGCACGTCGTGCCGCCGAACTCTTGCGAATCACTTATGACGAGCAGCCGCCCGCGACCGACATCGAGCGAGAGCGTGGTAAAGCTCAGCCTCCGAAGGGAAAGGTCGCGGGCAAGCCTGCGGATTCCACGCGCGGCAATCCAGATGCAGCGTTGAGCGCGGCTGCCGTCAAGGTGGACGAGATGTACCGCACGCCGACGGAGCATCACAACCCTATGGAGCCGCATGCGACCACAGCCGTCTGGGAAGGCGACAAGCTGACCGTCTATGAGGCGACGCAATATACCTACGGCGTGCGATACGCGATGGCCACGACCTTCGGCATCCCCGAAGAGAACGTGCGCGTCGTCTGCAAATTCACGGGCGGCGGTTTCGGCTGCAAGGGCACAGTCTGGGCGCACGTCTCTCTGGCGGCAGCGGCGGCGCGCGAGGTCAAGCGTCCCGTTCGCCTGGCGACGACGCGCCAGCAGATGTTCGCTAACATGGGCCATCGAGCCGAGACGTTGCAGCGCGTGGCTCTCGGCGCAACCCGCGATGGCAAGCTCACGGCAATTATCCACGAGGGTCTCTCGCATACTTCTGTCTATGACGAGTTCGTCGAGCCATTCAGCAAGCCGACGCACATGATGTATGCCTGCGAAAATTTCAAGGCATCTCAGCGTCTGGTCCAGCTCAATGTGGGCACGCCGACTTACATGCGTGCGCCGGGCGAGACTTCAGGGATGTTCGCTCTCGAATCCGCGCTGGATGAGCTAGCTTACAAGCTCAATATTGATCCTGTGCAACTGCGTCTCATCAATCACGCGGACACAGACCCGGACGAAAAACTGCCCTGGTCAACCAAGCTCTTGAAGGAGAGTTATCAAAAGGGCGCGGAGCTGATCGGCTGGGCCAGACGTAAGCCTCAGCCCGCTTCGATGCGTGACGGGCGTTATCTTATCGGGATGGGGATGGCGAGCGCAGTTTATCCGGTCAATCATTTTCCATCTTCGGCGCGCGTCCGAATCAAAGACGATGGTACCGCGATAGCCGAAAGCAGCACGCACGATTTGGGCACGGGTGCTTACACTGTGCTGACGCAGGTTGCTGCCGAGACTTTGGGGCTTCCGGTGGAGCGCGTGCGCGTTGACATCGGAGACACCAACCTGCCAAAAGCATTCGTTTCGGGCGGCTCGACGACGACCATGTCGGTCGGCAGCGCCATCCAGGGCGCAGCGCGCGCGGCGATTACAAAATTGAAAGAGATAACGCGCGAAGATAAACGTTCACCGCTGTATGGCGCAACTGCCGATCAGGTTGTCGCTCGTGACGGCAGGCTTTCGCTCACAGACAATCCTGCGAAAGGCGAAACTTACAGAGAGATTCTCTCGCGCGCTGGAATGAAAGAGGTCGAAGGCAACTTTGACATGCAGTTCAACGACAAGCAGAAGACACACTCGTCGCATTCCTTCGGCGCGCATTTCGCAGAGGTTCGTGTTGACCCGGACTTTGGTGAAGTGAGGGTCACGCGCTTCGCCGCCGTCTTTGACATCGGGCGCGTGATGAACATGAAACTCGCCGAGTCGCAGATGCGCGGCGGTGTCGTCATGGGCTTAGGCATGGCTTTGATGGAAGAGACCGTGCTTGATAAGAATCTGGGGCGCATCGTTAATCGTGACCTGGCGGAATATCACATGCCGGTCCATGCCGACGTGCCGCCGATTGATGTCGTCCTGTTGGAGAACTTCGACGAATACGCCAGTCCGATTGGAGCCAAAGGCGCGGGCGAGATAGGCATTGTCGGGGCTGCCGCCGCCATTGCTAATGCTGTCTATCATGCGACGGGCGTGCGCGTGCGCGACCTGCCAATCACACCGGACAAGCTTCTGGGGAAGGGGGCGCTCGCATGAATGAGCTACAGTCAATCGCGGATGCTTATCAACGCGCGCGCTGTGGCGGCGAGCGAATGGCATTGGCGACCATTGTCAGCGTCGAAGGCTCTGCCTACAGGCGTCCGGGCGCGAGGATGTTGATTACGGAGAGCGGCCAGATGGTCGGCGCTATCAGCGGCGGGTGTCTTGAGCGGGACGTTGCCGAGAGAGCCATGCAGGTCATGAAAACTCGCGCCGCGCGCATCATCGAATACGACACGCGCGGGCAAGAAGACATCGTGTGGGGTTTGGGGCTGGGGTGCAACGGTGTGGTACGTGTGCTGCTCGAAAGTCTTCACGAAGGCAGTCCGGGCGCGCGTGCGTTGCAGTTCATTGCAGATTGTTTGGCGGCGCGCTCAGATGGGGTGTGCGCGACCGTCATCGCGGGAGTTGCGGCTCAGCAAGCAAGCGTAGGCTCTGCGGTTGAGATTGGCGAGCGATTGCTGCTCGATGAGAAGCTCGACGCTTGCGGCCAATCTCTCAAAGACGAGAAACTTGCCGCGCGCATACGCGAAGATGCGCTGGAGATTCTGGCAGGCAGGCGAGCAGTGACACGCTCATTTGAAGTTGGCGGAGAGCGAGTGGAAATCTTCTTCGATGTCATCAACAGTCCGCGCCCGCTCATCATCTTCGGCGCGGAGCATGACGCTCTGCCGCTCGTGCGCCAGGCAAAGACCGTTGGCTGGCATGTCACAGTCGTTGACACGCGCGCGCGCCGCGCCACGATTGAACGATTCGAGGAAGCTGATGAGATCGTGCTCTGTCGAGCGGACGACGCGCCCGCGCGAGTTTCTTTGAGCGAGAACACTGCTGTTGTCGTCATGACTCATAATTATCTTGACGATGTCGGGCTGTTGCGAGCATTGCTCACATCGCCAGCCTGTTATCTGGGCATTCTGGGTCCAAAACAGCGCACATTAAACCTGCTTGAAGAAATCAAGATGGACGTTTTCGGAATCAACGAATCCACGCTTGCGCGACTTCACAGCCCTATCGGTCTGGACATCGGCGCAGAGACGCCCGAAGAGATCGCTCTGGCGATTGTCGCTGAAATCAATGCCGTGTGTGCGACGCGCGGCGGCGGATTCCTGCGAGAGCGCAACACACCGATTCACGATGCACATGATCGGAATCATGCTTCGAGTGAAGTTTCCATAAAGCCTTATGTGCCTGCGGGCGAGAGCACTGCGCTCGTCGTCTGTCACTCGTCGTGAGCGAAAAGGGCATCTGCATCATAGTGCTGGCGGCGGGCGCAAGCTCTCGCATGGGCGAGCCTAAGCAACTGCTCAAGTTTGAGGGAGAGACATTGTTGTACCGTGCCGTGCGCGCTGCGCTTGAGACCGGCTCTCATCCTATCGTCGTCGTTCTGGGTTTCCTTGCGGATGTGATGCGAGAGGAGACCGCAGACCTCAATGTGCTCACGGTTGTCAATCAAGAGTGGCATGAGGGGATGAGTTCTTCTATTCGCCTTGGGCTAAAGCAAGCGTTGGAATCAACACCGCCCGCCGAAATAGAGGCAGCGATTTTGATGCTCTGCGATCAGCCGTTCGTCACAAGCGACGTTATAGAGCGTCTGATTGATGCTTACCGAGAGAGTCGTGCGCCGGTCATCGCCTCCGAATATGAAGAAGGTGATGAAAAGACGCTTGGCGTTCCCGCGCTCTTCAGCCGTGAGCTATTTCCAGAGTTGATAGCGCTTCATGGGGCGGAGGGCGCGAAACGTATCATCGCGCGGCATCGAGCGGAAGCCATCGCCATTGCCATGCCTGAAGCAGCCTTTGATGTTGATACGCCGGGCGACTATCGCGTCCTCTCTGACAAAAAGCCGTTCGGTTAAATCTCTACCGCGACGGCATCAATCGCTGTATGCGCTCAGTCTCTTCGCCGAGTGGCTTGAAACTCCGCGCGCCCTGCGCCTCGCGTTCGGCTCAGCCGGTTTCGTTGTCGCCCGCGCTGTCTGCTCCTTCGCCGTCGCCTGCGCGTTCTGCTCCGGCGCGGATTCGCCGAACGCCGGATTGGCGATAACCAGAGGCGCGCTTTTGCTCTCGCGCGCCATTATGCGACATCAATGAGTATGATGAACGAAAGTGACAGCCCACTTTCGACAAGAGAAATTGTAACTCATAGCCCGAATATTCTAAGAGTCGCCGTCTTCGATTAAGGGTCTGTTGTCAAGCAGATGACCGCCCGAAGAAGGCGGGCGTGATGGGCGAATGCGTGCGGAAACGAGCAATCGCGAATAATCTCACCAAAATTTATTGACAGAAGATGAGAAATCCTGTTATAAGCCGGAAGCTACCTATTTAACCGATTACGTAATCGCTTACTTTTGATTTCGCTGCTGGTCTATCTATGCAGCGAATCTGAGGATTTAGAGGGTTAACAAGCCTTGGATAAAGCGTCCGGGCTTTAATCTATCTTTCCAAATTTCGCGCCGTGAGAATTACCGCAATTGGCGATTTTCAAACTCTTCGGCGCATGCGCCGAGACCCTACAAGGAGTGGTTATGAAAGCTAAAAAGTTTTTCGCGCTCGCGCTCATTTCTCTGGTGATGGGTTTTGCATCTGCCGCTTATGCACAGAGCGACCGCGGCGCAATTACCGGAACAGTTAAAGACCCAAGCGGCGCTCTCGTGCCGAATGCAAAAGTCACTGCCACTGATCTTAATAGCGGCGAGACGCGAGAGACTACCACGTCGGGTGAAGGCAGCTATACCATCCCTGAATTGAAGGCCGATCCCTACAAATTGAGTGTCGAAGCGCAAGGCTTCAAAACCGCGACCATCGAAAATATACAGGTCGCCGTTCAAGTGACACGCCGCGCTGACGTGACGCTCGAAATCGGCGCGGTCACGGATGTCGTTACAGTCGCATCGGATGCGACAGTTCTACAGACGGACTCGCCTGTTCGTCAGACCAATATTACAGAGCGACAGGTCAGAGAGTTGCCACTGCAAGTCAGCGCCGAGTTCTCAGGGCGCACACCGCTCTCCTTCATCTTCCTTGACAGCACGGTGACGGCAGGCGCTTCGACGAGCGGAACCGGGACTAACGCCACAAATTTCAGAGTCAGCGGCGGGCAAGGTCTCGGCACGGAAATACTGATTGACGGCGCAGCGACAAGACGCGCGCAGAATGGGTCTTTCTTTTCCGAAGTCGCTCCTGGTCCAAACGCCTATCAAGAGTTCACGCTCTCGACCAGCAGCTATTCATCAGAATTCGGGCAATCATCGGGCGGCATCGTCAACTTCACGCTCAAGAGTGGCGGCAACGACCTGCACGGTGAGGTCTATGATCTTTTCCGCAACAACGCGCTCAATGCCAACAGCTTTGTGAATAATGCCAATGGGATACCGATTGTGCGCGACCACGAGCACAACTTCGGCGGCAACATCGGCGGCCCGATCTATTTGCCGCGTTTCGGCGAAGGCGGCAAGAGCTACTGGAGCGGTAGTAACAGAGCGTTCTTCTTCTTAAATTTTGAAAGCTACCACTTCGCTCGGGGCGAGAACGTGCTCCTTTCCGTCCCCACGTTGAAAATGAGGACGGGCGATTTCTCAGAGCTGCTGACCGACCCTACGGTGCTCGCGCAAAATGGCGGAAATCCGGTCCAACTATACAGCCCGATTGCAGGATATACTGCCAGCGGAGATGTGATCGTCGCCCCGCTTGGGTCGCGCGTAGCTATTCCTGGTAACCGAATTGACCTTTTCCGGCTGGCGTCTGGTCAGTCTATTATTGATCCAGTTGGAGCAGCCATTCTCCAGTATTTTCCCTCGCCGAATCGTCCCGGTGTGTTCCGTAACTACCTGAGTTCGACGACCGACCCGACGACGATGAATAGCCCGACCTTCAAAATTGACAATGTCTTGAGCAGTAAGCAGCATCTCTCTTTCAGCTTCTCTTACCGCAATAACACGCGCCTCGTGGGTGCGCCGCGCTTCCCTGAGCCGGTCATCGCTTTCGGCGTCTGGAGTCAGTTCTTCAAATCGCAGTTCTACCGCCTACAGCATGACTACACGCTCAGCCCTAAGCTGCTCAACCACTTTAACGCTGGGTTCACCAGATATGATGTCGCCAACCACAACACGACCGAAGGCTTCAACGAAGTGCAGTCGCTCGGCGTCCGCCCCGGCTCATTTCAAAACAACGCATTCCCGAATATAGATTTCCCCGGTTATGGCGACCCGGCTGATCCAACCGGACGTTGGCAAGCTTATCAGGGAATCGGCTCGACCTTCTTCAGCGACAGGCTGCGAGATAACACGGTCGAATTGTCTGACGCCGTGACCTATGTCACCGGGCGACACTCGATGAAGTTCGGTGCTGATATTCGCATCCAGCAATTCAACGTGCATCAGTTGCTGGACCCGGGCGGGCGAACTAACTTCAGGTCGCCTCAAACGAGTAATTGCAACTGCGACGCCGAAGGCTCACCAATCGCCAGCCTGTTGGTTGGCGCGACCGAGTTCTCTTTCAATAACCAGCAGGCTATAGACCCGGCCTGGCGTCAACTGACCCATTCCTATTTCTTCCAGGACGATATCAAAGTCACACCTCGCCTGACTTTCAACGCGGGGATACGCTACGATCTGCCGGGATTACGACGCGAGTCCCAGAACCGCTTTCGCGGCTTTGACCCGAACGTGCCGAACCCGGCGGCTGGTGGTCGTTTAGGCGCGATTGTCGGCGCGGGTGGTCAAAGCGGTTTGCAGGCGCAATACGAGACACTGGCGAAGCCGGATCGCTCAAACATAGGTCCACGGCTTGGCTTCGCTTATGCGTTTAATGATCGCACGGTCGTGCGCGGCGGCATCGGACTCTACTATGCGCCGGTTCTTTACGGAATCTCAGGCAGCAATTCATTGACGGAAGGAACGCTTGGTTACAGCACACCCTACGTCGCCAACTGCGATACAGGTCCAGGTTGTACAGCCAACGAGCGCGGAGACCTGTTCCTGCGAAGCTTCCGCCAGTTGACGCCAATTAACCCGAACAGCCAGTTTATCGGAAGCAGCGTACCCTTCTTTGATCCGAACTTTAGAACTGGGCGCACTCTGCAATATGGTCTCGATATACAGCGCGAGTTGCCATATCACTTTGTGGCGACGCTCAGTTACACGGGGCATCGTGGGTCTCGTCTTCGCTCAAACTTCGAGCGTCTCAACGCGCTTCCGCTCAACGCTCTGAGACTCGGCTTCACTCTGCTCAATGAGAACATCAATAGTGTGACGCCGGAGGAGCGCGCTTACGCTCAGAGCGTCGGGGTGACGATCCCTGCTAGTGGGAACGCTGTCTTCACAGGTTTTAACGGGAGCGTCGGCCAAGCACTGAGGCCGTTCCCGCAGTACAACGATATTACGAATATTCTCGAAAGCCAGGGGCGCAGTTGGTACAACGCCGGAACGGCGAAACTCGAACGTCGTTTTGCTCAGGGCATCCAGTTCGGCGCTTCATACACCTTTTCGAAACTGATTACAGATGCGGCTGAGGACCTCCTTGGCGGCACGCCCATCGGCAGCCTGATTCAGATACCGGGTGCGCGCGATCAACTGCGCACCATCTCGCCAAATAACGCGACGCACGTCTTCGTCGTCAACTATCTGATCGAATTGCCGTTCGGCAAGGGCAAGCGATTCCTCAATCGCGGTGGCGTCACAGATATGATTCTCGGCGGCTGGCAGCTCAATGGTATTCAGCGTTACCAGTCGGGATTACCGCTGGTCATTCGTTACTCGCAGCGACCATTCTTCGGGGCGGGCAGCGTGAGCGGCTTCAGCACAGACCTGAGACCCAATCTGACCGGGCAGCCGATCTTAACCGGCAACGATTTGACGGGGCAGCGCGTTCAGGTCTTCAACCCGAACGCCTTTGCCGCCCCGCCGTGTTACGACTGCCCACCTGCGGAGTTGACCGGGACGGGGACGATCAACCCGGCCTATGCTGCATACTATTCAAATCCGCTCAGGTTCTTTGGCGACGCACCGGCGGTGCTCAATGGCACTAATGTGCTGCCCTTTATTAGTGAGAACATGAGTCTCATTAAGAAGACCCGCCTGTCCGAAAGATTCACAATGGAATTGGGGGCTGAAGCCTTCAACGTCTTTAACAGGCATCGCTACAATTTCCCTGGGAGTGACCTGTTAGACCCGGGCAACTTGGGCTTCTCCTCTGTAGTCAATGACGCGGGCGTGTATGCGCCACGCGTGATTCAAATCCGCGTCAGGTTGATTTATTAACTGAGAGGGTTGAAAGAACGACGGCGCGGGAAGAGTTAATCGAAAGGCTCTCCCGCGCCGCTTGTTTTATTCTACGGCCAATTTATATTCTCGCAGGAGATGAAGAAACATTTAACACAGATGCTCGGCTGGGCCACTCCTTTGATGCAGATTTCCGCCTTGACTCTCATCTCCGTGATTGGTGGAGCAAAGGCTGCGCCTGCTCTGCGCCAGATAATGGCAAGTAGTAACTCATCACAGGGCAAGCAAGCTCCTGAGCTTGTTGCCGATGGCGCAGCCGCGCTAGAGCGTGGCGACACTCAGGCGGCCAAAGCTCTTTTTGAGCGCGCGCTCACGATTGATAAAAATAACGTCGAGGCGGACACCTATCTCGGGGTCATCGCAGACCGCGCGGGCGATCTCCTTGAAGCTGAAAGACACTTTGCAGCCGCAGCCATCGCTGCACCCTTATCGCCGTCGGCGCGCAATAATCACGGCGCTATCCTGCTCAAGCTCGGACGCACCAAACAGGCCGCCGCACAATTCGAGACATCGCTTCGACTCGATAGGAATCAGCCGAGCGCGCTCATTAACCTCGCGCAGATTCGTTTCGCAAGCGGCACGTCCGAAGACTTGCACGCCGCGCTTGATCTCTTCAAGCGTGCCCAGTCAATCGCGCCGGACCTGGATGTCGCACGGTCTCTCGTAGTGACAGCTCTGAGGCTGGGCCAGCGCGACGATGCTCTGACCTATTACCGAGATTACGCTGTGCGTCTTTCCGGCGCGCAAGGCGAATCGGTCGCGCCTGCGGCTCGCGCCGAACTTGGCGCGGCTCTGCTCGAAGCTAAATTAACAGAAGAAGCCATTAAAGAGTTGAGCGCGGCTGTGGCTGTGGACCAGAAGAATGTTGAGGCAATCGTCAATCTGGCGAAAGCTTATCACGCGGCCAATGACATCAACTCTGCGGGACGCTTGCTGGAAACAGCCGTAGCCAATGGGCTTGACGATGCGCGCATCTACGCTGCGCTCGCGGATGTTTACGAGTCAATCGGGCGCGCAGAAAACGCCATCCCGGCAATGCGCCTCGCCATCGAGCGTGATCCTCAAAACGAAGGTTATCGCTTTCGCTACGCTCTCTTGTTGATAGATACGAAAGCGCCGAAAGCCGCCGTCATACGCTTGCAGGAAGCCATGTCTCTTTTCCCGAATTCAGCGCGCCTCTGGTTCGCTTTAGGTGTGGCACAATTTTCCGACCAGCAGACGGATGAAGCGGCGAAAGCATTCTCGCGCGCCATCGAGATTGATCAAAGGGCCGCGCCCGCGCTTGCTTATCTGGGAATGATTGATGCCGAGCAGGGAAGGTTCGCGGATGCCATCACACTTTATGAACGCGCGATAGGCGCCAACGAGCAGTTCGCAGCAGCGCATTATCTGCTCGCGGACGTGTTGATGAAGCAGGCCACGATTGATGTTGCTCGCACCGAGTTGCATCTCAAACGCGCTTTGCAACTCGACCCGACATTGATACAGGCCCACCTTGCTCTCGGCAAGCTCTACTTGCGCGACGAACATTTGTCAGAAGCGGCTTCCGAACTTGAAACCGCCATCAAAGCCGACCCGAATCTGGCGGAGGCTTACTATCAACTCGGCAGAACCTACATGCGCCTGAAGCGGACGGCTGAGGCTCAGACCACGCTGGCTGCTTTCAAGCGGCTGAGCGATTCACAGAAAGAGCAGTCGGAGACAGAGCGCAGAGAGATGGTTCGTCGTCTGGCAAACGTTCGTTTCTAGCGAGCGAGACAATGAGTCGTCATTTTTGGGGAGGTGTGACATTGCGATTTCAATGCTTTTATCTTCTGTCGCTACTGGTCCTTTTAACGGCGTCTGTTTGCGCCCAGCAGACTTCCACGCCGCAGGGCGCGCAGCCAGCCTTCAACCAGTGGGTTGATGACTTCAACGGCTCGGCTCTGGACGAGAGCAAATGGGAGAAGTTCACTTTTGAGGGCGGGAGCGGAGGCAAGATAGAGGTCGCGGGCGGGCAACTGCGACAGCGCGCCGTGAACGGTTCGCGTTACGGCGTGCGCAGCAAGGAGGCTTTCACGGGCGACCGTTTCATAGTCGAAGCAACGGTCGCTAAAGTTGGGCCAGGACTTCCAGAGCAGAATTCAAAGGCAATGCCTTTGGGCTTTGCCGCGCTCACGATCCTCTTCGACACTTCGGGGCGCAACCGCATCGAGTGGATTCTGACGAGCGAGGGGACGTTCGAGGCTTGGTCGGTTGTGGACGGGCGCGCCGAGCGGCTTGATAACCGCAAGCTCGGCACGAAGGTCGAGAACCCGACGCTCGGCATCGTCCGGCGCGGCGACGAATTCCTCTTCATGCTCAACGGCGAGGAGGGCATGCGGAGTACGATCAAGAATATGCCGCGCAGTTTTCACGTGATGCTCTACGGTTTCGGCTCTTCTGAGAACAACTGGGACAACGCGCGCGTCGTCACGCCGAAGTAGCTTGAACTCGTGATTCCTAAATGCACGACTCTCTCTCTCTGCTTCCGACAGGCGCGCCCTTTTGTGACGCGCGCCCAAATCGTGCTGATGGACAAGAGGAAATTATCAAAGAATGGCGAAGGCTGATAATCAGAGTCCGATTCTAAAATTGAGAGGCGCGCTGCGTTCTTTGCGCTTCATTGTCGTCGTCTTTACTCTGCTTCTCCTGGTCGCGTCTTCGATAGAGGCGCAGACTGTCATCAAGCTCGAAAGCGGCTGGCAGTTACTTACTGATAAAGAAGGCAAGATCAAGATTGATGACGTTAAGACGGCGCAAGGTTGGCGTGACGCGCGCGTCGGGCTTTCCTGGAACGCGCAGTTCGCAGACCTGCGCGACTACATGGGCGTGGCTTGGTATCAAACGAAGTTTGACGTGCCGCAGACCAAAGCGGGCGAGCATGTGCTCATACGCTTCGGCGCGGTTGATTACTTCAGCGAGGTTTACGTCAACGGCAAGCGCGTCGGCGAGCATGAAGGAGGCTACACGCCTTTCATCTTTGACATAACTGATGCGGCCCAGCCGGGCGCGAATGAGTTGGTTGTGCGCGTCGTTGACCCGCCGATGGATGAGAAGGAGAACCGCGCGCGTTTTCCGGAGATGATGTACAACGAGATTCCGCACGGCAAGCAGAACTGGTACGTGCAAACGGGCGGCATCTGGCAAGGCGTGACACTCGAAGTCAAACCGGAAACTTACATCAAAAGCGTCAGGGTGGTTGCGAAGAATGACGGTCGGTTGAGTATTCAAGTAGTCTCAAACGGCCATCTTGGGCCACCGCCACCAGCCCCGCCACCGGGACGCAACGTCGCGCCTGTCAAAACAATACTGGATCAAATCAGTGTCCGTGTGATTGATCCTCAGGGCAAGGCTTTTCAACTTAAGCTCACAGGCGGCGGCGGTCTTGGCGCAGACGATTATGTTTTTTTTGAGGGCAAGATTCCTAATCCTCAATTGTGGAGCGTGGACCATCCTAATCTTTACACGGTCGAGGCCACCCTCGGAAATGATCGGATGACTGACCGCTTCGGCTTCCGCTCGTTCGAGGCGCGCGATGGGCATTTCTACTTGAACAATGAGCCGTTCTACATGATCGCCGCGCTCGATCAGGACTTTTATCCAGAGACAATCTACACGCCGCCATCGGAAGAGTTCGTGCGCGATGAGATGCTCAAGGCCAAGCGGCTGGGCCTGAACACGCTGCGCTGCCACATCAAAGTTCCAGACTCCGTCTATTTAAAAATCGCCGATGAAGTCGGCTTGCTCATCTGGTACGAGATTCCTTCCTGGAACGATTTTCATCACTTCACGCCGAAGGCTGCGGAGCGCGGCGAAAAGATTTTTGCCGAACAGGTCGCGCGCGACTGGAATCATCCTGCAATCGTGATTCAAAGCATCATCAACGAATCCTGGGGCGCAGACCTCAAGCGGCCTGAGCAGCGACAGTGGCTGCGAGCAGCATTTGATCGGGCGAAAAAGTTGACTGGGCCTTTGGGTCGTCTGATCGTGGACAACAGCGCGTGCTGCGACAACTTTCACGTCCGTTCGGACATTGACGATTTTCATCAATACTTCTCCATTCCCGATCATCACGAGGAGTGGGACAGATGGGTCGCTGATTTTGCGACGCGACCCAAATGGACTTTCACACAGAACAGTGACGCCGAGCGCACTGGGCAAGAGCCTCTAGTTGTCTCGGAGTTCGGCAACTGGGGCTTGCCCATCCTGCCGAAAAGTTTGCCCTGGTGGTTCGAGCGCGACTTCGCCGGACGTGAAGTGACCAGACCTGCGGGCCTCTTCGACCGCTTCAGAGAGTTTCGCTTCAATCGTCTTTTCCGCGGCTACGACGAGTTAGCCACTGAAACCGAGTGGCATCAATTCATCTCTCTCAAGCATGAGATTGAAGAGATGCGCCGCTACGCTTCGATTCAAGGCTACGTCATCACGGAGTTTACTGACATTAACTGGGAATCGAACGGCCTGATGGACATGTGGCGCAAGCCGAAGGTCTATGCGGACGAGTTGGCGAAGATACAGAAGCCAGATGTCATCATCGCGCGCTTGCCGAAGGCAAATTATCTGAGCGGCGAGCGTGTCGAGGTGGAGACTCTAATTTCTCATTACAGCAATACGGAATTGAACGGTGCGATAGTTGATTGGTCAACAAGCTCAGGCGCGCATGGGCAATTCAAGATTAATGGTCCAATCGAACGCGCTGGCGTCCGTTCACTTGAGACGCTTTCATTCGTTGCGCCGAACGTCAATCAGCCACGACGCGAAAAACTTTCGCTTGAATTAAGAAGCGCAACAGGACAACGCATCGCCGAGAACAGTTATCAGATTTTCATCTTTCCAAAAGATGCGAAAGGGAAATCAATCTCGCTCGCCTTTTATGATCCGCCAAACAACTCCAAGCTTTCACAATCGCTCGCGGCGACAGGCTACAAAGTCTCTTCCTTCAAGACGGGAAGTGTCGGCGCAAACTCGCTGCTGATTGCAACGAGCGTTGATAGTGAAGTCGAGCGGTATCTGCAAAGCGGTGGCCGCGCTCTTGTGCTGGCCGATTCAAAAGAGGCTTTGCCCCTCAACTCTTCTATCAAGCTTACGCCGCGCGCAGGCTCTGATTTGGACGGCAACTGGGTGACCAATTTTAACTGGGTGAAGGCGGATGCAGCGCCCTTCAAAGAAGTGGCGTTCACGAAAATTCTGGGCTTCGAGTCAGATGCCGCCGTGCCCCGTTACGTGATTCAAGGCATCCGCGCCACAGATTACGACGATGTGCTGGCGGGCATCTTCTACGGCTGGCTCAACGACAATGCCGCGCTCGCGGTCCAGATGAATATGGGACGCGGCAGGATGCTCGTCACTACCTTCCGCTTTGACGAATACGGAAACGACCCTTACACGACACACTTGCTTGACGCGATGATTCGCTACGCGGGCGGGTCAAGCTTTAATCCGAAGCTCAATTGGGCCAGGTGATTGACGAAGAGATTGGGTTAGTCCCTTGAAGACTAAATGAAAAGCAGGCGGCAAGCAGCACAGCTTCTGAATCCAGGCGCGGTCGGGAGTATCTTGGCCGTACTGGTCCTGCTGTGCGTCGTGAGCCTATCAAGCATCTGTCAGACACGACAGGGTGCGGCTCAAATCACGATTGACACCAGCAAGACGGAAGGCGCAATCAGCCCTTTGCTCTACGGGCAGTTCATGGAGTTTATGTTCGGCGGCATTAAGGGCGGGCTGGATGCGGAGCAATTGCGCGACCGCAGCTTTGAGGACGCGCCGAACGCCATCGGGTTGCCGAGATACTGGGAGCGTTACCCGGATGATCGCAACGACGACTACGGCCTCTCGTTCCTCTGGGACCAAACAAACGCTTATTCGTCGTCGGTGAAAGAAAGGAACGATCCTCCAGAACATTCTCTGTTGATTGAAGCAGGAAATGGCGTCATCCCACGACATGGCTTTTATCAAAGCGGCATCCCTGTGCGAAAAGGGATTGAATACAGAGGTTACTTTTGGATTAAGACAAATGATTATCAAGGCTCGGTGGCCGTCGCGCTTGAGGCCGATGTCTCAGGCGGAGAGACATATGCCGAATCGGAAATCAAAACAATCGCTGGCGATTGGAAAAAGTATGAGTTCACGCTGAGGCCCAACGCAAGCGACCCACTTGCCAGATTCGCCGTCCTCTTTAACGGACAAGGGAAGCTCTGGCTGGACCAAATCTCGCTCATCCCGGGTGATGCCGTGGGAGGCGTGCGGGCAGATGTCTTTCAGAGAGTGAAAGACTTGCGCCCGGCCTTCATACGCTGGCCCGGCGGCAATGTGGCGCAGGATTATCACTGGCTGTGGGGCGTGGGGCCGCGTGACAGGCGCAGGACCTGGGTCAATCTCTCCTGGAAGAATGAGCCTGAGCCGAGCGACTTTGGCACGGATGAGTTCGTGGAATTCTCACGCAGAGTTGGCGCAGAGCCTTCCATCACGGTCAATGTCGAAGGGCGCGGCGCAACCGTCGAAGAGGCTGCCGCATGGGTTGAATATTGCAACGCCCCTGCCACTTCAAAGTATGGCGCGATGCGCGCCCTGAACGGTCACCCTGAGCCTTTCGCCGTGAAATACTGGGAAGTTGGCAACGAAATCTGGGGCGATTGGGTACGCGGTCATTCGGACGCCGAAACTTACGCGCGCAACTTCAACCGCTATGCCGAGGCGATGCGGAAAGTTGATCCGGCGATTAAGTTAATCGCCGTCGGCGACAATGACATGAGGTGGAATCGCATTGTGCTTGAGCGGGCGGGCAAAGGGATTGATTACCTTGCGATTCACCATTATTACGGCCAGCGCGAGATGAAGAATGATGCGCTCAATTTGATGGCGCGACCGCTCTTTTATGAAAGGTTCTACAAGCAGGTCGCAGCCCTCTTACACGAGGTCGCACCTGCTGGAGAGATCAGGCTTGCGATTAACGAGTGGGGGCTTGACCTACCTGTTGCTCGCCAGTATTCAATCGAGTCTGCGCTTTATGCCGCGCGTTTGCTGAACGTCTTTGAGCGTTCAAACAGTCTCGTCGGGATGAGCGCCGTTTCGGATTTGGTGAACGGCTGGCCTGGCGGCGTGATACAAGCCGGTCGCCAGGGGGTGTTCGTTACGCCGACTTATCTGGCCAACATGCTTTACAGCAATCATAGAGGCTCCGTTCGCCTCGACGCGAAAGTCGAAAGCCCGACTTTCGATTCAACACTTGAGGGGCGGAACGTGCCTTACTTAGACGCGGCGGCGAGTCGTTCGACGGATGGTAAACATTTGTACGTCAAGGCAGTCAACACGGACCAGCGAAGGCCGCTCCTGACTAAGATCAGCATGGTCGGCTTAAGAAGGGTCGCGCCGGAAGCGGAGGTCGAAACCTTGACGGCGGATTCTCTGGCGGCGGCCAACAACTTCTCGACGCCTGACGCTGTTCGCATCAAATCGTGGAAGGTTAAGGCCGGGAATAATTTTACGATAGAGCTGCCGAAACACTCTGTTTCCGTAATTACATTGTCAGTCAATTGATAACGGGTCGTCTTATCGCCTCTGGTGGAACGGGCAAAAAATGAGACTGTCCATCCGGTCAGACGAGATGCGATTGGGTAATTTCAAGAAGATGTTGCTAACCGTTATAAAATCGCGGGCGAGATTCTGACCAGCTACGTTTCCAGGCGCGGAGATGGTGCGAGAGAAATTGTCGAGTCGCTTTGAGGCGATGAAGGAGATTAGAGGCCAGTGACGGCGAAGGCGCGGATCAAAGATGTGGCGCGAGAGGCGGGCGTATCCACAGCGACCGTTTCTCATGTCATCAACAAGACCCGTTTTGTTTCTGAAGAGACGCGTGCGCGCGTGATGCGGGCTATCGAGCATTGCAACTATTATCCGAACGCGCACGCGCGTAGTCTTGCTTCGGGCCGCAGCGATACACTCGGACTGCTCATTTCAGATATCTCGAATCCCTTCTTCCCGGAGCTTGTCAAAAGTATAGAGGTGGCGGCTTTCGAGAAGGGATATAACGTGATCCTCTCGAATACGGACTACGACGCCGAGCGCACCTTTAACAGTGTGCGGCGTTTCATAGAGCGTGAGGTGGCGGGCGTAGCGTTGATGACTTCGGAACTTGATCCCGCGTTAATCGGCGAGTTGACGCGCTGTCACGTTCCCGTCGTCTTTCTTGACATAGGCTCGGCTGGCGTTTGCATGAGCAACATAGTGGTTGATTACCAAACGGGAATCGGGGAAGCGATAGAGCATCTGGTCTGGCTGGGCCACCGCAAGATAGCTTACATCGGCGGCCCCACCCGCCTGCGCTCGGCTGTCAAGAGGCTCGAAGCTTTTCGCAGCTCTATGAAGGATTACCTGCCGGATTCAGAACCTTTAATGATCTACGAAGGGGACTTTCGGATCGAAGGCGGAATATCCGCTGCGCGAGAGATGTTCAACTCTGGAGAGACTCCGACCGGTGTCGTCGTTGCCAACGACATGATGGCGCTCGGCGTGATGGCAGAGTGTTCTGCGCGAGGGCTACGGGTTCCCGACCATATCTCGGTGATAGGCTTTGATGACATTGCCTTCGCGGCGCTCAACAATCCTGCGTTGACGACAGTTCGCCTGCCGCGCGGTGATCTGGGACGCAAGGCAATCGAGGCTTTGATGGCAACGATTGAGCACCCGGAGCAGTTAGGCGTAGAAATCAATATCCCAACCTATCTGCTGTTGCGTGATTCGACAGCGCCTGTGAGGGAGACTGCGCGTCGCAGCGAAGACAATCAAGAGGTGGGCAATTACGATAATGCTGTCGAGTAAACTTTAGAAGTAACAGGGACGGAAGAATTCATAAAGAGGGATCGAGAAATGGGAAGACCATTGTCAGTTGAGCGATGCTTGAGTCCGATGTGTGCGGCGTTTGCGCTCTTTCTCTTCGCGGTGAGCGCCGGGGCGCAAGGTCGAACCTCTTACACTAATCCTGCGATGGCCGGTGACTTTCCAGACCCTTCCGTCATTCGGGTGGGGGCGGACTACTGGGCGGCGGCGACTTCATCTGAATGGGCACCTGAGTTTCCTCTGCTGCACTCGCGCGATCTTGTTAACTGGGAAGTCGTCGGCTCGGTCTTTCGACATCGCCCGCAGTGGAGTGTCGGAAGCTACTGGGCACCGGAAATATCGCAAGATCGCGGACGCTTTTTCATCTACTATGCGGCGCGCAAAAAAGACGGCCCGCTATGTGTAGCTGTGGCGACCGCCGCGCGCCCGCAAGGGCCTTACACGGATCATGGTCCACTTGTTTGTCAGGAGGTCGGCTCGATTGATCCCTTCCCTGTCACGGACGAAACCGGACAACGCTACCTTTTATGGAAAGAGGATGGCAACAGCGTCAGCAAGCCGACACCCATCTGGGCGCAGCCTCTTTCGGCTGACGGCACGCGCCTCGTCGGTGAGCGCCGCGAGTTGTTCCACAACGATCAGGCTTGGGAGAAGAACGCTACCTTGCCATACGGCAATCTGGTCGAAGGCCCGGCAGTGGTCCGGCACAACGGCTGGTTCTACATCTTCTACTCCGGGAATTTCTGCTGTGCGCGCGATTGCAACTACATGATGGGCGTGGCGCGTTCGCGCAAACTCTTAGGCCCTTGGGAGAAGAATTCTAACAACCCTATCTTGCGCGGGAACGATGTTTGGAAGTGCCCGGGACACGGCACCGTCGTGGAGGACACGCGCGGGCGCGACTTTCTCCTGTACCACGCTTACAAAGCGGACGACTTCGTTTATGTCGGTCGGCAAGTGCTCTTGGACGAAATTGACTGGGGCGCAGATGGCTGGCCCACGATTAACGGGGCGCGCGGTCCGAGCGCGAGGGCGAAACTACCTTTGGGCGTCGCCGAGCGCAACGCCGAATATTCGTTCAGAGACGAGTTCACAACAGAATCTTTGAGACCCGGCTGGCAGTGGCCTGCGGTGAATGAACCCATCGTCCGCGTTGAGCCTGCGCGTGGCGGGTGGCTTACGCTCGCGCCGACGGCTGAGCATGTGACAGAACAAGCAGGCGCAGTTCTCGCGCACACAACGACTACAGGCGATTACGTCGCGACGACGCTTGTTGACAGGAGCAGCTTATCCAAGGGCGAGCGCGCGGGGCTTTCTGCATACGGCGATAGCGGAAATGCTTTGGGCGTGATGGTGGATGATACGGGCGGCGGCGTTCAGCTTTGGCGGCGCGAGAAGAATGATTACAAAGAGTCTTTTGTCTTCACACAACTCTTTCGTCGTCCCTCTGCTTATCTACGCATGACTGTCCGCGAGGGTCACTTGTATCAATTCGCCGTCAGCACTGACGGGCGCAAATGGCAGGATGTCGGCAAAGAGATAGAGGGAAGTTATTTGCCGCCCTGGGACAGAGGCGTGCGCGTGGCCCTGACGGCGGGCGGGGTCCGCAACGCGTCGGCGCGCTTCGGCTTCCTGAGTATCGAATCATCGCGGCACAGGTGAAAAGCGAGATTGAGAAGCCATTAAAACAGTGAGCGCCCGAACGACTTTGCGCCCTTAAGTTTTTCTTTGCGCCTTTGCGTGAAATATCAGCATTGGTTCTCGCAAAGGCGCAAAAGAAAGCGCAAAGCTCGCAAAGATGTGTTGAGGCGCATTCTTAAGAATCAACGGATCGGAGAACAAGCATGATGAGATTACTTGATAAGAAACGGCATGGCTACTTCTGCATCCTGCTCGTGGTCACACTTCTGGCGCTCGCTCTCGGCGGCTGCCGCAAGCAGAGCGGTGGCAGCGCGAAGAACGGCGGCAAGAAGCGTGTCGGCTTCTCGCAGACCGAGACCGATGGGCCTTGGCGCATCGCCGAGACCAAGAGCATGCAAGACGAGGCGCAAAAGCGTGGCTACGAGCTTGTGCTGACGAACGCGCGCGGCGACACGGCCAATCAGGTCTCGAACCTTGAAGACTTGATCGCGCAGCATGTGGACGCCATCTTCCTCGCGCCACGCGAAGAGCAGGGCTTGGAAGGCCCGCTCAAAGCTGCGAAGGACGCGGGCATTCCTGTCATCCTGATTGACCGCGAGGTAAAGGGCACTGCCGGGACAGACTTCGTTACGTTCATTGGCTCTAACTTTGTAGAAGAAGGGAAGCGCGCGGGCGAATGGTTGGTGAAGCAGACGAATGGCAAGGCTGGCATCATCGAACTCCTTGGCACAGCCGGTTCATCCGTCGCCATTGACCGTCACAATGGTTTCGCAGACGCTATCAAGTCATCACCCGACATGAAGATTCTGGCCTCGCAGGACGGGAACTTCACGCGCGCGCAAGGGCAGAAGGTGATGGAGAATCTAATTCAGGCGCACGGCAAGAATATTACGGTCGTCTATGCACACAACGACGAGATGGCTCTGGGCGCGGTGCAGGCTCTGAAGTCCGCCGGGATGAATCCGGGCAAGGACGTGCTGGTCGTCTCTGTGGACGGCGAGCGCGCTGCGCTTGAAGCCATCACGCGCGGTGAGATGAACGTCACGGTCGAGTGCAACCCGCGCTTCGGCCCGATTGCGTTCGACACCTATGAGAAGTACCTGCAAGGCGAAAAGCTTCCGCCGAAAATTATCAATCAGGATCGCTTCTTCGACGCGACGAACGCCGCGCAGTTTGTCAACGAAGCATACTGAGAAAAGTTGGCAGTTGGCAGTTCGCAGTGGGCAGTTGAAAAGCTGAACCAACTGCCCACTGCCCACTGCCAACTGCCCACTGACTATGAGTACATCGCAAACGCTCCTCCGCATGGAGGATATTACGAAAATATTTTCGGGCGTGGTGGCGCTCGATAGAGTTGACTTCACGCTCGAACGCGGCGAGGTTCACGCGCTCGTCGGCGAGAATGGCGCGGGCAAGTCAACGCTCATCAAGATCATGACGGGCGCTTATCGCAGAGACGGCGGGCGCGTGTTGCTGGAAGGGCGCGAAGTGAATTTCCGCTCGCCGGAGGACGCGCAGAGCGCTGGCGTGGTCGCCGTCTATCAAGAGGTGAATCTCTTAACCTACAGGACGGTCGCGGAAAACATCTTTCTGGGACGCGAGCCGCGCCGCTTCGGGCTGATTGATTGGAAGCGCATGAACAGGGAGGCGGGCGCAGTCCTCAAACGTCTCGGCCTGGACATTGACCCGGCGGCGACTCTCGGCCAGTTGAACATTGCGCTTCGTCAGATGGTGGCAATTGCGCGCGGCGTCTCGTTTGACGCGAAGGTGGTCGTGCTGGATGAGCCGACAAGCTCGCTCACTGAACACGAGGTCACGATACTTTACGACGTAATTCGCCGCCTCAAGGCCGAAGGCGTGGGCGTCGTCTATATCAGCCACCGCTTCGACGAGTTGTACACGGTCTGCGACCGCGTGACCATCTTGCGTGATGGCAAACTGGTGGGAACGAGACCGCTCGCCGGGCTTGAACGTCTGGACCTTGTCTGTCTGATGCTCGGCAAGCAGCGTGAGGAGTTAGAGCGCAAAGGTGCGACGGCCTTCGGCCATGACGTGAAAGTAGCAGAGGCGCAACCGCTCCTGCGCGCGGAGAATCTGACGCGCGGGCGAAAGCTCGATGGCGTGACGCTCGAAGCGGGCAGAGGCGAGATCGTAGGCATGGCTGGCTTGTTGGGATCAGGTCGGACCGAGACGGCGCGCGCCATCTTCGGCGCGGACGCAGTAGATAAAGGAAGAGTCTATCTTGAAGGAAAGCTCTTGCGATTGAGTCAGCCGCGCGACGCCATCGAAGCGGGGCTGGCGTTTCTTTCAGAAGACCGCAAGGCTGAGGGCATCATCCCGGAGCTTTCAGTGCGCGAGAATCTGACGCTCGCGGCGTTGCCCGCCTTGAGCAAGCTCGGCATCATCTCGCGCGCCGAGCAGAACGAGGTAGTTGAGCGCTTTATGCGGCGGCTAGGGATCAAGGCTGCGAGCGCGGAGCAGAAGATACGCGAGCTTTCAGGCGGCAATCAGCAGAAGGTGCTGCTCGCGCGCTGGCTTTGCAAGAATCCCAAGTTTCTGATTCTGGACGAGCCGACGCGCGGGATAGACATCGGGGCGAAGGGCGAGATTCAGGCGCTCATCAACGAGTTGGCCGCAGGGGGCTTGGGAGTCCTCATGATCTCTTCGGAATTAGAAGAGTTGGTTGAGGGCAGCTCGCGCGTGCTCGTCATGCGCGACGGGCACTGTGTGGCCGAGTTGCGGGGCGAAGAGGTTTCGCAGGACAGCATCATTCATGCGATGGCGGAGGACAGGGAAGCAGGCACGGTTAAAAGGAGGTGATGGAGAATGGCGGATGCAGCAGACTCAACCCGCGCGGGAAGCGTTAAGCGGACGGGGAGAGCGCGCATAGGCGACTACGCGCCCACTTACGGCGCGCTGGCCGCGCTTATTCTGCTGCTCGTCTTCAATGCCATCTTCACCACAAACTTTCTCGACTTTAACAACTTTCGCAACATCCTGCTTCAGGTCGCGCCGACGATGCTCGTCGCGGTCGGCATGACGCTGGTGATAGCCACAGGCGGGATTGATCTTTCGGTTGGCTCGGTGATGGCGATTGCCTCGGCGGTCGCTGCCACTTCGCTGGACTATGGCGCAGGCGTGGCGATACTTCTCGCGCTCCTGGTGGCTGCGCTCGCGGGGGCTTTCAACGGCACGCTCATCTCTGTCTTTCGCATCCAGCCGATCATCGTCACTCTGGCCCTGCTCATCTCAGGGCGTGGCATTGCACAAGTCATCAGCAACGGTGGGCAGCTCGTTGAATTCCAGAACGGCGCTTTCGAATCGCTCGGCAAGGGTTTGACAGGCGGCATTCCCGTGCAGGTGATCGTGATGCTGCTGGTCGTTCTCATCGCGCTCTTCATCATGCGTGCGACAGTGTTCGGGCGATACGTTCTGGCCGTTGGCGGAAACGAGTCAGCGGCGCGACTCGCGGGCATCAAGATTCACCGGACTAAGATTGCTGTCTATGCCATCAGCGGGCTGCTGGCGGGGCTTGCCGGATTGATTGAAACGGCGCGATTGGGTGCGAGCGACGCGCAGAAGGTAGGGTTGAATATCGAGTTGGACGCTATCGCGGCGACCGTTGTGGGCGGGACGCCGCTGACGGGTGGGCGGGCGACCGTGCTCGGCACACTCATTGGCGCGCTCATCATGCAGGTCATCACGACGAGCTTTAACATGCGCGGCTACTCCTTCTCCTGGGGACTCGTCATCAAAGCGGTGATTATTCTCGTCGCCGTTTACATACAGCGACCGAAGATGACGTAGCTGGTCCAATCAAGCGCAGACATTTTTTTGAGAGGCAAAGATGAGTCAGGCGGGAATGACAGTTGACGAAGGTTCTGTGCGAGGCAGAGTCCTGCGCGCAAAGCTCACCTCGTTTGTTCAACGACAGGGGGCGCTGATTGCGCTGGTACTCGTCAGCATCTTTGCGACTATCAGGTACGAGAACTTCCTCACGGAAGAGAATCTGACGAACGTGCTCAGGCAGAACAGCATGTTGGGGCTGGTGGCTCTTGGCATGACGTTCGTCATCCTCACGGGAGGTATTGATCTTTCCGTCGGCTCGCTCGTGGCGGTCGCAGGTGTCGCCGCCGCGAGATTCGCCGACTATGGACTGATAGCGGCGGTCTTCGCAGGAATTGCGTTGAGCACGGCGTTTGGTTTAGTGAACGGACTCATCATTGCCAAGGCTCGCATACAGCCTTTCATCGTGACGCTTGCCATGATGATCGCAGCGCGCGGGCTGGCACTTGCTTACACTAACGAAAAATCTGTGAGCGTGCCGCTCAACGCCTCCTCGTTCCGCGAATTGGGGCGCGGCCAGTTTGACCTCGGCACTTTCCCGCTTCATTACCCCGTGCTGATTCTCATCATCGCTTACGTCGCGGGCTGGCTCGTGCTCAAATACACACGCTTCGGTCGTCACGTCTTTTCGCTCGGCGACAATGAGGAGGCCGCGCGCCTGATGGGCCTCAATGTCGGGCGCGTGACCATCGGCGTTTACACTTTAAGCGGCGCGCTCGCCGGATTAGCGGGCGTGTTGCTGGCTTCGAGGCTCGGGGCGGGACAACCTGTTGCGGGCGGCGGCTGGGAGTTAGACGCCATCGCTGCGGTCGTCGTCGGCGGCACGCTCTTGACAGGTGGGCAGGGCAGCGCCATCTCGACGCTGCTCGGAGTGCTGCTTTTAGGCGTGATTCTTAATATCCTGACACAGGAAAACATTAGCCCGTGGTGGCAGCTATTATTTCGCGGCGTTATACTTCTCGTCGTTGTCATCCTCCAGCGAGTTCTCAGCAAACGTTGAGCAGGCAGAGCGGAGAATTTGATTCGCATCAAGAGTGATTTATGGTGGGGCGTTACAGTCAGGGTGAGATCGAATCGTTTGCACAGAGAGTATATGATGATGGGTTCTGTGTGCTGCCGGAGCACTTCTCGCGCGCACTTGTGAATGTGTGGCGCGAAGCGTTTCAGCCACTTCTGGCGCGTCACATAGAGCGCGAGGGGCACAAGCAAAACCGTGGACCAGGCCGTTACTACGTGACACTTCCCTTCGTTGAGCCATTCGCCGACCCGCGCGTCTTCGAGGATGAAGATGTGCTCGCGGTCGTGAAGTTGCTGGTTGGCGAAGACGCAGCTATGTGTCAACTAGCAACGGATACGCCCATTCTCGGCTCAGAGTATCAGGACATACACCGAGACGCACAGCCTCTCTTTCCTGAAACGGGGCGCGAGACGCCGCCCTATCAACTCGCCGTCAACTTCCCGCTGGTTGATATTAGTCTGGAGCGCGGGCCTTTCGAGATTACGCGCGGGACGCACATGGTCACGAAGGAGGAAGGGCTTCAACAAATTGAAAGGGGCGAGGTTTGGCTCGAACCTCTGTTGATGAAAGCGGGAGACGTAATGATCCGGGACGTGCGCGGCCTGCATAGAGGTTCACCGAACAGGACAGAAGAGCCGCGTCCGATGGTCGTTCTCGGCTATAGTCGCCGCTGGCTCTTACGCCCGGAAGTTTCCATCCGCATTCCGCGCGCCACATGGGAGACACTCTCGGAGCGCGCTCGCTACCTCTTACGCTTCAATCACGTTGTTGAATCTCTCGACGACGATGGAGAAGAGACCTACCAGTCGTTCGCTTACTGAAAATATGAGAACGATCAGGCAAAGACTGAATTCAGGAATTGGTTGAGTGGCTTATAGCTTTATCTCTTGCTTATTTCATCTGCTTGCAGCGTCAATTATTCTTCGAACCTGGTCGTGTGGTAATAGGTAGGGAGGGACGCTTCTCAATCAATACCGCGCGGGCAATGGCGATGGTGGCATTTATGCGGGGCGCTTCACCTTGAAAGCCTCGTGCCAACTGTATTGCATGGTCGTAGTCGTCATCTGCTAATTTGCCGAAGATACCATTCACGTCGAAATCAGGGACGGCATCTCTTTTGTTCGAGATGAGACTCTTGCTACTGACGCTGAGAGTAAGTTCACCATCTTCGCCCGTAAAACCGTCAGCCGAGTTTGCCGCCTTGACTGCATCAAAGGCCGTCTCCCACGCCCGTGATGGCTCAATCAACTCCAGAGCGTTGGCAATGGCCAGTAACCCGCGCGGTCGGTCCGAATCAGTAATCTCGATGCGACGAACCTCGGCTGTCGCGTCATCGAGTAATGATAAAGCCTTTGTGCGATCTGTTTTGATAAGCAGTTTCGCCGGTTGAGTTAGAATCCAGGCTCGTTGGATGTGGCTTAATTCTCCACTGCGAGCTAAATCTAAAGCCATCTCGATCTTTTTCTTCTCGACCGCCCCGAGGGCCAAGCCCCAATCGACCCAGGCTTGCGCCTGTTTGCGAAAACCGCTTTCGTCAATCTTACTCACATACTCGCGAGCCTTCAGGTCATTTTTGTTGAGAGCGAGCAAGGCCAGCTTAAAGTAGAGATCATCGCGCTCGCCCGATGTTCCGGCTCGCTCGATCTGCTCCAGCAGTGAATGCTCCTGATCCGTGGCAAGTTGCTTCTCTGGAGTGATCCCCTTTTGTATCCACTCATCCTCACTCTGCCGAACGCTGTCGTTGACGAGAGAATCGAGAGCCTCTAATTGACCATGCATTGCCGTCGTGATCTCTTTCGGAGCGTATTGTTCAAAGAGCGGCAGCAGTCTTTTGAGGACCATATATTTTCCAGTTTCTTATCGAGACCTGGAAGAGATGATGCGAGAACGCGGACTGTCAGTCGATCATACGACTCTTTTTCGCTGGGTCCAGAGATATGGGCCTGAGATTAACAAACGCATCCGTCCGCACCTGAAGATGAGCGGCACCTCATATCGTGTCGATGAGACATATATCAAGGTCGGAACGCAATGTAAGTATCTCTATCGCGCTCTTGATAAAGAAGGTAATACAATCGAATTCATGCTCAGTGCGAAACGTGACGTATCGGCAGCAAAACGCTTCTTTAAGAAGATGATGCTCGCTGACCATCGCCGACTTCCGTTTTCCATCAGTGTCGATAAGAATGCTGCTTATCCTGACGCGTTTACTTCATCGCAAGACGAAAAGATATTGCCGAAGGATTGCCGGTTGAGGCGCGTTAAGTATCTCAACAATGTGATTGAACAGGACCACCGCTTTATCAAGAAGAAGGTGCGAGCTTCACAGTGCTTCAAGAGGTTCTATACAGCAGAGCGAACACTTGAAGGGATTGAAGCTGTGAATATGATGAGGAAAGGCCAAGTTAAAAAGTTAAGTGGAGATGATGCGATGGGCCAGGCGAAGTTTGTCGCTTCGCTGTTTCAGATTGCTGCTTAGCGAAAGGCGCTCTCAGAGCTTTCGCGCCTCAAATTATTTCTTGCAACACTACCGGATAATAGTCGGAGGCAATTCCTGCAACACTGCCATTCCTCCAGGGTAAGATGGATGAACCCGATGAGGATGATAGCTCGGTGGTGTTTCGTTCAAGACAACCAACTTGATCGGCTGAAATTTTCTACAAAATGCAGTACACTAACCTGCGGTCACTACGATATGTGGGGTAAGCTCATAGTCCTGCTAAACCGGACGGTAGGTGTTGGCCCCGGCGTGGGGCAATCTCCAACCTGTCTTTTGCTAAAGATCAGTTCATTTACGCGTGCCATCTGTTTTAAGTAGAAGAGCCGGAGAAAGTCTTTGCCGTCGTTTTATCAGTGGGTCGTTGAATGCTACGAAAAGATTACATTCTGGGATCGCTCGGCATCCTTCTCGTGGTCGGTGTTGGATTTGCTATCGGTTTAATGATCGCTGATGGACGAATGTCCAATTCGGGCACGGCTCATTTGACCTCCCTCATTACTCCTCTCGGCACCGACAAAGATAATGATGGGCTTGTCGGACCGGTCAACAGGGTGATGACGGAAAGCGCGAGGCTTTCGCCTAAGTCCGGAAAACTGATTGAGGGTCCGCGCGAATTGTGCGGGCTAACGACCTATGACCGTCAAGGTAAAAGAGTCGATAACTCATATTACATGGTTTCGAACTATTCACAGGTCGGTCAAGAGGAATACGCTTATGACGACAAAGGCAATATCGGCGAGACGACGGTGCAGGACAATAACAATAATATCTTAAGCAAGGAAATTTACACCTACGAGTATGATTCGGTAGGCAATTGGACTAAAAGGATCACATCAACCGCTGTCTTTGAAGGAGGCAAAGTAAGGCAGCAACCGACGGAAGTAACCTACCGGAATATCGCATACTATTTTGATCAGACTATCGCTGACATAGCCAAATCAAATCTACTTTTAACGGACAGCCTCATTGATGAACAGCACCCCCAGGGTGATTTTGAATCTTTGCGGGGCGCACTTGACGAATGGGTCGCCGCCACCAACGCGCGAGATGTGGAGAAGCTCATGACCTTCTACAACTCGAAGGTGGATGCTTTTTATCGCTCCCAAAACGTTTCCCAAGAGTTTGTGCGGGCGGATAAAACTCGCTCTTTTAAACGAGCGGAGGCAATTCAAGTGAGTGCGAGCAGGCCGGAAATCACAATGAGCAGCGATAACCGCGTGGCGACGATGCGCTTTCACAAAACATACGCTATCAAAATGGACGGGCGTGAGCATCACGGTGAAGTCCTTACATTGCTGCGCTGGCAGCGCACCGATGGCGGTTGGAAAATTGTGGGCGAGCGTGATATTCGAGTCCTGCGTAAAGATTAAGATGTTGCGCTTCTTTCCGGTGAGCGCCCCAATTTTGAGTGAAGATCCAGGAGGGACCGAATGCAGAGCACGAGTTTTGTAGCGCTCACAGGACACCTGAATGAATACCCGTTGGGTGACCTCATTAGCATTTTGCGGCGTCGTCGTAAGAGCGGTCGCTTACTCATCGAATATCAGGTTGGTCCATGCTCTTTCTACTTTCTGGAAGGGGACCTGGTTGAGGCCCAGCTTAACAGTTTAGTCGGCTTGCAGGCCGTCCTGGTCGCGCTCTCCCAACCCAACGCTTCGTTTAACTTCAATCCCCTTATTCAACCGCCAAGCCGTTCCATCAGCAGGTCATCGCAAAAAGTTATTTTAGAGTTATTGGGGTGCACTGAAGAAAAGGAGATCGACGTTCAACCTTTGCCCGGAAACGGCCAAATGGGCGCTTTAATTACACCACCTGACATAGCAGTTCCACTATCTATTGACTTTAATCAAGAGTCACTGCCGAGGCCCAAAGAGTTACTTGCCCTTCCGCCCTCATCTCCTGAGCCAGTGGCCCTTCGTCGCCAGCGTCCGGTCTTAATCGCCTGCGCTATCATCTCACTTTTAGTCAGCTTCATCACGGTCGTCGCGCTGACACGCTGGCTCATTAAAAGAGATATCTCTTCTGCGCTTTCGGAGATGGGAAAGAAAGAGGATGGCGTCGAAATCTTGGGTGAGGAGGCCGGGGCAAATGCGCAGGTCGTCAAGATCAGGGTGCGCATTGAACAGGGGCGTGTGATACAAGCCTCCGTCGAGGATCATCGTCCCGGTATGGAAGCGTACGAGGCCACAGCGCTCAAAGTCGCCCGCGCTCACCGTTACGCTCCAACTGCTTCAGGGCAAGAGACAGTGCTGATTAGGATTAACTCTCATGGTTGAGATATCAAGGTAAAGCCGTACGAACGGTCGGTTAGGGGAGAGCAGAGAGATAAGGGGGTTTCGGAAGCATGTTACTACTGGCGAGTAGAATTTTGGAACATTGTCTCAATGATGAAGGTCGCCTTAACTTGCTGGAAAACCTCAAAGAGAGGGATTTCGTCTCGCTAATTCGCTCGATGCGCTTAAAGTTTTACCGGCTTTTGCTAGAAGGCGCCGATCAAGCATCAGAGATGGAGCGAATAGTTGCCACCTCATTTAACTCCGAGCAGCGGCGCGAGTATGTTCAAGGCGACCTCTTCTTCTTTACTGACCACCTCCTCTTCCTTCTGTTTACAGACCGCGCAGACGGCCCCGTGGGAATGCGAGCGGGGATAGTTTATGAACCTCAGACGGCGGAGCCCTTAAGGAAACTCAACACTTTCTGTCAAACAATAAGCCTCTGCCTTGCGAGAGGCGGAAGTGATGGTAGTGATCTGGGCAACGGAGATCAGTTAATAGCTTGGCGACAGGACCCCGCCTCAGTCCATCGGGGCTTTATGCGCTTTGTTGCCAAACAGGATTCGGACTCTTTATCAACGATTGCCTGCCGGGAGAACTCTCGTGAGCGTGTGCGCGCCGCGAAAGTGTTAGAGGATGATTATGCCAGGCTCTTTTTACGTCGCGCCAGAGAGGCATACATGGAAGGCTACGCCCTGAATTCATCGGTGGATGAGACGGTCACACCATCTGAATTTACAGTGGATAGACTTTTAGAGACTGGATTACTGCGGCGAGAACTGCTGGTGAGTTGTCGAAAAACCGGCCACACTCTGTTCAATTTACCATCTGCTGACGCTCTGGCCGTTATTACAATTAGCCAAGCGACATGCAGTGTGTGTGGCGCGAGCATCGCTGATGAAAAGATCGAAGAAATCTTGTCACCCACTCGACTCTCCTCCATTTTATTGGAGGATGCGGCATGGCTGGTTAATCGGCTTCATACCATTTTTCGTGAACTCGGCATCGCTGAGAGCGAGATTGCAATTGAGCCCCCAACAGGCGACGGCGAAGCGCGACTATTGGCTCCTGTCTGCGGTGAACTGTTTCTGGTAGTGATGCGGGACGGAGATTTAACACCTGCCTTTGCGCGCCGTGCAGTTAACACTAAGGTCGAGACCGAAGCACGACATTTGATGATTGTAGTGACCGGGACAGTTCATAACGAAGGGCGCATAAATTTGCTGCGCTTCGCCAAGCAGTTGGAACGGGGTGGAAGCGATTTTGAAATGATAATAGTAGAAGGAGTAAATGCTGCTGAGGCGGAGCTGCGACGCGCCTTCGAGCGCATTTCACAAAGAGCACTCACTGAGCAATTTTGCGAACTGGACGCCGACCTCGGCGTCAGCGTTGCTTTCCTTATCAGGTCCAGATTTCGAAGTTTTCAGGAGAGCAAAAGTAGCGACGGCCTTACGCAACTACCATCAACTGCGGAACAGAAACCTCCGACGAGACTGCTGACATAAGGTAGTGTTGCAAAAATTTCTTCAATGCCCAATATGTTGGAGAACACAAGTATTGATAACCACTCTGTATAGTGGCCAAAAAATTATTTGCAACACTACCTGCCGGGAAGCAAGAGATAATCAGCCGGGCATAGTCAATTCAATCGCCCAAGCCGCTGCACGCCTGGTATGCGCCCGTCGGATCAATAGCATCTTTGCCCTGCTCGATGTGCCGAATAATACCATTCTTGTCCACAGTGAAAGTGGCTCGACTGGCGTAGCCGCCCTCCTCGTCGAAGATGCCGTAGTCCTTAACCACCTGACGCTTGAAGTCGGAGAGGAGCGGGAAGGTCACGCCGATGTCCTCCTTAAATCGCTTGTTGGCCGCGAAGCTATCGACGCTAATGCCTAAGACCTGAGTTTCACTCTGCTCGAATTTGGCAATATCAGACTGATACGCCTTTAATTCCTTCGTTCAACCGCCGGTGAAGGCCAGAACGTAAAAGGCCAGGACCACGTTCTTCTTTCCGCGAAAGTCAGAGAGACTCACCTTCTGTCCTTCAGTGTCGGTGAGCGTGAAATCGGGCGCGCGGTCTCCGACCTTTAAGTGAGTCTGTGGAGCCACAGGCGGCTGAGACTCAGTCGCCGCCCTCGCCGCGTTAGAAGAGTTCGCGGCGTTCGCTCCGGTCGCGCTATTAGACTGAGCCGACCTTTGACAGGAAAGGCAGCACAGCGACAGCCCCGCGAGAAGCGGGACGGTTATCAATGCTCTTTTCATGAAGGATTCTCCTTATTCACCTGAGCCCTATTGTTGCGCCGCGCCAGCAGATAATCAACTGAGAATCTGTCATCTTCGCGTGGCAGCATGAGAATAAACAGGAGGAGTGCCAGGCGGGGGATGACATGTGTGTGGAATTCATAAAGCGGCTCTTTCAAGAGGTGACCGAAAGTCACCACCGCCAGGACGAACCCGAGGGAGATAAGGGCCTCTCTGACCCTGAAGCCCAAGATCACCAGAGCGCCCGCGATCAACTCTACGAAAGGAATGACGACTCCCACGAGCCAGAGCGACCAGACCGGCAAGAAGGTATCCGAGAAAGGCAGGAAGAACTTGCGGACGTGTTCGAATGGGCCGAGTTGAAAGACCTTCCACTCCCCGGCCATGAAGAAGATCAGCCCGAGCACCAGGCGTGCGAACAAAATGGCCCAGCCCCAATCGACTCTCCGACTCTCCGTTACTCTCATATCACACCCACGTTACCAGTGAATTGATGATACCGGGTTGACATATTACGCAGGTGCGCCGAAATATCTCTATAGTACGTTGCGGTGGCGCAGACTCTGATAATAACCCGACCCATGGATGAAATAAATCGAGACCGCATGCTTGAAACCGTCTCCGGCAGAAAGCCGTTAAAGATCGTTCCGAAGTAAATGATAAGGCGGTCTTCGCAGGGAGAAACGGACCGTTAGGTTGAGTTGGCGATGAAAGAGAGAAGAAAAATTGTGGCCGTCACTACTTCGCGCGCGGATTACGGCCACCTCTACTGGCCGCTGAAAGATTTACAGTTGAGCGCGGGAGTGGATTTGAGGATTATCGCCATGGGTCCGCACCTGTCGCCCGAATTCGGCCATACGGTAGGCGAAATTGAGCGGGATGGCTTCGTGGTCCAGGAGCGCATCGAATGCCTCCTCAGTTCAGACACGGACGTCGGGATGGCGAAGACTATCGGGCTGGCAACGCTCGGCCTCGCCGACGTGCTCGGACGTTTGAGGCCGGACCTGCTTCTACTCATCGCCGACCGTTTCGAGATGCTGGCCCCGGCCTCGGTCGCGCTTTCGTTGAGAATTCCAATCGCACACATAGAGGGGGGCGAGATCAGCGAAGGGGCAATAGATGATGCCGTGCGCAACGCCCTGACCAAGCTTAGCCACTTACATTTCACGACGACAGAGACAGCGCGCCGCCGCGTGCTGGCGATGGGTGAAGAAGAATGGCGCGTTCACCGTGTGGGCGCGCCATCCCTCGATCACCTGCGACGACGGACACTCTTGGACCGCGCACAGGTCGAGGCAGAGCTGGGCCTCGATCTTAGCAGACCGACCATCATGGTTGCTTACCATCCAGTCACTATAGAGCGTGACACGACCATCGAAGCGAATGCGGTCTTCGCTGCGCTCGAAGAGTTGCCGCAGCAGATCATCTTCTGTTTCCCGAACGCGGACGCAGGCAGCCGCGCGCTCATCCGGCGCGCGCAAGATTTCTGCGAGCGTCACACGAACGCCCGCCTCTTTGTCAACCTCGGCGCGCTCCTTTATTGGAGCCTGCTCAAGGAGGTTGACCTACTCGCTGGCAACTCTAGCAGCGGCATCATGGAGGCCGCGTCACTGAAGAAGCCGACAGTCAACATCGGAAAGAGACAGCAGGGGCGCGAGCACGCGCTTAACGTCCTTGACGCCGCGCCAGAGGCCAGTTCTATCTTGGAATGCGTCACACGCGCCCTCGACCCAGAGTTCCGAAAATCACTCGAGGGTCTCGTCAACCCATACGGCGACGGGCGCGCCTCGGAAAGAATAGTCGAGGTTCTGATCACAGCCCCTCTGGGCGAAAAGCTATTGATGAAACGGGCCGTGCCCTTAAAGAACGACTGGGCCGCACCCTCTGAAACATGATTATGAGAATTCCTCTCTCGGCGCCGGACATCGAAGAGTTGGAGGTCGAGCGAGTCGCAGAAGTTCTGCGCTCCGGGCGGCTGAGTCTCGGCCCTAAACTGGTAGAGTTCGAGCGCGCCCTCTCGACCTACGTGGGAGTAAGGCACGGTGTTGCGGTTAATTCGGGGACCAGCGGCCTGCACCTGGCCGTCCGTGCTCTCGGCCTCGGCCCGGGCGATGAAGTCATTACAACCCCTTTCAGCTTCATCGCCCCCGCCAACGCCATACTGTATGAGCGGGCGACGCCGGTCTTCGTTGACATAGACCTCGCCACTCTTAACATTGACCCCGAGAAGATCGAAGAGGCGGTCACCTCAAAGACGCGCACCATCCTAGTCATTCACACCTTCGGTCGCCCCGCTCCGATGAGTTCAATAATGGAGATCGCGCGCAGTCATAAGCTGTCCGTCATCGAAGACGCCTGCGAGGCGCTCGGAGCCGAGGCGGGGGGGCGTAAAGTGGGAGGAATTGGTGATGTCGGCATCTTCGCTTTCTATCCTAATAAACAGATCACCACAGGTGAAGGCGGGATGGTTGTCACTGACGACCCGGCAAGAGCCGCCCGCGTGAGGAGCCAGAGGAATCAAGGACGGGGCCAGCCGCCCTCTTGGTTCGAGCACGAAGAGTTGGGCTTTAACTACAGGCTGCCGGAGATGAGTTGCGCGCTCGGGCTTAGCCAACTGGAAAGGCTGGAATCAATTCTGGAGAGGCGCGAGGGCGTTGCGCGCGCCTACCACCAAAGACTTTTAGGCGAGCGAGACCTGCTGCTGCCGGAAATAGAGATCGGGAACGACAGGATCAGTTGGTTCGTCTACGTTGTCAGATTAAGTGACCGTTTCTGCGGGGGCGACCGTGATTGGATCGTGTCCCGCCTACAGGAGCGCGGGATCGGTTGCGCGCGCTACTTCGCGCCAATCCATCTGCAACCCTTTTACCGCGAAATGTTCGGCTACCGCCCGGGCGCGTTCCCGGTCGCCGAGCACGTCGCTGAGCGAACCCTCGTACTCCCTTTTTACAACCGCATCACGGACGCGGAGATTAGCGAAGTCTGCCAGACCTTGCTTGAGCTAATAGATATTCGGCGAAAGGCCGTCATGAGCGGGTGACCGTGCAGAAAAACTCCTACGACAGGCTGGCACCACATTTTCGGTCGTACTCAGAGGCCCGCGCCGCTTACCTGTGCGCGGTCGATCAGGTGATACTCCGACGAATCACTAAGGGAGCGAGGTCGTTGCTCGATGTCGGCTCCGGCGACGGCCACCGTGCTGTCGGGCTGGCCCGTTCGTGTTCTATCTCCCGCCTCGTTCTTTCAGACCCGAGTGAAGAGATGGCAGGCTGCTGCTGTCGTCTGGAGGAGGTTGACGAAGTTTGGCAAGTGGGGGCTGAGAACCTGCCATCAGGCGGTGAGAGCTTTGATGTCATCACCTGCCTTTGGAATGTCCTGGGTTTGATTGCGGGCGGGGCACAACGGTCTGAGGCGCTCCGAAGGATGCACTCCCTGATTTCTCCTAAAGGTCAGATTTTCCTAGACGTGAACAACCGTTACAATGCCGCCGCATACGGGGGACTCCGGACTGCTGGCCGCCTTATTTATGATCTTCTAAGACCGTCGGAGGCGAACGGCGATGTTGAGTTTGACTGGCATGTGGGCGGCGAGGTGATACGATCGCGCGGGCACGTTTTCAGACCTGGTGAAGTTGAGGACTTAATTGGGGTAGCGGGCTTGAAAGTAATAGGTCGTCATATAATAGATTATAAGACGGGGTGCTCAAGAAGATTCGCGTACGGCGGTCAACTGTTTTATGAACTTGCGAAGAGGTAGCCTCTAACCCGCCGTGCCCTGCCGCGCCCGGTGTCGAGACCAGACATGCAGTTTGTACTTGAGAAGGACCATAAGAATAGTCTCTTCGAGCAGGCATACTATCAGTTGCTGACGGCGCTGCACATGGGGAAGGTCCGTCCGGGCGACCGGCTGCCGAGCGTCAGGCAGGTTGCACGGCGTAACAACATCAACCTCAAAACGGCCTTCGCCATCTACAAGCGCTTGCAGGACGAGGGTTACGTCACGCTGCGGACCGGCTCCGGCGCGTTCGTCTCGGACGTGGACGAGGCGAACCTGGAGCAGGCTTACTGCCTTTCGATATTCAAGACCATCCGCTCAAATGTCGCGGAGGCGGCCCGCCTCAAGGTGGCACCGCGCGAGTACGCGAAGCTGGTTCAGGGATTCGTGAACAAGTCGCGGCTGAAGTCAGCGCGGGTCGCCGTCGTTGAGTGCAACGAAGAGCAGATCAACATCTTCGCCCACGACATTGAGACCAAGGTGGGCATCGTTGTCTACCCCCTTCTGCTCTCGGGGATTGAGTCGCCGAACCGTAGAATCATGACGACCCTTTCCAGGGCGGATTACATTGCCACTACCCATTTCCACTTCAAGGAAGTGAAGTCACTCGTGGCGAAGCACCAGAAGAAGCTGCTCCAACTCAGTCTCAACCCGGCTTTCGTGCCCGCCATTATCGAGGCGGCCCGCCGCGGCCCCGTCGCGATGTTGGTCTCGAACGCCGACTACTTCCCGGCCTTCCGCGAGAGCCTGCTTCAGACAGGGACGCCCACCGCCGTCGTCGGAAGAATCTCGGCAGCCGACCACACAGACCTAGACCGCGCACGCTTCCTCGCCGCACGCGCCAGAACCGTCTACGTCTCTCCGATTGCCAACCCTCAACTCCGCGAACTACACGCCGTCGGCACCGAGGAGCTGAAGTTCGACAGCACCCTGTCAGGCGAATCCCTCGAAATGCTGGAAGCCGTCGTCCTCTTCAGCCCGAGCCGGAGTTAATTATAGGTCCGCCGGGCTGAGGGAACACTTTTTACGAGAGTTTAGAATTGTTCCATTTACTTGGAACAATATAAATAATTACACTGCTGCCCTCGGCGGCACGGTCTTGATCTGAACTTGAGCGGGCCCGAAAACGCCGGGGCGGAATCTCAAGTCAAAAACAGCACGAATCAGTCCGGCCACTTCGCTTTCACCGCCGCGTTGACGGCGCTCGTATGCTAAGGGAGGTTTCCATGAGGTGTAGGAACAGCATCAAAGTCTCGGTCACACTCTTCTTCCTGCTTTTTGTTTTGAATTGTTGCCAGGCCGTGTTCGCCCAATCCACGGCGACGATCAGCGGCGCAGTCACAGACCAGCAGGGAGCCGTCCTGCCCAATGCTAAGGTCATAGTGCGCAACCGTGCCACCGGCACCGAGCGCACCGTCGAGACCGACAGCGACGGTAATTACCAGGTCGCCGCGCTCCAGCCAGGCACCTACACCATAGAGGTTCAGGCGCAAGGGTTCCAGACCCAAGTCGTGAGCGAGCTCGCCCTTGAGGTCGCGCGCACGGTCGTGCAGAACTTCCAACTCACGGTTGGGAACGTCACACAGCAGGTGACGGTCACGTCCGACCTACCTGTGGTCGAGACGGCGACCGTCTCTGTCGGCACCGTCATCAATCAGAGGACTGTCCAGGAGATTCCCTTGAACGGTCGCCACTTCGTTGACCTCGGACTCTTACTGCCAGGCTCTGTCACGCCTCCGCAGAACGGGTTTCTGACAGCGCCCCTGCGCGGCCAGGGTTCGTTTGCCATCAACACAGCGGGCAATCGTGAAGACACCGTCAACTTCCAGATCAACGGCGTCAACCTCAACGACATGGTTCAGAATCAGATTACGTTCCAACCATCAATTAATACAGTGCAGGAGTTTAAGGCTGATAACTCGACTTTCAGCGCCGAGTACGGGCGGAACTCCGGCGCCATCGTCAATATCGCGACCAGGTCAGGGACGAATGACTTTCACGGCGAACTCTTCGAGTTTCTACGTAATGATAAGTTCGACGCGCGTAACTTCTTCGACGCCACGAAGCCGCCCTTCAGGCGCAACCAGTTCGGCTTTGCCATCGGTGGCCCCGTGCTACTGCCGCACTTCGGCGAGGGCGGACGCACGTTTGGCTACAACGGCAAGAACAAAACCTTCTTCTTCTTCTCCTACGAGGGTCTCAGGCAGCGTCAAGGGCTAACCCTCGTCTCTGATGTGCTCTCCGACGCACAGCGCGCCGCGGCGACGAATGCGACCACACAACAACTCATCCGCCTGATCCCGAGGGCCAACGCGACGGGTCCGGGCGGCTCCCCGCGCTTCGTCGGCTCGGCGACAGCGCCTGTGGACATCAATCAGGAGACGATTGACATCAGTCACGCCATCGGACAGAACGACCGACTGCACGGCTATTACGCGGTCCAGCGAGACTTTCGCGGTGAGCCGAACCTTCAAGGCAACACCATCCCGGGCTTCGGCGACTCGCGCAGCTCGCGACGGCAGATCATGACTTTCAACGAGACGCACACGTTCGGCGCGAGCCTCGTCAACGAGGCGCGCTTCGGCTTCAACCGCATCCACATCATATTCACCCCAAATGCGCTTCTGAATCCGGCGAGCTTCGGCATCAACAACGGCGTCAACGACTCCATCGGCTTGCCGCAGATTTCGATTACGGGATCGTCGCTCAATTTCGGCGGCCCTTCGGGCTTCCCGCAGGGGCGCGGCGACACGACCTTCGTCTTCTCGGACACGCTTAACTACCTGCGCGGGTCGCACTCCTTCAAGTTCGGCGGTGAGTTCCGCCGTTTTCTCAACAACAACTTCAACGGCGACACCGGAACATTCGGCTTCGCCAACGTCAATAACTTCCTGGCTGGCACGGCGAGCACTTTCACGGTCACGCTGGGTAGAGTCACCAGCAGCATCAGCCAGGGCGCGCTCGGTCTGTTCGTTCAGGACAACTACAAGATGCGTAAGAACCTGACGCTGGAGCTGGGCCTGCGCTACGACTGGAACATGTCGCCCACAGAGCGCTTCGACCGCTTCGTCAATTTCGACCCACAGACGCGGACGATGGTCCAGGTCAATCACGGGCTAGCGCCCGTTTACGACACGAACGCCAGGAACTTGCAGCCCCGGCTGGGATTTGCCTGGGACCCCTGGGGTGACGGTAAGACTTCTGTGCGCGCGGCCTACGCGGTGCTCGTGGACCAGCCGATCACGAATCTCGTGACCGGACTATCGTCGAACCCGCCTTTCGCCATTCCGGTTGCGCTACCGGCGGGGCGCACAACCACTTTCGCCACAGCCATCCTGCCGGGCAACGCCGCGCCCGGCTCAACACTTTCGCCGAACGCCGTAGACCAGGGTTTTGACAACGCCTACATCCAGTCATGGAACCTAAATTTGCAGCGCGAGGTCTGGCGAGGCGTTGGCGTTACGGTCGGGTACTTCGGCTCGAAGGGCACACACCTCAGGCTCTCGCGCAACCTCAATCAATTGAATCCCGACGGCACCAGGTTCTTCGCTGCCGTCTCGTCGGCGAGTCAGATTTCGCCGGGTGTCCCGCTCCTCAACATCACGGAGCGCGAGGGTACGGGCAACTCAAGCTACAACGCCCTCTGGGTGACGGCGAACAAGAGGCTCGGACAAGGGCTACAGTTCAACGCCTCCTATACCTTCTCGAAGTCGATTGACTATAACTCGCAAAGCTCGCAGGGCGTGACCGTGCAGGACAGCTACAACCTGCGCAATGATCGCGGACTCTCGGACTTCGACGCGCGCCACCGCTTCGTTGTGAGCGGCCTCTACGAGTTGCCATTCAAGGGGAACCGCTTCGTCGAAGGCTGGGAGTTGACCGTCATCACTCAAGCGCAGAGCGGCAATCCCATTAACATCCTGGCTGGGAACGCAGCGGCCATCACCGGGGGGGCGGGCGCGGCCAACGCCAACACGCTGACGGGCGTGGCGACGCTCAGGCCGGACCAAATCGGCCCCGTCCAGATTATTGGCTCGCCCAATCAATGGTTCACCAACACTGTCTGCGACCCGCGCCCGGGCGGCTCGTGCCCTGCGGGCGCAGCCTTTGCGCTGCCCGTCTCGGCTATCGGCACTCGCACGTTCTTTCATTTCGGGAGCCTCGGGCGCAACGTCATCATCGGGCCGGGCTTCAACAACACGGACTTCTCGATCATCAAGAACACGAACTTGACGGAGAGCGTGCGCTTGCAATTCCGCACGGAGGTCTTCGACATCTTCAACCATGCGAACTTCGGTCAGCCGGGTCGTGTGGCACAACCCGGAAGCACGACCTTCGGCGTGATTACCAATACGCGATTTGCGACGGGCGATTCCGGTTCATCGCGCCAGATACAGTTCGCTATGAAACTTCTCTTCTAGCCAGTGTAAGAGAAGCAGGCTGGTCCGCACGCGTCGGGACTTATCGAACCGGCGCGTGCGTTCGTTCACACGACGAATCTCATCAAAGGTCTGGCCGCGAGCAAAAGATGTCGGTGTCTTGCCGATAGAATCAAGAACCCCGATTCATGTAGCATGACGCCCAACAGTACAAGCTAAACAGACGTCTCAGGAGGGAGTGATTATGTCGCGGCGCATAAAGGGGGCGGAGTCCTTCATCAGCTTTCTTCTCTTGTCCGCAATGCTCTCAGCCTTTCCCTTAAACCTTAACGCGCAGCGGACTCAGAAGCCGCCCCTGCACGGCAGTCACTGGATGGCGATTACGGGCAAGCCTCTGGCAGCGACAGCCGGGGCGATTGTTTTTCAGAAAGGAGGCAACGCCGTTGATGCCGCCTGCGCGATGATCGCCGCGACCTCGACGATGTGGGACACGCTTTCCTGGGGTGGCGAAACACAGGCCCTCATCTATAACCCGCACACTGGAAAGGTCATCGGCATCAACGCGCTCGGCGTAGCGCCGACGGGCGCGACCGCAGAGTTCTTCAAGAAGAAGGGGATGAAATACCCGCCTGAGTACGGACCGCTCGCGGCTGTCACTCCGGGCACACCGGGCGGCATCCTCGTGATGCTCGCCGAGTACGGCAAGCTCAGCCTCAAGGATGTCCTTCAGCCTTCCATCGAGATGGCGGACGGCTACCCAATAGAGGCACAACTCGTTAACACAATCGAGCGCGAGAAGAGTTGGTTAAAGAAGTGGCATTACTCGCCGGGCGTCCTGCTACCTCACCTGGGGCAAAAGCACGAAGCGCCCGAGCCGGGCGAAATATTCCGCCAGCCTGATTTGGCAGCGACTCTGCGAAAGCTGGTTGAGACTGAGCAACAAGCGCTGAGCCAGGGCAAGAGTCGGAAAGAGGCGATCTACGCCGCATACGACCGCTTCTACAAAGGGGACATCGCGCACGAGATCGCGCGCTCAGTTAAGGAAGATGGCGGACTCATCACCTCAGAAGACCTTGCCAACTGGAAGGTCAGAATCGAAGAACCTGTGAAGACCGATTACAAAGGTGTAGAAGTTTATAAGCTCACGCACTGGACCCAGGGGCCGGCGATGCTTGAGGCACTCAATATTCTTGAGAACTTCGACCTCAAAGCGATGGGCTATAACAGTGCGCGCTACGTGCACGCCATCTACCAGGCAATGAACCTCTCCTTCGCCGACCGTGACTTTTACTACGGCGACCCTTACTTCCCGCCGGAAGAACCGATCCGCGGTCTGCTCTCGAAGAAGTACGCGAAGCAGCGCGCCGCCGAGATTAACTGGGAGCGCAACGACCCGAACGCTGGCCCAGGTGACCCCTATCCGTTCCAGGGCCAGACCAATCCTTATCGCGCGCAACTTGAGAAGTGGAACTCCAGGCCCAGCGCTGCCCCGAACTCCACGCTGAAACCGAATCAGGACACCGTTACTCCCGTCAGTCAAAACTCTATGTCGCGCTCTTCGGATGAAGAGTTCGAGCGTGCGTTCTATGCAGGTACGACATCGGTCGAAGCGGCGGACGAAGAGGGCTGGGTGGTGTCGGTCACGCCGAGCGGCGGCTGGGTGCCAGCGGTTATCGCTGGTCGCACGGGCATAGGCTTGAGCCAGCGCGCGCAGAGCTTTGTCACAGATGCTTCGGAAGGACCCTTCAATGTGATCGAGCCGGGCAAGCACCCCAGGGTCACCTTGACACCGACGCTCGCTCTCAAGGGAGGGAAGCCGTTTCTAGCATTCGCCGTGCAGGGCGGCGATAGCCAGGACCAGAACCTCTTGCAGTTTTTCCTGGATATAGTTGAGTTCGGCATGACCGTGCAGGAGGCGACCGAAGCGCCGAACATCAACAGCTTCCAGATGCGAAGCTCCTTCGGGGAGCACGAGTCGCGCCCGGGCCGTATCCTGCTCGCCGAGTCCATGCCCCCGTGGGTGCAGAGGGATTTGCGCCGCATGGGCTATGAGTTGACTTTCGAGGAGCGCACCTCCGGGCCTATTAATGCAATCCTCTTCGACCAGGCGCACGGCACCATGTGGGGAGGCTCCAGTAATCATGGCGAAGACTATGGCATCGCTTGGTGAGGAGGATTGTTACTTTCATTTACTGGCAGTCGGGGGTTCAAACTGCGCGTCGTCTAGAGTGATGTTCTGCTTCACCTCCGTAGCCTTCCAGCCCCAAACACGGCCTGGGATAGCCCAGCGAATGCTGAACGGCAGTTTGACTCCTTCGACATCCCTGTAATCTTCGTAAAATGATGAGAGCTGGTCATCGTAGGCTTCCGTTCACGATCTCGGTAGATAAGAATGCTGCTTATCCAGAAGCTTTCACTTCATCACAAGACGAAAAGATATTGCCCTTAGACTGTAAGCTGAGGCGGGTTAAGTATCTTAATAATGTCATTGAGCAAGATCACAGATTCATCAAGAAGAAGGTGAGAGCCTCGCAGTGCTTCAAGAGGTTTCATACGGCTGAGCGCACACTCGAAGGCATTGAGGCAGTGAATATGATAAGGAAGGGTCAAGTCAAAAGATTGGACGGAAGAGATGCAGTAGGCCAGGCAAAGTTCGTCTTGAGTCTTTTTCAGATCGCTGCATAAGAAAATGCGCTCGCTGAGTTTTTGCGTCTCAAAATAATCTTTGCAACGCAACCCACAGGATCGCCTAAAGACTTCCGTCTTCCCAATACTCAGTTAAATGAATTGGGTGAATTTCTCATCCTAATTCATTTGACAAGCGCGGAAGTCCCAGATATATTCCCGCGTCAATACTGTTCTTCCCTGGCCCCACTTTCCCGAAGGAGACTGTAGATGACAAACAGAGAGCAACTTGCGGCCACCGAAATCCTTAAAAAAGAGATACAGTTGAGCCCTGAGCAGGAAAAAGCGATTGAGGAGCTTACGGCGGAAGAAATCGCTATCTTGATCTCAATAAAGGATAAGGCAGTGGACAAGTTTCCCCAGGAATCCCTGATTTCGCCCATCAGCCATCATCATTGATTTGTGGGCTGACCCGCGTTAACCATCAACCTTTCAAGTAATCTGAGGCTCACGCTGACTTACAGTAGGCGAGCGACAGATACTGTTCCCCTTCCTTTATCATAAGAGACTGGTCAACGAATCTGTCCAGTTCATCCTTAAGCCGTATTTCATCCAGAGGCACGAGCGGAGTCTTGGGCCATGAGTTATGTATCTGCTGTAGAGTTTTAGCTTCATCACATGCCATGTAGGCTAATCTTGAGTAATCGTCAAGAATTATCAGCGGCTCTTTAGCGCAAGGGCGAAAGTCCCAGATAAGCAATTGCGTCCCCTTATCCATAAAAAAGAGTTCGCTCCGCTCATATGTCTCTTTCCAGTTGTTAATTCTATCTGATAAGCCCTTGGTATCGGACTTCTCAACGGTGGGGTTCTCAAACTCGGGGACAAAATAATAGGCGAGATTGTAAACAACCTTTGGGTCCAGCGGGTAAACGTACTGGTAAGCCGGAAACGGAGTGAGGTTGCCGAACCCCATCTCTCTGTGTGCGTTGAAATTTGGGCTGAAGCGGTCAATTCGGATAGTACCTGCGCCGACCGGGGGGCGCAGGTGAGTGATGAGCGGAATCAGTTCCAACATCTTCTGATAATCGCCGGGTGATTCTCCGGGAAACCCCCAGATGATGTTGTAAATGACGCTCAGATTCAACTCCGTGCACCATTTGAGAAGCTGAATATTTTGCAGGGCGGTAACGCCCTTTCTCATTAGCTTGAGTACATTATCGCTCAGGCTCTCAATGCCTGGTTGGATAGTCCTGACTCCGGCCTGACATAGCAGCCTGAGTTGATCTTTCTTGAGGTTCGACTTGACTTCGTAGAACAAGCCAAAACTGTAGTCTCCTTCCGCCAGAAGCTTGATGAAGGTCTTGAAATATTTCATATCGAGAATGTTATCTACGGCGTTGACGCTACAACCGGGGTGGCGGCTGGTTAGATAGATAAGCTCATCCAAAGCCCGTTCTGCCGACTTGCTGCGATAAGCCATTGTCGCCCCGTTCAAACCGCAGAATGTGCAGTGAAGCTTTTCCCCCCACCAACACCCACGCGATGTTTCAAAAAACAGCGTCGGCTTCTCTGGAAGTTTCAATGAACTCGCTCGGAGTTGTTCGAAAAAATCGTCGTAATCAGGAACAGCTAATTTATCTAAATCCTCCACCAGCGGAGCGTTTTGCGGTAGCTGATTCGCTAGCTGCAAAACCCGTCGGCGACGATTGTAGACGCCTGGGATGGCTGGAATAGGTTTTGACGCCAAGACCGATTGGACGATTTCAGGAAAGACGAGGTCTCCCTCGCCGGATACCAGCACATCTATAAAGTCGAATTGGCGAAACGTTTCAATGCCCATCAAGCCTTCGCAATTTGAACCGCCGAAGATGATGTAACAATCAGGTCGGCGCGATTTAATCCGCTTGGCGAGGGAGAGAGAAGCCGTGTGCTGTTCGAACATACTGGTGAAACCTACGACCCGCGGCTGGTGTGCGAGAACGGTTTCCAAACATTGATCGAGGAAATCCTCAACCCGTGCTCTGGCCTTCAGGAGCGCCGGTACGAGTTTACTAAGGCATGCCTCCGTGTAGATGCGTTGTTCGGGATCGTCTACGGTGGTAGTGCTGAGGACTTCCCGCCTGTAACCGTCAAAGTCTTTATTCTTCGGGTGCTGAAATAACGATTCCGAGAATATCCATTCTCTGGCTAGATGTTCAGGATGCGTTATATCTTCGAGATAGATGTAAGTGTCCTGGCCTATCAACTCGGCAAACCGCAAATGAAGATTAAGCGATCTGGAAGTGATGCCAGCGCGCGTCAACCCGGCTTGCAGTAGGCCCAAAGCGATAGAGGGGGCTGAGAGAATAGTGAATGGCATATTGACCAGTACTACTTCGCTCATGGGCGTTTTAGCGTCAGCCCCTTCGTGAGATAAAGCTTTGTTGTTACTGTCGTGGGAGATCATTGTAGTTTTGCCCCCATAGGTTTCATGATTTCGAGATGCGAGGTATGGGCAACTTCGGTACGACTTACATCGAAAGGCTCATCTTTCAGCCCAAATTAACGGACGCAAGCAGCTTGTCGTAGCGCATGTCGGGACGTATCTTATCAAAGACCGGATCAACCTTGATTCTCAGCATATGACAATCTCGCTGCTCGCCCGCCCTCTTGAGCCACATAAATGCTTCGTACTTATCTCCGAGAGCGCCATATATTGAGGCGATTAAATAGGCTTGCACATATCTCTTCTTAGATAGCTGCTCAAGTGTTCTCGCAACCCACCTTGCTTCGCTGGTCCGGCCCGACAGTGCATAAATGATGCCGAGCGTCGAAAGGGTATCGGGGTCCTGCCCCATCAGGATCGTGGCTCTCTGGCTGGCGGTCAGGGCTTCGTCAAAGCTCTTCATCTGTGCATAAGCAATTGCTATGTCATTGTAGAGAAAAGAGGCATCCGCGTTCTCGCTGAGGAGCTTCTGGTGCAGCTTAATAGCCCTCTCATTATCACGTTGAAAATAATAGATGTCAGAGAGCCGCACATTAAAGAGTAGAGAAAGGGGGTCGAGTTCCAGAGCGCGGTTGATATAGGTGGTGGCTTGCTTCATGTTTCCCTCGGTTATGCTGAGAGAGCAAAGCATACTGTTTGCCATGGCGTAATTCGGATTAAGCTCGATGGATCGTTTTAACTCCTTTTCAGCGCGTGACAGATCCCAGTAGTACATGTAACTGATCGCGCCCATGGCATAGTGCGCTTCTGCCAAGTCGCTATCAATCTCCAGCGCCTTTTGTGCGTTAAGCTCAGCCTTACGAAATGCCTCTTCGGGAGAACGATAATTTGCGCCGAGGGTGCTGTAGGAATTAGCGAGACCTGTGTAGGCCAATGCGTATTGAGGATCGAGGGCCAACGCCTCGTTAAAACAATCAATGCTCTTATCGAGGGCTTCCTCAGTAAGCTGGTTCCAGTAGAACCGACCCTTGAGATACCATTCATACGCATCTCCCGCCGCCTGTTGATCCCTCGTTATTAGGTTCAACTCCTCAGTGCTTAAACCCAGATTGAGCTTGGCCGCAACTTTTCTGGCGATGTCGTTAAGTATTACAGGTAGGTTAGTAGCCTTGTACTGGTATTGACTGGTCCAAAGCTGAGTTGCCCGGTTCACATCGACGAGTTCAACGCTGACCTGTAGATCGTCCCCTTGCCGCGTCACCGTCCCTAAAATTAATGCCTGGACACCCAAATCTCGTGCAATGTTCTTAAGGTCCGCCGATCTCTCTCTGTACTTAAAGGAGGAACTGCGAGCGATTACTTTAATTCGCGACAGGCGGGAGAATCGCTCAATCAAACTCTCGCTCAACCCATCAGATATATATTCGGTGTTCGGATCATTTTTCTCGTTAACAAACGGCAGCACTGCGATTGCTGTAATCGGAGAAGCCTGTATCTCTGAGGCGGAGTAGCCGGGGTATCTCAGGGTAACCAGGGTGATAAAGGCTATTAACAGGAGCGCGGACACGCCGAACTTGGCAGGCTTTGAAGCGCTCCGAACATAGGCAGGGATTGACGCAATGGTCTTAAATAGTAGCTTCGACCCCTGCTGATTGAGGCCGGAGGAGGAAACTAAAGCTGAACAATCGTCTCCCGCGATGGTTTTCTGATGGTATTCTAAAGTTTTTCGATGCTTGAGTTCTTCGGTTAAGTTACATAAGTCAGCTATCAAGCTCTCAGCGCTTTGGTAACGATCTTCTTCCCTTTTCAGTAGCAACTTCGTGATTACTCGTTCTATTTCCGCAGGCAGCTCCGGCACTAACAGACCGAGCGGTGGTGGGTCTGTCTTCAGGATCGCCGCCATCGTGTCGCTAGGCGTATCTGATAAGAAAGGGCTTTTCTGCGCGAGTAATTCATAGAGGACTACGCCCAGGCTCCAAAGATCACTCCGGTGATCAACTTCCAGACCGCGAGCCTGCTCCGGTGACATGTATGCTGGGGAACCTACTATGATTCCCGCCCCGGTTTCTACGGCGCTGACCGTGCCTCTGTCCTCATGTTGAGACTTCAGCGCCACGGTCGCCTTCGCTAGCCCGAAATCCAGTACTTTTACATATCCGTCCCGGTGAATCATTATGTTGTCGGGCTTAATGTCGCGGTGCAACACGCCTGTAGAATGAGCGGCTGAGAGCGCCTTGGCGATCTGGAGAGTGATATCAACGGCTTCATCTGGCTTCAACCGAGCACGCCTGAGATATTCGCGCAGAGTTACACCCTGTATGTACTCCATCGCGATGAAGTGCTGGCCGTCCGCTTCGCCGACTTCATAGACGTGGGCGATATTGGGGTGGGCGATACTGGAAGCCGCACGGGCCTCGTACTGAAAGCGGTAGACCCAGTCGGGATGATCATTGAAGGAAGCCGGCAGCAGCTTTAGGGCCACATTACGCCCTAGCCGCTGGTCGAGCGCGAGGTAAACTTCGCCCATGCCGCCCAGCCCGAGCCTGTGCTTCAGCGAATAGTGGCCTATGGTTTCGCCCTCGCGTGACGCGGCGTCATGGACGGCGAGTAGTTGTAGACCGGCGGTTAATTGGGGCTTGTCTAGAAACTCGCCGCTCTGCTCGTGCGAAGATATTAGCGACCTGACCTCATCTACTAAAGACTGGTCTTCATCGCACATTCTGGCGAGGTAAGCTTCGCGTTCAGCATCATCGTACTGTAACGCGAGGTGGAAAACCTCTTCAATTCGCCGCCATCGGTTGGCCTCCATTGTCGGCATATTCTCAGTCCTTACCTTCTACTTAATAACGAGCTGTCCGGCCTGAAAGATCTGTCTACGGAGAACCGCTTAACAGCGCCGATTATACATTTGACTGTGTCCCGACAGCTACACTTGGGAGGTTTCTAAAATGTCGCTGCCTCTGCGCTCAATAATCAGACCCCTTGTTCAATCTCGCGCCGCAACCATGCCCTAGCCAACTTCCAGTCGCGCGCCACCGTAGCGGGGGAGACTTTCAGAAAGGCCGCTGTCTCTTCGACGCTGAGCCCGCCGAAGTATCGTAGTTCCACCACCCGGCTCTTTCGCTCGTCGATTGATTCCAGTTTCCTGAGCGCATCATCCAGAGCTATCAACTCCTCGGACCTCTCCTCCGACATGACGGCGACTTCGGAAAGCGACACCCTCTCGACTCCTCCGCCCCTCTTGTCGCGGCGGCGGTCACGCGCGTAATTCAGAAGGATGCGGCGCATAATACCGGCTGCTATTCCGAAGAAGTGGGCGCGGTTTTGCCAGCGCGTCTCCCGCTGATCAACGAGCTGGATATAGGCCTCATTAACGAGGGCAGTAGTCTGCAACGTATGAGCCGGATTCTCCCGGCGCATATACCTACCGGCGATCCGGTGCAATTCCTTCTCAACCAGGGGCATCAGTTTTTCAGGTGCATTCTGGTCGCCGTCACACCAGGCAATGAGTAGTTCAGTAATGTTCCTCGGTGGAGACAACTATCGTCAGAACCTTTCAACTCGAACCGTCTGAGCAGGGGAGACAATGAAATTTGAGGCTTACTATAAAGGCTTAATCTGAGCAAAAGCAAAAAAATCGGGTCTGAATGACAGGGTTCAAGACGATTTGGTTCGTTAAAGGGTAGAAAAGAAATATAAGGGCATTGAGTTCGGTGTGTGCTGGCGGAATCTCTGACCGGGATTTAAGAAGTAGTTGAGAACGCCCCACTGACGCACCAGTCCCTTTCCAATTCCAAATAGATAAAATTCTCAGATCACCCCGCGCGCGGCTTGGGAGGGGGAAGGTGGAGTATTCACACCCTTTCTTCTCCCATCCCTGGCAAGGATTAGCAGGCATTCAGCTATCTCATAGACAGGCCTTGCACAGAATTACCTCTTGAGGCTTTTAAGCCACCCGACCAAAAGTAGATACATAAAGGAAGATGTCATGTAGAGACTCCCACCTCCAGCATCCCGCACACTCCTAATAGCTCCAATGCCTTAACCGACTACGGAGCGTACTGCCATGTCTGTAAACCGACGCAACAATCCTGAGAGTCAGCAAGCTGAAGAGGCGCTACGCGAGAGCCAGGCTCATCTGGCAGGCATCGTCAATCTGTGTGCTGATGGAGAGGAGTTTCCGATAGAGGCATCCATCTCTCAGATCGAGTCGGATGAGCGCAAGCTTTACACCGTGATCTTACGCGACATCACGGATCGTAAACGTGCCGAAGAAGAGGTGAGCCGTCTCAACGCAGAGCTTGAGCAGCGTGTGGCCGACCGCACGGCACAACTCCAGGCCGCTAATAAAGAGTTAGACGCGAGCCTGTAAAGTTCAGGCATATAGCGAGTACAGCTAAAGAAGACTTAGAACATTCATGATACTTAGCGCAATTCGTGAACTGCTCTTTAAGTTTGGGTATGACACTCGGTGTCGTAACTTAGATGTGGCTCGCGCTCTAAAACCTATACGATTGCAGAGGCAGACATTACTAGATGTAGGATGCGGTGAATACGGCCTGGCCGATTTTATCGGCTCAGCGAATGTTATCAGCACGGATATTAATCGCCCGACCCGCCAAGGCGGGAGCCAGATGTTTCTTCAAGCAGACATAGCATCGCTTCCATTCGCTGACTTGTCCTTTCCTATTGTAGCGTCAGTAGACGTACTCGAACATCTGACGTTGGACATACGAGATGAAGCAGTGGCTGAACTGATGAGAGTCGCACGAACTGCGGTTGTGGTCGCTTTCCCTTTCGGCCAGCGCGCCCGGCAAACAGACGAAGATTTTCAGAGGAGCTTAGTGAAGCTTGAGAAAGCTCAGCCGGACTGGCTGGTCGAGCATCTACAGAATCCTTACCCATCGGTTGAGTCGGTTCTGTTAAAGATCAAGGAGGAGTCAATGAAATATTATCGACATAGCGATATCAAAATATCCTACTCCGAGCAGATTAAAGTAACACAGATGCTGAGGTGGGCAGCTTCGCGGTCAGAATTATTGTACATCGGCCTCAACCTATTCGCTGGATTACTAAGTCCGCTTATCCCTCAGCCAACTGAAAATAATAGTTATAGGGCAATAATTCTCATGAAGTTTCAGTAGGTTCTCTCCTTTCTTCACCACAAAGGGAGCGGACAAAGTAACCGGCCTGGGTCTCTCCACCGTCTATGGAATAGTGAGGCAGTCGGGCGGCAACATCTGGGTGTACAGCGAGACCGGACGGGGAACGACCTTTAAGATCTATTTACCGCGCATTGATGAGGGCGCTCAAGAATACAAACGTAGTACGGATGTGGAAGAGATTTTTCACGGTACGGAAACCATCCTGCTGGCTGAGGATGAGGAGATGGTACGAAAACTCGCCCGCGAGGCGTTGGAGACATACGGCTACCATGTTTTAGAAGCTGCCAACGGCGGCGCTTTTAATCTTTGAGCGCCACAAAGAAACGATCCACTTGCTCATCACCGATGTCGTCATGCCCGAGATGAGCGGGAGCGAATTGGTAGACCGCTTGAGCCAGTTACGCCCTGAGATGAAAGCGCTCTATATGTCCGGCTATACGGATGAATCAATCGTCCACCATGGAGTCTTAGACGAGGGAGCAAACTTTATCCAAAAGCCTTTTGCGCCTCGGCAACTAGCACGGAAGGTGAGAGAAGTGTTGGGGTGAAGAGAGCCGAGGAAGCTGATGCGATCCATACTCTATTTCGACGACGAGCCCACAATGCTCGATCTTTTTCAGGAGATGTTCGGGCATGAATACGACGTGCGCACGACAACACTGCTGACGGAAGCGCGTCAGTTGCTCTCCGAGCGGCCAGCCGAAATCATTATCAGCGATCAAGTCATGCCGGAAATATCCGGCACAGAGTTTTTGAGAGAGGTAGCAAAACTCTACCCGTCAAGCTACCGTATCATGCTGACGGGCAGCATGCTGGCTGGCGACGCGATCCCGGAAATCCTCTCAGGCATCGTTCAACTTTTCATTCCAAAACCCTGGTCGAAGCAATCCATGCAACAAATGCTCGAACGCGCCAGCTTACAGGTAGATTTGAACCGCAAAAAACTGTAGGGCAGGCGGCCAGCACTCCGCCACAAACAATTGTAAGAATGGATTTACTGAAATGGTCGAAGCAAGTGGTCAGGCGCATATTCTGATCATTGACGACGAGCCGCAGATTAGAGGAATACTGTCTGAACTACTCAGCCCAGACTACAAGTGTGTGGAAGCTGCTTCGGCTGAAGAGGCTCTTGATCTGCCACACACAGAGCAATTCGATCTGATCTTAACTGACATCGTAATAGACGCACGAGAGAATAATCGTTGGCTCATCGGCGGTGAGCGATTTGAAGAAGCTGCTTTCGGTCGCTATCAACTGCGTGACGAGCGCGCGCTTGCAGGCTTAAGAAGAGAAACTCGGACGCTCGCTTCTGCGTGGAGTTTGAGGAAGTGCGCGCCACTTGCATCATGACAGATTCCTATGGCACGGGCGCGCGCTCAGACAAAGGGTCTCTGAGAAAGAGCGCGGCGGCGGCGATGTGCTTGCAGACAACATCTGCTTCGTAGTCCGCGTAAGAGAGAAGAAGCCGAGTTTGAACATTCGTATCAAAGAACAGTTGCAGCTTGTTTTCTAGTTCGCTTACGTCGAACTCACGTTGCTTAAAGCTGAAGGGCGCCTGAAAATCGACTCTTCAGGCGCCCTCTGGTTTTCTAAATGAATCTGCCTTTAAGCGGTCACGCAATCTCCAGCCAGGCGTTCAGCCTCTGCGGTAATCTCCGCCAGCGCGGTGTCTGTTATTTGCAACCAGCCTGTAACGGCGTCCACCAGTACCTCACCCACTTTCCGCCTCGGTTCATGGGGAATTACTAGCATGACGGGTACTGACCAGTATGTCCGCCCCTCTTGATCGTGGACTTCCTCCGGGTCGCCGCCGGATAGGTGGTCGCCGACCTCAAGCAGGACAAACCGCGTCACTCTCCTTTGCGCTTCCGCCGCCGGAATGACGTCGTTTGAATTCAATAATGTGCGATCTCTTTTAGTCATTTCAACCATCTTTTCAAGGGAGACGAAATTGCAAAAAGCAATCACTATGCAATACGTAAAATGGGCTGATTTTACCGGGATTGCCCGGTTTTACATCCCAAAAAGTAAGTGTCTCACTGCAATATAGTATACCCCCATATGTTCAAAAAACATACGTCAGCGCCCTTGCGTTTTTGCCTTCGCGAAGCCCCGCATTGACCTTCTGCCTGATTGAGTGAAATGGAGTGTAGGGAAAAGGGTGGAAGAGAGCATGGCTTGGAGAAAGCTCAAAGTTCGAGTTGGACTGGGAGGTGCGGCAGGTACTCATTTGTCACTCTTACTTCGATAACCGGACGGTCTCATGCTGAAGGCATGAGACTCCTGGCTTTGCGAGCCCGCATCACTGCGGGGGAGCCTTTAATCGGTAGTTGCCGCATCCACTCGTGGCTACGGCGTAACGAGTTGGCGATGGCAGCGCCCTTCGATGCAGAATAGATGCTCAGTGAAGAGAAACTCTTCACCGCGCCGCTTATCTTGCGAGAGGCACTGAGTCGTTAAACTCATGTCTGGTTTGAAGAAGAATGAAGGAAAGAGATGGAAGAGTGAATCATCTGATTGGAGGGGTATCCTTTAGATGATTCTGGCCGTGACTTCAAAGGCTGCAAGGCTGGAAAGTAAATATCTTGCAGACCGATGCTTGGAACAGAATATCTAACAGTCTCTTTAGAGCAATCTGTCGAAGTTCCGGCTTTCTCCAATTGCCTTCGGCAACCAGACAATCTCTAAAGAGAGAAAAGATTCCTTATGAACCCTTTCAAAAGAGACTCACGGCTTTGCGTCCCTGCCTCGCGGCAGGTTTGCCTTTATCGTGTGCAACCGCCATTATGTAAAGACCTACACTGCTGAATGAGCAGTGACCCACGTATTAAACATGATTTAGCTGTGTTTGTCAATATTTACTTTGGGAATGTTTCGGGAATGTCTGAGGCAATTCTCGCCAAACTATCTTTGGCGCAGAATGGCAGCTAAGTTTCCCGTCGGAACCCAAGCCGCTTTCAATATGTCCACAGAAGTGCGCTGCGGTCCTGTGAAGAATGGATCATTGACCTCGACGGTGAGTGTTTTGGCGTCAATATTAGTCAATACAACTGCATGCGCCACATCTAAGCCATTCCAATAATCCAGTAGCCCTGTCTTTAGGAAAATGATGGGCGCTTCTTTGCTAGTAATGAAGGTATTCAACTGCTGAAAATTAAACTCACCGAGTTCCAAATTCAGGTCCCACCAGGGCACAGCGCGCGCCAGGTTTACAAACCGGGTTCCGGTTAGCTTCGTACCCAACAATCTGCGAATTCCATCTTCTGAGGCATTGACGCCATAATAATTCAGCACCATCCGGACACAGGCAGCAACGCACGAATAAGTTTTTTCTTGCTCAAAATGAGGGATGGGGAGGGAGATACTCTGCATTGGGGGTCAATCTTCTTTAATTGTTCTAGCTGGTTTGACTAGCTATCTGACGTTTTTGTGGAGCAGGCTGAGATGCCAAACGCTCGGCTCTGGCAGTAAGATTAGATACGATGTTATCTGTTATTTGTATCTGGCCTGTAGCCGCATCCACGAGAATCTTACCCACTTCTTTACACCTTTCATTATCCGGCAAGGCGAGCATCACAGGGACTAACCAGCAGTCCCGCCCTCCCTGGTCTTGAGTCTCGTGCGGGTCGCCGCCGTACAGACGGTCGCCGATCTCGAGGATGACAAACTGCGTTACCTTCCGTTGCGCGTCTTCTGGCGATGTGAATTTTCTGAGCGCCACGTGATTTACTCCTATTCTACTGCTCCCAACTCAAAGTTAACCCGGCGTCGGCCAAGGCACTGGAGTACGATTCAATGTTGCGTGAGAATTCTGCTACGGTCTCGTCGGCAAAGTCAATCGAAGCGGCCATAGCAGCCGGTAAAAAACTGCTGAGCTTCTGCTCCCCTGATGTCCCAGCGAAAGACTGACCTCTACTCTTATCCATCCATTCGTCATATAGCCGTTTGATCTCTCCCAAGTTAGCTCTCTTGAGGTTGACCTTCTCGCTCGGGATGTACATGGGATCGCTATCTAGGATTGCGCCTCCCTGCTGCGACAAACTGATGGCCTCGCCATACACACCTTCCCACTTCTCTTCTTCTTTAGTGTAAAGATCATCAAGCTTGCGGACAGCCTCCTGAAATTTCTGGTACCAGGCGGACTTCGGAGTGATGCCGCGAACCGAATCAACAGAGATGTTGTAGATGATATACGTATTCTGGACCGGCTGGTTTCCGTATTTTAGGCCGTCGCCCAGCACGGATAACTTAGAAGTATCAATGGCGTCCAGGATACGCTCGTCGTCATCGCTGGAAGATATCAAAATTAAGTAGCCCGCGAGCAGCTTGCTGTTTTGAAGCGGGAGGGGGTCGGGAGCCGAGCTAATTATTCCGGGGTAAGTGGCCTCAAGTCGCTTCTGAGGGGCTATCTTACTCGTAAGCTTTTTGACCAGAGATGAGATCGCCAGAATTTGGCCGACCACCGGGGCGGCCAGTTCCAGAGGTTTCTGGTATTCTTCGGTATTAAGGAACGAAAGCATTGCCTGAAGTTTATCGTCTTCCACAGCCGAGATCTCAACGCGAAGCTCGAGGCCGTCCGCGTCAGCCGGAACCTTGAGCGCAACGTTCCGTCCGACCCCGAGGTAATGTGAACGATTTGCTTTAACCGTTCTTGCGTCTTGAACGACCGCCGCGGCAATCGTGTCGCCGCCAGTCTGATACGTGACTTGAGACGTTAGGGTGATCTGGTCCGATCCGCCGAAGATACGCTGCCAGAAGTTTCCATTGGACCGATAATGAGCGGCCTGCAGAACAATATTGATGTAACCGCTCAGTTTAATAATCTGCTGTTTGGCAGGATCATCAATACCCGATGTCGGTTTCCAAAAGCTCCTTGTGCCTAGGCTGACCATATCTTCACTAAAAGAATCAATCAAGTTGTTCCTGTAAGCAGCCCGTCCAAACGACTCAGCATGCGCTCACTCGCATCTATCGAAACTGCATTAAAACGGGCGCGAGAACATTGCCACATACCCTCTCAGCATTACTATTAAGAATCCTTTACAGTCATGCTGATCGCTAAAAAGTTTACGGCGTCGGAAGTGAGACTATCGAGAATAAACACCTATTAGTAATTAAACATTGAGCCGCTAGAACAGGCCTTCGCGCAGTATTGAGCGCGCATAGCGTAATTCTGTTGCTACAGCCTGTCAATATAATTGTTCACAAGATGAGGTCGAAGCGCTCTGTTGGTCACCCACCGGGATGAAGACTCTGCCCTGAGGCAGCATAAATCTACATCAGCAGTAGGCGAGTGCTCATAAATTTACTAACTGTATATTCTGACTGATATTCAAGGATGAGGAATAAGATCGTACCCCCACAAGAGTTTTGAGTCGAGCTTCTTCATAAACAACTCATCCAGATAGACCGACGGCAACGCACACACTTGCGCGCTGACCTGCGGCTCCTTCTCATGAATGATCAACGACCAAATTGATGACGCTTACCGGGAGAAGTACAAGGGCAGCCCGTACCTCAGCCCTATGATCGGCGTGCGCGCCCGCTCCGCAACGGTCAAGGTCATGCCGCGCGAGAACAACGCCTGATCGCAAAGGGTGTCGAACAGGAACAGGCTTAAGGAAACATCAATTCGGTCATATTCTTCGCTTTGCGTATTTGTTCTAGTGCCACCGGAGTGATTCCAATCCTGCCTCTTATACTGCCGCTGTATTTATCCCTTTTCACCGCGATAGACTGCACATAAGCGCACGTCGTTCTAGGAGTACTCGTGATCCAGAGCATCTTGTGTCTCGATCATGCTCCCTGACTCGGTAAAAATATATTTGATTCATCTGTAATGGACCAGATTGGCAGCAGGAATTTCGGCTCTGGGAAAGCCTCTTCTAAAGCTCCAAAATAGATGCGGACAGTGTAAAGGATGCGAAGCTAATGGAAAGCCAAAATTCTGAGCTTTGGAGTTAAATTCCTCCTCTAATCCTCCACAGGTATATCCCTTCCGCCTTCGCCTTCAACCAAATCACTATACGCTTCGATAGCTAAGCCGCACGCTTGTCCAGGTGTCAACAAATGAGCACATCCGAAGCGGATTGTGTGTCCAATAATCAACACCCCACAGCACCGACGGGTTGCAGGAGATTCTCTTTATTTGGAATTCCGTAGCCGGAGCATGGGACTTGGGCTACGTGCCGTGGATACTGAATAAGATCGGAGTAGTCAGGGTCAGCGGTAGCTGTTGACGGCACTGTCGAAAACCGCCGCACGTTCAAGTGCCTCCCCGCAGCGAAAAATATTCGCTGCCCTGCTCTCCTACGGGCACTTCTGGGGCGACGGCTTGCCGCCGTCATAAATCAACTCGGTTCCGGGTCACGGTCGGCACGCGGCTGCCCGTTGAATCATCGTCCAAGAGCGTATTCGCTTTCGGTGATGACTTAGCAGAGCTTGCTGGCAGCGGAATTTTTGGTCTCCACGAAAGCCTCTCCAAAGGCTCCAAATTAAGTGAGAACAATGCAACCCGGCATGAGGGAAAAGTCCAATAAAAACTGGGGTTGCCGAGTAATTCGTGGCATCCCTGTTCTTAGAGTTAACTCCATCCTTAGGACTCAAACCTGAACGATTAAAGCCCTAAGTCCTTTATTAATTGGACGTAGGGCTTTAAGAATTTCTCCGCAGGTAGGACTTAAGGACTTCAAATTTTATGTGTTTTTGGGCGGAAAATCGCAAGTTTTGAACTTTGGAATAAAATTCCTCCTCTATTCCTCCACCGGTTACACGCCCCTTTTACCTTAGTCTTCATCAGCCTCCGGCATACTTCGCCACGCGCGACTGGCTCGATTTGATCTTTTTAGCCAGAGTCGCCTGTGAAAGCTGCTTGCTCTGGCGGCGACGCTTCAGACTCTCGCTTAAGCGCCGCCTCGTTTGAACGCCTCTTGCATCGCCCTGGCCTGCATCCTGAAGGCTTCGCCCGCGCCCTGCACAATCGCCCGGTTGGGTGTCGTGTCGCCGCCCATAAAGAGCGATGCCGACGAGTCCTTCGTTACCCACCGGATCTCTACCCTGGCAACATGAATTCAGAGTTTAGAGGATTTTAGGGCCGCGGAGTCCGATCATTCAATCCGGCCTCTTTTCGGCTGCCGATCTCTGGCCCTGAAGGTCAGACCCCTCCTCAAATAATCTGGCAGAAGACTCAAGGAGGTCGTACACGGTGACGATGCCGACGAGGCGGTCGTTCTCCACCACCGGAAGAGAGCCGATGTGGTGAAGGCGCATAAGTTTCACTGCCTCCGTGATGGGAGTTGCCGGCGCGACCGAGACCGGGTCTGGAATCATGACGCTACGCACCGCAACGGTCTCACCTCTATCAACCGGGAAGCCCTGCGCCAGCAAGCGAAGGAGGCTTCGGTGCGAGACGAGTCCGACCAGTCGCCCATCATCATCCTCGACCGGCACGTGCCTGACATCTCGCCATTCCATCACACGCGCCACAAGCTCGACCAGGTCATCGGGCCGCACGGTGAACAGATCGGTCGACATGAGATGACCCACAGTGTGATGGCGTTGTTGCCAGCCTTCCGAGCCGTACCCTTCGATTGTCGTCCAGCGGTGGACCGGATCATCAGATTGCTGACGCTCAAGCATGGCGGCCGCGAGTTTCCGCTGCCGCATGTCGGACGTGCCCTCATCACCCATCGCGGCCAGAGATTTCAACATCCATTGCGCGCCCGTCTGGCCGACCCGCACACGCTCTTCAACGGTGCCGAGGTAGCGATCAATATCAACCTCCTCAATGCCTGATTGCCTTAACCCAGCGCGGGCCAGCGGCAGAAGGTGGTCAAGAATGAGGGCCGGGGCGATGTAGCGTTTTCCGCCAATCCAGTTGAACTGTGCGCCCAGCCCATGTCGCGCGGCGGCGAAGAAATTTGCTTTAGCATCATCGAAAGCCATGCGCTTGCGGATTTCTCCATACTCGGCAGGCAGCGCCGACATCAAGCCGATGAAGAACGCTGCATTCGCCATCTCGTCCAGGACTGTCGGGCCACCCGGCAGGGCGCGGTTTTCGATACGCAAGTGCGCGCGTCCTTCCGAAACACCGTAGCAGGCGCGATTCCACGGCCAGATGGTTCCGTTATGCAATCGCAGAGCGGAGAGGTTCGGGACAAGCCCCCGCGCCAGCACCTCCAGCGGGTCTTCATCAGCTTTCATTGTCATGATGACGCGGAAGCGCGCGATCTGATGATGGAAGAGTTCGAGTACGGAGTCGTTGAGCCAGCCTTCACCGAAGCCGATGCGCGGCGGCTGGCTGCGAGCCTGCTGTGCGCTTGAGCGCGCATCGTTGGAGTGTTGGAAGAGCGCCACGCGCGTCTCTTGCCACAGGCGACGACCAAAGAGGAGCGGTGAATTCACAGCCGCCGCAAGGACGGGAGCAGTAATGGCCTGGGCTAAATTATAGGCGCTGGCGAACTCCTGCGGGTTGACTTGCAGGTGGACTTGAAAACTAGAGTTGCACGCCCCCAACATGATGCTGTCATGTGTGATGTGCAATTCGTCCCGGCCCTTGATGTGAGCCGAGAAGGTGCCCCCGCGCAGTTGACCGATGGCGCGGTTCATCTCTAAATAACGCGTCAGCGGCGTGATATTCTTCAGGCTCAGATCAGATATGGCAAGCGTCGGCAGAATGCCGCCGAGCAGTATGTCCGCACCGCAGGCACGCGCGCCTTCACGCGCCAGGCGGAGCACTTCCAGTAACTCCTCTTCCATCCGTCGAAAGCAGCGCCCACCAAGCGTGAGCGGCGTGAGATTGGCTTCCAGGTTGAAGCGCGCAAGCTCGGCGACAAACCGGGCGTCATTCACGTGCTCCAGGACTTCCTCAGCGACAGCGGCAGGCCCCAGGTTAGAGTCCACCAGGAACATCTCCTGCTCAGCGCCGATGCGGCGAACGCCGCTCTCGACCAAGCCGCCTTCGAGCATCTGCTCCAGTGCGCGTAGATCATCCAGGAGGGCCTTCATAAAGGCCCTCTGTTGATGCTCATCTACGACCTGGTCAACGGCTTGTTCACCCATTTCCACTCCTGGCCCGGCAATCCCAGGTCCTCCGCCATTTACTTGCGTTCACCCGCGAACGCTTCGACTTCTTCCAGATAGACGAGGTCGCGCCCTTCCACTTCCGTTGAGTGGAAGCGACCGCGGCGCACGAGATTATGAATTGCCTCCCGCGTCATCCCGCACATCTCTGCCGCTTTGGCCTGGCTAATCAATCGCTCATCGGATGCGTCCGGCTGTTTCTCGGATATTTTTCTCATAGAACTCCTACTCTTTGTTGAAAGCCTGATATAAGGGGAAAGTAATTAGAGCGGAATTGACTGGAACTCATCCCGAAACCTCAAACAGCCCATGAAACAAGGGCGAAAAAGTAGGTTTTGGGATGGCTTCCAGGATTCATCTCGACCTCAGACGCTTCGCTTCTTGCCTCTCTTTTTCTCGTCAGCTAGCTTCAGTACATCACCCGGCTGGCAGTTAAGACTCCGACATATCTTCTCCAGAGTGTCGAAGTTGATGCCGCGCGCCCGCCCCTTCTTCAGCCGCCACAGAGTCGTGTGGCTGATGCCCGTCTCTTTCGCAAGCCAATAGAAAGTTCGCCTCTGCTCTTCCAGCAGCCCATCGATTTGAATCTCAATCACGATGTGTATCCTCTCCGATAAGGAAAATTCGCTCCCTGGCTGTTTCTATATGTAAAATACATCGCTTATAAAATATATCCTACAGTTGACATATAGCATCTGTCTAGCATAAAGTTGTTGCGAATCGAGCCTAGCTCACTCCCTTCTCAGCTCCTCTGGAATCACCCAGACCACCTGAAGCCGACAGCCCAACCATTAAGGAGCTTAGGATGTTCACACACCGTGTCACCATGAATCTCAAAGCTAATTCCGGCCCGGAACTGGCCCGCGTTACCGAGGTCGAGATTATTCCGCTGCTTCGCAAGCAGAAGGGTTTCCTCGGTGAGAACACCACGATTGCCGCCGGACGCGACCATGCTGCCAGCGAAAGCTATTGGGAGACGAAAGAGGACGCGGAGGCGTACCACCGCACCGGGTACCAGGAGAGCTTGAAGTCCCTTCTTGATGTAGTGGTTGGTCTTCCGATGGTGGGAACCTTTGAGGTTTCCAATTCAACATTTGAGATGATCCTTGCGAAGGCCGCTTGAAGCAAGAGTGATTCGGATGGTGGGAGGCAAGGAGAATCTACAATCATAAATTTTAATATCAAAGAGCATCAGGTGCGAAACGTAGCCGTGCTGGACATGGACGGTCAACTCAGAGCCGACGGAAGCGGTGTCGCGTTGCCCGATACCATCTGCCGCCTGCTTGATGAAGGACGGAACCGGATTCTTTTGAATCTCTCGGGCGTCGCCAGTACTGATGCGAACGGGTTGGGTGATCTTCTGGCGAGTCACAATATTG
>Ga0182001_10000002_pt1 | contig 81029 bp, 63 predicted proteins | sample BulsoiFelSFmetaG_FD_120485 | JGI IMG/M metagenome (GOLD analysis project Ga0182001, IMG submission 120485) | Bulk soil microbial communities from Mexico - San Felipe (SF) metaG | ecosystem: Environmental > Terrestrial > Soil > Agricultural land | place: Mexico: San Luis Potosi | collected... | reverse complement strand
GTAGTCCCGCGCGCCCTCCGGCTTCGTCTTATCCGGGGAGGCTAAAAGGTGCCTCACCTCCTTCGGAGTCAGCGCGCGCCCCGCCTGCTGCGCCGGCACGGGCGGCGGGGGCACCAGCTTGGCCGAAGCCGGGTTAAGCGTGACCTCGCCCGCGGCCTGCAGATACGAGAAGAAGGAGCGCACGACTGAGAGCTTCTGCGCGACCGTGGCGGGTCTACGCTTGTCCCGGATGAGCCGGTCGCGGTACCGCAGCACGTGCTCGGGGTTAACTTGCGTCGGGTGCGGCCAGCCGGCGTGACGGAAGAACTCTTGGATGCCGCGCCGGTAGGACTCCCTCGTCTCAGCTGAGAGCGACTTCAGGATGAAGGGGGCAGCCATCCGCTCATCGAACCTCACCTGCCGCGTTACTGCCGGCTCCCCAGGTCGCGCTGGCAAGGGGGCCAGGATCTCGGCAGTGACCGTGCTCTCGCCCATCTACTCCTCCTTGAGCCGCCGCAGGGACCGCCCGCCCATCCGGTATGCGAACTCGTAGCCGATACGCTTCAGGTAGAAAAGCCCCTCAGGCATCGCCCCGTGCGCCGCGACCAGAGCGTCGGAACCTCCCCCGCCGATGAAGTAGCGCCCCGTCTCCGGCTCAATGGCGACGAACCGGCCGGTCTGTTCCGGCTCCAGGACATCCCGCAGGTGCTCCGCGTAGAAGCGCTCGCCCTGCTCGGCGAGTCCCTCCAGCCTTTCCGAATTGTCCGGGGTTCTACCTACGCTCATCGACGATGGTCCACGAAAGCGTCCTGCCTTTTATCTCGACTGGCGTGTGGCGCGTGCGGCCGGATACCGGACGCCAGATGGTTTCACCCAGGAACCCGGCGGCGTGTCGAGAAGGGCACACACCTGCGCCCACTCCTCGGGTGAGAACTCCCGTATCGCCTCCAGAATCTCTTTCACGCTCATCGAAGGGTTCCTTCGCTGTCAAAGCCAGCAAATTCGAGGCGAATATAGCACGAACTCAGACTTCCCATAGTCGCAAAAGGGGCGTTACGCGACATGTCATTAAAGAGAGTACAATTATCTCGTGTCGCTCAGGCCAAGCCTTTTATACTCAGCTTTTAACGAGCTGTGGAACATCGTGAAACCACCTATTATTCAGTTACCTCTGTCGATTGTGAGCGTATGACACGCGCCTGAGCTAAGGCCATACTCCGTATCATGTGCCATTGGGCAGGCCTAAAATTACCTGCGAACTGTTCCTCTAGGTCTCTCATTTCGGCCCCGTCGTTCATCAGCGTTGCAATGATATTTACCTGTTCCTGAAGTTGGTCGGCGTTGAGTTCGGGTTTCGGAGGCGCCGGCTGCGTCTGCACGGAACTTGCGTCGCGCACCTCCTGCTCGATTTGACGCGCGTCAGCTTTGCGTAGGCGACGCCGTAAGTGTTCAAAGAGGAAGGAGGGGGCGGATGAGACGGTCGTCCGTGAAGCCGCAATCTGGAGTTCGGCCGCGAGTAATTCACCTACTTCTCGCCAGCGGTCGGCTTCCGCTTCCGCAGGCTCTTTCCCCGTCACCTTTTTTGCCGCCCGTTTTAACATTTCAACCAAGCCGGCGAAAGCCTCATCATCTTTTTTGTCTGTATTAGTATTAATAAAAGTATTGGGATTAGCCGAAGTGTCTTTAGAATCATTATTTAGACCACCCCTACCACTAGCACTTTCTACCACGGGTACCACTGGTACATTCTGCCGGGGGTGGTCGTGGTGGTGGGGGGGGGTGGAGGTGGTAGGGGTGGTGGGGGTGGTATCAAATGCTATTTCCTCAGGTAAAAAGACGGTAAATTCGTTACCGCCCTGAGTGCCGCCTATCTGCCTTATGGTGACGAGTCCGACGCTTTCAAGGCGCGCTAGATTTTTTCTTAAAGTTCGGTCGGACCCGATGTCGGCCTTCACCATTAACCGCTCCATGGAGATTCTGACAGAGCGGACGGGCACCACCGCGCCGCGGGTCATCGCATAGAGGCAGTCATAAATCTGCTTGCTTTTGCCAGTGAAATACCCGGCTGGAATTGCCTCTCGCACTATCGAATTCGGCACGCGGGTGAAATCACGATTCGGCGCGATTGGGGTGGTAGGGGTGGTAGCTGTGCTAGGGGTGGTACCTGTGGTAGGGGTGGTAGGGGTGGTAATGATACTCGCTATCTGGTTCCTTTCGGCCTCAGCCACCTGACGAAACATCGAGCGGGCAGGGTGGTCCTGCGGCAGTGTTCGTGGTTGAGGCGCGGACATGGCTTTAATGCCAGCCTCGCGTCGCTCGACGACTTTTCGCTTCGGTTTCGCCTTATCATTCATGAGACTTGCTCCCCGGTGCGGACAATGGACAGCGGCGGCCGCTGCTTATCAAACTCCAGCTTCGCCAGTATCTCGTCGGCCAGTTCAGCGAATTGGTCGCATGCCTTGTTGCTCGGCGCGTAGAGCTGGATCGGCTGGTGGAGGACCGGTGCCTCCTCAAGCTTGGTGTTCCGGTGGATGATGGTCTGGAACGTCCTACCCGGCATGCGCTCGTTTAGCCACTTAAATGTTTGGCCGGAGATGGTCGTGCGGCGGTCCAGCATCGTGCAGACGGCGCCGAGGACGGTGATTTGCTCATTCATCTCGCGCGCCTCTTCGATGACTTGGAGGAGGTCGTCCAGGTGGTCGAGCGCCATGGGCGACGCTTGCACCGGGATTACGACGTGCGTGCAGGCCGTCAGGGCGGCCGAGAGCAGCAGGCCGAAACTCGGCGGCGTGTCGATCACGCAGAAGTCGTAGAGGTAAGATACATCTCGCAGCGCCTTCCTGAGGCGCGTCACCGCCATGTTGTGCTCGCGGTCAAAGTTCGCCAGCGAGAGCGACGACGGCACCAGGTCGAGATTCGGCAACTCCGTCGTGACAATCACGTCCGAAAGGGGGGCTGTCTCGGCGTCTTTACGCGCCACAATCACGTCCGCCAAGTCCGATTGGACATTAGTCGGGTCGAGGAAGATGGAGGTCGAGTCGGCCTGCGGCTCGGCGTCGACGAGCAGGGTCTTATAGTTTCTGGTGGCGAACTCTGCGGCCAGCATCGCCGAAGTCGTGCTCTTGCCGACGCCGCCTTTCTGGCTGGCGATTGTGATGGTGATCATGCGGCCCGCCTCCTGCTCTGCGACAACAAACCCTCCACATCAGCCCGGCTGACCAGCTTCAGGCGCCCGTCCAGTGGGTCGGGCCAGTGGCGGAGGGTGCCGTTCTTAAGAAGCTTAGTCAGGGTCCCGGTGCTCATCCCCAGGAGTTTCCTAGCTTCGGTATAAGTGATTAGGTCTTTGGGACGCTCTTCAGCCATACGTGCCTCCGGTGTGGAGGACAACATAACGAACGTTTCTGTTCGTGTCAATTACTTTCGGATTGTTTCAGGCCGCGACGGATTACTCTCGGAGAGGGAAGGGAGGTGAGGTTTAATATTCAATCATATTATAGCTTCTGTTATAAGAAGTTTGGCTGTTAGGAGATGACGACGGTTGTGCTAAAGGTGACGACGGTCGGAAACTTGGTCGGCGTGATTCTCCCGAAAGAGTTGTTAGAACGCTTGCGGGTCGGCAAGGACAACAGCCTCTGCGTCATCGAGACCAAGCAGGGAATCGAACTCACACCCTACAACCCGGAATTCGCCAGCCAGATGGAAGCCGCCGAGAGGGTGATGCGCGAGGATCGTGACGCGCTCCGCAAGCTCGCCGAGTAAGCCGCAGATGGCAGAGATCGTCTAGCTGCTCGAAGAGATGGTGCGCGCCGTCCACAGCCACCAGATCAGCGAGCACGGCGACAGGCCCGGCATACGCGACGAGGGGCTGCTGCTCTCGGCCCTGGCGCGCCCGCAGAACCTCGCCGCCTACGGAAACCCGCCACCCGACTTGGCTGCGCTGGTCGCCTCATACGCTTTCGGAATCGCGCGCAACCATCCCTTCATCGACGGCAACAAGCGCGTGGCGCGGCCGCGCGCACCTTCTTACTGATCAACGGCACGGACTTGGTAGCGACTCAGGAGGAGAAATACGTCACATTCCTGCGCCCGGCAGAGAGAGGGTTGAGCGGAGGACGAGCTGGCGGAGTGGATACGTGTACGTATTCGGCGGTGAGTGAATGCCTCAAATGATGAAAGAGATCTACAGCAGCACGGATGTCAAGACCGATGGCCCCACCCCAGGTCCTCTGATGCGGGCTGGGTTATCACGGTGACGCCCGACATGGCGCAGGTCGCCGGCGTGGCGGCGGGCTCACTCGTCGTCTTCCACTTCAAGGACGGCGCGGTGGCAGCGGAGATCCTCCCGCCGCCGACTAATGAGTTGCGAGCCGAGGTGCGCGGAATCGCCGACGAGTTCGCCGGTGCCTTCGAGGAGATGAAGCGGCGTGGCGACTGAAGAGGTCGTCCAAGTCCTTCTTAGAAGAGGTGGGGGCCAAGTGGAAGGGGCCGTGAGCTGCATTGTCTCGGCGGCTTAACGGTGACCATGCTTTACGGCCTCGGACGGCCCACCGCGGACGTAGACGTGATAACGGTCGCCCCTCAGACATCATCGAGCAGCTAATGCAATCCATCTAAGAGTTAGGCATCGAACCTGTCTTCTGGACCGAAGATTGAGGATGGCGACAGAGCAAGGGAGTTCAGAAAATTTTGTTGCAATGTAGGTGGTAAGGCGCTACTCTCTTGCGCCGTGGGTGTCGCCTCGCCGGACTCTCGGCACTTCCGACACTCTCACTTCAGGCACACAAATACCGGGCCGCCATGACCACTCTCACGGCAGCACACAACGGTTTGACAGGCGAGCGCGTCTCTTAGAAGAGCGCGAGCACGGCGCCGATAAGATTCAATGCCGTCTCGGTCGTTATGTCGGTAGTAGTCGCCGGCAGCGTCTCGATGTGGCCGTAGACGCTGGCTGCGTCGGCGTCACTCCCCGCCATCTCCGTCGAAGTCGTAGGGGTCGGCTCTGCCTGCGGCCTTCCGTCGTTCGGTATATTCCCGGCGTAGGCGCAAACAGATAGGGCCAGCATAAGCATTAACGCTCTAACCGATTTCATAGCTCTTACCTTTCGTTTTGGTGGAGTTTAAGCCATCGCCGCCGCCGCATCTTGTTGAGGGGCGGCGGCTTTGACGTGTATGCCACATTCTGGCATATATGGAGAAAAGGGTTCTCCTCACATGAATCTTACAGATGAGCACCTGAAAGGACTAGACAATCCCACCCTCACCGATGACGAGCGGGTCTTGCTTCGCTGCCGCCTAGCGACGCAGTTCATCCACGAAGGCCAATTTGAAACCGCCCGCGAGGCTTTAGGCGAGTTGTGGCGGGGCGTGGGGGAACGTCCGGCCGTGAAGGGGCTGCCACCCGCTATTGCTGCCGACGTGCTCCTTCAATGCGGTATGCTCTCAGACTGTCTCGGCGCCGCACGGAACATTTCGGGCGCTCAGGAGAAAGCCTTAGAGCTGCTCTTTGAGGCCCTGCGCATGTTCAAGTCACTGCGTCAGCCCTCGAAGGTTTCGGTGGTTAGGTATGGGCTGAGCATGTGCTACTGGCGGCTTGGCGCGTTCGACAGGGCGCGTGAGTTACTAGACGATGCCCTAAAAGGTTTAGGCGAGCGGGACTCGGAGCTGAAGGCGAAAATCCTGATAAGGCAAACGCTCGTCGAAGTGTGGACGGGCCGCTACTACGAGGCTTGGGGCATACTCGACAGGGCGAGGGAGTTCTTCGAGGCGAGTGGCGACGCGCTCAAGGGTAAGTGGCACGGCCAGAAGGCGCTCGTCCTGCAAAGGTTGGCGCTAACGCAGAAGCGGCCGGACTACGCCGACCGGGCCATCATGGAGTTCACCGCCGCCATCTTTCACTACGAGCGGGCGGGGCACGAAAGGTATTGCGCTGCCAATCATAACAACCTCGCCATGCTGCTCTACCGGATGGAGCGGTACTCCGACGCGCACGAAAGCCTCGACTGCGCTCAGAAGATTTATGAGAAGCACAAAGCCACCGGCACCCTGGCGCAAGTGAACGAGACGCAGGCGCGTGTGCTCGTCGCGGAAGGGAGGTACGAGGAAGCGAGCCACGTTATAGCCGGCGTCATTCCCATATTCGAGAAGGGTGGCGAGCGCGCCTTGCTCGCCGACGCAATGACGATTCAGGGCGTGGCGTGGGCGCGGCTCGGCGTTTACGAAAGCTCTATACACATCTTGCACCGTGCGATTGCAGTAGCTCAGGATGCAGGCGCGTTCCCGAACGCCGGGCAGTCCGCCCTGACGCTCATCGAAGAACACGGCGCGTCTCGCCTGTCGGAGACGGAGCTATACACTATCTACCGTCGCGCCGACAATCTGCTTAAAGATACTCAAGACATAGAAGACATAACGAGGCTGAGGGCGTGTGCGCGCATTGTGACTCGCAGGTTGGCGGGGGCGAGACTGGGGACGAAGGAGTTCTCGTTGCCTAAAGCGGTCCTGGCTTTTGAGGCGAAGTTCATCAGGGAGGCTCTTAGACTTGAGAAGGGCAGTGTCTCACGCGCGGCGAAGCGACTGGGCGTTAGGCACCAGACACTCACGCACCTGCTCGAAAAACGGCATCGGGATTTGCTCAGTCTGAGGACGCCCGCCAAGCCCCGCCCGCGCAGCGTACTGCGTCGGGCACAGAAACGCGAGCGACCAATTCAAGAAAAGTGATTTATAGTCCCAGCAGTAGGTTGTATGAGAGGGCGGCCGCGGACCTCGGCATGACTCCTGCTTCTTATGCCCGCGGCGGGGCCGGGGCGAGGATTAGTTACCTCATCGCCGCGTGCCAACTGAGGCAGATACTCCTGGCGGCCACCGACCGGGGCCTATGCGCCGTGCGGTTAGCCGATTCCAGGGAAGAACTTGAAGCGACCCTGCGCGAAGAGTTTCCCGAAGCGGAGATCGAAGAAGCCCCGGAGAAGGTATGCGGGTACTTTGAAGTCATCCTCGGCCATCTGGCGAGACGGCAGCCCAGTCCGAATCTTCCTCTGGACGTGCGTGCGATGGCTTTTCAGCGGCGCGTCTGGGAGTATCTACAGACCATCCCTTACGGCGAGTCGCGGTCGTACGGTCAGGTGGCCGCGGGAATCGGGCAGCCGAGGGTGGTCAGGGCGGTGGCGCGGGCCTGCGCTGGCAACTCCGTGGCGCTCGTTATACCATGCCACCGTGTGATTCAGGAGGGCGGCAAGCTGGGCGGCTACCGATAGGGGCTTTCAAGAAAGCAAGCTTTGCTTGATAAGGAGCGATCCGGCGGGCTTCCTAAGCCGAACAACTAGAAAAACCCTGCCTCCGGCGCGCACCGCCGGCGAGTTTGCGCCGCATTCAAATCCGGTCATCACCAGTAACTTCCATTCCGTATAGGGAATCATCCGCCCCCGTACCGGGGCGACGTGCCTCGCGATTTTTCACCGGAGTGCATGTTATCGACCTCGGCGAAGGGCAGTCGGAGAGACAGGCGCGCTTTGTCAACTCCCGCTGCGCTCGCTGTCGTCAACTCCAGCGGGTTCCTCGCCCTCGACGCCTGCGGCGTAGGCCACGAGCCACTTGGGGTAGTAAGTTCCCACTACCGGAGTCATCGCCGGGGCCGGCAGGTTCGTCCCCGGGGCCTGCTCGATTAACGAGAAGCAGTTCGTGGTGCCGTCGGCCATCGACCAGTACCCGTACAGATGCTGTGGGGCGGGGCCGATGCCTTGCGTCGCGATCTGCTTAACGTCGTCGAGCGACAATGCGCGGTGCCACATCGACACCTCGTTCAGGAAGCCGTAGAAGGTCGAGGTCGGCACGAATTGCGATGGAATCGCCCAATTATAGGTACTGTTCTCACAGCCGAACATAAGATTCCAACAGCCGTTGAGGGACACATTGTCCGCCTGCCCGCTGGTGTTGATTATGGGCGGCACTTGCCCGTTCAAGTACAGGTACATTTGGCCGCCGGCCCTGCCTGCTGTGACCAGTAACCAGGTGCCGACCGGATAGATGATTGTGGCTGAGATGCTGCTGCCGGTCTCAGACCCGTCGCTGGGCGATGCGCCGGTGAGCTCAAGACTAAGAGTGAGCGATTGATTGCCGTCTGACCCGTCCGACAGCGGGGTGAGCGACAAGACGAAGCCGGTAGACCCCGGCGCTATCTGACCCTGATCGTCGTAGACGAAGTAATTGATGCACTTCGAGCTGAGCACGGCCATGCGCCCGCTAATTGACCCCGGGATGCTGAGCTGACACTGGATGGCGAAATCGGTCAACCCGGGATTGTATACCCCTGGGTAGGGGCTGGACGCGTCCGCGACGGCCGTGCCCGCGTACCCGGCATTACCGTCCTGCGGGAGTAAGGTCCGCCCGACGTAGTTCGCTTGGAGTAGGTTGGCAGGGGCTGACCCGCCGAACGTGAAGTCGGCGGCCGGGTCGTAGAAGTACTGGCCGTTGCTCGGCTGGATCAGGGTGTTGATTACCGGGATGTCGCCGGGCAGGAACAGGTTGGTCACCTGCTGGCCGCCTACGGTCAGTCGGTAGCTGCCGTCCGGCGGGTTGGTCCAGGAGATGCGGAACACCGACCACTGGCAGTTGAGCCGGGCGGGAAACAGGGTGGACGGGGCGTATAGCCCGTCCGCCACTTCGTCGGCCTGGACCGGCGCGGTAGAGCCGACCCCACTCAACCACGGCGCGGTCCCGTTGGCCTCCGAAAAGGCGGCGTTGTCGAATCCCGGAAGGGTCGGGCCGCCGATGGTGCTGAACGGGGCGGCCGGCGATTCCGCAGAGAGTCCCGCCCCTACCCACAGCCGGGCGTAGAAAGTGACGCTATTAGTCACAGCGTCCACCGTTTGCCCTGCCCGGTGAATCGGGTCGAATGCCCCGGCCTGGCCGAGCACATTCAGAAGTGAAAGGTCGGGGGCGTAGTTGACGGTATATCCCTCGACGGCAGACAGGAACGTCCGCCCCTGGGCGGCCAGGTTGGTCTGGAAGCTCTGGATGGCAGCGGCGGCCAAGTCAGCCTCGCCGTGCATGTTGTACGCATTGACAAGCAGGGTCAGCCCCTTCAACTGCACCCCCACCATGTATAGGAAGTACTGCTCGGCTTGGGAGTAGTAGACCGCGAGGGTGCTGCCCGGCAGGATAGCCGTCGAACTGTATCCCGAGTCGTTCAGGCTGGCTTGGGCGGTGTACCCGGTGTACATGCGAATCAGCCCAGGCTGCTGCGGGTTAGTCCCGCCCTGCCCGTCCTGCAGGTCACTGTTGAGGGATTCGAGGTAGGTAGGGACGTTGGTGGTCGCCCAACTGGTGAGGCTGTTCGCGGCATCGGTGTCATCCTGTCCGAGCTCTTGGAGGGTGGTGTAGTGGGCCTTGATGTCATCGATCGGGTGGGATACCTGCCCGACCATCGAGTCCCAGTTGACCTCCTGGAGGATGGCGGTCAACTCGGCGGAGATGTCCGTCAGGTCCTGCTCGACTACCCCCATCTGCGTCTCCAGTTGCTGGAGGTTGTTCTGGATCTGGTCGAACTGATCGGACGGTTTATCGCCGATAAGCGACAGCAGGTACCCGACCGCTTCGCCGCCTAGCTTACCCAGAGCGCCGCTAGCCAGCCCTTGCAGGATGAACCCCAGGATTGCAGTAACTTCCATCATCGCCTCCTAGCGATTTGCTGTGTCGTGTCGGTCTTGGTGTTGATTCTCCGGCCGGCAGGATCGTTTCAGGCCGGTGGTGCTGGCAGTATAAACGGGCCCCGCTCAGGCCGCGTAGCTAAGATGCTCCGGCGAGAGGTCCGTCAGCAGTCCCCAGTGCTCGGCTTCCGCCGAACGGTGCTCCCTCAGCCAGCACCTCTCAACCTCGGTCAGCGAATCGTCGCACAGCGTGTTCTCGCGCGCCAGCCGGATCAGGGAGGTGGCCGAGGCGCGCGGCGCACAAGTGCTGCGGCTGGCGCCCTACTCGCCGGACTTCAACCCCATCGAGCAGTGCTGGCCAAAGATCAAAACGTTCTTGCACGGGGTTAAGGCGCGCACTGCCGAGGCGCACGACGAGGATCTGGTGCAGGCCATCGGGTTCGTCACGAAATCTGACATCCGCGGCTGGTTCAAGCACTGCGGCTACTCGTTAGCACACGAGCGAAACACGCTTTGGAAACAGCTCAAGACATTCTCGCTTGAAGGGTACCGAAGTGCGCGATTCCTGTAAGCACGGCGGGAAAAATATAGCGATTTGCACTTGCATTGGCACTGCTGAAATCAATCAGCCTTAGGAAAAGCGCCGTAGATTCAGGCTCGACGCGAAGATAGGCCGTTGCATTAGTACCAACGCAAGTGCAAACCGTAATAGTGTGTCAACACAACCCGGCCGAGTGAGCCGAAAATGATAGCTCATAAGGGCTATTGCGATAGCTCTCAATGAGCGGGAGCAGGTACTACCGCTTCTATCGAATCTATTGCGAGAAATTGTCAGAGGGCTATATGAAAGCTGGGGCTCATTGGCGTCAGCAAATGAGTGATAATCCGCCCGCCACAAAAAAATTTAATCATCTCCGCCAGTTCACTTAACGCCGCCGAGACGTCGGCTTCAAAAAACGGCGGAACCATCAAATCGACGTTTATCGCGACCGCTCTAGTCGAGGTCGTAAGCTTGCTAAAATCACTGTTTCGCCACGTCCAGCGCCTGCAAAGCACGCGCCTGGTCTGGGGCGTGTAATAGATTACCTCACCGGCGTCAGGCGTTTCGACCGTCTCGGGCTTGAACAGTGGCGAGAAAGTCTCGTCCCCCCGCGCGAAGCCGAGTCGGAGGTCATCGCCTTTGAGCGCTGCGAGGTCATCGCCCCCACACGGCACCGACCACCTCAAGCTGACGACATTAAAGAGGTCTACGACCGTGTTTATCGACCGCGGGGGCTTGCCGCGCCGGATCTGCTTTAAGAGGAAGCTGATGCTCGGTGTTACCTTTTTCGGGTCTGCTCCGAACTTCCTGTATGCTTCATCCCAGACCTCGACACGCGCGCGCTCTGCGTCTGACTGGACGGCAGGCACACTCGCGATCGCGTCGGACAGTAAGCGGGTCACTTCCGGGCTGGCTTCGCTATTATCAATATCCGAAGCCACTAGAACCCCGCGTCTGAACGCGGGAAACATGTCGAACACTTCAGTCTCAACAGTGTAAAGCATATTCACTCTCCTCTCAGCGACTTGGGGTAAAAAGCAGACCGTTCGGAGACGGGGCCCGCCCACTGGCCGAAGACCACCATGGCCGCCTTCGCGCCGTCCAAGAGCTCGCGCGTGACACCAGCTTCCAGACTGTGGCCCGTGGCAAGATCAGCCACGACCCTTTCAATCACGTCGCAGACCTGAAAGATATATTCTAGTCTGGTCAGCTCACTGCTGCGGTCTATGCAGAACCAAGTGTCATAGCACTGAAACTCCAGCTCGGTAATTTCATGGCCCTTCCCGGTCTCGTGACGGTAGCTGCGGGCCAGCGACACGCCGTCTGGGACCGCCAGATACATAGACTGTTCGTGTAACTCGTGATACCGGCGCTCGGCCGCCGACCATTCTTTGCGGAGCGTTATGCACAACTCATCGGCCGAGGTGCTGGGGCAGGCGCCGGATAAATGTTTGAGGGCGGGCAGATAATAGTGTTGTCGTTCGCGTATCCAGAACCCACTGAAGGCTACGGGCATGTTTTTCCGAATTACCTCACAGTAGATAGACGCGCAGGGGCTATAATCCACCGCGAACATGAAGAGCGCGCCGCATCCCTTCCGCAGGCGTGATGCCAGTCTCATCCAGTAGCGCGCCCACTCGGCCTTTCCATCTTCTCTAGCTCGTACAACTTTCCCCAAGCAATACCCCGTTAGGGCCAACTGCGGGATGAATAGATGGTGACTGCTGAACCAACGCTTTAATGCGCTCCAACTCTCTATCTCGGTCGGAATGAGAAAGCCGCCGGGTCTGCCCCCGGCCAGCGGGTACTGCTCTATTAAGCGCCACGTACGGTCAATCCGGCTAAGCGCCGACTCCTGCTCCTCGTCTCGGCGTAGAGGGGCTGATGGAATCTCGCCCTCGGCCGGTAACAAAATCCTTTGTTGTAATCGTCGATAAGCCTCTATATCCATTTCGAATCACCTCTTGTTGAGGCGGCACGCGGAAGCTCCAATCCCGGCTCTTCCGAGAGGACGTCGCCCCTACATGAGCGTTTCGACCCGAGTAGTTGCGACTAGAGATATTGTCTTTACTGAACCTCCCGGATAGTCGCCCGTCGTCGCGGCGCGGAAAACGCTCGCCCGAATACCGGTTAAGAATTCTCAAGGCTGACTTGTGGGTATTGGAACACACCGCGGTCGTAGCTTAGTGTCAGTTACGTGAGCGTCAGGAAACAGGCTTAAACGAGACGTTTATTGCTTATGGATGGCAACACGTGCGAAACCGCGGAAGCCGTGGCCAATAAGTTGAGCTGGGGGAAGATCTCGTGGTGAGCGCGGACGAGGGCCTGTGGCTTCCGGCCTGTATCACATTTGCTTTTGAATATGCGAGTAAGAGTGTGGTGAGTATTCGTGCCTATGTCGTACCGCAAGAAGTTGAGCGGAGGAAGCCAGACTTTAAGAACAGAATTACAATGCGCGGAATCCCTTATGACTGTTGTTACCGACGGAGAGAAACTCGTGTGTCGATGACCTGCACGTTTAGCCTTAACCCTTTCGCGGATGATTCAAGTATTATTTCGGCAAGCTCTTTCGGATCCTGATCCGGCACTTTCAGCCACTTGTCCTTGATAACTTTTCGAATTCTCTTCGTCCAATTCTTCAGGTCGTTCGCGGTCAAAGGTTTATCGCTCCCGGCGGCTGTCTGAAGTGCCTCCAGACTATGGATTGTTCTCGGAGCGGACAGAAGGTGTCCGACTATTTTGGACACAGAACCTTTTTTCATCGTGAATGGCTCGTTATTCACGGAAAGCAGGAGGACGCCGGCGGACAGGTCAGTCCCTTCAAGGAGTTCAACTATCGGCTCAATTACGTCGCGGGAGGCGTCGGCGATTTCGCCTAAAAAGACCCTACGTCTTTCGTCCGCGACCTTCTTTAAGAACAAGTTGATCCAGCCCTCGTCACGCTTTGAAATGAAATTCCGTATGGGGATTTCCATCTGCGCCGCCTTGTTGGACAAGTAACTCTTGTCGGCATTCACCGTCGGCACTACAACCCCCATGGCGTTAGAACTTAATGCCGTCCTGATCTGCCCCCAGGCTTCCAGTCCGGCGAACTCATCCCCGGCCGCATCGGTCGAATCCGCTTCCGCCCTGGTGCGGGGGATTTGTAAATCCAGGCTGATGACGTGAGGGATGAACTCTTTGGCAGCCAAGACGGCATCGTCCACGTTCGTGGCGTACCTGACCTCATAGCCCTGACTCTCCAGTGGCTCGATCATCTTTCCCAGCGTTTGAGAGTTATTCTCTATTACAAGAACTCTGCATACCTCATCCTCGTATTGTTGAAGGTCCGCCTCATAGTCATCCTCTTCGTAAGTGATCGACACCGCCGCGTTGAGCCGGTAAGCGTACTCATCGCCCGGAGACTTAATTGTTTTGATCAACTCCCTGACATTCACGTAAGCACGGTTTGCCCTCATAGCCTCCAGAATCGTGTTCCGGATTCTATATATGTGGTCCTGGATCGCCTTTTTTGATTCCTCGGAGTTGGCCCACCCCCGCGCCTCGATTAGTCTCGTGACGGACCACTCGTTCCTCCTTTCGACTTGGCACAGGCCGTAAAAAGCCGAGAACGTCTCGCGCGGCTCGTTCGTGAAGGGGATCTCGACTCCGTTGAGCCAGTACCTGCTCTCTCCGTGGGTGTCCTCGTACTTTTTAATTACGTACTTGGTTCTTTTCTCAATCTTTCTGATCAGCGCCCGGATAAGATCTTTCTCGCCGTCAACGTCCTTGGCAAGGAAGTCTTCGTCCGGCACTCCCCATGCTCCGATCATCTTGCGGTCGTTGATCGAGTCGATCGTGCTGAAGACAATCAGCGGCACGTTGTAGTGGTAGCCACACAGTTTGCCTATCATGTTAAGGCCATGCGTGCTGTGGGGCGTGGCCAACTCTTGGCTCCTTCCTTCCAGGGCCGCGCGAATATTTTCGGCGTGTTCTCTGTTTTCGGGCAGGCAGATGTCTGCTATGACGACTCTCTCATATTCGTCCACCCCGGTGCCTTCTATGGCAAACGGCCTAGCGGTCGGTTGTACGGCGGTGAGCGCGTCCGCTGCGTTGTTGAAGTGTTCGTATACGATGTCAAAGTTCCCGGCCAGGATCGCCTGAGTTTTGTTAACGGCCCTGATGACGAAATCGCGCCAATACTCGTTGTCCTCTACGATTAAGACTTTGACCTTATTGCCCTCGACCGCGTCGCCGCCCACCCGGGAAGGCCTGGAGGGGGAGGGTAAGCCCGGCAGGTTCGAAAGAGCCTTGGCGAGAGAGTCGTCTAGTAGTTTGAGAACCGGCAGCAGGGGTTCCAACGCGGAGTACTCGCCGAGTATTTTATTCAGGCGCAGGCCGTGGTGATGGTGGCGGGGCATCGAGGCCAAGTCGTTCGCCACGCCAGGCAGGGTCCGGAGGAGGAACTTTACTGCGTTCGACACGGAGGAGAATTGTTCAATTTTACCGTGCAGAATGTTTCTGATTGCCTGCTTCGCTTGCGAATGTGGCTCGGATAGAGCGCTTCTGTGTATTCTGTCAGTCTCCGAAAATATTTTCGTGATCGTGTCTAGCGATAAGTCGTCCAGGTATTCATAGGGTTCTAGGGTGCCAATTGCTTGGCGGACGATGTCAGGGTCGTCGTTACTTCCGGCCTGTGAAAGCAGGCGACATAGCCTTAGTGTGTCTTGTAACGTAACGATAAATTCGTCCCATTGCTTAATCAGCTTGGGCAGGTTCTCCTTGTAATGTTCCAGCCTCTGGCGGCAGGTGTGCTCCAAAGTCCATTCCTGACCCAAGACGTTTTCCGGCTCGGAGACCCCACGCTTGCGCGCCTCGTCCCATATCACGCTGTGGATAAACATGGGGTCGGTCGCCCGGTTAGCCCCCGAACAGTTGACGGCTCCCTTCCGTATCTCCACATCGGTCCGCAGCGTGGCTTTCGAGATGACGAGGACAATAGGCCTCTTCGGGTCCGTGCCGGCGTACGAGGGGTGCGTGAGTGCGTAGTGGATGAATTTATCGCCGACGGATTTGTCAGGGAGTTCTGTCCTGCGCGAAGACTCCTTGAAATAATAGTCGGCCAAGACTACATCCGGCTTCTCCCTAGTGAGCAGTTCCTTAGCCAGTGAGAGTCTATCCGCCTGGCCGACGACGTTGTACCCGTATTGATTGCGGAGCGAGCTGACGAGGAAGCTCTGGGGCTCGTCGTCAGCGACCAAGACTTTGGAAAAACCTTTCGGCGGTCGAGCCGGGAGTCGCCCGTATACCTCAGCCGCAGGGCTGCTGGCCGCTAAAGACTCGACGCCCTGCAAGCCGTCGTCCAACTTTTCCAGAGCCCTTCTTATGTCAACCATTTCTATCGCGCGGGGGACGGGAGCAAGCAGAGTTTCTAAGGTCTTCAGATTCTGCCCTTGGTCGGGAGCATAGCGGCGGACCGACCCCGCCCACTCGGTGAACGTGCGGCATATTTCGTTGTAGTTGCCTGGGTAATCAGCAAGCAGATTCCCCAGCTTGTGAGAGTATGACCGCCACTCCTGTTGAAGGCCGCAGTGCCAACGGACTACGTCTTGAAGCTCTTCTTGGGTCAGCGCGATGAGCTCGGAAGCTTTGAGGTGTTCTTCCAGCTCAAGGGGGGAGAACGGTAGTTGTAAATAGCTGACACCTTTAGACTGTAAGATCGGGTGTTCGATACTTAAAGTATCAAAGGACTCGAACGAGTAAACAACGGCGTGTGTTGACACGCGGTATTCGCGCCGGACCTTTTGCAGCCAGCGGAGGCCGGTTCGCCTGGTGCGCTGGTTCCTCTCTGAGTTGGCATTAACTATCAGGAAGTCTACGTCGCGGGCGGGTAAGGGTATCGGGTCGTCTTGAGAGGGCTGAGTCAGACGCAACGCCGCCTCCGAAGCAAACAACTCGTCTTCATCGCCGTCAGTAAACCAGTAGATTTTCATGTCACCGGTAGACTCACCTTTGAGTGGCCTGGAGTCGGGGCGGCTAAATCGGGGGGATCTCTAAGTACTTCTTCGTCTCTTCAATGCACCTCACCAGCTCATCCCATGTGGCGCTGTGGTAGCTAGAATGAGAGTATTTGTTCCGCAAGTCTTTGATGGTGTGCAGTTGGTCGTCTCCCCGAAGATCGTAGGTCGTGTGGTTAGTGTATTTGTCTGCCCTGTGCACACACTCGTACACGCCGCATATCTTGTTGATGAGGCCACTCAGGACGAAGGATTCGCTCGGCTCGTCTTTAAAACCATATCCCAGGTGGTAGTTGTGGAGGTAATTTTTAAGAACCAGCACAGCGTTGTTTAATGACCTCTTGATGGCCTTCACGTCGCCGTGAGTCTTCTCGTTGTTCGCCCAGGTGAATCTCCGGAACCAGTGGGGCTTGGGCTGCCGCCCGAAGTTCTCGGCGTAGGTCGCGAAGTCTTTAAGGACCGCGTAGCGCCCGTCCGTCATTTTGTCCACGAGGGAGAGGAGTTGGCAATAATTCTCCACCGAGTCTTCGGCCGTTCTCTGCTCATCCAACCCTTCCTTAATCCAGTAGGCGTCGGCCCCGACTTTGATTAACTCGCGGAAAGTCCAGATCTTATTCGAGGCCGTGGTGATGAGCACCGGGAGCCCGTTGAAGTCCTTTCTTATTATCTCCAGAAGTAGCTTGCCAGATACGTTCTTTATGTCGATGCTGCGTTCCGTCTCCTCAAACAGGCGGAGATCTAGGAGGACGAGGGATGGGTCCGGAGACGCGTTGAGTTTGCTGAGGGGCCCCTTGACCTGCGTCTCATACAACGCGTTAATATCCTTGGCGAAGTCTTTTTGGGGGACGACCGGCGTGACCTTCGCGTTTTTGAATAAGGCCGCGAAGACCTGTTCCCATCCGTCTCTGGCTTTGTCGTCGATAAGCAGGATGTTTATGGCCCTGTCCACCGACGGCGCGGCGCCCGAAGTGAACAAGCGTCGCCTTTCCGTGGCGTAGATGTTGTTAAGCGTGGATTCGTGCCGCTTGAGCTCGGCGGCCACTTTCTCGGCCTCGATGTTCGCCGCCTCCATGTCCCTGACTTCGGAGATGGCGAAGGCTAGGTCGCTCTGAAGCTGTTGTCTCCTCACCAGGCAGTCTTTGTAGCCGGTTTGGCCGATCAGGTGCCGGATGTCCTCGCCGGCGGCTGTCAACTCCTCCCTCAAGCCAGCGATTATGCTCTGATAATCTTCGACGGAGCCCCCCGGGTACGCCTTATCGTTATGGTAACGAAGGAGAGTTTCCAACTCCTGAGCCTTGCCGCGAAAGGGGCGCAGCACGTCTTCGATTTTTTTGGAGACATTCATCACCTCCAGCCCGTTGAGGAAAACGCCCACGGCGTTATTGAGTTTTGCAATGTTGTCCCTTACGAGCTGTGGGTAATCATCATTGAAGTCACCCGCCGTGGCGATTCTGTGGATATCCCACATCACTTTCATGCTCCACCAGTTCGCCTCTCGGTGTCTGAACTTTGTCACGTCGAAGACGGACTTCAGGTAGGTCTTGAGGTTCTCGCTGTCGGCCGTATCAGCTGCGATCCTCTCGAAATCGAGGGCGGAGAAATCGCTAGGCAACTGGACGAACGTTACCCCCTTGGAAAATATCAGGAAGTTCTTCCGACCCCTCCTGGGAAGCTGTGCCGCCGTTTCGAAGGAGTATAAAACGCAGTGATTCGTCACGCCTTTAACGCGCAGCCAGGATAGAAGTTCGATGCCTTTGTAGCTCTGACGCCGCCCCCCGTTAGCGAGCATATTAACGTTTATGAAGAGCACACATCCCGGGGGGACGGGCGTCTTAATGACTTCCGACAGCATGAGGTTGTCCTCACCACTGTCAACGACGACCCGTTGACAAGGTTTACCGGAGGCTGCCGAGAGTCTAGTGCAGAGCGATCCGGCGAACTGCTCGTTATCATCCACGACCATGATGTTCATATCTGTGTGAGTGTGCTCGAAGGTGGGAATCGATCTGGCCATGTCACGCGGATTGTCTTCAAGAACCTAGTAACGAGCGGCGCAGCTCAGTCAAGGCGCTGATGTACTTTTTATCGGGCCATTTCCTGCCCGCCGCCTTCTTTCGAAAAATGTCGAATGCCGTCTTGTATTCGGCGTCTAACAACTCGTCTAGTGAATCGGGAACTGTACTTAGGCAGTCGTGCAGAAGATTAAGCTTTGCTTCATGAACTTCATCAACGCCGAACCAGTCAACCAACCGTTCAAGGGCATCGTTAAAATCTTGCCCCCTAAAATTGCCGTCCAAATCATAGGCGGCTACCACGCGATTTAAGAGCGGGTAGCCGCACTCTTCATACGGCTCGTGTTCTCCCTGTTTTTTTTGGGCGGAGGCGGCCTTCCTGTCCAAGAACTCTGCCACGTCGATCGGCACAGTGTGGTACATAACCAGGGTGTCGGAATCGAAGATGTCTTCGGGGTAATCTTTAGTTTCAAGACTGTCTGCTATGAGTAGAATGCGCCAATCTCTGATTGGTCTAGTGCTGACCCCAGTCTCCTTTATATACAGATACGGATTGCTTTGCGTTATCTTCGCCGAATAATCATTGTTCTTGAAGTCATATAAATACGTTTGCACGAAAGGGGAGAAACGGTATGTAGCCCCTAAGGTCTTTAAAAGGCCCTGATCCTGGCTTCTTGAGAAGTTGCAAACGATGACGATTCTTTTATCCATATCCCCTTCTCAGTGGAGTTTTCTGGCACTGAAAACCGCTTCGGACAGTAAGTACTTGAAGCGCAACTCGATCATGTACTGGGAAATGATCGAGTAATTTAAGTAACGGGTGTCTTGAGGTAAATTGTCCGGCTTACCTCGGCCGGAGATGACTATCAACTTGTTGTAGTCGATGTTATTGTGATGAGCGCAGACTACTCCTCCCAGAAAATCTTTTACTTGGCTTTTCCTGTTGTACTTCCTCGTGCCTGATCTTCTGTTGTGGCTCTCTATCAGCTTTTCAATAATCCCTAAGTGTATGACGAAAAAGCTGGCGTCTCTCTGGTCCCAGATGTACTTCAATATTTTGTTGAACTGTCGGTCGAAAGATTGAGCGCCCAGATTGCAATCTTTATCGCAGTCCGGGACATGAATGCCCGTGTTGGCGTAAATGACCTTCATGGCTATCTTGCTGGTCCCGTATGCCGCGTGTCTCGCGTATTCCTGGATGCGTTCATCCATGACGACGATCTTCGTGTGAATGCTTTCGATGAACTGCATTCCTTTCACGACGTCGTGAACTGTAGGCAGGAAACCTTCGACGGCGCTATATTTGATCTCTTTATAGTTGGCGTTGGCGTTGTATCTTTTCCCGTGGTCAAAATAGTTGGCGGAGCCATTCGTGGCTTTTCCTTGAATAATCTCTGTAAGCACTTTGTCATCGATCGAGATGCCCTCGTATTTACGATAAAACTTGAATTCTTTATTCTTTATGTAGTGTTTCCAAAGTTCGCCCTTCGAGTTGGTACGCAGCAGTTGCACTAACGAGTGGTTTAGAGGGCTATCGCTGTCGAGAGCTAATATCCTTTGGCTAAGTCCGGTTCTATTACCGCCGATGACCTTGTCAGGATCGTCAGACAACACTACAACTAGCGTGTGGTTATAGACCCCTCCTGAGTCGTAAACGAACTTGCCTTTACGGCCCTCAAGGGCGCACACCAGGATCCCGCTCTTAAGCAGGTCGTTTCTCTCCGCCTCCCCTAATGAGGAGCAGATGTTGTTGTCATCGATGACCAAGACTTCGCGCGGCTTATACATTAAGAGCCGATAGCCGAGGTGTTTTCCGCCGACCGCGACGGCCTTCAAAATATTCAGAGCTTCGGGGCGACGTTTGTCCGCCGGATAGTGAGATCGTTTCGAGTCGGAGCCTTGTCTAAGGTCTATGTCGTAATGTCTACTATCAATCTCCTCGACCGGAATTTTACGAAGGTAAGCGGCGGACGCGTCCATTTCTATTAAGCCCCACGCCCCGTGCCTGAGCGCGCCGTCCTTCAGTACTGATTGATTGAGTTGATAGTTTTGATCGAAAACTAACTTGTCCAGGCGGCGGATTGGGGTCGCCCGGCTCCGCTCCCCGAAATACTCCCCGTATTTCTCTTTTTCTTCGCGAGAGAGAATGGCTACGTCCCCTGTGACGTTACTGTCGTCATGAATTGTAAACTCATATAGCTCACGGCCCTCTTCTTCCGCACATTCTCTGATATCGATGCATATGCTTAAAGGGTCATCCGCTCTTGTACCTTTACTGCCATTCCTGCCGTGCTTGGCGCAGTTGCGAATAATGTTCTCCAGGATTATGTAAAATGCGTGACAGCCCAACACGTCGTTCGGGACGGAGATCATCAAGTCGTCGTTAACTTCCGGGCCCTCTTTTGGCCGGGTCAAGTTTTCAACTTTGAATCTGTAATGGAAGTCACTGATACCGCTGATTCTGTCTAATAACAGGCGGTTCTGATCAATGCCAGCGAGCACCTCTTTGATAAACCACTTGCTGTTTTCGATGGTAGGGACACCAGTCGTCACGTCCGCCAGATAGTCCATCCGGCTTTTCATGTATGAGTTGAAGCTGGCAATAAGATTCTCGGGCTCGCTCAGAGAGTGGTCGGTCGTCTGGAAGCCCTGATACTGGCGCTGTGTTCTAACGAAATCTGAGTTCGCCTCTGTGGGGTTACACTGCTCGATGATCTTCTTGACGATCCCCCTTTCCACCATCCTGCTTAGCACATGGCTTCCGATGTTGTGACTCATGTTACGGGCCATGACTTGTGAGATGGCCGCGCGCGTGGCTTGGCGCTGTATGTTCCCGTATAACGTAGGGATCAGACTCTTAAACACTATCTGATGTAGCAGCGTTTCGCTCATTACACCGATAATGCCGACCTGCTTGTAGTTGAGCGTACAGGCGAAGCTCAAATAAATACCACTATAAAGTGTTGTCGACTTGTCGATGGGAATTTGCAGGTTTTTAGCGAAAACGCTACCGACACTCCCGTAGAGATTGAAGATTAAATTAGTCCATTTATCCCACTCCTTTAAGCAAAGAGTCGGAGTCTCAAACTTTATGAGGTTGGCTGTAGCCGTGTTCTCTTCATAATGCAGTTGAAATCCATCGTCGGCTTCGGTCGGAGAAGATGGGCGTTCCCGGTACCAGATTCCGTCATCGATTTCATGGTCATGGTATATGGGGAGGATAGATTTATTGCTCTTAACATCGAAGTACTTCGAGTGGGCTTTTTTATATTCGTCAAGTTGATGGCAACAGTTATAGACATAATACTGGTTTAATGACCCAGTAACGGTTCCGTAGTTTACGATCTGGCAGGAGATAAGTTTGTTCGTCCTTATGCCGCCGCTCTCTCCGTTCGCATAGCCAATATGCTCGGTGCTCGCAACGAATGCTTCCAGTTTTCGGACAAATAGCTTCACTTCTTCTTCAAAATTAAATTCGCCGGCTCTCGACCGTTCATCCACCGCAACGCGTTTTACTGAGGACATAGAATTGGACCTTAAATAACAGCGAGGAGCTCCGCAGGGCTTATACGCGCGTTAAGAAAGGCGAAGGGCGGTCAGAGCCCGCCTCCGCAGTACGCTTCCTCAACGCCTGCCAAGCCGAATCACAGTTGATACCACCCGGCAGTAAAGAAAAATCTGATTGAATGTTCGCGATGCTATCGTGAAGAACTCGAAAGTTGTACGCCGCGTCGCCGATTGCGGTGTGTAGTCACCCGCCTATCCCGCATCTGAGGAGGTATTCGGGTAACATCCTCGCCACCGCGAATACCAGAATGATGCAATGCGTTCTTAGCACCTCGAGACTTTAAAGGCAAGCTTTTTACATTGCCTGTCGGGGTGATGCAATGACGTGCTACAAAGTGACCAAACAAACATTATGGCGTCTAGCTTGCTGACCCAGAGCAGCGTTCACTTGAGTGAATGTCAAGACGATCAACCACAGAGACACAGCTTGAAGAGAAATAACTCAACAATCTGTGTCTCTGTGTCTCTGTGGGGGGCCTTCCCAATTACAAACTGCTATAAAAACCGTGTGTGAACTCGACTGGTTAACTATAGACAGTATCTTTGTTAGGAGTTCCTGACCATAGCCATTCAGCCATTGATAACCAGTCCGCTTAACTTATAAGCTGTGGGGCACTGGGGTTTCTCGGACCGAGTCATTCACCGTGAATTACTTCTGGAAGACAATATATTGGTACACTTTAGGTATGAGCTTGCTGGTTTTTACCACCTCGGTATAGTCGATGAGATTCATTCCATTAGACTGTGCTTGCTTATAGTAATCGTCCAGAGAGTAAAGTACGCTTGCATATTCGTAATCTTCTGACTCGGCATCCCCCAAATCAATCTTCTGGAAAAAATATGGGACTTCACCTCGACCTTTATGTTCCTCATATTCACGCAGCACGCTCTTTAAATCCTGCATGGTCTTAGCCAGTGCGAGCATCAGGTAATAAGGCTCTATAGTCATTATCACGAGCCTCCCATTCGGCTTCAGCATTTTTTCCGCGTTCCTAAATGCCTGCTCCAAGTTGGTAAGCTCAAAGAAGTTAAAAAAATTGAATACGACATCTGCCGAACGATGCAATTCGGCTGGCACCTCCTCTTCCAGATCGACGTTCAAAAAATCTGCGTCGGAGTCGTCCCTGAACTTTGACTTCAGGTACTCGATAAAAGGCTCGTTGAAATCCAAGCCGATGAACCTATAGTCAATACTCAACTCGCGGAGGACCTCTAGTGCCCAGCCGCTGCCCGTCCCCATGTCTATGACGGTGCCGTTGTCAGAAACGTCATCTCTGAATAGAGAGTGAAGTTTCTTCAACAGAAAGTCTTTGGTGTCAACTACGTGACGCAATTCCGAGTTCAGCCAGAACTGAGTATTGTGTTCCCACCCCTTAAGGTTCCGCTGCTTGAATTTCAATTTGTTGACCAACCCCTTTAGGTTCATTGCGCGCTACTATAAAAGTTAGTAACGAACGAATTGTCGAAGTGGTTGGCGTGCTGCGCCTCGGCAGGAACCAAGTTGAGATCTACTAATTCTTTGAGGAAGAGTTGCCAACGACCCGAGCTTAAGAATAAAGGCTTCCCCTCTTCCCCGGAGAAATAATCTTTACCCTTGATTAGCGACTTTTTCTCCCGGTCGGCGTCGATGTTCCGGTCGTATTCTTTCAAGTACCTGATGGCTTCGTCCGGGTTCGCTAACGCTTCCTTCCATCCTTGGCACATGGCGTTGATGAATTTCTGAGTCGTCTCCCTGTTTTTAGTGACGAACTCCCGCTTGGCAAAGATTACGGGCCCGATGAAATTCACGCCGTAATCCTCAGGCTTTATTACATTATAGGGGATGCCCTGGATGTCCAGCGAGACCAACTCGTCGTAAATAAACGCCGGCCGCACGTCGTAGGCTTTTGAAATGAAAGTTGCGAGATCGAAGGGTGCTTCCACCTCCTTTATTTTCTTTGCGTCCACGGCGCTCTTTTTAATCAGAGACCTGTACACATACTCGGTATTGTTACCAGTCATGACCCCGACCACTTTGTTCTCGAAGTCCTTGGGGGTCGTAATGTTCTTCTCCTTTAAGGAGATAAAGGCCGTAGGGCTTTTGTAATTTATAACGCCGAGGATGACTAAGTCGGCACCCTTGTTATTGGCATTGATAACCCTATCGGCCCCGGCAACACCGAAATCGTTGCTGCCCGCAATGACGAGCTTCACGGGGTCAACGTCTTCCGCGCCGGGTTCGACCTTTATTTTAAGGTTGTTGGCGGCCGCCGTTTTGTTGCTGGCTACCAGGTCTCCGGCGAAGCCGGCGTTGGGGAACCATTCCTCACGCAGGGAGACGCTGGGCACGCCACCGTTCGGGTTTCCGCCGTTGCAGGAAGTCAGAGCAACGACCAGACAGAACATCAATAACGTTAGTTTGAACTTCATCTTAGTAGTCTCCCCGTTTAACTTCAATCAACCGGATGGCATTAAACAGCACGAATCCAATTACCGTGGACAAGAGTAGAGAACTCATCATCAGCTCAGGTTCCAACCGTTTAGCCGACAAGTATAAGTTCTTGCCCAGCCCTACTTCCGCCCCATTGAATTCGGCTACTATGGCTCCTATCACCGCCAGCGTGGCGCTGACTTTCAGTCCCGCCATGATGCTGCTCATGGAGAGAGGAAAGTAGACGTTCCTGATCCTGAACTTCAACGGCGCGTTATAGATGTGCATCAACTCGTGTATATTGTGGCTGATCGCCTTGTAGCCCTGCGCGAAACTCACGAATATCGGGAAGAAGCACATCAACGACGCCATGGCAATTTTAGAGCTTAGCCCGATGCCGAGCAGGATAATAAAGAAAGGGGCCAGTACAATCAGCGGCACCACCTGTGATGTGACCATTAAAGGTAAGACGAAATCCATCACCTTGGGCTTGTAGAAGCAAAGGATCATCATCGCAAAGCTAAACCCCGTGGCAATCGCCAGCCCGGCCACCGCTTCAAAAAAAGTAACGCGGGTGGCAGACAAGAGGTCAGCGGCGTTAGCCGAAACGTATTGAACTATCGCCGCTGGCGATGAAACCAACAGCCTCACCGTCCGGCTCTGGCTGCCAAGGTACTGCCAAGATGCTAGTAACAGCGCACTAAGCAATACGTACAGAGCTAACCTTTTCATCTTCCGCCTCGCCTTCATCAGCCGTAGATATTTTCTCAGCCACGCGTAACGACTCCCGACGGTTAGTAGTCTTCCTACCGTCGAGCATGATCAATTCCTGAATGGGTATAAGGTAGTCAGAGTAAACCTCATTCATAAAACTCGATATATCGTGCACCCTCTCGATCAGGGACTTTCCAGACCGGATTTGATAGCTTCCTTTAATCTCACCTGTCCGGCTCATAACTATTACATGGTTGGATAGCAGCAAAGCCTCCTGCACATCGTGGGTAACAAAAACAACTGTGGTGTGATACTGCTCCCTTAGCTTTTCCAACTCGACATATAGGTTGCTCTTCCAGGCAATATCCAAGGCGGAAAAAGGTTCGTCCAGCAAGAGCAATTCAGGCCCGGTAACGAAACTGCGGGCTAAAGCCACCCGAGTCTTCATCCCGCCGGAAAGCTGCTTAGGCAGGTAATTAGCATATTCCTCCAACCCTACAATTTGCAGAAGATCGCTCACCCTTTCATCATTTCTAATGGCTCTTATCTTCAACGGGAACGCAATGTTTTCTTTCACCGTCAGGTTTGGCATTAAGGTGGCATCCTGAAACATGAAAGCTAATTTACCCGTTCTCCGGTACTCATCAGGGTTTTTCCCGTCGATGCGTATCTGACCACTTAACCTATTGTCCTTGGTTGCTGGCAGGATGCTTGAAATGATCCTTAGAAGCGTTGATTTGCCACAACCGGACGCCCCAACTATGGAAAGTGTATCGCCTTTATTCAGAGCGAATGAGATTCTCCTGAGAACAAGCTTCTCCGAGGAGTATCCAAAATCGAGATTTTCGCCCTTTAAAAACATATGCTTAAGAAGTAGCTCGGAACATCAGCATAGTGGCGCGACGCGAGCACCCAGCAAGATTAAACGACGCGTCGTTCGGAAAAAGGTGTCACAAGTGGGATGGCAAGAAAGTGAATGGGGAAGTTAAGACTTATCAAACACTTACTGTCACGGTGTTGCCACTTCCCGAACAACCATGCGGTCTGAGCTAAGGACATGTGAGGAGCCTGCACTGTAGACTGGTGGACTCGACAGGGGGTTGTTTGGTATGCCTTCAGCCGGGAAGCAGTGAGTTGAAGCCGCGACGACGGTCGGCCTAGTGTTGCCTTCATTCAGCTTGTCGGCTCACCTCCCGCCCTGACTTGGCAGGCGCCGCCCCTCCGTTATCGACGCTCCGGACCCGGTCAGGTCGAAGCCTTCGAGGAAGGCTGACACCTCCCTTGCGCCCAACAGCGCGAACTCACCGTTGAAGACGAAGAACGGCACGCCCTGTACCCCTAGACGGCGCGCCCTCTCTTCGACCGCGCTAACCTCGGCTAGCCCCTCATCACCCCCCAGCAACTCCTCGGCGCGGCCCCGGTCGAGCCCGGCCTCAGCCGCCACATCGAGCAGCGTCGGCGTATGGCCGAGGTCCCGGCCCTTGCTGAAGTAGGCCCGGAACAGAGCCTCCATCACGGCCTCCTGCACGCCTTCCAGGTCGGCAAGCTGGATAAGGCGGTGTGCGTCGAGCGTGTTAGGGGTCCGCCTTATCTTCTCGAATGCGAACGGGATGCCCTCGGCCCACCCCACCTCTGTTAATTGTGCGTCGAGGGCCAGCGAACGCTTCCAACTCCCGAACTTGGCGGCGCGGTACTCCCTGCGGCTCATGCCCTCTCTGGGCATCTGTGGGTTGAGTTGGAACGGGAGCCAGCGCACGCGCGCGGCCCGGCGCCCGGCGGCGGCGAGGGCCCTCTCCAGCCGCCGCTTGCCGACGTAGCACCAGGGGCAGATCACGTCCGAAAAGACCTGTACGTCCAAGCTTAAGTTACTCCCCGGTTACCTTTCTGAGTTTATAACGCACATAAAGCGCAGTGGTTCGTCCTCTTCGGCGCCATAGTACCTGAATTGACAGGGAGCAGACATCGTTCATTGCCGAGATATCATGAGAAGATTGGCGCCTCTTCCTGACCTTCAAGTACGCCGCCGGCGCTAGAGTTTAACTACACCTTTTGCAGCCTCCTGGTTATTAGAAATGACTCAAGACATGCTCTCCTGACCGTGCCGCGTTCCGGGGAGTTCCTGTAAGCGGAGCGCGGAAAACATATGCTTCGAGTTTGAAAGAGCAGGTTACCTGAGGAGTCCGGTTAACACTCGAAGGGGCCTCTCGAGTTCGCTAAGTTCCGTGGCTTGACGTCACAAATGTCTAGAATAAACAGGCGGCGGCGATACAATAGCGCCATGATGGATTGGTCTACTTGCACTGCCGTCGAGCAAGACCCGGAGAAGGTCAGCGGGTCGTGGGTCTTCCGCGGCACCCGCGTCCCCGTCGTCGCCCTTTTCGAGAACCTTGAGGGCGGGGCCTCCGTCGAAGACTTCCTCTCCTGGTTCCCGGGCGTCACCAAGGAGCAGGTCGAGGCCGTCCTCAAGTGCACCATCGAGAGCCTGCGACGGGGGCGCCAGGCTGCTTAACGGTGAGGCCTCTTTTCAACCAAGGGATACTCGTGCCCCTCGGGAACCACCTTCCTCACCACGCCGTCGAAACCGCCTACGAGAAGAGTAAGAAAACGGAGGGAATGAGACACCTCTTATTCGCGTGCCGGCTTAGTCCTACTCGAGACGTGGGCCGAGGACGCGCCAGCGGAACGCCCACCGCGCGGCAGCAGGCCGAGAATAATCACTTCGGCCTCTTCAGTCCAGACGACGCGCGGCATCCCGTGAGCCTCACTTCTTCCGGCGCGCGACGCGGACGCGCCGGGCAACGGCCGCTTGGGGTGATGTTCGCCCGGCGCCATAACTCGAGAGACCAGCCTCGACGATTTCGCGCACCTGTCTGGCCTCGACATCGGCCAACGCCTGCTCCATCTGCTCGTAAGCCTCCGCGGTAAGGAGGACGGCGGCCGGACGCCCGCGCTGGGTGATGACGACGGGGCCCTCCCGGAGGCTGCTGATGACCTCGGCGGCGCGGCGCTGCAAATCGGTGACGGTGACTTGTTTGATCATGATGATGGCACGTCCCTACCAGAACACGTATCTGGATGCTAAATGAAATACGTATATGTGGCGAGTTTGAACTGGTAACGGCAGCTTGTGGCGGGACGCTTCGGGCGGGTTATAACAAGGCACTGCGTGATCCGGTACAGGTTCTGGGGGTCGCGGGCGTAGCAGAAGTCCAGGTCGAAGGTGACGTACGAGGAGCCGTGAATCCTGACGGCGAGACCGCCCACGATGACGAACCGCACGCGGGCCTATGGCGAGCGCCGTCAGGGCTTGCTCGAAGTCGATCGAGTGCGCCGTTCCCGCATGCGCGGAGCTTTGAGCACCTTGCCGCGTACGGCCTCCCTATCGTTGACGGCCCGTTGCAAGTCGCGCACGCGCCCCTCCGGGGTCTTGCGCAGACGCTCGACGAGCAAAGTCAGGTCGACGCCGTGGGCGCGCGCCGCCTCGATGCGACCGCCCGGTGGCAGGTCGAGCAGTCCCTCTTCGGCGCGGCTCATGGCTTTTATTGTATCGCCACCTTATTTATTTGTTCTAGAAGATTTGTGACAACAAGACTGAGGCGTTTAAAGCCGAAGAGCCGGCGCTTGATCGACGTGTCGCAACTTCATTTTACATACCCGCGAAAGGGTGTGGCGGGTGTCTGCGACGTCGTCCAGCAACATAATGACGGGTGCCCCTCCCTGCGTCCGACCCGTGTCATATCACCTCCCGGCTCATCACGCGGGCGAACTCCGGCCGTTCACGCTTCCCCGCTCCGCTCGGCGCTCGCAATCGCCGCGATCAATTCGGCGGCCTCGACCTGCTTCGGGACGTGCATCTGGTAGCCCGCACGGAGTGCGCTCAGGTGGACTCCCCCCAGCTGCTTTCGAGTCTTACCGCTTTCTTTCCTCCTCCACGGACTCTACCCACAGGCGGAGAGTTAAATCCTCCCTCTCTGGATTACCGAGGTAAGGCCTGAGCTCTTTCTCATACCTTTCTCTCAGAATGTTCATGTCAAGAGGGATCGTCCGGGCGAGGTGCTTAACGTCGTCCCTGTCCCGCTGGATGTTGCGCTCAAGCTTGGCGAGCGCCAGGTCGTAAGGGTCGAGGGCGAATAGTCGGAGGCGTTTGAAGGCGCCGGCGGCCATCTCCACAAGCCTCTGCTCATAATCCTCCGGCACGGTTGCGACCGTCACGAGGTCCAGATAGAGGCCGTGCTTTCGGTGGAGCGCGGAGCCTCTGCCTGCTAAGTCGATCAGGCGCTCGACCTCACCCCGCGGCACGACCGTCAACACGTCCACATCAGAGGTGGGGCGCTCAAACCCGTAGACCACCGTCACCACGAAGCCGCCGAGACAGTGAAATTCGACCTCGTCGGATATGCCCGCGTCGATCTCCGACAGGAAGGAACTCCAGGGCTTGGGGATGTGCTCAGGCGGCATAGCTGAGATGCTCCGGCGAGAGGTCCGTCAGCAGCCCCCAGTGCTCGGCCTCTGCCGAGCGGTGCTCGCGCAGCCAGCGCCTCTCGGCCTCGGTCAGCGAGTCGTGGCACAGCGTGTCCTCGTGCGCAAGCCGGGACCGGTCTAGTTCTGCCGTGCGCTCTGCCAAGAGCTTCGCTTTCTCCTCCTCGCCGTGCTTTTCGGCAATCCTGCGCGCCACATCGGTCACGAACCCGAGCCTGTTCTGGAGGTCGTTCAACTTGGCGGCGCGGGTCACCCAGCGCCAGTCTATGTCGGGGAAATTCCACACGACCCAGGGGAGAGCTTCTACAAGGCGGCTGTCCAGGTCGACCGTGCCCAGCCCCGAGACGAGAATCTCGGCAGGGTTCCTCTTACGCCGGCGTACGCCCAGATAGGCCAGCCCCGGATAGCCGAGGGCGGCTAAATCCCTGGCAAGGGTCCCCTGCCCCGCCGTGCGGAGTTCCTCCGAGGCTGCTTCCAGCGGAAGGGCGGCGGCCGACAGCCCATAGACGTTTGTGGCCTTGCGTGCCAACCTCTCAGGCACACGCCTCTCGCCCCGCTCCAGCAGCGAGAGGTAAGGCTGGGAGACGCCGAGGTGGCGCGCGGCCTGCGCCTGATTCCAGCCCCTTTTTTCTCTCCCGGCCCGCAACTGCTCTCCCGTCATAGCATGATCCTAAGTTGAATGTTATTACATATTTTGTAATTAAACAACGAATTCGACGTTACATGATCGAGTGAGCCAAGGCTTCATTACGCACTCCTCCATAGCGGACGGTCGGCGTAGCGTTTCTTCGGCAGGTCAGTTCCCTTCCTGCCAAACACGCATGCACCTTTCACCGTCTCCTTGTTATTAGAAACAGTTCAAGACATTCTCGCTTGAGGGTGTAACGCAGCATGGGATTCCTATAAGGGGGCGAGAAAAATCCTGTAATGGGCAGGGGAAAATCGTGGTTGACGCTCGATTATTAACTGATATACTAATATTAGTTAACTTGGTAAATATAGGATAACTGATAATATGTTACCCATAGAACTTCAGACTCCACTTGATATTAGGCGCGCTTTGGCCCGTCGGGTCAAGGCACTTCGTCTGGAGCGCGGGTGGACTCAGCAGGAGGTCGCGGAGCGCGCGGGGCTCGCCCTGCCGACCTATCGGGTCTTCGAGCGTAGTGGGCGCATCTCGCTGGATCGCCTGCTGAAACTCGCCGTCATCTTCGAGGCCCGTGCGGGCTTTGATCGACTTTTCGCCCCCGAGCCCGTCAGGTCTCTGGCCGAACTGGAGCGGCGGGTGGAACGGCCGTCACGCAAGCGAGGGAGGCGGGGCGATGCGCAGACTCGAGGTACGGCTGGATTGGGGGGATGAGCAGGTCCTGATCGGCATACTCGCCGAGCAGGAGAGAGTCCTCTACTTCGAATACGATAGCGCCTTCATCGCAAAGCCCCTGCCCATCTCGCCGTTCAAACTCCCGGTCCGGCCCGGCGTGTTCGAGCACAGGGAGCGGGAGTTCGGCGACGTCTTTGGAGTCTTCAACGATTCCCTTCCGGACGGCTGGGGGCTGCTGCTCATGGACCGCGAGTTCAGGAAGCGCGGCCACGATCCGGCGGCCCTCTCAGTCCTGGATCGTCTGGCATACATCGGGACGCGGGGGATGGGGGCCCTCACCTATCATCCTCCGGCGGCTACGGACGACGAGGGGGAGCTGCTGATCGACCTCGACGAACTCGCGCGCCAGGCGGAGCGGGTGTTGGAGGGTAGCGCGGAAGAGATTCTGCCTGCGCTGCGAATCGCGGGCGGCTCACCCGGCGGGGCGCGCCCGAAAGTGTTGGTCGGCGTCGGCGAAGACGGGCACATGATCTCCGGAGCGTCGGACCTTCCGGAGGGTTACCGGCACTTCATCATAAAATTCCCGGCGGGTGAGGATGTTCGCGACATAGGGGCCGTGGAGGCCGCTTACGCGCTCATGGCGCGAGAGGCCGGAATAGAGGTGCCGACGACACGCCTGTTCGAAACCAAAGATGGGGGCCGCTATTTCGGCGCGGAGCGCTTCGACCGTCAGGGAATCCTGCGGCTGCACATGCACACGCTGAGCGGTCTTTTCCACGCGAGTCACCGCATCCCCTCGATGGAGTACGAGGGACTCCTGAAGGCGACGATGGCCCTGACTAAGGATTATCGGCAGGTGGAGGAGGCGTTCCGGCGCATGGCCTTTAACGTGCTTGCGCACAACCGCGACGACCACGTTAAGAACTTCTCCTACCTCATGGACCGTTCCGGCGAGTGGAGGTTCGCGCCCGCATACGACATCGTGTTTTCGCAGGGCCCCCGCGGCGAACACACCATGGCCGTGGCCGGCGAGGCCGCCCGCCCCACGGAGCGTGACATGCTGAGGGTCGCCGAGGACTGCGACGTTGACCTGCGGCGGGCGCGGGAGATCCTGCGGGAGGTCCGGGAAGCGGTTAATCGGTGGCCCCGGTTCGCGCTCGACACGGGAGTCTCCGGCGAGACTGAAAGCCGGATTGAGAAGGTGATTGTGGGCCCGTGAGCGGTTCGTACTCGCTTTCCTTCTTCAAACGGCAGCCCGGCTCCGACGTTGTCGGCTTCGACTCCAGGACGTACCAATGCTTTTGAGAAAGCGCTAGGCTGAATTGATTAATGCGTGCCGAGGGCATTGATGAGTTCGGCTACAGCCGGGGTCCTGTCTCAGCTTGCAGTCGGCGCGCGCCTGCGTCAGAACCCTGCCCTGCTCGCCCGCCCGAAGCGTGACCGCCCGTACCAGACTGGGGCGACGAAGGCTTGGACGGACGAAGAGTTGCGGGCACCGACAGACGTGGTCCGTCAAAAAGCTGCGACCGGCGACCTGGTGGCGAAGCGAGACCTGACCCTGCTACTTCTTTAAAAACGTCAGGAACGCTAACTCGTCTGACTGCCTTCGACGAAGATAGAGACGGCCGTGCCGGCCCCCGTGAAGAAGTCCACGATGAGCTTGATGTAGTAGGTCAATTCCTCCGACGCCTCTTCAAGCGAGCTAAGCCGCAACCACTGAAAGAGGTTCGCCATCGGTGAGAGGGTGTTGGCCGCGACCCCCGCGCCGCTCACCGAGCCGTCCTTCTGCCCGAGCCCGCTGGCCGCCGCACCTACGCCGAGATTCAGCAGCCCGATGCCGGTGAGGATTCCTTTCCCGACGGGGTCGCTATAACGCGCGACCTTACTCGACTCCGGGTCCAGTTGTTTGCCGATTATCAGCAGCGCGATGTTAAGCGGGATCGACGCCCACCCGACGATCCAGTTGCCGAACCCCCACTTCTGCGCCGGAGTATCCAGCGGTATCGAAGTGAAGGGAACTCCCGTCGGCCAGCCGAAGACCTGGAGCACCGTGGGGAAGATGATGTCGAGGATTTGCAGCCCGAGCGGCGGAGTCTGCTGATAGCCGTCGAGCGCCGTGTCGAAGGCCGCCCACACGAGCGTCACCGCGCCCGAGCAGAAGTAGAAGGCCGACTGCAACGCCGGGTCAATCTTGATAGCCCCCGCGCGCGCGGCGCCCGCGTCCGACGAGCCCGTGATCTGCTGCACCTGCTGCTCCGTGAACAGGTAGCGGTTGCCGCTCGCCAGCTTGTACCCGACCGTCACAGGAACCGCCAGCAGCAGCGTGAACAGGTTGAGCGCGGTCAGAGGGTGGCCGACGTACTCCTCGAACAGTTTGGAGACGAGCGGGATGTCGATGTTATAGGTCAACAACTCGTCCACGTATTCGAGCGCCGCGGCGACGAGCGCGAGGAACGCCTCGACGACGGCGTCGGCGAACTGCAGCGCCGCCAGGATGACCTGCTCGATTGCGTTGACCAGGTCGGACGCGACCAACTGCTTGAAGTCGCCGGGGTGTTTCACGGAGTTCTGCACGAAATTCTTGAAGCTCTCGATGGCGTTGTAGAGGTCTTGCCACGCGGGCTGAGAGACGTTCCAGAAGGTTTGCGCCGCCTGCTGCACGATGGCCACCGGGTTGAGCGACTCGCCGGACGAGCCGAAGAGGTAGGACTCGACCTTTTCGAGCAGCCAGTTAACGCCCGTGCCGAAGTGGAAGATGCCCGCCAGGAACTTCATGCCGTTGAAGTCGATCTGCGTTCCGGTCGAAGCGTCGTTGCCGGTATCGTTGACGGTCTGCGTCCCGAGATAACTTTTAAGCCACTCGAACCACTGCTCCACGTCCCCCTCAAGGTTCTGGAAGAAGTTGTTGACCAGCACCTCGCCCGCCTGCACCTGCTGCCGAAGCCACGGGATGGCCTCGCCGATGAAGTAGGCGAAGACCTGCTGGGTGTACAGGATCGACTTCCAGTCGAAGAGGGCCTTGAGCCAGTCGAGGAGCTTATCCGCCTCGGCCTCGATCCACTGGAAGGCCGTGTGCAGCGCGTTGGCGACGTCGTGGTAGGTGCTGACGACGAACTTGACGACGCGGTCGGCCGCGTCGCCGACGAACTTGACGGTGGCGGTCACGACCGAATGCGCCGCGTCGTAGACGACGTTCACGACTTCGATGACGCCGTTGCGGATGGCGTAGAAAATATCCTCGGCGTAGTTGACCATGTCGTTCCAGACCTTGTCCCAGAACGACTCGTCGAGCGCGGCCGTCTCCATGGGCTCCCCGATGAAGGCCGTCGCGCGCGCGCCGGCGGTCTGCGGCTGCGCCTGTGCGATCTGCATGATGACGGCCGAGGCGGCGGGGACGTTCGGGTTCTGCGCCATGCCGGGGAAGCCCGTGTAGGGGTCGCCGTTGTAATCGGTGGCGTTCGTGAGGGCGGCGCCGTCGGCGGTGAACGTGCGGCCCGCGCCCAGCGCGGCGTGGCCGGCGAGGAAGTCGTGGACGTGTTGCGGTGCGTAGGCCGTCTGCGGCGTGTTGCCGCCTTCCACCGACAGCGCGAGCGGGCTCGTGTGCAGCCCGGCGGCGGGCGTGGTGATTCTCACCTTGCCCATCGCGTTCGACGTGCCGGCGACGGTCTGACCAGCGTCGAGCGTGTATTGCACGCCCTCGACCCAGAGCAGCGCGGGCTCCGCGGCCTGCACGCTGACCGAGACGCCCGCGGCCGGGTTGCCGTCCGCGTCCAGCACCGCGACCTCGGTCTTGTAGAGCGTCAGTTCGTCGAAATCCTCGGCCGCGCCGGCGGGCCGTTTGATGAGGCTTGAGTCCCAGCGCTGGGTGGTCGCGTTCTGGTCGATCAGGTAGAGAAGGTTGTCGGCGCTGATGGTGAACAGTTCGGTCGTCTGCAAGGCGCCGGGGCCGTTGGCGAGATAGCTGCAATTCTCCCCGAGCGGGTGCCACTGGCTCCACGGCCACGGGTCGCCGCCTCCAGTCTGCCGCAGGAGCCAGACCTGATAGCTCTCGTCGGTCGCGTAGATGCGCGCGTAGCCGTCCGTGCCCATGATGGCCCCCGCGCCCGTCGCGCCGCCCATGGCCGAGACGCCCGCCCCGGCGATCTGTGTGTAAGTGCCCTGCGAAATCTCTGTGGCGGGGTCGAGACTGATGACCAGCTCAAGGTCGTTGACCATGAAGATGTTGCCGTCGTTGTCCAATACGACGGCGTAAGGGAGGTTGCTCTCGGCCTGCGTCCACGGGAGCCGTAGAACCTGTTTCATATTCCCGGGGGCGTTCTGCGTGTTGGTGTAATTGATGGGGAAGAAGCCTTCGACGGGCGTGCCCGGGTAGGTCGTCGGGCCGGCCTTCGACCCCCAGATTTGCGCCAGGTTGCCGCCGATGACGGCGGTCGTCACCCACATGTTGTCGTTGATGACCGTGAGGTTCGGCGTCGCGCCGCTGAGGGCCCCGCCCGCGTTGTACTCGCTGCTCTGGAACGTCCCGCCGCCCTCGTTCATGAAGACGAGGAAGTTTCCGCCCGCGCTGACACCGTAACCGATCAACTCGTTGGTCGATTGGTCGTGAGTCAGGCCGATCTGGCTGCCCTGCGTGATGGAAGTGTTAGCGCCCCAGCCGCCGCCGCCATAGTCGAGCTGGTAGAGTTCCCCGCCCTGCACGTAGAAGGCGTGCCAGTTTTGCGAAGCGTCCTGGCCGGCGACGACCTCCGTCACCTGCCCGCCGCCATAGGTGTCGCCGTACATCCCCGTCGGCGTCAACTGCCGCTGCCACGAACCTCCCGGCCCGCCGGCCATAATCCAGGCGACGCCGTTCTGATCGAGAATCAACACGCTCCCGTCGCTGCCGACAGAGGCCCCCGACACCGAGGTCTCGGGCGGCGTCTCCAACTGCTGCCAGGCGCCACCCGTGCCCGCGTAACCGAGCGCGTTCGGCGACTGTTCGTTCTGTTGGTAGATGCCCCAGAGGTTCCCCTGACCGTCCGCGTTCAGCCACGTGAAGGAGCCCGGGGTGTGCGCTGCCGTCTGCCACTGCTGCCCGACCAGTTGGTAGAGGACGCCGTTCTGGTCGAACATCCAGATGTCTCCGTTGGGCATCGGGACTACCCCGCCGACGCCGGCCTCGCACGCGGGCAGCGTCTGCGGGTTCTGCGCGTAGTTGGTCACGTCGCCCGCGGCGTCCACCACCCATATGTCACCGGCGCTGCCCGCGAGACTCACGAGGGCAGGGCCGCCCGCGTTGAGGGTGGCGGCGAGCTGCCAATCGCCGTCCACCAGTTGCAGGAGGAACAAGTCGTCCAGGTTTTGCGCGCCTTGCGCCATGACCGTGCCGTCCCATCCCAGATACAGGGCCACGATGATGTACGCGGCGTTCGAGGTGCCCCAGACGCCTTTGTTGAAAGTGCGTACGAAGCCCTGCTGCGCCTGCGGCGCCAGGTCGTTGTTGCCGAGCGCGTAGGCCGTTGAGCCGTCTGTCAGGACGGCGCTCACCAGCCGCGCGCCGACCCCGTAGACGTTCCAGCCCGAACTGCTCAGGGGCTCGCGGACGACGTGGCACAACTCTCCGCCCTGGTGGATGACGAGCGCCTCACTCGCGCCGGTTTCGTTCTGATAGACCGCCAGCGGCGAGACCTGCGTGGGGTCGGCGGCGATGCCTGAGGTCATCAGGCACTCGTCTATCAACTGACTATCATAAGACAGCGTGTAGGTCATAGTGGTGTTGTGTCGAAGGGTGTGGTTGGAGACCTATGCGGACGGGGTTGCCCCTCGGCTGCGCGGATGCTGGAAAGGCTTTCAAGAATTCTCTCGTCGTCAACGCCAGCTTATTAGCGTTCCGCAAAATCTTCAAGCCGCTGACGACGAAGCCCCACCGAACTGAATGCCCGATTCAAGCAAACGCCATGGGTGAGGGATTCACATTACACGGCAAGGGGAGGTCTGCTTAAGCACGGACATCGAAACGAATGATCAAGCTTCTCATAGCCTCACGGTGAGGATTTGTTCGAGGCTTGAGATATACGCCGCTTTGGGGAATTCCTGTAAGGGCCGGGGGAAAAACCCTGTAAAAGGGGACGGCGGGGAAAATAGAGCGGCTTGCTGTTGCATTGATACCGTCAGTGCAACAGCAAGCCGCTACGCGTGTTTATTCAAACTCCCCGAGTACGTGACGAGGTGGAATCGTGAGCACACCGAATTCAGCCGGTACGAATTCAGAAGCACCCGCGGAGACCGCACTCGCCGTATACGACGACCGCCAGCGGGTAGTGCTGCGCACAGCCATCGAGCTATGGTCCGTTGCTTCGACCGGCGTTGAGACGCGGCGACGCAAGGAACAGCTGAAGAACAAGCAGAAGATCGTTCAATCCTTCTTCGACTGGGTGAGGAAGAATCCCGGAGAAGTCGAGCCGACGGACATCCGGGCGTGGTGCGAACGGATGGAGGGCGAGGGCAAGAGCCCCGCCACCGTCTACGCCCGCGCCTCCTTCCTCTCCTCCTTCTACCGCTGGGCCATGTCTCAGCCGGCAGTCGGCGCGCACCTGCGTCAGAACCCTGCCCTGCTCGCCCGCCCGAAGCGGGTGCGCCCGTACCAGACTGAGGCGACGAAAGCCTGGACGGACGAGGAGCTGTGGGCACTGACAGACGTGGTCCGTCAAAAAGCCGCGACTGGTGACCTGGTGGCGAAGCGAGATCTGACGCTTCTACTTCTCTACACCAGCACGGGACTGCGCCGGGATGAGGTCATTACCCTGCGCGGGCAGGATGTCACAGTCGAAGAGGACCGCATCATCCTCAGCGGTCGGGTCAAGGGCGGGCGGTACCGGGCCCGAGAAGTACGGGACCCCGAGGTCAGGGCGGCACTGCTCGATTATCTGACCTCGTCAAACCGCCTGCGCGTCTTCAGGACCAACGAGCCGCTGTGGACGAGGCACAACAACACGGAGCTACCGAACGACGCAATCTCATCACATGCTTTCGTGCGCAACCTGAAGCTCTACGCGCGGCAGGCGGGGCTTGGTCACGTGCACCTACATCAGACGCGGCACACTTACGCCCGCATAGTCGCCGAAGAGACCGGCTCGATGGCGGCGACGCAGGACGCGCTTGACCACTCCAACCTGAGTACGACGACATATTATGTGCAGCGAATCACGGTCAAGCGCGACTTACACAGCGCGGCGGTAGCGCGGCGTCGTAAAGGTTACCCGCGCCAATAAAATCACAGAAGTTTGCAGATGCCCATTGCTGGGAGCCTTTGAAGGGGCTTGGGAAGAGCATTCCATCCCATTAGATGACGAAATAATCGGCAAGTACATGCGCATCGGTTAAGTGCAACAGCAGAGGAGATCAAAGCCATCCGTCCCACTGCGAAACATCCTCTGCGTTGGCACTAGGCGGCGAAACATGCAGTCCTAAGCAGCGATGTTAGATCTCTGCTTTAAGGAACCGGAGCGTCATCCATCTTGCGCGGCAATATCGGACATTAAGCAGCGTGATAACTCTAAAGGCTAACAGCTACGCTCTGGCGGTCATCTCGCTTGCATGTATTAGTTTACGAATAAAGTAGTATTGAATTCCTGATCAGAGCTGAGGCATTGCGTCGGCTCGTTACTAATGCCATGCTCCTCCAGGAATTCCGCCGCGGCCACAAGACATGCCTGCCCGAGGTGCGCGCGCCAGGCACAGAGTTCCACCGGCCGCCCGCCGAGAACATCAAGGACGGAGGAGAAAGGTTTCTCGCCGAGCGCGGCTCGTCGCAGTAGCCCCTCGAGGGTCTGATCGCGCAGCGTCTCGGTGAACTCTTGAATAATACTCATCTTCTCTCTCGCGCTGAGTTCAGCGACGCTGAGGAATCGCTCGGGCGCGGTTCTGAAGCCGCAGTCGATCTCATGGTCGAACCCCTCGCCGACCCGCTCCCAATCATAGTCCTCCCGCCTGCGGAGCGAGAAGACGCCGCCGGTCAGGAGGTCGATGTAAAAGATCATGTCGGGGGATTCGTCGCTCAAGGCGACAGCGACGAACTCCAGGTTGACAGGTAGCCGGTAGGTAACTTCTGGCGTGTCTAGGATCATGCGTACCTCTCTTTACTCCCTTTATACAGCGCCCCCGAGCGGGAGCCGTCTGCGTTTTAAGTATGAGCAACATCTATGCCGCCCGCGCGGTTGGGTGTTCTTTATGTTGTAGAAGCGTTGAGAGGCGGATGGTTTTTTCCGTTTAGGCCGGCGATTTACGATTCTTCAACAGGTGTGAAGCGGTATCTCAGGCCTGGAGGGGCCGGTATCGGGCATCACTCGATACCGGCCCCCGTGAAGTGTAACCACTACCAGGTAAGTTTCCGAACCATCAACCGAAGACCCAACTGTAAACACCAGCGCCCCTCTAATCGTGGGGGCCGGGCGCGGACAGTAAGCCAGGTGAGGTCATTCACTCCCTGCCTGATGTTTCTCGGTGGTCGTGCCCTTTTCCCGCACATAATCCTCTCTACCCTCGGCAGCGGTTCGAATCTCTGCCAGATCCTTCCGTCTCAGCTCTAGCCCCGCGCCAGTCAATCTCCCATCGGCCTCCGGTCTGGGTTTGATTCCTGCCCATGAGGTCGGATCAATGCCAAGCCTATACATCGACTTGATAAGGACGCAGAGGTTGTGGCAAAGCGCCTTGGATAAGGCTTCGTTGAATTGGCCGCGCCTCGATTTGCTGCGCAGCCGGCCCCCGAACTTCGCCTTCATCGAGGAGAACGTCGACTCGACGTTGTTGCGAAGGTAGTAATGTTCCATGAACCGCGGGTGTCGGGTCTTGAACAGATAGAGCAAGTCTTTCCAGAACGCATTCCTGTAGTCCGCATCAAGGGCACAGTTTTTGTAGAAGGCGATGTAGGGGATGCCCCCGGCTAGTAATACTGTGTGCAGGTTCTCTGCGCTAAGGTACCCCGCGTCGGCTGAGACCTCTGAGACCTCAAAATAACGCGCCGTGCCTTCGACCAGCCGTCTCAGGTAAGTCCTGTCGCTGCCCGTCGCGTCGCTCGGCTCAGCGCAGGTGATAACATTGGTAATTACCCCCACCATCACATGCAGCTTCATGTAGGCCCGTCTCTTTTCTCGCCGTCCTTTGTGCCGGTTGAACCAGAGGTGGTACCCGGGGGTGCCGAAGCCGGTTGAATCTGCCGCGAAGACTTTCTCGATTCCCGCGAGCGGAAGACTGCTCTTAGTTAAGAGTAGCTGAAGAACGGCAGTCGTCGACTCGCTCCTCAAGTAATCTGAAATGGTGTTCGCGCTCGGGACCGCGCGTATGACACACCTTTAGCCTGCGCCTCTCGCAAATCGCTTTGTAAACGGCGCGACGAGAACGTCGAGTAAACTTTATAAACCAAGCAGAAGATCATGTCGCGCAGCCGGAACGGGGGACACCCTGTTCCGTATTTCGGCTCTACGATTTCTCTGCAAAGCTCACTAAGAATCAGGAGGAAGAGGCTCTTTTCATTAACTTGAGCCGCATTGTAGGTAGACCAATCCCTACTGTTGCCGCCGTTAGGCGGACAGTTCTTTGACATTGTATTTGCTCCTTGATTAAGAGGAGCGATTGTCCCACAATGCGGGTGCGTGGTCCGCGGGGTGAGACAATCACTCCTTGGTCCAGCGAGAGGCTTGACAGCGTTACCGCGCTGTCGAGCCTCTCGCGCTGTTTAAGCGCGTTTGAGCAGTGCTTCACTAGTTCTTGTTACTCGACGCTTGTGAGTAACTCGCAATGCCACCACCTCCTAATGAAGTTTAAGGGCAAAAGCAGGGGCTGGGCTTTTCGTGCAAATGTTCCTGAAATCCAGGCTTTGACCGTAAACCGCGATGAACTTACGGAGCAGGCACAGATTTGCCCAGTAACTCTGCACTAAAAGCGTACAGGCTTGCCCTTTTTGTGCAAGGCCAGTTTTCGCAGAAGCATTATTGAGGCGTCCGATAAGGCTTCCATCAAGCGCGCCCACATCTTCACGAAAACCAATTGACTGTGTATTTCGCGCGGCGCAACACACCTCGGACGAGCACTCGACAGCGCTCTGCGGTCGTGGTCGCAGCCTTTTTGGGCGGGGCCGGGCCGTAACAAATTGTGGGGCTTGAGGTCCTCGGTGATTCGCCCTTTGGGCGCCGCTTGGGTGTGTCGGATGGTCATGTATGCCTCGCGTCTCTCCCGACCGGGCGGGAACTCCGTCGCGGCACAAGGTACAACCGAACTCAGTTTTTCTTAAAGGACAGATTTTTGGGTCTAATGCGGCCATCCACGACTTTTAAGGTGTAAATGTGCCGCGCGTCCGCCTCCCTAGCGCCTTTGGCGGCCTCTCTCTCTTTTCGCTTTTTCCGAGCCTCACGCAGCTGCTTGTCGAACCCATCCTCGCCGCTCCCATCCTCGCCGCCCCTGTTTAAGAATTTGAGGGTGAGTTCTCTGGCTAAAACTTTGGGCTCTTCCACCTCTACCCTCTTGGCGGTGGTTTCGTCTAAGTTAGGATATTTCTCCATCGCCTTCTTCAACCAGCCCGTGTCTCTACCGGTCCCATAAATATCCTTTGCCCCGGTGAGCTCTTCGAGCCTAGCCTCGTAGTAGTCCAGTAACAAGCTTTGCCGCAACGGACTCCACACTTTTCGCGTACCCGGTTTCGGCTTATTCCACTCCTTGCCGAGCTTCTCCTTAAGACTGTCTAAATAGCAATTCCACATCTTAGTCACGCCATCATTCTCCTTGAAATTCAAGGAGCCCTCGATCGCCATCTCCGTAATCGTGGCGAGCATAGCCTGCATCATCAGTTGCTCCGGGACCTCTTCCAGCTTGGAGATGATCGCGTCCATGTAGAAACGCCAAGCCGTTTCCGTGTAGTGGCCGACGCGCATGGCCAAGCCGAGTTTGTCCCCGAACTTAGCCTCGACCTCACCCAGCTCGGCGTAAGTGCCCGCCCCACGGTTGGCCAGATCCGCCTTCTGCCCTTCGAGCAGTCGGGCAACCATCGTGCCGATCAGCCTCTCGCAATCGGATCGTACCTTCCGGGGGTCAAACATGATGCAGACGAGCGAGTGGCCGATAGGGACAAGGCAGAGCAACTCCCCGTTCGGCAATAACTCCGTCTCGAAGGCCTCGTGATGGGCCGCGGGGATCTCTGGGAAGTCTTCAAGATTTTTTTAATTTTCTTCTTAGTCATCAGTCTCCTCCGAAGTGGGAAGAAGTCGGCGATGGAATCAAATCGCCGCCGTTCCACTCATTAAGAGTCATCCATAGTGAAACCCGGCGCCGCGACGGCCGTGACGCGGCCAGCTCCCGCCCCCGGCTCGGAGGATTTCACGGCGGATAGGACGCCTCCCCCGATCAAATGCCGCGGCAGTATTTCGAATGAACATTTACGGCCACCTCGAGTCGGGATGCCGACAAGGTGACAGGAAGGCCGGGCACGCGGTGAGCCGGGGCCGCCCCGGATACCCGCGTGAGCCGCACGACGGGACTACGCCATCCCCGTTCCCAACATTCTTGCCGAGATTGTGAGGAGAAGGCTGCGCGCGGTGGGCGACTACCGGCGACCTACCTTAACCGCCGACGATGCCCGAGAACGCGAGCAATCTAGCAGGCACGTAATTAGGCGTCAAGGCTGAAGAAAACCGCGGTGGGCCGCCGGGCGAAGGTGAGAATGCTGAGCGTGCGTCAGGTAAAACTAGTCATGAAAAAAGAGATTCGCGGCCATGAGGCCGTCCGCTACGCCGAAGAGCAGGGCATCCTCTTCGACATCGACGAAGACTATATGCTCGCCGCCGAGGGCGAACTGCTGGGCAGGGCGGCGACGAAAGGGGACCTCCACAACCTCTTCATGCAGAGGCTGGGCCGGCGCTATGACCCGACCGACGTATTCCCCGGAGAAGAGAATTTCAACCTGCTCGTCGAGCGTTACGGCGACCAGTGGGTCTGTGTCCCCCTCCGGGGGAACCACCCCGAGCAGGAAGAAGAGGCCGCGCTCGGCCTGTTCCGTAACCTGTTGAGTGCGGAGGAGCCGGTTTGTGAGGGCGACATTTTGGACTTAGCCACCGACTACGGGCTGCAGCTCGTCGACACCGGCTTCCCCCCTTGGGCAACCACTAATCTCCTCTACCACGCCGCCCTCAGACTCGTCGCCGGCGGCTGGCTCGGGGCCGTGATGGACAAAAACCCTCCCCCCGAAGCCGAGGGCCGGAGCTACGGGAACAGACGCTTCTTCGTCCCACCGGACGCGGAAGTCTCACTCTCAGGGGTGTTGTGTGACCGGTGCCAAGACGAGATGCAATATTCGTCCCCGGGCCTGCACCGGGAGTGTGCCGCGAGGCTCAGAACTGCTCTGGGTAAAGTGGGGCGGAGCGCTCTCCGGAAGGGGAGTTTGTGACCGGCGGCCGCGGTTAACATGAGGCCGACCGGACTGTCGCCCTCATGGATTATTCGGCCCTACTGAGAGAGTCAGGCGTTAGCATGACACGGTGGAAAACCTGCTCTGCCAGACGACGTGAGTACCGCGTCCTTTTGGTAGAAGGCGTCGGTGGTCGAGTGTCAGCACGAACTCACGGCGTGTGCTACCTCGAACTCCTCGGGCAAGACGAAGACAGAGTCGTGCCAAGAATGTCGATGATGGGCTTGGCGGCCAGACCAAGGACAGACGTGGACCCGAAGTGCTCGATTAGCAAGGGCGGAGCCGCTGCGTACGTCGGCGATGACCGAGCGTGCATCTCAAACTTCTTCGCCCAAGCCGCGTCGTAGTCGACAAGCTTGATCTTGCGTTTTCCGGTGCCGCCGATCAGCCCTGTTATCAATGATTCATCAGCCCTAACATTCGTTGACAGTCATTAAGTGGTGACTTTTAGCACCAATGTCCCGGGAGAACTAATTTAAGCTTCGCCGGCAAAGTCGGTTTAATGTGTATATATTGAGTAGATTTTGCGCTGAACTACAACATGGTGTATTCGTCAATGACTTCCCCTGCAAAGCCATCGGCGCAGAGTTTTTGAAAAATTTTGTTGAAGCCCACCTAGCCACGGCGGGTGATTCACAATTTTGTGGGCAAATTCTAGGGGGGAGAGTATACTGAGGGTCACACCTGCAGCGGGAAAGGAACTAAACCCTCGGCGCAAAGATTTCTTTATCGGACCCTGGAATTTTGATTACTCTACTAACCACCAAAATCGCCTCACGATTTTCATCCTTCCGTTTTTCCCTAAGGATAGCGTTCTTGTAAGGGTTATACTCCTGACTTCTACAAGTTGTGATATAGAAAAAGGAGAGACTGCCGTGCCCTTTCAACAGTCCCTCCCCCGCGGCACCACCTTGCTGCCCGTAAGGCGTGCCAGCGAGAGGTGCGTGTTGAGTGAGTGACCCACGCACCTCAACTTATCTCGTCAGGAGCCGTTCGATCGTTTCGGTTAAGACCCTCACCCCCTCCGGTTTCCTCAAGAACACGTCCACGCCGGCTTTGTAAGCCTCGCCCCCACACTCCGTCGCCGACAGCATTAACACCGGCGTGTCTCGCCTGTGTGGGAGTCCCCTGATCCGCCGAACCAACCCCAGCCCTCCCGGCCCCGGCAGGTCGTTGTCGACTAAAAACAGGTCGTAAGGGGTTTCGCTCTCAATTTCACGCAGGGCTAGAACCCCGTTGCCGCAGACCGAGACCCGCCAGCCTTTCAGCTCCAAGGTGTCTTTAACCGCGTCGGCGATGACCTTGTTGTCCTCGACGTGGAGGATGGTAATCAGGCGCGCTCGGGCCCTGCACTCACCCATATCCCGGCGGCTTTTGACGGCCGCTTTTCTTGGGGCGGGAGGTGTGCGCTTTCTCGCCAAGGCCTTGTGCCTACCCTGCAGGAGGCTGGTGAGTGACCCGTGGTGCTTGAACCCCAGCAGCTTCGCGGCGCGCGTCACAACCCCACCCGTCATCTCCAGCGCCTGCTCGATGAATTTGGCCTCGTACGCCCTGACAACCCTCGTCAGGTTAAACCCCTTGTCCGTCAACTGCGGACCTAACAATCTGTTCATCACGAGCTGAGCGCAGTCCCTGAGCCGCGAAACGCCTTCGGCGTCCTCCGTTTCTTTCAGCAGCCTGGCGGTGCGGGTGTAGAGCCGGTAAAGCCCGATCTCGAAGAGCCTCTCATGGTGCTCTTCGATGAGCGTCAGCCCGGCGAAGCCGGCGTTGAAGGCCGAGCCGGAGCTGTCGGCGATCTCCATCGCCCTCCGCAGGATGGTTATTGAGCGGTCGTGCTAGCCCGTCCTCGCGGCGACCAGGCCCTGCACGGTCAAGGCGTCGGCCAGCAGCGCCTGCTCCCTGCTGCCTTCCAGAATCGCTACGGCCTTATCGATGGTCTTCCGGGCCTCCTCATACCTCCCCTCGGCCACCAGCGCTCGCGCCCTCGTCTCGCGCACCTGGGCGACGCTCCCAGGATCCTTAAACCTCTCGAATATCCCCTCCGCCTGATCCAGGGCTTCGTGCGCCTCCCCGTATCTGCCGATCGGGTAGAGGAGCATGGCGAGGTTATTGAGGTTCATGGCGCGGTAGCGCTCGTTCCCCGCCTCTTGGTAGTGGTAAATGGCGGCTGTGAACTCTATGATCGCCCGGTCGACGTAGTCCTCACGCTTTTCGGTGAGGGCCAGCCGCTGCAGGACCAAGCCCAGTTGCCCGTGCCATTTGCCTTTGAGCGCGTCCCCGGAGTTCTCGAAGAAGGGCTGCGCCTCCCTTAGAATCTCCCACGCGTCGTGGTATCGTCCGGTGCAGTTCTCGACGATGGTCCTGCGAATCAGTATCTTTGCCCTGAGTTCACCCTCGGCCCCGTCCAAGGCCTCTCTCAAGATGATGCGTGCTTCTTCATACGCGCCTTCTCTCCAGTAACAGATGCCGAGCTCATACTTCGCATCCGACACCTTCTGCCGGATGCGGTTACTCTGGAACGCGCGCAGGGCTTCGAAGATCAGGTCCTTGGCTTTCTCCTGAGCGCCCGGGATAGGACGGGAAGTTCCCATCCAGCCGGAGAGTACGCCGCACTGTAGAACGACTTCGGCGGCGACGAGGGGGGACAGCTTCTCAGTCCGGGGGCGCTCCCCGGCCCCCGCCCACAACTCACCGAGGGCCGCCTGCGCCTCTTCATACTGACCCTTATGAATCAGCTCTGAGGCGAGAGAACAACGCAGCTCAGCCCGCCGGTCGCGCGACAGGTTAGGGTCGTCTAGTTGTAGCTCCATGCGAGGCTCCGAGGATGCAAAAGTTTTGCATGAAAGAACTTACCGCCGCCCCTGCTAGGGAGCGGCGGTAACGAAGACTGCCCATAAAGAGAGGAACGACGATGAAACTGACTAGAACCTTGATCCTTGTGCTCGCCCTGGCGGGCCCGGCCTACGCCGGCAACATGCAGAACGGCTCGCCGGCACCGCCCCCTCAGGAGGCGCAATCTACGGAGCCGGTGACGACGACCGACACACAAGCGACAACCGAAACGGCCGAAACAAGTCCGCAAGCTCCAACGGTGACAGAAGTGATTTTAACCATCGTGAGTGTGTTGGGGCTGATCTAAAACCTGCCGCAAACTTCGAGTGACCGCGCTGCCTAGAACTCCGCGGCGGCACAGGCGACGTGTGCCCGCGCATCATAACAAAAAATTGTCGGCGGCAAGAAATTTTTCCTGCTGCCGGTAACGGTCGCCCGCGTGAGTCGCGGTCGTTGGGAGCGCCACCGTCGCAACCCTCCCGAGCGGCCTAAACGGATAGCCCTAACGGAAAAAAAGGGGGCGGCCGATCAGGCTGTCTCTCGCCCAGTTTCATCCTCGCGAAGGTGATCTCCCCCCTTTTTAGCCCCTCAACGAAATCTTCGCAGAAGGTCACGCGATCCACGAGGCGTCTCGCCCGCGCGTCACCCTCGTCCTTGTAGTTGAGCGTCGTGTAGCCGGACAGGAACGTGTAGTAGCCCCTGGCCCGCGCCCGCCCGAACGCCCTTGGCCCCTTCGGCTCCCACTCGCGGATGGTGTAACTGAGGCCGGTGTACTTCTCGATGATCCCGTCCGCCTCTTCCTCCGACATGCGCGTGCCGTCTCGTCCCACCTCTTCGAGCAGTTCGCGCATGTTGAACTCGAAACTGCGCGAGACGTAACTTGGGTCGTCCAGGTCGATTCTGAGCACCAGGAACTTCAGGAGCGCGGCCAGTACCAGCGGCTCCCTCCCGCGGGGCAGCGAGCGGGCGGTCACCTCCACGACCCACGTCCGCGTGGCCCCTCCCATCGGGGCCCGGAACTTAAAGGACGCCTGCTTCCCAGCCACGCCCGCGTAGCCGACGAGCAGTAGGGCGCCTAGCGGTTCGCCGAAGGTGGAATAGACGAATTCTACGAGGGGGTGTTCAGGCACCGGTCGCTACACCTTCGGATGAGTCGTAAACCGCAGCCCTCGTCTCCCGCGCCACATCATCGCCTACCCGGCTCGGGGTTCGACGCCCTGAAGTCGGCGGCGAATTCCCTGGCCATGGCCCTCAGCGCGCGCAACGCATCTTCGTCGCCCCCACGTCCGGTCCTCAGGAAGAGCTGGCGCCCGGAGTAGACCGACGCGATTGTCTCCTTCGAATCGTCGCGCGAGAGCCGCACCCGGTCGAGGAGGTCGAATCTCAGGTCCACCGCGAAGTTGTCGCTTACGCCTGGGCCGGCCACCGCTGCCACTTGGAAATAGAGCACGGCGTAACCTTGCGGTAGCTTCCGGAAGATGCTGCCGATCTGCGACGACTGCTCGGTCGGCGGCAAGACCTTGACGCCGGCCTTACGAATCTCCTCCTCCACCGCCCGGTAGGCGCGCCCGGTCTCCAGCCCGAGACGGCTTCTCGTCTCATTCTTTAGCACCAGTGCGATCTCCACCCCTTTGATTCCTCCCAGGGCGGGGTTGGCTGACTGGGCAGTCACACCCGAAGCAGTTAAGAGGAGCAGGAGGAAAGGCCCTATCAAATGAAGGTGTGAACGAATCGGGCGTAGTCGCATATAACGGTTCCTTTCTTACTTTCACTAACGGCGGGGGACCGCGTTAGTGCTATATTTCGTGTCCTGTGGCCGGGGTGTCAGTCTCTTTGACAAATCGAGTGACTGCTTATGAGTAAAGCGGCACGGGCTCGGAACACGTGATGGCCGTCGCCGGCCGGTCGATCTTGAGACTACCGGCGGCACGATCATGGAAAAACATTTTAGGGAAGCACTTCCCTAGAGGCAAGCCGGGCGGCCGCGAATCCTGCGTGTTAGGAGGTGGCTCCTAACGTGCGCAAGAGTGCGGGCCGGCCGGGGCCGAAGCGGAAAAGGCAGGAGCGATTGGGAGAGAAGCTGCTCGAAATCCGCCTGAAGCTGGGACTTTCGCAGGGCGACATGATGAGACGGCTCGGCGAGGACGAAAACAAACGCGACTACGTCTCCAAATACGAGCGCGGGGTCATGGAACCGCCCCTCGCTGCCCTGCTCGATTACGCACGCATGATTTCTACAACCGGGCGGGGAGAGTTTCTCGAGGTGCTGATCGACGATTCACAGGATTTACCTTCTAAGATTCCTGCCGACCCGTCTAAGTTTTTCAAACGGCCTGACAGGAAATGCTAACGGAATTTGGAATACGGTCTAGTGCAGGTGTGTGCAGGCGGCCGATCTGGACGATGCCAAAATAGGCCTTCTGAAGTCGGGCAGGCTCCCACGCGAGCTTTTAGGGGGCGCAGGATGAACACATGTTAGGACTTGATTGACCTGCCCGGCTTGTACTGACGAGCGAGAGGATGACCGTGGTGAGAGCAGTTCCTTTTTTTAAGAATACATCCCCTAGTATAACACTGGAGTGAGATCACACGTACCTAGCACGCTGTTTGCTCTCCCGATGATGCCCGGGAACCTGCTCCTGGCACTGCTTAATCGGCTTCTCTGGACGTAAAAGTGATGTATGCCTGATATTTATTACCGACTGCCCGTCGACATCAAATGTCCTACTCGCTCGCGCGTCGCGTCTGGGGATGGTTAAAGGACCGAGGGTAAAGACAGACCGGTGTCTCGACCTGCTCCGGCGCGGCCGCAAAGGGGGGTTTTATCTGCCCCGGAGCGAGGAGGTGACAGCAGTGCTAGTCGGCCTGCTCGGGCAGGGCACAGGCGTCACCAGCGTTGAGCTCGCGCTGAAGTTGGCGCGGGAGGTGGAGATTTCTTATTGATAGGTGACGGGGCTCACGCCGGGCTGGTTGAATCGAGCTTTCGCGTCTCACCATCATCGGATGGTCTAAGATGAGAATTCGCTGGCGTGTGAAGGTGTGTCTGCCTAAAAGGTGACGGCAATAGGTGAGGGCTTCACCCCGTTAGCAACCGTATATAGGTGACACGGCACGAACCCGTCGTTATATTACAAATGTTGTAATACCTGATTTAGTCCGGTAAATTTATCCCCCGACTGAGGGCCCACTCCTGAATAACTTTCCAAGCCGCCCTGACCAACGCACTTTCGGCGTCGGTCATCGGCTTCCCCTCATATTCGGAGGCGTTACGCATTTCGGTAACCATTAGCATCATGGCGCCGAGCTCACGCGGGAATTTACTGCGCGCGGCATTGTTCACGACAAAATTACTAGCCTGAGGGTGGGGTTCTTAGGCCTATGGACAGGCACAAGCCGCTGGCTCCCTGGTTTGGTTCCGCGGGAATGAGTTGGTAGCTCTCTCGCCCGCTTGGCTGCAGATGCTCGGTGACGCTGCCGCATCATCTTAACGCAATACTTATTGACTCTTCATCCTGTTGGTACCATTGGCCAGTAGTCCCCTCTGCATCAAAGGAGTGCAGGAGGACCAAGGGAGCAATCGTGTCACCTAACATGTGCCGGAAGAGGTTCTCAGAGGTAAGAGATTGTGTGGAGAGGGCACGCTGCTCCCTCTACGTTCATCTTAGGACTAATATGTATGTCATTCACCATCGAGACTTTGAGCCACAAATATACCGCGCATAATTATTTCTTTTTGCCATCTTTTATTTTTTTGATGACAAAGTCCTTTAGTATTCCGTAACGGAACTTTAATTTCTCTTTGTCATTTTGGAAAGGGGTCGAACGATCAAATTCAAGAAGATCGTAATTTGCCTCTTCTATTGATACCTCCGCTATCTGTCTATTCTTAGCTCTTTCTTCTTCAAATGCATTAAACACAGTCCGATTTATACTCTTGAACCATGTTTCCTTTGAACATAACTTAAATAAGTAGTAGTAAATCGTCACCATCCCAACTGTCCGTAGTAATGGGTCATTGGTTGTGAAGGTTTTGCTCATAGGATCTAACACCTTAACAACCCTCTGGTAGAGGCGATTTGCATCGGCGGCTTTTTTTTCGCGGTACGAAATTACAAAATTATCTAGTTCTCGTTTATGAGTGTTAACGAATCCTTGGCTCTTTTCGAATAGTAAGAACTTAGTGGCAAGATCATAGTGTCTATACCTACTATTGTTGAAAGGAAGATTCTTGATGAAGAAGTTGTGTTGGGGCAACCGCCTTATGACAGTAGGTAGGGAACCACCTAGAGCATTCCTCTTCTCCGCAGCATTAAGCGGAACTGCCTCGTTTAGTCGCGAAAACATTTCTTCGATGAGCTCTATATCATCTGTTTGTATAGCGGTAATTGGCAGTGTTCGTCCATCAAATTTGATCTTAAGGAGTGGGTAATTATTAGCGAGATCCGTGTAGGTCATACCACTCAAATCTATGTTCTCATCTGCTAGATATTTGAAATCATTAGCCAGAGGGAATTCTCCATCGATGAACTTCCAGATAGTTTGGAGGCGCTGCTTCCCGTCAACGATTGCATACCGGTAATTGTTATTGCCGATCTTTTTCATCGGCATAAATTCGTGGAAATAAATTTTGGGTATATCAAACCCATTGATTATCGAATCAATAAGGAGCTGCCTTTTTTCCTGATTCCAAATGTCGCTCATTCTTTGATAGTCTGGATCGATTTGGATAGAGTCTTTGATTGAATAGATGTACAAAATACTATTGTCGGCCATTTGCGAAATGCGGAATTCCATGTCTATTAGATTACCTCCCTTGCAGATTGAGCGACACTCGTAAGCTCCGGAAATAAAGACAACCTATTTACATTTAACAGCGCTAGTTCCTCAAATAAATCTTTTTTGGCTGCTTTTGGAATTTTTAGCCTCCAGATATGATTTCCGTCACCGACTTCATCAATAGATGTTTGCTCTCGATGCGTTATTGTAAAAACCCCCAGTTGAGCGACCATTCTAGTAGACTCTCTTACCGCAATTGCGGCTAGAGGGTTAAGTTTTGTACTTCGTTCTTTTGCTATTGCGTCTGGTAGATATAACTTCAGCTGTTCATCTACGTCGAAGAAAGGTAACTCTAATGAGTGTTCAGGTTGATAGTTGGCTTTTTCATTAAGACTCTTCGGGAGTAAACACCACACCACACCGTCTTTATCTCTGTGCTCTTCCTCCGATACTGCAAAATAGACCGCGACCAGGGGGCTTTCTGTCCAATCTAGTAAGCGTGTCGGTACACCGTAATGCTGCATTAAGAAAAGCCAATCCCACTCAGTGGTAGGGCGCTTAAGCAGAAAAGTAAGCGCGTTCTGTTTGAATCGTTTGATGAGTGTGAACTCAGCATTCACAGCGCTAGCAATTCGTGCAACTGAAGGTATAAGTTTCCAGTTGAAATCAGATTGCCCGCGAAACCATACAGGTTGATCCGATGGACGTTGCCTCTTCAATAAGGCAAGTAAGTCAGTAATACTACTCACAGACTCATCTGCAAATTTCATAATTGATCCTTTCGGCTAAGTTAAGCCCCGGATGCGTCTGGGCAGGTTCAAATATTAGCCACTCATCATCCGACTTAGAATTTGTTTGAATAACGTGAGAACAGGAAATGCGCGGAGAATATATAAGCGACGGGGCAGGCTGTCAATAATTTACCGTTCTGACAGCTTCTGCTAGCCCGTCGACATGCAATTCGAACACGCCTCTACCGAGTTCTGCGCAGCGAGAGTCGAAGCTAATAACAATCGATGCATGGAAGGCGTGTCGGCGGAATCAAAATCTATGGGTTCGTCCTCCACTATCGCGAGTCTGAGGAGTTGGACGCCCCGCCAGATCTTCAGCTGATTCGTTGGGGACAGCTTGGTAAATTCCTTCTTACCCTTGGAACTCCCGCCCCCTTGATCCGCTCGTACCTAGGCGAGTTGCTAAGATCGAAGGAGGTGAAGTGATTTTATGACAAGCGTGAGCGACCATATACTCTCGTCGTACAGTTCGATCCGCCTCTCATCATTACCTCTACGGCAGAAGTTATTACCCGTTGACCGCTTCTTCTGTGAAGCGTAGTGTGAGCCTACTTACATCCAGAAGGAATAACAATGGGCATTTGGGGCAACGAACCTTGGTAGAATGATTCGGCCGCGGACTGGTTTCTATCTGTCTTCAACGGCGTCGACTTGTCAGAAAGAATCAATAGCGGTCTCGATGATGATAATCCCGACGAGCATGAGTAGGACCGCGGCATACCTCCTCACGCTGCTTGGCAATCCGTACGTATGGCCCGGCGATCCCAGCAGACTCGCACGCCTAGTGGATAAGGCGCTGGTTCGCATGTAATCTCTCGCTTCCGTCGGTGAGTACCTATCCGGGTACGATGGCAGCGAGTGATTGCCCCTCTCAATAGGCGACCTTGTCGGCGACCTCCAATCACTGCGCAATAAACTTCGCTCCATGCCCGAATGACTCGGAAAGCTCCGCAAGCACAACAGCTTGTTGCCGAGTCTTTACAACCTACTATTAGTTTGATAGCCTTCCGTCCTACATCACGCCTGGCCCGGACTCGCGCCCGCGCGTTTGTTGGTAATGGAAATTTATAAGGAATTTACTATTGAGGCTGCGCACCGCCTGCCAAACGTGCCAGCGGGGCATAAGTGCTCGCGACTACACGGACACTCGTTCCGCCTTGAGGTTCACGTCGCTGGCGAGGCAGAAGAGCCATCCGGCTGGGTGATGGATTACGGGGACATCAAGTCTGCGTTCCAGCCATTGTTCGATCAACTCGACCACCAGTATCTGAACGAGGTTGAAGGGTTGACTAATCCCACTAGCGAGAATCTAGCCCGCTGGGTGTGGGAGCGGCTCACGCCGACGCTGCCCGGCCTGTCTAAGGTGGTTGTGCGCGAGACCTGTACCACCGGCTGTATATACCAGGGAGAGAAAGGTTAACTATGTACGAGGTCCCAAGCGCTACGGCCGACGCCGCCATGTACGACGTTCAGAACTCAAGCGACGACCGCCAGATCGGCATTGACCGCGTTGGGGTAAGTGACCTGCGCTACCCAATTATCGTCTTGGACAGAAAGAACAAGACGCAGCACACGGTAGCCAACCTGACTCTCTCGGTCAGCCTGCCCCACCACTTTAAGGGGACACACATGAGTCGTTTCGTCGAGATCATGAACGAGCACCGCGGCGAGGTCACCATGCGCACCCTCCCCGTCATCCTTCACACCATGAAGGAGAGGCTCGACGCCGAGAGCGCGCACTTGGACGCCAGTTTCCCCTATTTCCTCGAGCGGTCTGCCCCGGCGAGCGGTGCCCGCGGCTTGGTCGACTACGAGTGCTACTTTAAAGGAAGTTCCAACGGCCACGGCGACGACTTCGTCCTCGGAGTGCGCGTGCCTGTCACCAGCCTCTGCCCCTGCAGCAAGGCCATCAGCGACTACGGCGCCCATAACCAGCGAGGCTTTATCACCATCGAGGTGCAGAGCACCCCCAACGAGGAGGGGCAACCTTCAATTATCTGGATTGAGGAACTAATTGAGGTGGCAGAGGCGTCCGCGTCCGCGCCTGTCTATGCACTGCTGAAAAGGCGGGACGAGCGCCACGTGACGATGCAGGCGTATGATAACCCAGTATTCGTGGAGGATATGGTCAGGAATGCGGCTGCGAAGTTGCGTGACGACCCAAGGGTTGCATGGTTTCGTGTTAAAGCCGTCAACCATGAGAGCATCCATAACCACAGCGCCTTCGCAGAACTGCAATGGAGTCGTGAGGACGTACGCAATTAAACATTACTAGCAGTGTGTAATAATTGCACTGGATTATTTCCCACCTTTGATGTAAATTCTCCTTCCTGCTCGGCACAAATAACTGCGGCAGTAAGGACTGGATGCTCCCCACACTCCACATAGTCGCCAACTGCGCCGACCGCAAACTCGTACCCGTTCACCCATCGCGCCGCCTCAGGACGGTTAACGCTTCAAAGCTAGGTCGCAAGGCACGGGATTGGTGGAGACACCTTATCGCCCCCCCAGCACAGCACGTGCCAGCGATTGACCTGTACGGCGGAAGTTACTGGGCTTCCGTACGCCGTCTGCCGAAGGCCGCTGAATCCGCAGGGTTCAGGCCCAAACTGTGGATCGTCTCAGCCGGTTACGGTTTGCTCCACGAAGCGGATAAGGTTAACGCCTACTCAGCCACTTTTGCTGCCGCAAGCCCAGATTCGGTGGCGAGGGGAGAGGGTGATGCCCTCCCCCGGTCAGAACTTCTCCAACTATGGTGGGAAGAACTCACTGCCCTTCCCCTTCCTGACGGGAGGCACCCTCGATCTTTCAACGACCTAATAAAATCGAACCGTAGCGACCGTTACCTGGTCGTGGCTTCTCCTGATTACCTCACGGCCATCTCTGCGGACCTCGAGCAGGGGACGCGGAGTCTGAACGACCCTGAACGCTTAGTGATTATCTCTTCACGAACGACTTCATCGACACGAAACCTCACGCGTCACCACGTGCCCAGTGACGCGCGTCTACAGTGCTCCGGCGCATGCCCCCCTCCCTGCCGTCACCTAGTTCCTCCAGGGCTTAAGGGCGTGATCGGTCCTGGCATTGCCCTCGCGATTCTTAACAAGGTTCGTGACTGGAGTTTCGGGGCGACTACCATCCGGACACGCTTAGTGGAACTGATCGACGCGTCACCCGCCTTGCCTCGCCATAACCGTCGGCGCATGGAGGACGAGGACGTCAAGGCTTTCGTTAAAGCCGAACTGGCTGCCGACGCCTCTGCCAGTTGCGCCGTTCTGCTGAGGACACTACGTGATGGTGGCCGGGCGTGTGAACAGGCGAGGTTCAAACAGATCTACTGGCAGACGAAGGGGAGCCTCTATGAAGCCTAAACGCCAACTCTTGCTTCGCCGCAGGGCGCTCAGGATCAAACAGGATCCCGAACACCCCCTCTACCTCTTCTCGCTCACGGGGGATGAACTCCTTCAAATCGCTGACATTTCTAGGATTTCACGCGACGACCAAGGCAAGCTGATTGGCTATCAGCGGCCGGAGGTCAGGCGGCATATAGAGAACATCGTCGAGTACTTGGACAGCGGGAACGTCATTTTCCCGAACTCCGTCATCATCGCCCTAAGCTCCGACGTGGTTTTCAAGGAGAGCCGCGGGCCAAAGGTGGATCAAGGGATCGCAGCGAGTGGAACGCTGGAAATCCCGGTGCCGCGGAACGGTGACCCGAAGCCAGCATGGATCGTAGACGGGCAGCAGCGGACGATGGCCCTCACCCACTGTAGGAGGCGCGACCTCCCTGTACCAGTCAATGCTTTCGTTGCCGACAACGTAGAACTACAGAGAGATCAATTCCTCCGCATCAACAGCACCAAGCCGCTCCCTAAGGGGTTGATTGACGAACTCCTGCCCGAGGTTACGACAGTCTTGCCGGCCACCTTGGCCGCCCGCAAAGCCCCATCTGCCCTCTGTGACATGTTAAACCAAGATCCAGAATCGCCCTTCCTCGGCTTGATTAAGCGCTCCTCAGCTGGGAGTAGCAGGAAAGGCCAAACTGTGGTCACCGACACCGTGGTAATCCAGATGCTGCAGGAGAGTTTCGGCTCACCCTCGGGAGCCCTCTTCCCGTTCCGGAATCTCGCCACAGGAGTCACCGACTTCGGGAGCGTCCGCTCAGTGCTGTTCACCTACTGGGGGGCTGTACGAGACACGTTCCCTGAAGCTTGGGGGTTGAAGCCCGAGAGGAGCAGGTTGATGCATGGGGCCGGCATACGCGCCATGGGCAGGCTGATGGACAGGGTGATGTCGGCCGTGGACGTGGATAGGCCCGGGGCGGCAAATTTGGTAAGGGGCGAACTGGAGCGCGTCCGTCCGCACTGCAGGTGGACCAATGGCTCCTGGGAAGAAGTCGGCGGGCTGAGGTGGAACGAACTGCAGAACCTGCCGTCACACATAAGGATGCTCTCAAACTTCCTTGTTAGGACCTACGTCAGCTCCAGGAAGACATCCGAATGAGGTACTACTTCCCGGACAGCCAGGATCTGGTCGACCCCAGTTTCGACTTCGAGCGGGAGAACCGCTCTATGGAGCGCGTGCGGCACAGGGACGACCAATATGCCCACGAGGTGTTCACAACCCCCGCGTACGACGGACTGCTCGTCTCCAAGGGCATCGTCGATGGCGTCAGTGGTAACGCCGGTAAGTACACTACCGCCCAGAGACACCGGCTGTTAAGGATAGGGGCCAAGGAGTTTTTCAGGGCTGAACTACCGATTATCGGCGACTGCGGCGCGTTCACATACGTACGTGAAGAGTACCCTCCTTACACGGTAGACGATGTCCTGCAATTCTACGATGACTGTGGCTTCGACTACGGAATCTCAGTCGATCACGTAATACTCGCCTACCAGCCTAACTTAGACTTGCCGGGGCTCCTCCCCGACGACGTCCCACGTGAGCACGTAAAGCGGCAGCAGATCACCCTACAGCTCGCGCAAGAATTCCTCCAGGGTCACCTAGCGCAGGGGCTAAGGTTCGAACCCCTCGGAGTTGCGCAGGGCTGGAGCCCCAAGTCCTACGCATCGGCCGTGAACTCGCTACAGAAGATGGGCTACACGTACATCGCCTTGGGCGGCATGGTGCCGCTCAAGACGAAGGAGATTCTTTCTTGCCTCGCGGCGATCGATGAGGTTCGCCGCCCTGAAACGAGACTGCATCTGCTCGGCGTCACCCGGACCGAGCACATTCCGACGTTCGCCTCACACGGCGTGGCCAGTTTCGACAGCACATCACCGCTACGCCAAGCTTTCAAGGACGAGAAGGACAACTACTATACTCTCGACCGCACGTACACCGCCGTGCGGGTACCGCAGGTTGAAGGTAACCCCGCACTCATGAGGAAGATCAGCTCCGGCCAAGTATCTCAGGAGAAGGCGCGAGCTCTCGAGAAAGCGGCTCTAACGGCCCTGCGTAGATATGAGTCGGGGGAGCAGTCTCTAGATGCGACGCTCGACGCCGTCGCCGAGTACGACACCTTCTGCGACCCCAGAAAGGATCACCGCGAGGTATACCGCGAGGTACTCCGCGACCGGCCTTGGGTGCACTGTCCTTGCGACGTCTGTCACCGTTTGGGCTATCACGTCATCCTCTTCAGAGGGGCCGAACGTAACCGCCGCCGCGGGTTCCACAACGTGTGGGTCTTCTACAGGAGGCTCAAGCGCGAACTTGGCCTCGCCGGCGACTACTGACGACCAAAGCAAATCATATTTTTTCGGCTGATAATCCATCGGATTTAGTGTCAAGGAGAACCTAATGAAGTCTGCCAAAGAACTGCGATTGCCCGCGATCGAGGTGACCCAGGGGTCGGGCAGGGTTTTGTACAGCTTTGCCGTGGACGGAAAGTTAATTTCGTCCTTCGCGACGGTCTCTCGTATTCACCGGGAGGATGGAAAGGAACTGAACGGATACCAGCGGCCGGAGGTCTTATCCCATATAGCGGAAATCCGCAACTACATCGAGAGCGAGTCCCCCATGATTCCGAACGCCGTGGTAATCGCCTTCGATCCGCGGGTCCGTTTCGAGCCCACCCCCGTCAAGGGGCAACAGACTCCATATTCACGTGTCGGGACGTTAACGATCCCGGCCGATCCGGACGCCGCACCGGAGGAGAGACCGGGTTTCATCGTTGATGGTCAGCAACGTATCGCGGCGATCCGCGAGGCCGATGTCGAGTCATTTCCCGTCTGCGTTACCGCCTTTATAACTGATGACATCCGGGAACAGACAGAACAGTTCATTCTGGTTAATTCGACCAAACCACTGCCGAAGGGATTAATCTACGAACTCTTGCCAAGTACCGGCGCGACTCTGCCTTCCTTGCTACAGAAGCGGCGGTTCCCGGCTTATCTACTTGACCTCCTCAATCACGAGGAAGAGTCACCGTTAAGGGGACTGATTCAAACTCCTACGACTCCGCAAGGAATCATAAAAGATAATTCCATACTAAAGATGCTAGAGAATAGCCTTAGTGATGGGGTCCTTTACCGTTTCCGTTACACCACGGACGGCCCCGGCGACGTCGACAAAATGCTCACTGTCCTTACTAACTTCTGGAACGCGGTGAGCACAGTCTTCAAAGAGGCGTGGAGTCTCCCGCCGCGCCAATCTCGACTTATGCACGGCGCTGGCATCGTCAGCATGGGTTTCCTTATGGACGCAATTTCAGATCGGTACAGGCGAAGCCAAATACCAACACAAGAGCAGTTCTCGGACGATCTCTTGCCACTCAAGGACATCTGCAGTTGGACGAACGGCTACTGGGATTTCGGACCAGGGCGGCAGCGGAAGTGGAATGAGATTCAGAATACGACTCGTGACATTCAACTTCTTGCCAACTTCCTGCTCGTCCAGTACAAAAGTTTAGTATGGAGTCGCGAGCGGAAAATTCCGACCAAGGCTGATCAATCTCAACCAGCAATGTTCACTTAACATTCCTAGCTATGAAACGATGCTTATTAAGGGGAGGGCGATCAGCGAAGGCATGCCTCCCATGTGGTAACAGGTCGCGCAAATTGCGCGACCTGTTACGGTGAAGTTTAAGGTACCGCTCTGTGAACTGGGTGAATTTAATGGCTATTGCATTAATAAATTAACTTCTCGGACTACTAACGCTTACTGAAAATTTGGGTTAATACTACACGGCAGTTAATTTACCAATGCAACGGAAATTGGTTGCGCCATTGGGTTAGATAATATTCATGAACAGTTCAACAAAAGTTAATTCAGGCAAAAAGACCCCTAAATTCATTAGCACTTCTATTCTTAAGGGAATGACAAAAGAAGACGTGCTTAATGCTATATCTGCACTGGATCACGGACAACAGCATAGCTTTGGTGAGGCTAAGCGGTACTACCTTATTCATAATGGAAATAGATACGCACCGAAAGCAATAATCGGATTAGCTGCGAGACGCATATTAGGACGCCCCCTAGAACATTATGAATTTAAGTCTGGAGAAGTACAGGTAAATAGACTGCTGCGCAACCTTGGATTTACGGTCGTTAATAAGAAAAGCCTTGAGGATAAATCTGAAGAGCCGCCCCATAACGATTTCTCATATTCAATTGATGAGGCGATAAAAGGGTTGTTCGTTCCAAGGGAACAATTCGAAGAGATTATTCATTCACTCAATAACAAGAAGAACATCATTCTGCAGGGCCCCCCTGGTGTCGGCAAAAGTTTCATTGCTAAGCGGATCGCCTATGCTCTGATCCGAAATATAGAACCATCTAAAGTACAGGTGGTGCAGTTCCATCAATCATATTCGTATGAAGATTTTATCCAGGGCTGGCGCCCGGATGAAAGGGGAAGGTTTTTCCTTAAGAAAGGGATCTTTTACAGATTCTCTGAGAGAGCGCAAGAAGACCCCAAAGGCAAATACGTTTTCATAATTGATGAGATCAATCGAGGTAATCTTAGCAAGATATTTGGTGAGCTAATGCTACTTATCGAAGCCGATAAACGAAGCGAGATCTATGCAATTCCCCTCACTTATTCAAAAGATACTGACCTCCCGTTTTATGTTCCAGAAAATGTCTACTTGATCGGCTTAATGAATACTGCAGACAGGTCACTCGCTATGGTTGATTATGCATTACGAAGACGGTTTGTCTTTTTTGACTTGGAACCAAGATTTGAGAGTAAGGCTTTCCGGCTATTTTTAGAAGAAGCTGGCATAACTAACAACATTATCAATCGGATCGTTACGCGTATGTCAGAACTAAATCATTTAATCTCTGAAGATAGTAAGAACCTAGGGCGTGGCTTCGCCATCGGGCACAGCTTCTTCTGTCCCCCAGTTAATCAGATTGTTGAAGTTAATGAATGGTATCGTGCCACAATTACAACCGAAATCGCCCCGCTGCTACGTGAGTATTATTTCGACGATTCTGAAAAGGCCGAAGACTTAATTTCCACCCTACTCAGATGAACATACCTATTCTGAACATCTACTACCTCCTAATCTACGCTTGGGATAGCTTAGAGGAAGCAGAAATCATCGACGTTGATATTCAGGAGAGTACGAAAATCGTTGATCTCTTCGCACGTGTACTAAATAGTGGTACAGAACATTTACTCAGAAGAGGGATTGATCGCAGTTACATCACACAGGAAGGATCTATCACAGGTATTAAAGGGAAGCTTAATATCTCCGCATCGATAAAGTTAAATTTATTTCCACAAGGTAGGGCAATATGTGAGTTTGATGAACTCACTCACAACAATATTCACAACAGGATAATCAAGACGACGCTTGCTCGTCTTATACGTCTTTCCAACATCGATTTGAACTTGAAGCACAAGTTAAGTGATACGTATAGGAGACTGAACAATATTGATGAGATACGAATATCTGAGCAAGTATTCAGATCGGTACAGTTACACCGCAATAATCGATTTTACAGTTTTCTGCTAGATGTTTGCCGCTTAATTTATGAAAACCTGTTAGTGGATGAGACAACTGGCGAAGCCAAATTTCGAGATTTCGTCAGAGATGAGCGGGTAATGTCATCCGTTTTCGAAAAGTTTGTGCGTAACTTTTATAAGCATGAACAAAGCTTCTTCAGAGTAAGTAGGGAAAGGATTCAGTGGCAGCAGACGACAGGATCTGACGATAGTATTAAGTTACTGCCAATGATGATGACGGATATATCTTTAATATCCGCCACACGTAAGATAGTGATAGATACAAAATTCTATCGAGAGGCTGTGCAGAAGCATTACGGGAAGCTATCACTTAGATCTGACCACCTTTACCAATTATTTAGTTACATAAAAAATCTGGCATTACTGGGTGGTGTTAACAAGAATATTGAAGGGATTCTGCTATATCCGGCTGTGTCTACAAGACTCGATGCAACATATAAAATGCACGGACACGATTTCAGAGTATGTACGATTGATTTAAACCAGCCATGGAACCAGATTCACAAGCATCTACTGGCTATTATGAATAGCCCGACCTGAGAAAACTGATTTAAAGGTATGTTATGGGTTTCGCCTGAAATGATGTACAAACGAACTCAACTTTAAGCGTTCACGGGGGCGCAATATACAAAGGCAATAAAACTGTGCCTGTCGTGACTCTGTGGTTAAATCTCACGAGCATTCACGCAAGTGAAAGCTGCTATAAATACTGTGTAAGTTGCAATGGTCAACCCGTCTCAACAGGACAAGATCACCACCGATTTGTCCCAACTGCTCAACGCAACCATCTTAAATGACTGGCATTCTCTCAAGCTTTTCAGTGGCCCACCTCTCCAAAGCTATCAGTATACTAGACGCACTTGTTCCCTGTACGTAAGCGAGTCTCTCCTTAAGTTTGTCGAAGGCCCGGTAAACTGCGTGGGTACTACAGGACCAAACGAAGAGGATGACGTCTGCGGACTTTGCGCTATCCGTTTGTTTACCGGGGTGGGTCTCCGTTACCGTAACAACCTTCACATTAACTCGCTGAGCGATCATCTCAGAAGCAGTTCGGGCCGCCTCCTCACGCAGAGAGACGATGGCGATCTTATTTAGACCTGCTTGCGTTAAAGGGTCGGGGACCGTGGATTCTGCGGCTTCGTCATATCCCAAGAAACCATTAACGGTTGTCTGATCCAACCCGAGTCGGTTGCCCACGACACGCCATAGAAGGCGCTCAGTTTTGGTAACCCCCAGAGGATTACGACGGATTAACTCGGCGCCCTCCACCCATAGGGTTTCACATGATTCCATTTCGGCGGAATACTCGGATAATAAAGTCAGCGACTCTATTAAGAAGGGTAACATTGCCCTGGCCCGCCGCATTTCCCACCACTGCCTAACCGCCTCGACAATAGCTTTTGCCTCTGCAGCACCATGCTTAAGAACTGCTTCCGCGAGCGTTAGGAGAACATTACTGTCAGCCCGCGAGACTGACCCTCCATAGATCTCAACCCACATCTGAAGTAATTGCCGATAAACGTCAACGAATCCGCTACGAGGGAACTCGCCGTCGTCTATGAAATCTTTAACGAGCAGCGGTAGGCTGTTGACAAGTACATGATGGGACTCCACATGCCGGTTCACTTCAGGATTAGTCAGGATGTCTTCCAACTCTACTAAGAGGTATCTGACTTCAGCACCCGTCAGGGTGTCTATGCTTGGCCTATTTTCCGCACGAAGAAACTCTTCAGCACTTTGGTAGTCGGCAACTTTTAACCGGTCAACAAATTCGGACCACGTCTGGGGTGAGTTATTAAATACAACATCCTCAGCCGCTTCCCCTGATGAGGACTCTGCCAACTTCAGCGTCAATTCGGTGTTAACGCGGTATTTAATGCTATACGCGAGGAGATGTTGCAATCTCTCAAGCTTTAACGCTGTAAGTTCTTCGCCCCTAAAGAGAAGTTGTTGACCAATCTCCTGTAAAGAGCGCCAATCTCCGCGGCTGAATGCTACATAGAACTTCTCTTCAAGAGGTCGCGCGGTCGTCGCCCTCTCCCACTTCTTTGAACTGAGAAGTGACCGGATGATGCTGTCATCGCAAGTTTCAAGGAGTTGGGATGCCTTCTCCGCGTCCTGCTGAACCCAAGCCTTATATGCAATGCATCTCCTAGCCTCCAGTCCGTCCTCAACGCGGCACAAATCGACTACGCCAGCAAGCAGTTCGTGGACGTTTTGAGCATACGCGTTTACAGCCCCCTCGACATCACCCATCTCTTCGTGGCCTGCGATGAAATGGACATGGAATGCCCTAACAAGACATACCCGGATACCCGGAGGCAGACGCAGATTGACTATATCGGGAATTTTTTGATCGGTAGCTATGGCGCCGTAATCTCTGAAATGATCTAGCAAGCGGACACGCATGAACTGAGTATTGACAGCGGTGTCCAAGTTATATTTGTCAATAATATCCACCGCGTCCTGAGCGGCTTCCCTATCACCTGTTAACAATGAGACTTCAAATAGCCGTTTTATCTCTGACAGAGAGGGATACAATTCCAAGAGTTGGCTCGGCGCGGATAAGGCCAGGCGACGCATTGAGATGAGTTTATCTACTGTTACGGCGAAATATCTCGTCGGCGTGTACCAACGGAAATATCCAGACGGAGACAAAGAGAGGATCAGTTCTGCCACCCCACTTGCAGAAGTATCAGGCGTTACAACAGGCCGAGATTTATCTTCCCAACCAAAACTGGGTAGGATCCAAGCGCGGAGATCCTCAATCGCGGCCTGCAGGACTTCCGCCGTAGGAGCAATTGTGAACCAAGCAATTCTGTCCTTCGTAAAAAAAGGAAGAGAGGCGGAGGTACCTTCCATAATATGATTCAGTTCGTACCTCAGAGGGTGCTCCTCGGGCACGACGGGACGATCCTCAGAGAATTCAATCCTGAGATCTCCGGGCCAAGCATCACTCAACCACTTGAGTAGCTTCGTGCTGTTGACTGTAGACACTTCGAAATTCACCCTAAATTGTTCCAGCGCCTCTCAAACTCAAGATATGCGGCGGTTATTTTGGCCGCGCCAGCCTTGTAGGCGGCCGTATGATACGTGACCTTCTCCCCGCGCACATACACGCCGCTATACGTTATGTTCATGGATCCCTCAATATAGAATGTCGGCGCGAGGATTCCTTTTTCGTGGTATCCGTCGTTAGCATACCTGTGTTGAATGTTGTATGCCCCACGAGCATCGACCGAAGCTATAAATGCCTCGGACGTACTGCTGCGTGTTGTGATTATCCGAACTTGCAGTTGGCGGGAGAGGTTGCTCAGGTAGTCAATGAAACTCATTTCGGCATTATCTGCAAGGTCGGGGAAAAGCGCCGCGTATTCTCTAAAATGATTGTCGAACAACTTGAAGTCTGAGATCCAAGGACTCGAGAAATAGGCCGGTTTGGCCCCGCCCCTCAGCAGTAGAAGTGTGCATAAGGCGGACGCTAAGACATCTCGCGGTTGTGTACCGCTGCCGGTTGACCAAACATCTAAACTTCCACCGCGGAGCAGCTGATCAGGGCTCATGGGGCACATCCCTCAACCGGAGGCTTATTGTCCAGTATTTATCTCGTTTCCCAACTCCTGTTATAGCCACGGTATGAAGTAAAAACTCTGACTCCAATTCCTCGGCCAAGAGGCCCTGCAATGCACTCACAACAGGGGGCAGGTTGGTATCCTGTGTTGATACGATAACGCGGCCTTCCCTTAGTAATTCTTCTCTGACGGAAGCAAGCCATGTCTCGTCGTTTTTCTCAACGACCACTTCCTGCACATCAAGATTAAGCCAGCGCAGCGCCAGAGCTCGGGACGGCTTACCGAAATTGTTATACCTATTCGGGTTGTCGAGACATTCCGGGCAACTGTCTTTACAGCCGGGGGAAAGAAATTGTTGGACGTTTGAGTAGAGTTGATCATCCCTGGGCTCCACTCCCCCGCTGATCTGCCTAAACAGCTTTACCAGCCTTCGCTTCAGCGGTTGGTATTGAACACAGAGGTAAGAAAAAACGCGCGAATCTATCTCAACGCCCAATTCATTACTTTTTCGCGCCCACGCTTTATTAAGCAGGTGAACGAGCACATCCGTCCTTCTGTTACTGCCCGCTCGCAATATACGGAAAAGAATGGCCACCACGATGGCGCGGTCGGAAGGGAGGCCGGACTCACGCAGGGCATTGAGGAGATCCTCTTTGGCCTCCTCCAATCCGCTAAACCCGTGCGCACTTCTGACCAGATTGAATGCCTGGCGGAGTGAATTCGTCTCAGGCCCGGAGACGGCACGGCCGAGGATATTTAACAGGTTGGTGGTGGTATGTTCTCTTAAACAAAACCCGAGCGTGTGGCGCAACCCTTCCAGCATCTTTTCCGGTGATTGACGTAGGTCGGTGACCACCGCCTCCAATTGTCCCAGCCCCCCAGCTCCCCTCTCAGTCAAATAAACTTCTGCGTCGCCAGCGTCCACCCAAGACACATCGACCGTTAAATCTTCTTCTGCTACAGCAGCCTGCCGGCTCACTATCGCCGCGCGGAAGCCCTGCGCCAGAGTCGCCACCAGCCTTTGCCGGGTCCAATTAAGGAAATCCTCGCTGGGGCTCTCCCACAAAGTCCTCTCTAATTCCTCCATCCTCCCTATGATGTTAGGATCGCCCCACAACTCAACGACCTCTTTCACCCGCCGCAGTTCACCCTCTTCGTCCTCCTGCCCGCCATCACCCACCCGGAATATATTGTCGAATACACGCTTGGCGGCTTTCGGCCTTATGCCGTCAAGATGAACCTGTGCGTGCTGAAGTGAACACCTTCTGCGCAGTGCCGTGGCAGCCAGCATGGCCATGCTCGTTTGCCAAAGCCATTCGGCCTGGAATGAGTTGACGAACTCGTCGAGGCGGTCGCAGGTTTTGACCCGATGAAGAAAGTACTCCGGACGGAACCTACTCAGGGTCTCGGCATCGAGGTCAGAGTTACTTCGTATGAATTCACCACTTAACTTAAAATATATTCCGTCTGCGTTTAGTTGAAATCCCACAGCCTCGTTTGAAACTGTACCGTCCTCGTGTTCGGCACGCAGTCGGAGTGTGCCACGTCGCGACTCGCCTCTTTTCTTGCGGACCTCGTATCTACAAGACGACGCGGAGCGCGTAACCTCCACGCCGGAGTGATCTTTGTGTAGGAAAACGCGGCTATCGGCAACTATGCCGACCCACGGCTTCTCGCCCCAGATGTGAAGGAGCCGCCCGGCGGCGACGGGTCTAAAATCACTCGCCCAATTCCACTCGGCGTTACTGGTGTCCAATACTTCCGCGGGTTTATGTTTTAGTGTAGCGGTTATCGGCTGGAATATCTGACGTTCGTTTTTTACCCCCAGTAACAATTTGTTCGGGAAAAGGTCCTCGACTCCGGCGAACTGCACCCCGTCACCTTGGACGAGTCTGTCAGAGAAGGCTAACCAGTACCCTTCTTCCCCGGTGTCGATAGAGTATCTCTTTGAAACGCGTCCGGGGCATGATTCGAAGAGGGCTCTGGATACCTGAAGGTAAGTGTCATCCCTATCAGGGCGCTCTTCGAAAATGAGACGGGTTTCGCCTGTCCCCAACTCGGAAAATGTTGCCGCCGGGAGATACTGAGGTAACGGGCGGTTCGTGCCTCTGTCCTCAACGTCCTCACTGTGAGAAGGTTCGGCCAGTGACCATCGGGCTTGTAGTTTCCTTAACAGAGTCGGGATCACATGTCGGAGGAGGGGCCGAGGGGCATGCCATAATATCGAGTCCAACTCGCCCTCATTCAGATACCTGCCGCCCCGGCCGTAAGGTCGGCCGAACAACCTGTTAAAGTCCTTGCGAAACTCCGCCCAAGCGGAGCCCTGCTCGATTAACTCCTTCAACAACGCCACGGCACGTCCCTGGGCGGCAGAGTTCCTCCAAGGCTTGGTCAGATAACTGAAGGGGCTTCCGGCCTTTATACGCTTGCCGAGCCAGTCTATCAGGAAGTAAGTAGCTTGGATGCGTAGGACGTACGGGTTCGTAATCGGTAAAAAAATCTTATCGATTTCAGGCTGGAACAACCGTTCTGCATGCTGGAATGTCCATCGATCACCGCCGAAGTCTGACAGGACCACGACTGTTAATGGCCGTGTTCCCAGCCTACGTCCTGCGCGACCCTTCCGCTGGATGAAGGAAGACATTGAGATGGGTTTTTTGTGGTGAAGAACAGCGCCCACCTCGGGGTCATCGAACCCCACCTCAAGGCTCGAACTCGCCACAATCATGTCAGACCCAGCGTTGGCCCCAGGGTCTTGGGAACTACAACGCGTGACGACTAGTGACTGTTTGAGGTCGTGGCCGAGCTTACTAGGTAATTCCCATATCTGCCCCGCCTCGTTCATCCTTCGCAGGACTGACTGCGACAAGGCTAATGGCGGGACATGCCGGTTCGGGTGGAGTCGTAACTTGGCCAACCGCCGGTTACGCTCCGCGTCATACATGTCGGAGTACCAGCGGTTTAAACTGTCCAGGCTGTCGGTGAAACCAAAGACCTTGCGGCCGAAAAAGTCACCGCCGTCAACGGCGTCTTCCGTCGTGGGATGCGGTTGGTTCCTAGGAGTCAGTAATCTGGTGAGTAGCATGCCCGTCTGGATGGAGGTGGCCAGGAGGCTCGCACCTGACGAGGGGTCGCCCTTTACGGCCAAGTTGTACTCCATCCCTTCAACCTTAAGTTCTTTCTCGGACGGTCGAAATTCCTGTATCGAGGTGGCAGGAATCCCGGCCACCGCCCCCACGTGTTTTTGGGCTTCCTTGAGAGTCGCGGATAGGCCCACTACATGAAGGCCGGAGACCCAACTCCAGTAACGCCACCTCCTCAACACCCAAGCCACCTGAGCCCCGCTTGTACCTTCGTAGGCGTGAACCTCATCCAGCAGTAGGAGCCTGGGAGCCTGATCTTTCAGTCTCATCCCGAATGTTCTCGCCCACCCCGGGTTGCCCATCTCCCTGTTGAGCATCTCGGCCGACAAAAACAGGACATCGGGTGGATGAGCTTTGAGTTGCTCGCGCGTAAGAATCAGCACACCGTCCGGTATGTCGGGGGCCGCAGCATCGCCGCCGGCGCGGTATAGGGCGGTACTCCCACTTACGCGGTCAGAGTCGCGCCAGATCAGGTCTTGCGTGGGTGAGATGGGTGACTTCAGGAAGGGCACGACCCATCCGTTGCCTCGCCTCTGCCAGCCGTTTTTTACGGCGTAGTACTCCCCCTTCGCATTTTCCGTAAACCAATCAGGCTCAGGCGTGCTGCCTAAGAGCGCCCCGAATGTGAGCATGCGGAGGCCGTGTCTTTTGAGCACCGGCCTGAGTTTATCCGCCTCCGAAAGCGCCTCCCTCAGTTGGTCCGCGAGTAGAACGTTGCGCGGGTATATCGCAATGATTTTCGTGAACAAGGAGGGGTCGCGGCGTAGATCGGAAACTACTCCGAGGAAGGCGGGTATGTAGAACGCTTTCGTCTTGCCGGAGCCCGTGCCGGCGCTGATGACGGAGCCGTCCACACCTTTCTTTCCGTAACGGCTCAGGAGGTGGGAGAAAGACTTCCGCTGAAAGGCTGCGAACTCTAACGGCTTGCCCTCTCTGTTGATCGCGAGCGCGTAAAACGCATCCTTCTGTAAATCTGGCGCAATGCAGTAGGCCTCAAGGCCCTTCCAACATTCTTCTGCCGATTGGTCGCGAACGGGATAACGTCGGGGACCCAGATGGAGTTTGAAGTCGGACACCAACGGGGGGCCGGACAGCCAGTCCTTCGGCTGAAACATCTGTCTGAGACGTGCGATTAGGCGCACCCCCTCCGCGAATCGCGAGCGGTATACCTCGTCACCCGGGCGCGCCCTGTAGAGCAGTCCCGCCTGCTCCAATTCACCAAGCAGGCGGCGCATGTCCCAACCTTTCATCTGTAACTTCCGCCAACAGTTGATCAACTCGGCAGAGGCTTGGCTCTCAAATAACTCCTCAATTTCGTCGGACGTGAGGGATACGTCTATAAATCCCCACGTTAGCAGTCGGGCTTCCTCCAACTCCAGGAAGCTCAAAAACTCGCTGGTGAAAGCCCGGACATCCATAACGTCATCCCAGATTCACGTGCAGCAAAGCCCAAAGGTTGTTATCTGCAATAAACTGCCGGACCTCCGGTTCGTAGAGCGCCTGGGGGTTGCCCCGCCCGTCCGCGGCATCCTTTAGAAACTCACCCGGCTTTCCTTCCAGCCCTAGCTCCTTGACAGACTTAATGAGAAGTTCGAGGTCCGCTTTCACCTCGTGGGCGCGCTCCGCGCTGCTCGGCGGTGCGCCGACATGACTTTTGACTTCGCGGAGTGTTTTTTCGAGGATTTTACTTCCCCTCATTTTGGCCTTGGTAGTAGCCTGCACCAGTTTGTCGAATCCTTGAACTCTGCTTGTCAGTATCTGTTCCCACCTTTCATTCAATTCTTTGCGCGCGCGTGATGCGTTGTTAACTATGTCGGCGATTCGGTCATCTATTTTCTTATCCTGTACGGAGTGTAAGTTCTCTCGTAATTTACCTCTCACATGTTTTGCGTCCGCCGAGGCGGAGCGCGCGCGAACCATGACCCTGTTGAATTCTTCATCCGTAAACACACGCCTGGCGTGTCCGCGGCGTTCTATGCTCTGGGAGATGACCTCGGCCGCCGAACTCGTCTTCTTGCAATACTCGGCAAGGATTGCCACCAGTTTTTTCCTGCTTCGTTTCTCTGGGATCGACTCGATCCTCGCCTTCAGTTCCTGAATTCTATTTAACGGCATCACTTTTCATCCTTGGCATCAGACCGGCTCAAGTTCTCTATGCGCTCCAGATTGGCGAAACACTCCTCCGCCATCTCGTCAGGGTCGCCGCCCACGTTTATGGCTTCCATCTCCTTCCCGACTTCCCCTTCGAGCCCCCCGAGATAACTGCCGACCTCTTTGAGCATGGCCGCCGCCTGTATGAGTGATTCAGGGTCAAACAGTAGCGCCTCCAGAGGATTTTCTTGCTTAAGGAGCGCGTGTGCCCTCTTAATGGATTGCGCCCAAACGCCCCTCCTATCGGCTAGGACTCGCGCTGACCATAGTTCTTCGAACTTGGGATGCGGATATATGAATCCCGACTTCTTCATCACTTCCTTCAAATCCGCGAGGTCGCGATACAGGGCGTCCAGAGATTCCTGCGGGTTGGCAGCTTCGTAGTTACAGCGCGTTAGGACGGATGCGATAGAGTCTACCTTATCCCTTATCGCTTCCAGCTCCTTTTCCAGTCCTGCCTCCAACTCGGTGTATTCGTTTAAGCCGACAACTTGTATGAAGCGGTGCTGCCAGTAGCTTTTCGAAAACTCTCCAGGCAGGGTATCCAGTGACACCTTATCCAGGGATGTTATGGCGTGCTGGAGTATGGGGTTGGGGTCGATAAAAACTGTGTCGCCTGTCCTCCCCTGTGGCACATCCAACTCCCCCAGCAGAAAGTCCTTGATCATCTGTTGCGCTCTCCAGATGCCGTCGGCAATGTTTTTCCACTCGGCCGAGAGGGCTGTCGGGGATTCGACCGGAGCGCTCGCTAATATCTCATGTACTAGGGCCGAAGCCTCGGTCGGGAGATGGGCGCGTTTCCGGAGCATTGCGCTTACTGAGAGGAACTTGATGGCGTTGATAATCGGACTGCCATCATCCAACTTACCGAGAGCCGGCCGCAGTTCTTCTACGACGCGCCTTTGATGCTTTCGTAACCATTTGTACGCCACGCGCTTGTGTCGCTCCCCGTGCTCGAAGTTCCACGAGCGGCCTCCGGCATGCTCGTACTGGGCCAATGCTTCGATGAGGTCGCGCGTCTCATCTGACCTGTCGAAAACCAGGAAGAATTGAGTCCCGATGGGTCGCTTATCCAGCCCATCAACTTTAACGAATTGGTACTCCCTCGCCGTGCCAATCAATTTCTTCCAGACATAAGGGGGTATACTGCGCTGGTCCTCCCAACGGATCCCCCGACGGATGAAATCGGCCAGGAGGGGCCTGACATCACTTGCCAGGTTCTCGCCTGCACGCCATTTCGTAAGATTCTGGAGGATACGCTCAAGCGATTTCGCGGCCTTCGAATCCTGCTGAGGCGACGTGGGCTCCTCCGGTTTCGCCTCGTCTTTTATGACGGGCGGCGGCATCGGGGCAGCTGCGCTCGTAAACTCCGGAAAACCCAGCGGCATGAGAAAAGGCTTCAGTTGTGAAGCCAGGGATGCCTCAGTGTTGGCGTTGACCCACCCCTGCGCGAAGAGTTTCAATCGCGCGCGGTCGTGAGAGTTCCAGTCGCCGCAATATTTTTGTTCGAACCCCGTCCAGAAGCTGTACTCCGGCAACCGCACCGAAAGTTTAACCGCCGGGAAGTCGCCGGACTCGACGCTCTCGCGGTCGGCCAGAATGGGCCGCATGATTTGTATCAGCAAACCACGCTGGTTTCTTCTAATACCCTCCTTGTGCTGTTCGAGATTCTCCAGAAGTTTTTGGGGGGCCACTTCGGTAAACGGGAACGTGCCTATGCTAATACTACCGATCTCCACCTTTCCGAAAACTTTGTGGCACTCCTTGCTGACATCGCAGTTGGTGCAGGCGCTAATGTTTACATCGCTTCCCTGTTGCCGCGCGCCTTCAAGCTTCCGCACGTCTTGTTCCGGCAGTCTAATAGTATTCAGGTAGCGGGCCGCAAAGCTGGCCACCTCCTTGGGCCGCTTCTTCCAGTCATCGACGGCGCCACCGACCGATATAATGAAGTCTGCGCGCTGCTTCTGATTATCGGGTAGGCGCTTGAGTCCTGGCTCCGTCATTCCGATGACCGCTATCATCCGGCAGAGCCCCTCTTGTGATTGCGGCTCAAGGGCATTGACAACTTCAGTGTCGAGGGACGTTGACATCACAGAGACGTCTTCAATGAATAGCGCGAGTGATTTGCCCTGTCGCTTCAGCTCAGCCCTTATCTGGTCGAAGGTATTTCGAAGGGCCGTACCCGACAACCCCGTCATTTCGCGGACGGCGTCTTTTAGCGCACCGTTGAACAGGTTGGCGGCTTCCTCACGCAACTCGCCCACATCGTCGAAGTCATCGAACAGGGCGTACATTTGCTCCGTGTTACGTGCGCGTGCCCTGTACTTTGCCCCCCGCACGAGGAATTCCTCGGCGCCGAACTCAATATTGTCGCCGCCGTCGCCCTGTGTGGCTTCGGTCCACTGCTTAACGATCTGATCAATGGTCCCGCCCTCTCGACATAACCAGCTATGAAATCCCTCTGAATGGCTAAGGATTTTTTTTATTTGCCCGCGCAACTCCGGGTGCCCACGGTCGAGCCGGCGGGGGCCAAGTTCAATGAGAATCGCATCCGCCAGTTTGGCTCTGGCGGTAGCCTCAGAGATTCTGTCGAGGGCGTGCCTGACGGGGTCGAGGAAGTGATAATAGTCGTCTCCCAACTGAAGGATGAATTGTTCCAAAGCGTCCTTCAGGGTTCCGGTTCTGCGTTGTATCAGCACAGGTTGGACGTCTTCCAGTTCCCCTGTTTTCAGCGCATAATCGCACCGTAACTTGAGCCAATGGATCAGATGGGACTTTCCCGTACCCGGATCGCCGTGGACGATTGCCAGGACTTCTCCGAGGCTCGGGTCCGTCAGTTGTTTGAAAAAGCCTTCTTCGGTTAGTGTCCCACCTTGCCGCTCATCCAGGATGCCTTCTATCGGCGAGTGGCTGGAAAGGAAATAGTGCGTCTGTAACTGGTTAAGCTGGGCGAGTTTTGCGATGGCCTTCGCGACGTTCTCTTTCTCCCAACAAGGCTCGCCCAGTCTTTTCACGTTAGCCATCTTCATCTCTTTTTCTTTAGTTCCACGTGGTCAATGCGGTCTGACTTGATATATCGGTTATCGTATGGCGGGTCCGCGGATGCGATGCTCCAGCCGTGGCTGTCTCGCGGGCAGTGCAGGCGCAGAATCCCGTCCATGTGAAGGTCTATGAGGGCATGGCTCAGGCCGAGTGTGCAGGTCTTATTGCTTAGAGAGTATTTCGGATTCGCTCGAATGAATATCCCCCCCCCGTCTAATTCGGGGCACTCAGCGGCCAGCCTTTCCATAAACTTGTCCCCGGAAAGGTCATCCTGCTTCGCAAATACTCTGTTCAGGCAACGTCGTACCCGTCCATAGGGATTTGGTTGAAACACGCCGTCACTATCATACCAACCCAGACCCGCGTAACTCATCCACCTTTGTAGCCCGGTGTACTTGTCTTTGTTGAATTTGTTACTCGGTGGACTATTGCCGTAAACATCACGGTTAAAGTCCCTCTCCCAGTCTTCGGGCCGCTGGTAAGTCCCGCCCTTCTTATTCGCCCCCAGGAGATAACTGTAGAAAAGGGCGAAATAGTACTCCACGTCGGTCCTAGACAAGACGCGCTCGTCTATTGCGTTAAGGAGAATGTCGGAAGCGTCCGGGCGGGTGCCGGAAGAGACCTTGAGCTTGATTCGGCCATCTTCACGCTCTTCGCTCAATAGGCCCAACTCCTCAGCCGCCTTCAAGGTTTCTCTAGCCTGCTCTCTCCTCAGATTCAGCCCCGGAATCCCTTCCGGCTGGAGTAATTCGTACAGCGACTGTCTGTCGTACTTACGATTGCCCATATTCTGAAGCACTTCGATAAGTACCTCCACCCTTGTTGGAGTAGCCGGGCCGTCTGTGAACATGTCTTAAACCTCCAGCAACCAAGAGTCGGGTTCGAAAAAAGCACGAGAGTTCGACGCCGACTCGAAGATATGCCGCCCGTTCGCGTCTGTGTAGTTGATGCCCTCACAGACCAGGTGGACCACCTCTCCGGCACGTTTGAAATTCAACGCTGTGGGGTGCAGTTTGTCTACGTGAATGACCGCAACCGTCTCGTGCGGCAGGACATTAAATTCAGGCTCTCTTCCGATCGCATCAAAGCGATATAGCGACGGCGTGTTCATCCTGAACGCTTTACGAAATGTATCGAGGAGTTTGTCATAGTCACTCTCATGGCCAGCAAATCTGCGGACGTTCATTCCGACCGCTTGTTGGACGTAGTTAATGAACCCGTTCTGCCTGCGTTGCGGATGTGGGAAATTGAATACTACCGTGACCCTTTCCAACACCGTATGATCGATGTCCACCCCCAACATCGGATACTCAAGTGCCCGCCCTCTCTCTCGACAGTACTTACAACCGCCGCATACGCGCTCTAGCATCGGGCCGTACAGTCTTTGCAATACTTTGCAGATGGGGGTTTTGCCTTCCACATACTCCTCCATCTGATTTAGCCCCACTTTGGCAGCCGCCGATTCTTCGTTGCGCTCCTTTAATATGCTGCGCGCCACGTCAGGTGCGTCCGGCTGAAAGTTCAACCTGACTTTGATCCATTCATCCGGAGGGCCGCCATCCTCTGTCTGCTTATAGGCAATGTCACGGAGCTCCAGCTTGCCCGCCCGACGGAGTTGCAGTAACAGCCTTTTATTCCAGCGGACGTTTTCACCCCACGTGCGCGTTCCTATTAGACCAATGCGGCGTGAGTTAACATTCAACTCCCAAACGTATTCGCCTTCCTCGGTACGTCTCCTCGTCCCCCATAATGCCTCCCATCTTTGTTGCATAAGAGGTTCGCCGAGCAGCGTAGGGGTCAGCCTACCCGCGACTCCTCTGTCACGCTCTGTCGGGATTAACATGCAGACCGAAGAGGCGCCATCTCTGCCCCCCCTGCCTACCTCTTGGTAGTAGCGGTGCATGCTTTCGGGGTAGCAGGCGTGTACCACGGCCCTGACGTCTTGCTTATCGACACCCATCCCGAATGCCGACGTGGCTACCATGACGTCTATCTCGTCATTGCGCCACTTTTTAAGTAGTGTGCTCCGGTCCCTGGAGGAAGTTTCGCCGTGGAAACAGGCGATGCGCGCGAACCCCTCCTCATCCTGCAGGGCGCGGGCAAATTCCTTTGCCTCCGCCACCTCCGTCGTATAAACAATCGCGGGCCTCGGTAAATGCCAGACGCATTCGCGGGCCGCTTTATCACGCTCCGTGTCGGACGAAAATTTAGTCGCGTAATAGTTCATCTCGGGCCGTAAACTTTGGCTTACGAACTCAAGCCAAGTCGCGCCCTTCCCGAAAAGTCCTCTCAGAACTGTCCGAGACTGTTGTGTAAACGTGGCCGACAGTAAGAACGTGCGAAGCGAGCCGCCCGACGCGGCGAGCCATTTCTCGCGCGTCATGCTCAGGAACTGGAAGTCAACTCGGAAGTGAATACCCCAAGACTCGATGATGTGCGCCTCGTCTATGACGAGATTCTCAAGATGACCCGCCCTGGCCGCGGCGTCCAGGACATTTCTCAAACCTCCGGTGACGCAGGCTTCCGGGGAAGTGAATACCAGGCGTGTCCCGTGATTCCTCACGCTCTCAATGATGCTTTCGCGAGGGAGCTGCGGGTCTTCCGAGGCGTAGTAAAGTGGATTCAGATCAGGAATAGCCTGCAACACTTCTTTCGCACTACGCCACTGGTCTATTGCCAACGCAACTGTAGGGACCACAACTACTGTTAACCCTGACCCGAAACGTGATAGGCTCTGAAAGCACAAACTTTTCCCTGACCCGGTGGGCAGGGCGATCAACGAGGTAGAACCGGGTGGCGCCGTTAGCGCCATCCAAGCGGCCTCTTTTTGGGCCTGTGACTGCCACGTCTCGTAGCCCAGTGATTGCAAATAAGACTCCGCGCGGATTTCTTCCGACGGGCGTCTCAGCTCGGGTATTTCATCGACAACGAAAGGTGTCTCGGCCGCCCGTTCGTTCAGCCACTCCGGGTTGAATGGGCTTGCCGACAGATAGCCTGCCGCAGAGTATTTGACGCCGGCCTTGCGCAATGACTCATCCCCCTGGAATGGGAAAACGGGGACGTAAAGATCACCGCCGTACCACCTGATTATCTGCCGAAGGAGCACAGCATGGTCCGGGCCAAACTGAGGGGCTTGATTCCAGGCGTTTAGGAAGCGCCAGACGGCGTACTCTATGTCGTACGACCGCTCGGGTTTCGCTAACCGGACGCCGCCGGGATCGGCGGTCTCAAGCGCATTCCTGAGGAGGTTGAGGGCTTCCATTTAACGCTGTCCGAACAGTTCAGTATTTATTGCCATGAATCCTACTGAGTCTAAAGTTACTTCCCACTCTTCAACAGCTTTTATGAGATCGTAGTAGGGTCGTACCTCACTCGGATCAGAGAACTCCCCCAGGGATTCCGCCTGCCTGATCATCTCTCTGATTTGCTCAAGATGGGCAGGCACCGTTTCGCTCAAACGTTCCTCCATCATCCCGCTCGCCTTACCCTTAGCCAAACGGAATAATTTGAAGACTGTATTTTGCCAGTCACGATCGCCGAACGAGTCGGCCAACACCTGCGCCCTGTCGTCAACAAGGTTCCACCACTTTATCCCGTGTGTTTCTTTTTTCAGTGAACGCCTAACCCTCAGCAGGTCGTCGGTATCCTCATAAAAAGTACCGTCCGACCCCACGAAGATACTCGTCGGCCTCAACGAGATGATCTCCCCGGCTCGGTTGATCATCCCGTAGTTGCCATCCAGTTTTTTTGTATTTGGCTCAGCGCGGAAGATGAATTCGAAACCCAGCCAAGGGCTGTGATCAGGAACATCACACTTGATGGCGTAAGTCCGCCCTGTTGCCTCCGTCGAGAGGCTCCGGAGTACGGCGTCAAAGAATGGATTTCCGACGTTGAAGAACTGAAGGTCTAACCGGTTCTGCGCGATTGAGCGCCTGAACGTACCCCTGCGCTCTGACGTCGAATGCTCGTTCTCCGTGTCGGCCAACGCCAGGCGGCTATAACGTGCTTCGTCGGGGCGAAAGACAAATATTCTTCTAGGATATTCGGTGTCATTCACTTCCTTGACACCACGTCCACCCGACAGCTTGCGGTAATAGTTAACGAAGGCTTGCTCCAGCAATACCTCGGTATCTTGCGACTGAATCACCCGGCGGTACTTCTCGGCCGTCATGCGGTCGAAGGATGCTTCATCCCAAAGAGATTCGCTGTCGTCACGGAGGCGCTCCTCTTCCGCTTCATCCTTGAGTGAATCAGCCAGATCGAAGAGGCCCTCGGCGCCGCTCGCGAGCGCCGTTTGAGCGATTTTCTCTTCCACCCCGCGGAGAGCAAACTCAAGCCCACTGATCGACCTGCTGTAGACCCCTAACCCTTGGGCGTAACAGTGGACGAGTCCGGCTTCGGCGGTGCCCTCACAAAACAGCACGTTAGAAATCACGTCTGGCCTGACACGATCTCTTCCGATTCGATCGAGGCGCCCGATTCGCTGCTCCACCTTGGACACGAACCAGGGGTTGTCAAAGTGGATGATTTCATCGGCGAATTGGAAGTTTCTGCCCTCGCCCCCTGTTTCATCGGAAACAAGCAACCACGTCTTAGGGTCAGTTTTGAACCTGCGGACGTTCTCTTCCTTCTCGACCGGGCTCATGTCGTGCCGAAACTCGGCGAGGGCATGCGGGCCAAATTCTTCTTTGAGATCATCCGACAAGTCCTCGGCGACGCCGGGGAAGCCTGCGAACAAGATTGTCTTACCCTTATTTGCTCTCTCGCGAAGTAGGTTTAAGAGTCGCAACCACCTGACAAAACTCTTCCTTGAGTTCTGCCAGACTTCCGCCTTCCTAATGACCTCGTGCGCAACGTTATCCTTGACATACTGCCGCACCGTGCGGGAGAGGATAGTGCGATACATCCCCCAGTCGGTGTAGCCGACCAGGCTGCCCATTCCAAGAACCTCCACTCTCTGTTTTGTGGCCTCAGCGGGACTCTCGCCGACCAGGTATTCGAGGAGGCTACTAGCGGCTAAAGGATGGGCGAGGCTTTGGAATAAGACGCGCGAGAATGGGAGGAGAAGTGCGTCGTGAATTCCGTTGACGCGCATCGATTTGAGGAGGGCACCCGCCGCCTCAAACACGTCGGATTCCACTTGCTCCGATTCATACCCCTGCGGGACGAAATTGCGTTCTATGGATCGAAGTTGTTCCTCTTCTACGAGGCGCTGCCTCCTGTTCCTCAGGATACGGCGGTTTACGCGGTAATTATCAGCGACGTGATGCAATATTCTTTCAGTCACCGAACTACAATCGTCTTCACCTGATGAGAGGGCACCAACCATCTGCCGCAAGTAACCGTCTTGCTGCAAGACCGGTAAGGATTGCAACCGCTCCGCTATCTCGGCGACCTCCTCTTTCGTGGCCTCGCCGGTTTCAAACTCCGCAACCCGCCGCGACAGCCTGCGCAAGCGTAGGCCGATGCTGCTTTGCGCTTCGTATAAGGTCTGGAATTCCTCCTGGGCATTATCACTCTCAGGGTCATAGCGCCTCGGTTCAAGTAAGGCGAGGAGTCGCAAGAATTCCTCAACCCGGTGCTGCGCTGGGATGGCGCTCAGCAGGAGCAGCGAGGGAGTTAGTCGAGAAAGTATGTGGGTGAGCTTATAAAGCATGGGCACCGCGAGCAGGTGATGCGCTTCGTCCACAACCACCATGTCCCACCGGTGCTTCACTAACTGCTCCGCCATCTTGTTAGCGGCGTTCGTCGTCGAGATGATCGCTAACCTGAGCTTTTGCCAATCAATGTCCACTGGGTCGTGCAAATCAAGGATGGTGAATACTTGCCCGCCGAACTTGGCGTACATCTCGCACAACCACTGTAGAGTTAGGGCGCCTGGGCACAAAACGAGTATCCGCGCGTCACGTTTCTGTGCCAACAGGTCGTGGATGACGATGCCGGCTTCGATCGTTTTACCCAGACCCACCTCGTCCGCAAGGATGTAACGTCTCCGGTGGTCTGTTATCACAACACCGGCTACAAAAGCCTGATGCGGGTGCAAATCGATTCTGCTCGATAGAAGGGCTCGCAAGCCACTCCCCTCTCTGAGCACTCGTGACACGGAGGCAACCAACTCTTGTCTTGAACTGAACAGTGAGTAAGTTTGAGGATCGAGCCCTGCGATCTTCAGCAAAGGGTCCTGTACCACCACTCCGGCTATCGGCTCTAATTCACATTCCGTTACGATGCCTTTGTTTGAACCGGCGTAAGTCACCTCATAAACCGCGGGCTCATTTTGCCTGGGTAGCTTTACGACCCTTGTGATGATGCACCCGCCCGCAGGGCCGACACATTTCTCACCTAACGCCAGCAAACACCGCGATAGGGTTCCGTCGGCCCAAGAGGCTTCGCTCAGCAATAACTCTTGGTCTTGCCCCTCGAAGAAACGGACACGGTATTTCCGACTCTCTTTCGACTTTAATTTGCCCCTGCCGAGCTGGGGGTGATTGACGATGAATCCCTTCACTGTTCCTACCTGTGAGCGGAGAGGAAAATTGCTCCGAATGGTTGTCGCCCGCTGACCCGACCTATGATGTTATCGCGTCAGAATTCAATCGGGCTTTCGTCGGGACAGCTATGACGAACGCTAATACGCGCCAATAGCGAGTGCGCGCAGACCACCGGCTTGAACTTATGGTATGAGGCTAAAGAAGACCTTGCTCAATCAGAACGTGCTACGGCAACCCAACTAACTTATGTATTTGCAGGCTTAGTCTCCACTGGGGATGGAGCAAACAATACTGGGCGGCCTTTTCAGTGTTGGCTTCCCTGTCTTTCCCGTCCATAGGCTGGAGGAAGAAATGCTGGAACGCTAAATCTTCATAAAGTTCCGGTTCTGCCCCTTCCTGCGGGAAAATGAGCTTCAGCTCATGCCCCGAACGTAGAGATATGTCCGTGCTTGCCTTGGGGCTAACACAGACCCAGTCGATACCCGGCGGCGGGACTCTCGTCCCGTTAGTTTCGACTGCCACCTCAAAACCTGCGGCATGAAGAGCGTCAACCAAAGGCGTGTCTAACTGAAGGAGCGGCTCACCGCCGGTGCAAACGACGAGTGGACGTGCTTTCGTAACCGGTGTGGTCGGCCACGTCGCGCAAACAGCATTCACCAATTCATGGGCCGTGTCAAACCTCCCGCCGCCAGGTCCGTCCGTGCCCACGAAGTCGGTGTCACAAAAACGGCAAACGGCCGAGTGTCTATCTTCCTCCCTGCCGCTCCATAGATTACAACCGGAGAACCTGCAAAAGACGGCGGCCCTCCCGGAGTTAGCGCCTTCTCCTTGAAGGGTATAAAAAATTTCTTTTACAGAATATGCCATTTTGCTTTCGGCACTATCTGGATCGTTAACCTAAACTTCTATGCAAGGTGCTCTACTGGGGTTTGCTCATACTCTGTCGGATCCGTTATGCCAGCCAGCTGAAATGCCTCACGACGCTCTACACACGTGCCGCAACGGCCACAGTGGGCGCCCCCTCCTTTATAGCACGACCACGTCAGCCTGAACGGGACATTCAACTCGGCTCCCCTCTTAACGATTTCCGCCTTAGTCAGCCTGATGAACGGGCGGAGCAATTCCACCTGATGCCAGTCTGCGAGCATGGCGACAGTGTTAACGGCGGCGGCAAACTCAGGACGGCAATCGGGATAGATTGTGTGGTCGCCGGCGTGCGCGCCGTAGGCTACGTACGGCGCGCGTAGCGTGATAGCGTAGCCGATCGCCACCGACAACATGATCATGTTCCTGTTAGGCACCACCGTCGCCTTCATGTTTTCGGCTGCGTAATGCCCTTCGGGCACTTCGATTGAGGTGTCGGTTAGGGAGTTACCGCCGAGGAGATGGGTGATACCACGCAGGTCCGCGATCTCATGCCGGAGGCCGATCGATTCGCAAATCTTGCGGGCACTGTCTAACTCCCTGCGATGCGTCTGTCCGTAGTCGACCGAAAGGGCGGCAACATCATAGCCCTCCTCTCTCAAGTGGTAGAGGAGGGCGGTTGAGTCCATACCACCGGAATAAATGGCTACGACCTTTTCCATATTACCTCTGACTCAATCCTGGAGGGCCCTTCGAAACTAAATGGTTTCTGTGAGTCGTTCAGTTTTGATTGATTGATCTCGATCCTTTGAAAAGGACTATTCATCGTAGGCGAAGGTGTTGATAGGGTTGTTCTCCAGATTATCCCGCGCGCGGTCGTATCTCATCACCGTCTTCGGGTCCCTGTGCTTCGTCACCATCTGCACCTCGCGGTAGCTATGCCCGCGATTGAGTAACTCCGTCACGACTGTTCTCCTCAAGTCATGTGGTGTCACCTTTCCCACCCCTGAAAATCGTCCCCAGCGCGCCACGATCCGCTGCACATGCCGCGGACTCAACGGCTTGTCGAAGACCAGCGTCCGGTAATTCGAGTGCGGCTGAAAGAGAGGGGCGTTGGGGCCATCACTATGCAGGCTGCGCCGGCGTTGATAGTCAAGCCTGAGGTAGTCGTCAATAGCCTCCTTCACATCTGCCGGGAGCGGCCAGACCTCTTCCCTCCCCCCTTTGACCTTGCACTTGAGCGCCCACCGTCCCTGAATGGCTGTAATTGACGAGCACCGCAGAGAGCAGACCTCCG
>Ga0182001_10000001_pt1 | contig 102309 bp, 86 predicted proteins | sample BulsoiFelSFmetaG_FD_120485 | JGI IMG/M metagenome (GOLD analysis project Ga0182001, IMG submission 120485) | Bulk soil microbial communities from Mexico - San Felipe (SF) metaG | ecosystem: Environmental > Terrestrial > Soil > Agricultural land | place: Mexico: San Luis Potosi | collected... | reverse complement strand
GTGGATTACATTGATTTTAATCAAGAGAAAGCATCTCCCTCAACCGACACGAAGGATGACGTCGCTTTCTCCGAAAGCGGCAAAGCCGAGATATGGGTGCGCTTCCGTTCGGGCACAACGCTCTCGGCGATTAAAGACATTGCTCTTCGTCACCACGACCGCGTCGAAGATGAGATCGAAGCGGTTAACGGCCTCACCTTAATCGAAGATGAAGACGGTTTGAGCGCCGAGACAGTCACGAGCGAGTACAGCTCTCTGCCCGATGTCGAATATGCCGAGCCTGTCTTCAAGGTTTATGCGGATCACGACGCGCCCGGTTGGGGCGAGCACAAACACGCCAACGACGAGATGTTCGCGCGCCAGTGGTCGCTGAAAAATATTGGGCAGGATGGCGGATTGCCCGACGCTGACATCAAGGCCATGAACGCCTGGGTCAAGACGACCGGAAGCAGTAAGGTCGTCGTCGCCGTGCTCGATAGCGGCGTTGACTACACGCACCCGGACCTGATTAACAACATGTGGATACGTCCCAAGAGCATGGCCCCGTATTCGGACGACGAGTTGGGCCAGTTCAACGACCTGCACGGGTTCAACGCGACGAGTCGTTGGGATGACCCAATGGACGACAATGGTCACGGCACGCACTGCGCCGGAATCATCGGCGCGGAAGGCGATAACAACTTAGGGATAGCGGGCATCAACTGGAACGTCAAGATTATGCCTTTGAAGTTTTTGTCTTCGAACGGCTCAGGCTCGACCAAAGATGCGATTGAGGCGATCAACTACGTGATTGATCGCAAGAAGAAGGGCGTCAACGTGCGCGTCATCAGCGCGAGCTGGGGTTCGACGCAGAACTCGCGCGCTCTTCGTGATGTGATTAAGAAGGCCGGTGACGAAGGCATCTTCTTTGTCGCAGCGGCAGGCAACAACGGAGACAATTCGGACGTGCGACCGCATTATCCTGCGGGCTACTACGATCTGAAGAACGTCATTCCGGTTGCCGCGCTCGACCGCAACGACCAGTTGGCTTCGTTCTCAAACTATGGCGCGAAGAGTGTCTTCATCGCCGCGCCGGGCAAAGAGATTTTGAGCACATGGCTCAACGGAGAGTTCCGCGAGGCTTCCGGCACTTCGATGGCGACGCCGGAAGTTTCAGGCGTCATCGCTCTCGTTCTTTCGGTCAATCCGAAGATTACGGTTGAAGAGATGCGTGACAAGCTCGCCAACTCCGTTGACAAGCTGCCTTCGCTCGAAGGCAAGGTTGTCACAGGCGGGCGCATCAACGCCGCGAAGGCTGTCGGAGCAGAGTAAAAAGTTGGCAGTTCGCAGTGGGCAGTTAGCAGTAGTTTCGGGTAATTGAGATAAAGGCTATTGTAAAGTCTTCAACTCAATAACCTAAAACTTACTGCCAACTGCCCACTGCCTTCTGCCAACTGTTTTTGCCCGCTTGCACGCGACGACTGAATATGTGATTATCAAAAGTTGAGATGCAAGCCTTGATTCAAACCATTTGCCATGATCTTTTGAGGAGATGAACCGAAGTGAAAGCGGAATTAGAGCAGTTGATCGCTTTGCAGAACGCAGATACAAACATACGCAGACTACAAGCCGAAATAGAAGCTATCCCACGAAGGCGCGCTGAGATCGAAAAAGAGTTCGATCAGCGCGCCTTTGAAATTCGCGAGCTGGAGCGCCAGCGCGACGAAGCCAGAACGGAGCGCGTTCGTCTGGAAACGGAAGCTCAAGAACAGAAAGAGCGCGCCGAACGCGCCGAGCGCAATCTGATGTCATCGAAAAAACAGGAGGAATATACAGCAGCCATCCGCGAGACGGACGCCGCGCGCAAGCACATCTCACAGCTTGAGACGCAAATTCTTGAGAAGATGGAAACCTTCGAACAGGCCGCGAACAAGCTGAAAGAACGCGAGCCTGAGATGGCGCGCTTAAGTGCCGAACTACAAGAGCGCATCAAGGAGTTTGAAGAGCAAACGCGAACTCAGCAGGAGCAGCTCGAAGTGAATCGCAAGGAGCGGGAACGCCTCATCGCTACGCTTCCCAAAAACATGAGCACGCTTTACAACCGCATCAGCGCTCGGATACGTGATGGCATCGCCGTCGCCGAAGCGCGCAACGGCTCATGCACGGCGTGCTTTATGTCTCTGCGCCCGCAAGTGATGGCCGAAATTCGTCGCGGCGACGACGTGATAATCTGCGACAACTGCAACCGCATTCTCTATTGGGTGCCGAAAGAGGCAGCGCAGAAAGAGTCTCCGGCCACAGCCGTGCCGAACGCTGTAGCTTGAGTCAGAACGGTCAAGCTCCAAATCGTAATTCTCAACCTTACGAAAGGCTTATAAAATGACCAACGAAGAAATGCAGCGCACCATGCAATTCCTGCTTGAACAGCAAGCACAGTTCACTGTCCGTCTGCAAAAAGACGAAGAACGCATTGCTCGCGTAGAAAACGCTGTTCTCCTTCTTACTGAATTAGCAAGGCGGGCGGATGAGCGAATGGATGATGCGGACAAGCGAATGAATAACTTTGATGTCAGTCTGAGTGGGGCAAATGATACGCTCAATGAGAAAATGGCTAGACTGGCCGAGGTACACACCGAGACAGTGCAGCGCTTGGACGCTTTGATTGTTATGGTCGAGCGTTACCTCAACAACCGGAACGGTTCATCTCAAAGCTGAGCGCAAGCTTTAATAGAACTCTCAACTTCATTTCTTCGATAGTATCACCGCGCCTTTGCTGTACGCCGGAGGCGCGTCTGGCCTGAGATACTCTTTCGCCTTTGCATCACCCTTCAAATACGCATCCCAAGAAGCAAGGCTTGTCATCTTCGACTATGTCAAGGTAGCTTTCTGGTCTCCATCGCCGAACATCAAACGAAAGATTCTGTCACCAAAACGCAAGACGGCTGAGAGGGTCGCGCGCGAAAGTTCATGCTATCATTGGCGCAGTTTTCAAAATCTTAAAGTTGAGAAAAGAGAGCGCGAGCGGGCGTTGATGCTTTCGGCATCAATCAAGTCTCGCGCGGAAGAGAATTATGCGCGTCTTTGTCACGGGCGGGGCTGGTTACATCGGCAGCGTCGTCACAGAGAAACTTGTAGAAGACGGCCACGAGGTGGTCGTTTATGACAACCTGTCGAAAGGTCATCGCGCCGCTGTCCATGAGGACGCTCTGTTCGTGCAAGGTGATTTGCAAGACGGCGATACACTCCGCCGAACTTTCAGGGAGCATGGCACGGAAGCAGTGATGCACATGGCTGCGGACGCGCTCGTCGGCGAAAGTGTGACGAACCCAGCGAAGTATTATCACAACAACTTCGTCGGCGGACTCTCGCTCCTGGACGCGATGCGTGCAGAGAGCGTGCGCCGCTTTGTCTTCTCTTCGACGTGCGCGACATACGGCGAGCCTGAGCGCGTGCCGATGGACGAGACGCTGCCGACGAATCCTTTGAACCCTTACGGACAATCCAAGCTCGCTTTCGAGGGCGCGCTCAAATGGTACGGGCAAGCCTACGGGATGAACTATGTGAGCCTGCGCTATTTCAACGCGGCAGGAGCAACACGACGGTTCGGCGAGCAGCACGATCCAGAGTCGCACCTGATTCCGATTGTCTTGCAAGCGGCGACCGCGAAGCGTTCGCACGTCGAAATCTACGGCGAAGATTACCCGACGCGCGATGGCACATGCGTGCGCGACTACATACACATCGTTGACCTGGCGCGCGCGCACATCCTCGCGCTCGGCGTCCTCGATGAACGCACGGCAATTTACAACTTGGGCTGCGGCGGCGACGGCTACACCGTGCGCGAAGTGATAGAGACGGCGCGCGCTGTGACGGGGCGCGACATTCCTGTGCGCGTCGGTCCACGCCGCGCGGGCGACCCGGCGGTACTCGTCGCCAGCTCCGAGAAGATCAAGCGCGAGCTTGGCTGGACGCCATCCATGCAAGACTTGCGCGTCATCATCGAATCGGCATGGAACTGGATGCAGGAGCACCCGGAGGGATACGTGGAAGAGTGAGCAGTAAGCAGTGAGCAGTTAGTTTTAGCTTCTTGAGAATAGAGTCATTGATAAAGCATTAGCTTTATCTGCCCTAATGCACTGCTCACGGCTTACTGCTCACTGCTCACTCTTCAGGCATGCTGTTTGAATAACTCTTACGAAATGGCAGAAGGGCTGAGCCATTTTCGGACAGTTTGGTGGAGTAGAGGCGTACCTTGTGTCTGCAAAAGAATCTAATCTGAGTTTGGCCTAAAGCAAGGAGAAATTTATGCAGGAAGCAATTCAACAAAATACTGCGACTAATAATCTGGAGAACAACGCGCAAGCCGACCGCGCAAGCGATGCCAGCAACGATGATGTCAATGTCGGTCAGACAGAGCGTTGGGCCTCCGCATTGGTGGGAGGCGGGCTGGCTCTTTACGGGTTGACGCGAAGGACCTGGACGGGCGTTGTGCTCGCGCTTGTCGGCGGCACGCTCATCTATCGCGGCTCGACAGGCCATTGCCACATGTACGACATGCTCGGCGTCAACACTGCCGGAAATGAAACCGATAACCCGCTCGTCAGCGTTCCTTCAGGCAAAGGCATCAAGGTCGAGAAGAGCGTGACCATCAATAAGTCGCCCGAAGAGCTTTATCGTTTCTGGCGAAACTTCGAGAACCTGCCGCGCTTTATGAACCATCTCGAATCCGTCACCACCTTGAGCGAAGGACGCTCTCACTGGGTGGCGAAAGCTCCCGCAGGGAGAACCGTCGAGTGGGACGCAGAAGTTTACAATGAGAAAGAAGGGGAGTTGATCGCCTGGCGTTCGCTCGAAGGCGCGGATGTTGATAACGCCGGAAGCGTGCGCTTTGAACCGGCGTCAGATGGGCAGAGCACAACGGTGCGCGTCACGCTGAAGTATGACCCGCCTGCTGGCAAGATAGGCTCTCTCGTCGCCAAGCTCTTTGGCGAAGAGCCTTCGCAGCAGATCGAAGAAGACCTGCAACGCTTCAAGCAGGTGATGGAGACAGGCAGGGTTTCGACCACAACGAGTCAGAATCAGCCATCAGGACGAAGCGCCAGCGCGTAAAAAATAATGTAGGGGCAGGGCTTGTCCCTGCCCCTACATTAACGAAGACACGGGCATTCGAGTTTTTCTGAAGATATTGCCGCAGAGGTCGCGCCCGATCTGGTCATTGCTTGCTCAATACTCCAAAAGCAATTTGATTAATCTCAAAACTCCATATAGCGCATGAACTCTTCGCGGCTATTTTCGTAGCACTCGCAGGCGGCTGCCTCCAGACCTTCGTGGTCGAGGATCGTGATGTCGCCGCGATTGTACTTAATCAGCCCGGCGGTTTGCAGTGTCCGCGCCGCGACCGTCACGCCAGCGCGGCGCACGCCGAGCATGTGCGAGATAAACTCCTGCGTCAAAGGAAGATTGTTCGACTCTATTCTGAGTGCGCTCATCAGCAGCCAGCGCGCGAGACGCTCTTCAATCGTGTGCAGCGCGTTGCAGACGGCGACCTGCGAAATCTGCGCGATCAGCAAGGAAGCGTAGCGCAAGAGCAGGGCTTGAAACTGACCGTTGCTCCTGACCTCTTCTTTGAAAACATCTATCCTCATGCGCAAGCCGTCGCCGGGAATTTGCACCAGAGATTGATGCGGGGAGACTTCCGAGCCGAGCAGGGCCGACGTGTCCGAAAGACCTTCCCGTCCCACAACTGCGACCTCTATGGTTGAGCCATCTTCCAGTAAAGAGAGGATAGAGACGAGTCCCGTGTTGATGAAATAGACCTGACTGATTGGCTCTTCGGGCTGGTGCAGAACCTTGCCGTGCTCAAGCTCAACCGGCTCCAGGTATTGGCTCAAGGCTTCATAGACGCCGGGCGAAAGGGAGGAGAGAACCTTGTTTTTAAGCGGATGCGCCTTTTCTTTAGATGCGGACATTATTAACCTCCCTGAAGTCCAATAGCATAATGGTAACGCTCTGTCCGACAGAAGACAAAGCGTGACGCGTACACAATCGGCTCGTGTCTAACATTCGCTTGCCGGTTGTGTTAGTATATGCGGCAGTTCCCTCCAAGTTTGACCATACTGAGCAAGGGGTGCATGAGATTACCCGGACATGACATCATCGTCGTAGGAGCTTCGGCGGGCGGAGTCGAAGCGCTGTCAACTTTGGTGCATGGGCTTCCCGCAGACCTTCCGGCTGCGCTCTTTGTTGTCCTGCATGTTCCAGCGCAGACGCCGAGCCTCTTGCCAGCCATCCTTGATCGCGTCAGCCCGCTTCCGGTTTCTCAGGCGATAGACGGAGAAAAGATTCAACACGGTCACATCTATGTTGCGCCGCCCGACTATCACTTGTTGGTCGAGCGCGATTTCGTCCGCGTCATTCGCGGGCCGAAGGAGAACCGCTATCGCCCTGCGGTTGACCCGCTCTTTCGCTCGGCGGCTCTCGCCTACGGGCCGCGCGTCGTCGGCGTCATTCTGACGGGCGCGCTCGACGATGGGACGGTCGGGATGCGCGCGTTGAAGTCGCGCGGCGGCATTGGCGTGGTCCAGGACCCGAACGAAGCTCTCTATTCGGGGATGCCCCACAGCGCGATTGAGAACTCGAAGATTGATTTCATTCTACCGCTCTCAGAGATAGCACCTTTGCTGGTGCATCTTGCCAACCAGGAGGCGGAAGAGGAAGGAGCGTACCCTGTGCCTGATGATTTGAAGACGGAAGGCGAGATTGCCGAACAGGGGCTAGACTCAGAGCAGATGGTTGCCAGCGTGTACAAGCTCGGCACGACTTCAGCTTTTACCTGTCCCGAATGTCACGGGACGCTCTGGGAATTGCGCGACGGAGAGCTGCTCAGATATAGATGTCATGTCGGGCACGCTTTCACCGCCAACAGCCTGGAAGCGGAACAGTCCGAAGCGCTTGAGGACGCGCTCTGGTCCGGCCTGCGGGCGCTCGAAGAGAAGGTGGTGCTCGCCAAGAGAATGGCGGCGCGCGCTCACGAGCGAAAAAATTACAGGGCTGCCGAGAGCTTTCAGAAAAAGGCTGACCTCGCCTCTAAACATGCGGAGATCGTGCGCAACATTCTTCTGAACGGACGCGAAAACTCTCCGGTTGAAGACACCGTTGACGCGGCTTGAAAGTCGTCAGTTGCCACCAGCTTCAGCTAGTGCAATGTAATGAAAGTTCTATGAATTGCCTCCAGCTTTAGCTGGGGGATAAGGCAATGAAAGGTTCTGGCTTTTGCCAAAAGCTTTCGGCTCAAGCCGACCAATCTGTTGCCATCTTCTCCACTAGCTCAAGCTAGTGGCAATTGATTTGAAAACTTTCATTACATTGCACTAATGGCAATTTATAAACTCAATCTGATTAGCCTCGTCTGAGACCGTCCGTATGAGTGAAGAGCATAAAGAACAGAGCAATCATGATCTGGTCGTCGTCGGCTCGTCTGCCGGTGGTGTCGGCGCGCTCTCTGTCTTCGTCAGCACGCTGCCCAAAGATTTCCCCGCGCCGGTTGTCTTAGCGCAGCATCTAGACCCACAGCGCCCGAGCAATCTCGGCGCGATTCTCGAACGACGCAGCACACTGCCCGTCGTGCAGGTGCGCGACCAGGAGCCGTCCACGCTTGAGGCGGGTAAAGTCTATGTTGTTCCGGCCAACCGCCACGTCACTATCAACGACGGCTTCGTTCATCTCGAAGGCGACCATGAGGGTCGCCCACGCCCTTCGGTTGACCTCCTACTCTCGACCGCGGCGCACTCTTATGGCGAGCACCTCTATGCGGTGATTCTGACAGGCACAGGCTCGGACGGCGCGGCGGGTGCGGTCGAAGTCAAGCACGGGGGCGGTGTGGTCATCATCCAGAACCCTGAGACGGCGCAGTATCCTTCGATGCCTATGAGCCTGCCGCCGACCGCTGTTGACCATGTGCTCGAACTGGAGCAGATCGGGCCGCTCCTTTACGACCTGATTACAGGCGTCAACCTCCCTACCTTTGAGAAGGCCGAAGACCCTCTGCGCGATCTTCTGGCTTATGTCACGCGCCAGTCCAACATAGATTTTCACACCTACAAGCCGACGACCATCACGCGCCGCATCGCGCGCCGGATGGCCGTCAATCGCATTACGAGCATACGCGATTACGCACAGTACCTTGAGTCGAACGCCGAGGAAGTTCAGGAACTCGTCAAAGCTTTTCTCATCAAGGTCACAGGGTTTTTCCGCGACCCCGAAGCCTTCGAGTTCCTCCGGGATTCGCTGCTGCCGTTGATGATTGAACAGGGTCGCCAGCAGGGGCGCGTCCTGCGCTTCTGGTCTGCGGGTTGCGCGACCGGCGAAGAGCCTTACACGTTCGCCCTGCTCGTCGCAGACCTCTTGGGGCCAGAACTGCCCGAATGGAGCGTCAAGATTTTTGCGACCGATTTGGACGACGGCGCGCTCAACTTCGCGCGGCGCGGCTTCTACCCGGCGAACGTTCTCAAGGATTTGCCCGACATGTATCTCGAACACTTTTTCGAGCCGTCGGATCAGGGCTATCACATTGCGAAGAGCCTGCGCCAGATGGTCATCTTCGGCCAGCAGGATTTGACTCGCGGCGTCCCCTTCCCGCGCATCAGCATGGTCACCTGCCGTAACCTGCTGATCTATCTCAAGCCCGACTTGCAGCAGAGAGTTCTGGACCTCTTCGCCTATTCCCTGCATCAGACGAACGGCTATCTTTTCCTGGGCAAGGCCGAGACGGCGCGACCGGGCAAGGGAACTTTCGAGACCGTCAACAAGAAGTGGAAGATTTACCGTTGCCTGAGCGGGCCAATGGCAGTGCCTGCGGTTCAGGACGCGCCGCGTTTTCCAATCCAGACCGTCCACACCTTTCCAGAGCGCCAATCAATCAACCGCCGCGCCGTTCAGATTGAAAAGCAGTTGAATGCCATTGAGGCGATGCCGCTCGAACCTGAGCTGATACAACTGCGCCGCTTCAATGAAGTGATGCTGCGCCACTTGCCCGTCGGCGTCGTCGTCATTGACCGCTACTATCGCATCATCACGAGCAACAGCACGGCACGCCGTCTCTTAGGCATCCGCGACATCACAACGGAGCAGGATTTTCTGCATACTGTGCGCGGGCTGCCTTACAAAGCTGTGCGCAACGGGATTGACACGACGTTTCGCGAGCACGGCAGCATCACGCTCCCGGACGTAGAGCTTGAGGCCACCTCGGGCGTTGCCAAGCGTTACGTCCACCTGCAATTCACGGTGATGCAGATGGAGCATGTCGTGAGCGATCTGGCTATCATCAGCATCATGGACGCAACCGAGCAGGTGCAGACAAAACGCAGGCTCGAAGCCGTCCAGGCCGAGCAGTCGCAGCTCGTCGAAGAGCTGTCGGCCTCGAACGCGCGCTTCAGCGAGATGAACAAGGAGTTGCAGGACTCGAACGAAGAACTGCAAGCTGCCAACGAAGAGCTGATGCTGACGCAGGAAGAGTTGCAGGCGACGAACGAAGAGTTCGAGGCGACCAACGAAGAGCTGCAAGCCACGAACGAGGAGCTTGAGACCAACAACGAAGAGTTGCAGGCGACGAACGAAGAGTTGCAGACGACCAATGACGAGCTAACGGCGCGCACGAGCGAATTGCAGGATTTGACGAGAGAGATCATCAAAGAGCGCAAGTGGCTGGCCGAGATGGTCGAATCGTCGCCTTTCCTCATCATGCTTTTGAAAGGGCCGAGCCTGCTGGTCAGCGCGTTCAATTCCGGTTACGCCGCGCTTCTTCAGAATCGCCAAATCGTCGGACATCCTTTCGAGGAAGTCTTCAGTGGCATAGAGATGCCGGATTTCACCAAGAATGTGCGCGAAGCCTACGAGCATGATGCCATGCGCCGCACGCCGCGCATGCGGACGCACGTGCCGAACGGGCGCGGCGAGAAGACCGAGAGCTTCTTTGTACACACGGTCGTTCCCGTCCACGACGGCGAGGGCAAGGTGGACGGCGTCGTCATCTACACGGAGATGGTCAACGACAACAGGAAAGAGCCGGAAACAGAAAATTAGTTTTGAATGTCACTCGGATGAAAGCGCCTGTCGCCAGACATGCAAGGCGCGGCAAAAATTTTCAAAAACTTCTCCTGGCCCTGCTTCGTCTCTCAATCACTGAATATCTCGAAGCCTCGTTCTGATGGCGAGGCGGAAGCTGTTCTGCTCGATCTTTTGCGCGCCCCCCCCCGAATTTTTTAAGGAATCGAACTCTTTTTTAATCACTTCATAACACTCGCAGGCTTCCGTTTCGATGAGGTCGCGGTCTTCGATGTGAATCTTGCCTCGACTGTAGCTGATGGCCTTGATGTTTTGCAGGTGGCAGGCGGCCTGCGTGACGCTTGCGCGCCGCGAGCCTAAGCGGCCAGAAATAATTTCCTGCGTCAGAGGCAGATTGTTCGAGGCCAGACGGTCGTGGACCATCAAGAGCCACGTCGCCAACCGGTGCAGCATCGTGTGACGACCGTTGCAGACAGCGCGTTGAGAAATCTGCGTCACCATCGCGCGGTAGCAGCACATTAACAGTCGCTCGGTCGTCTGGCTGCGGCGAAACATCTCTCGCACCACTTCGCTTCTGAGGCGCAAGGCATGACCTGGAACAAGAGTACGCGTCCAGTTGCGCATCCGATGCTCGCCGAAGATAGCTGTGATTCCGACAACGGCTTCCTTACCAATCATGCCGACCTCGACCGTCGCCCCGTCATTCATCACGAGCAGGCTGGAGATGATGCAATCGAGCGGAAAATAGATGTAGTCAATCGGACTATCCTGCATGTAAATCGAGTCTTTGCCGCTCAGAGTGACAAGTTCTAGCTGTGCGGCGATGCGCTGCCGTTCATCATCAGGCAAGGCTGTGAGAAACAGATTCTGAGAACTGGGTTGAAGCGAAAGGGATGGTTGTTGCATGTCGGAGAGTCTCCTTTCTGAAACACGTGAGCAAAAACTTAAGAGCCGTCTCTCTGTGGGGGACAGAAGAGGCAAATGCAGGTTCTCGACCTTGAACCTCGAAATAAAACTGAGGAGCAAAACCTTGGAGGCAAATTATAATACCGCCGACCCTGCTGGTAAAAGACGGTCAAACCGTTAAAGCAGTTACCTAAACGGCCTCAACACGAGCATCTTGGCCGGTTGTCCCGTTGAATCCAGCGACCCATCTATATCCAGGTTGAGTCTTTTGCGCTGTCGTTCCATCTTGAGGCGCTGCTTCAGTAGCTTATTCTCCAACTGCGAACAGTAGTTCCGCATCAGGTAGCATTGATAGAGCGTTTGCATTGCTTCGCTCGCAGCCGCCAGCGCATGAACGCGCCACGCCTCTATTTGTTGGTCAGTTTTTTCGGATAGCTCCGACATCTTAAGAACCTTTCTAGGTGCGCCGCGAATGTGGATGAATTCGCCAAACGGCAAGAGGAGAAGGTTGCTAAGCTAGACCAGATGTCGGTAGTAGGATTTTCAAAAGGGGTCGTTCAGTACGGTAGAGAGCATATACCCATTGGCAGCGAATGTCACGCCGATTGAGACAAACTCTGTTGCTCAGAGCAGATGGCGATGTTATGGTTATCGAAAGAAAGAGGTGAAGATGAGCAGAGAAGAACACCTCGCTCAACGTCAAGAGACCTTTCAACTCGCAACGGATTTTACCCGTGTGCTGGCGCAAGCTTACGAAGCCATCAATGCAGGAAAGCCTCCCGCCGAGATGGACGCGCGCACGAGAGAAGCCCTCTCTGTCGGAGAGAATTACGGGGCGGCGCTCGATAAGCTTTTATCTCTATTAGAGAATGAACCGGGCGATAACAGTGAAGAGATCGCACGAGTTCTGAGGTTCAAAGAGTTGTTGGGCAAGGAGCTGGAGCTGTTGAGAGCGCGCCCGCAGATGCTTCATAAACTTTCAGGTCATGGGGCAAAAGGCTTCCCGTAAAGCTCCTGATAAATCCAGCCCATGATGCGTACCTCAGCCGTGCAAAGCACCTCGATCCAGCAGCAGGTCAAATAGATTTTGCGTCCCGTCTCGGTCGGAATCTTCAACGCCTCTTTGACGGTTGATTCAACCTCGTCCGTTTGGAGCTTGTACGCGGTCGCCATCTCTTCATTCGTCTTCACGGCATCATCAAGAGCGTTAAGAAGCTGGCCTATCCAATCGTGTAGCTCTGCTTCGGTCTCGCGCTCGGCGAGCGCCTGCATGATGCCAATGGCGAGACGGTCTTCGGCATGAGCGAATTGGTAAACCTCCTCGCCCTCGCGCTCCTGTTCCGCCTGCTTCCAATGAAAAATCTCTTCGACTTTGGGATGGCGGATGACTGCGGCACGCTGGTCGTAAGTGAGAAACCATTCGATGACATCAGCGAGCGATGATGTGTTGATGTCGCCGTTTGTCTCGCGGACGAGCGCGGGCGGCCCACCTGAACCGTTGTTCCTGGTCATGCTTGTCCCTTCAACTCAAACGAAGCGCTGACTTCGCCGACCGTGTCGCCGCGACGATTCTTGACAGGAAAGCTCGCATACTGTTTGACTACTTCGAGCGCAGCATCTTTGAGCACGCCGAGCTGTCGCATGGCTTCGATAACGACGGGCGGGCGGGCGCGACGGTCTTCGCCGTCTTCAATCTTAAAGGCCAGGCCAAGCCCGTGCGTCCATTCATCATTCGGCAGAACGGCAGCCGTATAGACGCCTTCGGCTCCCACTTTCGAGACCACGCGCCCGCGCGCGGCCTGCATGATGACCGTGTCGAGTCGTTCGGCGCGACCTCCGATCATCTCTGGATATTCGGTCATCGCCGCGACGATTCGCTGGCATGCGCCTCTGGTCGCATCATCAAAACTCTGTGGCGGCGCAACGAGACGCACGTACATCAAGGCCATCGCGCGCACGGTCACGCCGAAGGTCGGCACTCCGCATCCATCAGTGCCGACGGCAATATCTTCGACAAGCACATCAGAGAACTGCGAGATGCGCTCGACGATTCTTAATTGCACTGGATTACTCGGCTCGTCGTAAGTCTCTATGGGAGCTTTCAGGTAAAGCGCGAGGGCGAGCATGCCTGTGTGCTTGCCCGAACAGTTGTTATGGAGCGCGGTCGGCTCCAAGCCTTGCTCTCGCAAATCTCGCGCGGCCTCTGCGCTATATGGCTCATGCGCTCCGCACTTTAACGCGCTCTCGTCCAAACCGATTTTGCGGAGCATCCCGGCGACAGTTTCTGTATGAATCGTCTCGCCGTTGTGCGAGGCGCAGGCGATTGCAATCTCTTTTTCAGTGAAACCGAAATGGTCTGCCGCGCCTGAGGCCACGAGCGGGATTGCCTGATGCGGCTTGGCGGACGAGCGCAGGTAGGTGACAGTCTGCGGCGAGCCGAGTTGAGCGATTATCTGGCCATCGCCATCAACTGCCGCAACATGTCCGCGATGACGAGACTCAGTGATTGAGCCGCGCGTGACTTTGACGAGCGGCGCAGGAGCTGGAATATTCAGGTTCGATTTATCTTCAGTCATTGGCAGTAGGTAAGTTCGACACGTGTTGTCTTGAACGAGGCGGGCGTACGCCGCCTGCACGTTCATAAACTTTGCGCCCCTTCCATGTCACGCCCTTGCCGGAAACAATCTTGATAGTCGAATCAAGGAGTGTTGTATAGAGCAAAGCTAACGCAAGCGGTGACGAGAGAGCATAGACGACTGGGATTTTGAATCTTCTGCTAACCGCGCCGAGGATGAAGACCTCTATCACCCAGATTGAGATGAGTGGAAAGAAGAGCAACCATAAACTTGTGTTCGCGCCAGCAGCTAAGAAGAGCACGCACCCGAGAGCAATCAAAGGCGGCGCGACGGCTCCAATGTACATTGAAAAAATTGAGGAGAGCGCAAGGCTAATCGAGAACTTCATCCCCGAAAACCAGTTCTTCGTGCTGCATTCCCACATTTCGCGCCAATTCGTGTACATGCGCGTCCTGACTAACGCGGTCGCATATTCAAAAGCCACGCGCGCGCCCGAACTCTTTAACATGTCCGCGAGGCGCACGTCTTCCATCACCTCGTCACGAAGCTTTTGATAGCCGCCGACACGTTCGAGCGCGGCACGGCGTATCAGGAAGAAGCCGCCGATGCCGACGCCCGCGCGTGAGCGTGGACTGCCCGCGCGTGAGAACAGTATATAGACCAGCATCGCCCATGACCATGCAGGTATCATCACACGTTCCCAGAATGAATGCGCCTCGAAAAGCGGGATGAAGGTTAAAGCATCAACTTGATGTTCAAGCGTATAAGCGATGGCGGTACGCAGAGCAGCCTTGTCAAAAATCATGTCCGCATCTGTGGCGAGCACCCATTCGCCCCGCGCCGCGTCGAGAGCCTGTTGCATGGCGTATGGCTTGCCGAGCCAGCCTGCGGGCAACTCTCTGCCTTCGATGACGCGCAATCTTTCGTCGGTCTTTGCGCTTGATTGAAGAATAGCGCCGGTCGCGTCTGTTGAACGGTCGTTGACTGCGATGATTTCAAAGCGACCGTATTCCTGAGCCAGAAGGGAATGAATGCAGTCAGAAAGCACGCGCCCCTCTTCGTTGCGCGCAGGAACGAGGATGGAAACAAAAGGCGCGCTTGAGCGCGTTAACTCACGACTTTGCGCTAGAGGCTGCAAAGGCTTATATCGCGCAAGTCCCCAAAGGGTGACGAGAGCAATGAAGAACCAGACCGCAACTCCTCCCCACGCCACCCACACGAGCAACTTGAAAAGACTAAGCTCAAACATGAAATTAAGGCTGAATGAATTTCCGAATTCGCTCGCGCATCTTAACACGCGCGCCCGAATAAAAGTAAAAGGCGAGGGATTTTGAAATCCCTCGCCTTTCACATCTTTCTATTCAGTTGTTCTATTTTGCGCGCTTAGCCGTGCGCTTCGCGCCGTAACTTAAAACCGTCAGTTTCACGTTACGGCGACCGAAGCGACAGGCTTGGCTAAATGTAGGAAGCCAGATGTCAATCTTGCGTCCTTTGATCGCTGTGCCCGCGTCGGTGACGACATATTCGCCGCTGTATGGTCCAGCATCGAGGCGAACGCGTGTGCCGTAGGGCAGCAGCTTTGGGTCTGCGGCAATCGTGCCTAAACGCACACCCATTCCGCTTGATCCGCGCCCCGGACGACTGTAAGAAGTCGCATCATAGATTTGCGGCGCGGCTGTCACGAGGGTTTCTTCTGCTTTGGCCGTTGTGTCGGATGGAGCAGCGACAACTGTGCCCGAAATCTCTGCCGTCTCTGTCTTCGCTTCGGCATGAGATTCCTTCTCTTTATTCTGTTGTGCCGCTTGTTCTGGTGTCTTCTTTTCTTGCTGCTCAGTCTGAGCAGGTTGTGGCGAGGGGTTGGTTTCTGCGATTAACGGTCTTGCTTGAAAGATCAAAGAACTTGCGAAGACCAGGCCCACGAGGCCCAGACCTCCGCGAACTAACAATTTCATCAGTCGGTTTCTCCTATTCCGAGGTTGATTGTCAATCTTTCAGCAGCGCGGCGCGCGAGTCCTTTCTTTCCCAAGACTCGTCCTCCGGCTCTAGGAGACAACGCGTTGTGTCAGCCGGAGTTGGGGGCTTGCATCCTTGATGCGGTGCGCTGAAAGAAGCCACAAAATGAAACAAGCGAACATCGCTGTTCGCTTGTTTACATAACTCTAATGTCGCAAGAGGCTAACACACGAGGTCGGAGGTGTCCAGCCGAGAACCGGAGTTCGAGCGCCAACGTTAATTTGAAGGCGACTTTATAGAGCGAGGAAATTTTCTAAGATGCGCCTGCCCTGCGGGTGCTCTTCGTCGAAAAGCTCCGGGTGAAACTGGACGCTGAAGAGCGGGCGCGTCTTGTGTCGCATGGCCTCGATGCGGCAGGTCTCGCTCGAAGCCGTCAACTCGAAATCCTCCGGCAACTCTTTCACTTCTTCGTAATGCGATTGCCAGACCGAGACCTTGCGCGGCAGAAGGGCGAAGATGCCTTCCGCATTTGTTTCGACATCGTAGAAGCCGCGCACCTTGACAGCGCCCTCGTAGCCTTCGCCCGGCTCGATGCGATTCATAATTCCGAGAGTCGAGCCGAAAGAGAGCGCGATCTGTTGATGCCCGCCACAGATGCCTAAAACGGGTTGCTCCGCTTTGTGAATCACGTCGAAGACGCCCGCCAGAGAATCATCTGTGTAGAGAGACCAGGGATGACTCTGCCCGCTCAGGATGATGTGCGAAGGCGCGAGTCGCCGCACGCGCTCAAGCGAGACATCCTTGTAGTGCTCCATCACGACAGGCATGTCCGGCCTCATACTACGGAGCGCATCCCGTATCTCACGCGGGCTGACGCCCTCGCCGTCAATCGTGTTATCAACCAGGTAGATCATAAAAGTGAGCAGTGAGCAGTGAGCAGTGAGCAGCAAGTTTTAGGTTATCAAGCTAAGGGTTATCAGAATACTCTTCACCTCATCAGCCCTTAACCACTGCTTACTGCCTACTGCTCACTGCTCACTTTATTTCGCTCCAAGCGCATTCAACGTATTGCTTGTTCCGACGTAAACGCGACCGTCCATGATGGCGGGCGTGGCGTTGATGTTGTCGCCGAGTTTTAATTCCTGAATCTGTTTTCCATCGTCAGTCGAAAGCACATAGAGCCAACCGACTTTGTCGCCGAAGACCAAGCGCCCGTCAACAATGGGCGCAGTTCCCCAGACGGCTGCGTGCGTCTTGTAGCTCCAGACCAACTCTCCCTTATCAACGGTCAGGCAGTACATGTGCTGATCGCTTGAGCCGATATAGACTCGCCCGTTCGCAACGGTCGGGCTGGACCAGATGCCGTCGTGCGTCTTAAAGGTCCAGACGCGCTCGCCCGTCTCCTGCTTGTACGCGGTCACGTTGCCGTCTTCAGCCGCAGTGATGACAAGTCCATTCGCCACCGCAGGCGTCGAATCGGAATCAGCGTTGATGCGCGACTTCCAGATGGTCTTGCCGTCTTTCGTGTCCAGACAGTAAAGGTCGCCCCCCTCCGTGCCGACATAGATGCGTCCATCCACGATGGTGCAACTGCCTTCCATCGAGCCAAGCCCCACAATCTTATAAACGAGCGAGCCATCTTTCAGGCTGATGCAGTAGAAGTTGTGGTCTTCGCAGCCGAAGTAGATGCGGTCGTCAATGACAATCACCGAGCCGTCAATCTCAAACCCGGCCTTGAACTTCCAGACGAGCTTGCCGTCCGCAGCGTTGAGGCAATAGACATAAGTGTCCAGGCCATTCGCCAGAATCTTGTCGCCGATGATGACGGGCGTGGCCTTCATACTGTCCAGACCTTGAAACTTCCAAAAGATGCTGCCGTCATGCGCGTTCACTGCATAGACGTTGCCGTCCGCCGAGCCGAAATAGACGCGCTCGCCGTCGGTCGAAGGTTGTCCGGGCCAGGCCGAGCCTCCCCAGGCGACCTTGTGATTAGGACCAGCCATCGCGCTCGTCTTGATGCTCCACAGCACTTCGAGAGGTTTATCCGACCAGGGGCCTGTGCCGTAATAGGAGCGCGAAGGATTGCCTAAGAATGTGGCGACGTTCTCTCTGACGCGCACGGTTTCAGCCGGACGGACATCGCTCTCAGTAGTTTTAGATTTCGGCTCAGCCTTGCTCCCGCACCCGTTAAAGAATAATAGGGCTGCAAGTGTTGCCATGAACAAAGAGATACTTGATAAATAGGAGCCAAAAATTTTTTGGCTCTGCTTCTGATATGAGTGTTTCATAGGGCAAAGCAATCTTTCAGAGAAAAAATTTGAAATCTCAAATTTCAAATTGCAAATTAAGAGTTCACTAACCATTCGCCTTTGTAAACGACATCGGCGCGGCCAGTCATCACGACTTCGTTGTCATCCTTTCGCCAATTAACCTCTAACAATCCGCCTTCGGTGTGAACATTGACGTGACGATCAGTTTTATCGTTGATGCAACTGGCGACCGCTGCCGCACAAGAGCAGGTCCCGGAGGAGAAGGTCGGGCCGACGCCGCGCTCCCACAGTCGGACTTCAATATTCTGGCGGTCACGGACGCGCACGAAGACGACGTTGGTGCGCTCGGGGAATTGCTCATGATTTTCGAGAGCGCGCCCCACTCGTCTCCAATCCAACTCATCAAACTCGTCAACGAAGATGATGCAGTTCGGATTGCCCAGCGAGAGCGCGGTGATCTTCAAGCTCTCACCTTCAACCTGCATCGGATAATTCGTGATGCGCTCCAATGGCTCGTTGGTCAACATCGGAACGGCTGCGCTCGTGAATCCGGGTTGGCCAAGCTCTGATTCAAACCAGTAGTGACCCGCGCTCAACGTCTCGCGCAAACGGTAACGCTTGACGCCCGAGCGCGTCTTCAACCGCAACTCTTCATTCGACCAGAAACCTTGATAGTAAAGATATGCAACCGTACAGCGCGTGCCGTTGCCGGAAAGCGCCGCCTCGCTTCCATCAACATTGAAGATGCGTGCCTCAAAATCCGAGTCTCCGTCTGCGGCAGGAGAGACGACAGTGATGCCGTCCGCGCCCGCTCCGTAATGACGGTCACAGACGGCGCGCGCAAAGTCGTTCAATGACTCAACCCGAGTGACTTCCTTCGCCTCAAAGACTATGTAATCGTTGCCGAAGCCGTGAAATTTGATGAACTGCATCGAGAGCTTGAAAATCGTTCGTGGAGTTTATTTCCTGCTGGATGGTCAACCACTGCGGTTGGTCACAATTCCTCGCGGGCGAGTGATTGTGCCACATTATCTGATTGTTGACAAAGCCGCGAGTGGGCCTCTCTCTACGCTTAACAGAAATTACATTCCGAGCGGCTCAATCAATGTCTCGTAGTGCTGAGAACGATCATCAAATCTGGAGAGCAGGGCACGCGCCTTTGGCGGAACAACCGCCACGTCATAGTCAACGCCTGCAAAATCTTTGACTGCTTCGAGGGACTCGAACCAGAGGATGGTGACGAACTCGACCTCCGTCTCCAGGTCTCTGCGCAAGAGGTGAGCGCCTTTGTATCCCTTGATGCTGCGGCTCGCAATCCCAGGCAGGATTTCCGTCTCAAGCAACCGTTGGTAGGCCGCAGCCTTCTCGTGTGTCGTCCATCCGTGCCAGACGCGAGTAACCATTCTCAAAGTTCCCTCAAATCTTGATTTTCAAACTCTCATGAATGCCCTGAGAAAGAAGCGAGCATGACTGCAATCGCATCTATGAATGAGCGGCGCGACGTGGCCTCTTCGGGATAGTTGTTCAGGATAATCGAAAAGACCAGATGCTCGCCTGCGGCTGTCGTCACATAGCCCGAGAGCGAGGCGACGCCGCTAATCGTTCCCGTCTTGGCGCGTAGATTGTTCGCCGCAGACGTGCCCTTCAGCCGCGTTCTCAGTGTGCCATCCACGCCGCCAATCGGTAGCGCATCTCGGAAAACACTGGCGTAACGATGCTTGCTCATATAGATGAGAAGCTGCATCGTGCCATTGGCGGTGATGTAGTCGTGGCGAGAAAGCCCTGAGCCGTCAGCCATGACGACTTGATTACGAGGCTCGATGCCAGCTTCGCGTAGGAAAGCTTTGACAGCATCAACGCCGTCGTCAACCGTCGTGCGCTCAGGCCCAGAGCCATTGGGCGCGACCGCTTTGCCGAGCGCGCGCAGTATTAATTCTGTATAGAGATTCTGGCTCGGCTTCAAAGTTTGCGCCGCGATGACGCTGAAAGGAGGAGACTGAACGTTGGCGATTTCGACGAGCGAGTTTGTTTGAAGCGGCTGACCGTTGCGGCCCTGCGCGTCAATCGTCCGTGATTCACCCGTGATGTTCACGCCTTTGGCCGCCAACGACGAGCGCAACATATAGACGAACAAGAGCGCAGGGTTATCAATGGCGAAGCTTCCGACTCGGCCTCCGTCTTTGGTCTCAAGACCGAGGGGGATGCTTCCGCTCACCTCAAGAGTGTTTGTGCCGAGCGGCCTGATAACAGTGATGTTACGTCTTGTTCCTTTCGGCCCTGTTGTTACGTGGTTGACGATTTTCACGAGCGGAGTCGGTGGCCCAGTCGTGACAACACCCTGAGAACCTACGTCCGCGCCAGGATTGACGAAGACATCGAGCGAATTATCGTTAACAGTCAGGGCACTGATCTCCGCCCCATCGTATGATTGCAGGTCTTCCCACTCCCAGCCGTAACCAAGCCGTGGTCCAGTAAAGTAGCTCTCGTCGCCGACGATGTTGCCTTCAACGCGCTTGACTCCTGCGGCTGCGATGCGCGCCGCGAAATCATCAATCGCCTTATAGTAGTCGCCCTCCGTAAACTTGGTGGCGAACGATGGGTCGCCGCGCCCGTAGATGATTAAATCACCGTGAATCGTGCCTCCGGCGTCGGGTCTTGAAGGAGCATAGGCCGATGTCTTGAAACGAAAGTCTGGCCCAAGCTTGTCGAGCGCAGCCGACACCGTGTAAATCTTCATGTTCGACGCCGGATGCAGAAGCTTCGCCGCATTCTCTTCAAAGAGCGTGCGTCCTGTGTCGAGCGAAGCTACTTTGACGGCCATCTGCGCTGATTCAAGCTCAGGGCTGCGGAGGACGTTCGAGATGCCGGAGCGCAACTCCTCAAGCGTCGTCAGCGCGGGCACGCGCGGCTTGACGGCAGTGCTGACGGACGAGTCAGTTGACTGCGGCGTTGGAGTTGGAATCGCCTTTGGTGTCGGAGTCGGCTTCGGCGTCTGTTGCGGAGTTGGCTGTGGAGTGGCGGCAGGTTGCGGCGTGCTCACTCGACGCTCGCGTCCTACGCCCTGCGCGCTTGCCTGAGCGAGAGAACTCAAGCCGAGCGCGAGCAGCAGCAGAAGAGAGATGAAACGTGACGTTTGATTCTTTTTAATCATCATGCCTGTCTGGTTTTTGGAAACTCTCAAGATTCTTGGAGAGAGGAGAGTATGACTCAGGAGTATGTTTGAACGCCAGCGTTGAAAGATAGTGAGCAGTAAGCAGTGAGCAGTGAGCAGAGGCGAAGGGTTGCCGAGTTGCATGTTCATCCTGCAACCGATAGCTCAACGAACTACTGCTTACTGCTCACTGCTTACTGCTCACATCGTTCTCGCGTACCAATTCCAGATCAAATCAGTCCAGGTCGCATAGCCTTCGTTGGTCGGATGCGCGCCGTCTTTGCGGCGCGGGACTCTGAGGTCGTTTGAATTATAGAAGCGACCCGAAGGAAAATTCTCTTCGATGGTGTGGACGATTCCATGATCTGGTTTCCAACTCGGTGGTCCAATCCAGTAAGCCGGACGATGGCCTACTTCGGCGGTGATGTCTTTGACCGCCTGGGCGCGCGCTGGCATGTCGCTCGTGAAGATTTCGTTCGAGCCGAGCGCGATGAAAACTATGTCCGGTTTGTACTCTTCAATGTACTGCTTCATGCGGCCTTCCGCTTGCCACCCGACGGTCGTCGAGCTGTACCAGGGCTGCACAACGAGGTGTCCGCCCGCAGCTTCGACTTTCGCTTTCATGGTCCAGCCGATGCCTTCAGACATCGAATCGCCTGTGAGCAGCACGGTTTTTCCAGTGAGCGAGATGGGATAGGCTCCGTTTCCCTCAGACCAAACGGTAAAAGAGATTTCGCCGCCCGAAGGCAGAGAGAGATTACCGCTTGTGATTGCGCCATGCGCGCTTTTCAATTCAAGATGCGCGCCCGCGTTGTCGAAAGCCCAGGGCAGAGGTTTATCTGGAGCGTTAGTTTGAATCCTTAAATCACTGCAATCGCTCTCGGCAAATTTTACTTGAAAGCTCAGGGCGCGCTCCGAACTTAAACTCAAATCTATTTGCTGCGGCTGGCAGCGCGAGCCTTTGGCTTCGACCTGCGGCAGAACGCCCATCGGCAAGTCCTTCACGACATCAATCGTCGTCGAAGTTTCAAATCCTTCCCAATGGCTCTCGATGCGGACGCGACCGGGCTTCAATGCCTGGAGCGTGCCGTCTTCGCTGATGGAAGCGATTTGCGGGTCGGAGACGCTCCACTTGGGTGTAATCAGGTCGCGCGCCGACTCTCCATTCGCCGCCGCCGCTTTCGCAGCGTCAATGCTTGCATACTGATATTCCTCGTAAGCGTGCAGGCGCGAGGTTTGCCCGACAGCGATGTGCGTCGGATTGCGCACGATGCCGATTCTCAGAACGTCGCGGCTCGTCTGTCGTTGGAGAAAGAAAAGCACGAAAAGGCCCGCGAGCAAGATTACGGCGGGGAAGGCAAGTCGGGGGAAACGCTTCATGTGGACACCTAATCACTTTCGGAATCAGCCGACGGTTCTAAATACAGAAGCGAGGTTTCAATACCGTGAACTTTAAAACTTCATTCACGACGATGACTTCCCATCAGCTTTGCGTAGGCGAGCCGTTTCAAACTGTTCGCGCATACCAGGTCCAGACCAAGTCAGTCCATGTCCCATAGCCTTGTGCGGTCGGATGCTTGCCGTCGCCTGCGCGCGGAACTTTCAGATCGTTCGAGTTGTAAAAATGTCCCGGCTGAAAATTCTCTTCGATGACATGGACGAGACCTTTATCCGGCTTCCAACTCGGCGGCCCAATCCAGAACGCAGGCCGCGAGCCTATTTCAGAGACCATCTGCTGAATCAGGGGCGCGCGAATCTCCGGCTTCTCTATAAAGATTTCATTCGAGCCGAGCGCGATGAAGACTATGTCCGGGTGATATTCAGCCAGCTTCTCTTGCAGCTTTCCGCCCTGCTGCCAGAAGATGATCGTGGAACTGCGCTCGTGCCCGTCAATGAAACGACCCCCCACCGCTTCAACCTTCTTCTTCAACCAGGGGCCGACGCCTTCAGCCATCGAGTCGCCGACGAGCAGCACTGTCTTGTTCTGAAGCGAGAGCGGGAAAGAGCCTTCGCCTTCGGCCCAGGACGTGAACTCGACGCTGCCGCCCGCGATGCTCGCGCGCCCTGTGACGACTGGACCTTGCGCGCTCGTCAATTGCAGCGTCCCGCCATTGAAAGGAAATTCCCAGGGCAACGGCTTATCCGGCGCGCTCGCTTCCAAAGCGATGTCCGGGCAATCGCCGTCAAAGATCATCTCAAACTTGAGCTTGCGATCCTGTTCGAGACTGAGTCCCACGCCTTGCGGAGTGCAGCGCACTCCTTTCGGAGAGATTCTCGGTAGCGGTCCAAGTGGAAGCGATTTGACGACCTCGACCGTCGCGGTTGCGTCGCGTCCCTCCCAGGAGCTTTTCAAAGTGACTCGTCCGGGCTTCAAAGCCGTGAATGTTCCGTCATCGCCGATTGAAGCAAGCTGGCCATCGGAGACGCTCCACTTCGCCGCGCTCAGAGGCGAGCGCAGGAAATCACGGACTGATGCCGCGCTCGCAGCGTCCAAGTCCGTCGTGCCTTCTCTATACTCTTCGTAAGCGGTCAGGCGCGATTTCTGTCCGACAGCGATGTGCGTCAGGTTGCGCGCGATGCCGAACTTCAAAACATCGTGCTTGCCATTCTTGCCGCATGAAGAGAGAAAAAGAGTTGCCAGTGATGCGCATAGGAGAACGACTAGGGGGCGACGCTTCATTACAAAAACCTCAAGAGCAAAATTCTTTGGATTCAGCTTTCCCGTTGGATTGCGTTGACAATCTCTTCGGCGCTGGCGGTGGCCGTGCCGACTTTACCGACGACGATTCCGGCGGCGTGATTTGCTAGAACAGCAGCTTCGAGCATTGATGCTCCGGCGCTGAGAGCCGCCGCGAGTGTAGCAAGAACAGTGTCACCTGCGCCAGTCACATCGTACACCTCGCGCGCGGCTGTCTCGACGTAAACAGGCTCTTGACCACCTTCGAGCAGCATCATTCCGCGCTCGCCTCTCGTAATCAAGACCGACTCGCAATCAAGCCGCTCACGAATCAAATGCGCCGCACGCTTCAATCCCTCGTCCGTGTGGTCTTCCGTGTTCGTCAATCGCAGAGCCTCGTGATGATTCGGCGTGACGAGCGTCGCCGGACTGTATGAATCGAAGTTGCGAATCTTCGGGTCAATCAAGACAGGGATGCCGCGCCCATAAGCGAAGGGTAGAACCTCCGCCAACACGCGAGGGGTAACAGCGCCCTTGTCATAATCGGAGACGAGGAAAGCATCCGCCTGCTCAATGGCTTTTTTCAAAGTTTCGACGATGCGCGTCTCTGTCCCCGCATCAACGGACATGCGATGTTCGCGGTCTGCGCGAACGACCAATTGGCTGTGTGCGATGATGCGCGTCTTCGTCGTCGTCGGTCGCGTTCCGTCAACAACGAGCGTGTCTGTGACTGAGCCAGCATTTTTCAACTCTGTTCGCAATCGTTCGCCCGCTCTGTCATCTCCAACGACGCCGACAACACTGGCGCGCGTGCCGAGCGAGACGAGGTTGGCGAGAACATTCGCTGCGCCGCCCAGATGCACGGATTCGCGCCTCACGTCCACGACAGGCACAGGCCCTTCCGGGCTGATGCGCGTCACGTCGCCCCAGACGAACTCGTCCAGCATCACGTCGCCATAGACGACCATGAAACGCTCGCTGGCGCTTCTGAGAAGCTCGTCGGCGCGCTCTTTTGTCAATTGATTCATAGATCAGTCAACTACAACTCTTTCTATTCTTGCTCCGCAGAAAATGTAAGAGGGAAACCCACACAGCCATGCTGAGGATTTCAACAATTGATTTCAGTTGCCACTAGCTTCAGCTAGTGGTCCAGGCTAGTAAAAGTGAAAGGCTTTAGCCGAATATGTCTTGAGATTTGGCTAAAGCCAACAACTTCTAATCAAATCTTCCCCACTAGCTTCAGCTAGTGGCAACTGATTAATCTCAATAGAACCTAAGAGCTTTCTTGAATCACTCGCTCAATCGCCTCTGTCACGCGCTCGACACGGACGCGGCGGATGCATTCGGGCGCGTCGAACTCTGCGCAGAAGTAGCCAGGGCAGGGCTGACACGGCAACTCTTCGCGGACGACCAACGCAGGCGCTTGTGTCCAGGGACGCCAGTGCGCGACATTTGACGAACCGAAGATGATAACTGAAGGCGTGCGGACTGCGGCAGCCATGTGCGCGATGCCGCTATCGTTACCGACAAAGAGACGCGCGCGCGCGGCCAACGCGGTGACTTCCGGCAATGTCAGGTCTGTGAAAGCAGGCAGACGAGCTTTTGAGTTCTCTATCAGAGCAGCGACCACCTGGCTTTCGTTCGCCGCCGAGATAGCGACGCACTCGAAGCCACGCGCCGCAAGATTTTCAATGACGCGCGCAAAATTCTCTGTGGCCCACTGCTTCGTATCGAAGGCCGCCGCCGGATGAATGAGAGCAATTGGCTTCGCTTCATCAACGAGGGCTGCGCGAAGTTTCTCGCTAACACTCGATGATGCGCCTTCAGTCACAGCAAGTCTGGTTGCGGGGCGGTCGCTGACGGGTACGCCGGTCCAGCCGAGAAGCGCGAGCTGCTGTTCGACGGAATGGGTCTTGGCCTCTCCCCAAATTTCTGTCGCCGGAGGCGCGGTGTGATTGAAGAGGCGACTGTATTGATAACTGCTGTAGCCGACGCGATGGCGCGCGCCCGAAGCTCTGGTCAAAAGCGTGGCAGTAGTTCCGCCGTGCAGGTTATAAGCGACATCATAACGAGCGGCGCGCAGATGCCTGACGACGCGAGCGCGAGATGCTGTGCTCCCGCGCTCGACCGTGATGATGTTGTCCACAGCCTCGAAGCCTTCGAGCACGGGCGCGACCCAGCTCTCAAGCAGCACATCAATCTGCGCGCCCGGCAGAAATCTGCGGAGCGCATAAAGCGAAGGTGTTGCGAGCACCGTGTCGCCAATTGAGCGCAAGCGCACGACGAGCACACGTCGCACCTCGCGCCAATCCCAACGAGCGGGCGCAAGCGGCTGCGGCGCATTCTCGTCCACGAGAGAACTATTGGCGAGAGCATGCCAACTTGGCTCGACCGGCTCAGGCTTTTCGAGCAGGCTCTTCATCCTCTATGGTCGCTTCGTCAATCAACATCACTGGAATGTCATCGCGCACAGGGTACACGCGCTTGCATTCGACGCATTTGAGCGCGCTCCCGTCCGCCTTTAGCTCGACCTTCGCCTTGCACGCTGGGCAGGCAAGTATCTCCAACAAATCCTGACTAATCGCCATTGTTTGTCCTCAGTTCTGATTCGCGCCTATTTTCAACGTTGTGACGATGATAGTTTGACGCGCCTCGTGCATGAAAGAAGTTAAGAGTAGCAGCACAGGAAACAGCCGGGCAAGGATGCAGCACAGGCAAAATAAAACGAGTTGGAATCACGACATCTTGCCGGGAGATAATTCAACACTTATTTGTTTCGCTTCCAAATATCCTGCGAGGCCGTAACAAGGAATCATGATCAAGCGTATGCCTTTAGGGGTCTCCTCTACTTCTAAGCATCCAATCACATTCTGCTGGCTAAAATCAGCAAGCTCAAGGTCTGTGATCTGCTCCATGTTAAAAGTGACCACACCATACTTGTTCCCGACGTTGTAAATCTTTATCCAGGACCGCCCAGTGCGTTCCAGATGCAATTCTAAGATTTCTGCATCATGAAACGACGGCCACTTGCCATACCAGGAAATGATCTCTTCAGCACCCGGAATATTTGGAAGCATAAATTCTCTACCGCCCTCTTTTTTCCATCGTCATTCGCATCCCATACTTCGCGCGCAATGTAATAACGGCCAAAGGTTCGACCTTGTGATTTGGCACGAGCCGCATGCTCCAATTCTGAGCGAGCGTGGCGATGAGGAGGATGCCTTCCATCCAGGCAAAGCTTTCGCCGATGCAGCGGCGTGGACCACCGCCGAAGGGAAAATAAGCGAACGGTGGCTTGGCCTCGCGCTCGACAGGCGTCCAACGCTCAGGGTCAAAGCGTTCAGGCTTATCGAAAAATCGCGCGTCGCGGTGCGTCACATACGGACTCAAGAGCACGAGCGACTTCGCAGGGATAGTGAATTCGCCAAGCTCATGATCTTTGAGCGCGAGCCTTCCAATCGCCCACGCGGGCGGATAAAGGCGTATTGATTCGGCCAGGACCATCTCCGTGTAGCGCAGGCGCGGAACGTCTTCAACTGTCGGCACGCGCCCGTCAAGCACAGCCTTCAATTCCTCACGAAGCTTCGCTTCAACGTCAGGATTCTCCGAGAGCAGATACCATGTCCACGTCAGCGCGTTGGCCGTCGTCTCGTGTCCAGCCAGAAAGAGCGTCATCACTTCATCGCGCACCTGTAGGTCTGTCATCTGCTCGCCGTCACCCTCTTCATCTCTCGCGCTCAAGAGCATCGAGAGCAGATCGCCCCTGTCACCTCCGCTTCGCCTTCTCTCTTCGATGATGCGATAGATGGTTTCGTCCAATCGCCCTTTAGCCTTGCGAAAGCGTCGCACATGCGGCAGCGGCAACTTCTCAAGCAGTTCTGAAAAAGGCAGCAGCAGAAAATCGAAAAGCTCCATCACGGCTGTCAGCGCCGCGCCAATCTCGTCTGCTTCCGCTTCAACATCCGCGTCAAAAAGCGTCTTGCCGACAATGGCGAGCGTGAGGCGCATCATCTCTTTCGAGATGTCTAAGGTCTCGCCGTCATGCCAGCGCGAACTCGCGCGCGTGGCGTAAGCTGTCATCACCTCTCCGTAGGAGGCAATGCGCGAGCGATGAAAGGCTGGCTGGGCCAGACGACGTTGACGGCGATGAAACTCTCCCTCGCTCGTCAAGAGTCCTTCACCGAGCAGACGCTTGGCGCGTTGCAGAGCGCGCCCTTTCATAAAGCTCTGATGATGCGTCACGAGAACGTCTTTGACGTACTCGGGATGATTCAGAAAGAAAACATCCTGCGGGCCGAACCTGAAATAGACCACATCGCCATACTCGCGCGAGGCCGTCTGCAAATAGAAGAGCGCGTTGCGGCGAAAGGCAGTGAAATTGCCGCCGAGCAATTTTCCTTTCGGGCCTGGGGGATAAACGAGCGTCGCCACCTCTCTCATGCTCCTTTGGCTCTCATTGTTTCATCAGCAATCAAAGCGGTCAACTAATTGCGGATTGCCAATTGAGAAGAATAGGAGGCAGACGGTCACGATCAGGAGACGAGAAAGATAAAAGCAATTTGAGATTTCAAATTTGAAATATGTAATTGCTTTTCCCTGCTTCCTGCTCCCAGCTTCTCAATTCCGCAATCGGCTGGCTTGCCCTTCACACGGCGCGTGTGATAGTGATTGAAGACGAAAAGTGTTTAGGTCTTTTCTCAACAACCAAGGGGTCATGAAGTTTGTCTTTAGAATTTGCAGTCGAATATCCATGCACACTTCGCGCGCGTTATTCTGAGGAGCACTTGCGCGCGTGGGGACGCCTGAGCAACATCCACACGCGGCTGACGACAGGCGAAGAGGCCGCGCCATCGGAAGACAAAGTGCGCTTCGTCGAAAATGCGCGCGACGAGATTGAGCGCACTCAAAGTGAGACGATTGTCTGCGCCTCATGCCCTGCGTGTCTCCCGCGTGACACGGCTGGCGAAGGCGAGTTGGTCGGCTGTCTTGGCCGCGTGACCTATCCGGTCGAAGCGCAGTTCGAGAAATTTCTGGCCGACCGCGTTCAACTAGCCTTAGATACTCTGGACAAGGAAGACCAGCCGCGCCTCTTGCGGATTCTGGTTGATGCCGAGTCGCCGTTTGACGGTGAAGGGACAAAAGAGTTACGACGCGTGACGACGGCGCAGGGCTTGCGCTTCTTCGAGCTGCGGCTCCCGATTAAGCTGACGCGCGAGGCCGCACACCTGACGACCGATCATCTCTTCGACCTGCTCGCGGGCTTTCGCTCGACCGATACAGAAAGGACAACCTACACGCGCGAGTTGCCGCAAGCCGCGACCGCAGACTATTACGACTTTCTCGATTACGTCCTGCGCAACGACCTCTCTGAATCAGAACGCGCACGCCTTCACGCACGCAGCAAGAACTACGCTCAGTTCCTCCGCCTGCTAGCCGCCCTGGAGCGAGCCGAAGCTCTCAGCGCGCGCGTGTTGATAGATTAAAAGCACGTTAGATGTCCCGTTCAGCCTCACATACTCACGCTTTTTTCTGTTAGATAATTGCTCAAGACTTCTCTTCATCCAGTTGCCGCAAGCTGTCCAGGATGAGGTTCGTGTTGCTGGCGACGTTGATGGTGACGGGGAATTCTCTGGCAGATTTTTCAAAGTCGAATGTGCCGGTCGTCAATTCGACGATCTTGCGGAAAGCATCTTCGCCCGCCACCCCTTCTGTCTCCGCGCCGACGATGCGCCCTTCGTTGAAGAAGACCTGGCCGGAGCGTGAGTTGCTCATGATGGCGAGCGTGCCCGTCAGGCGTGAGTTCTCCAGAACCTGAATGGCATCGAAGATGCTGACGGCAGAGAGGTCTCCGCCGAAGGTTGCGGGCTTAGGTCTTTCGGTAACATGGCGCACAACTGCCGGTTCGTTCTGCTGAGCTGCTGGGCGGCGCGCGCGCCTTATGGCATCCAGACCGGGAGCAATCGAGATGCGCGGGTCTAAGGTTTTCGCTTCGAGAAGGCGGTCATGCGCCATCTGCAATTCATCGCGCTCGATGTAGAGGCTGGCGAGCGCGAGACATTGTCGCGCTGCTTCTTCAGGGTGGCGTGTGGTAGTGATTTCGCGTAGCCGCTCGCGCAATGCAATGGAGCGCGGATTGCGCTCAAGCGCGCTGCGGAGTCTGTTGATGGCACGCTCCGGCGCTTGATATTTCAGAAACAGTTCAGCATCAAGCAGAGCCGTCTCAACCTCTCCCTCCTGATTGCTGCTTGTCAGTGCATCGCTCATTTGATTCTGGTCTTAGCTCAAAAAAGGCTCGCGCTCTTCTTCTTCACTCCACGCCAAACGTCGCAAGTTTATCACAACTGATTGATTGCTCATTCACCACACAACAAAATCGCATCTCTCGAAACACCATATCGTATGAGAGAAAAAGATTTGGTTCGCTTCCTTGTTTCCTGCATGCGACAGAAGAGCGAGCGTATCTTTGAAAGACTTCGCGCAAGCTCTTAAGAGATCAGGCGCAAGCTAAATTTTAATTGCCCTTAGCCGCTAAGGCTTAAAAATTCCTTTCTCTTTCCTAATGTTCGCTAGCGAACGGAGCGAAAAATCTGTCCCGCAAATGAAACGTGGCACACGGTGTGCAAAATAAAGCGAGCGAGAAGTCACAGAGGTTCTCCAATTTCACCCGCGTGAGATTCTCCCCAGTCACAATTTCAGCCCCCGACGGATTCAAGTTTGCCAGGCGCAAGGCGTGTAGGAGACCTTAAAGCATGTACGATGAAATGACTTTGGAAAGAGTGACGGCCTCGACCATCAAGCTGGTGAATGAAAGCTGGGCAAATTACCTGACGCGCTTTCTACAGAGCATGAAATCAATCGGCCATTTTTATAGAGCGGACGGGACTGAAAACTTGATTAAGCGATTCAAGCGTGCGCGTCCCTCGACATATCTTCACAGCGTACGCGTTTCCAGGCTGTCGCGCGCTGTCGGGCGCGCATTTGGCTTCGACGACGCGTGCTTGAAACAGCTCTGCTACACAGCCGTGCTCCATGATGTGGGCAAGATGCTCGTGCCCGAAGCGATCTTGAATCGCCCGCGCAAGCCGACGCCGACAGAGCTTTTCATACTCCACAAGCATCCTTCTTTTGGCGCGCTCCTGGCCTCTTATTTCAACCTTCCGGCGGAGCTTCGCATTCGCACACAGCATCATCACGAGCGTTGGGATGGGCAAGGTTATCCGCACAAACTCGGCGGCGAAGACATCCCTTTGATGGCGCGCATCGTCCAAGTGGCAGACACCTACGACGCGATGGTCTCTGAACGCCCGTATCGCCGCCCGCTTTCACACGAGCAGGCAGCAACGGAACTTCGCCATCACGAAGCAAAACAGTTCGACCCGCGCGTCATCGAAGCGTTTTTAGATACATACCCCTTGAAGGAGATTGAAGTGTAGTCATGAGTTCATGGATGAAGAGGCGCATCGGTCGTTCGCGCGCGCGATGCCATAAGGCAGCGACGGCGAACAAAGAAAGAATGCGCCACAGACAAGCAGAAGGTAAAGAGAGCAGAAGGAACACGGCGACTCCCCACGCAGATTCCCACCCTTCGAGCGACAAATAGATCGAAGCCAGAGCATTCGATAGATAGTCATCACCCACTAAACCAAAACGGGCGAGAGGAGGGGCTTGTGTCCTCGCGCTCTAAAAATCGAATCGAACTCCAATTCTAATCTGTCTGGGTCGTAGTGTGCGCGTTGGCACGAGGAATGAATCCAGAAATGCCTGACGCTGGGCGGCGGTCGCCGTCGGGCTGAGTCCGTTGAAGTCTATGAACTCAGTGCCAAAGCTCGGGTCTGTGTGGTTGAGCACGTTGTCAATCTCAACCACCGGGCGCAGGCGCATGTGTTCGGAGATGCGAAACTCGCGCATGATATTGAGATCAAAGATAAAGAAGCCTGGGCCGATTCCGGCATTGCGCGGCAAGTTGCCTGTTTGCCCGATGGTCGGAAGCGCAAAGGCCGTGAGCAAAGCAGGGTTAAGCGGCTCGCCCGGTTGTCTGAAGCGAAGCAATGAAGGATCGCCAGTGAAAATCGGACGGTCGTTGCCGACATCATCCAGGTTGCGGTCATCGCCGCCGATGGAGATGTTGAAAGGCGCGCCCGAGGCCGTGCGCACGATTGGCGAGATACGCAGGCGTCCGAGCCACTTGGGCGTGTCCATCGTTCCCGAAAAGACAAAGCGGTGACGGCGATCAAGCAGACTGCGCGAACGCTCTGCCCGAAAGTCTCCGACCACGAGCGCATCAGAAGTGTTGACGATGCCATCGTCAATCAGGCGCGAGAGCGTGTATGCGGCACGGAACGAATAGCCGAAACCCGACTTGCTTCGTTTGAAGCGGCGGCGCAGTTCCAGCGTTAAGCCGTGATAGAAACTGTTGCCGATGGAGGCGAGTTGCTGAATATCAACTTGCGACGGGTCTGGCCTGAGCGAGTTCAAAGCATCGAGCGCAACGTTGAGCGTCGTCGTCGAAGTGATGCTGTTGAGATTGAAGATGGAGATAGGAACACCCAACTCCAGGATACGTCCGATGGCATTCGGGTTCGCAGGGTCTGTTGACGAAGTTGAGAAGCGAACAAGCTCGCCCGCTGTCGTCACATCATAAAGCGGGCGCGGGCAGCCCACACAGGGGCGAAAATTCGTAAAGTCGCGCGAGAGCAGATACTGCGTCAAGCTCTTGAAGCCAGCGGGCAGGCGCGGAGCGTTCGCGTTGAACTCTCGCCAGAGATGAATCCCGCGATTGTAGGTGTAGTTCGCCTCAAAGACATACTTGCGCCCGATCTCGCGCTCGAACCCGACGTTGGCTTGATAGCTTTCGGGAATTCGCAAACCCGGATCGAGGCGGCGCGAGAAGTTTGTGTTGAGCGTGCCGAACTGTTTGATGATGGCAGAGTCCGGTGTCAGCACGTTAGGAAAACTCAGGTTTGCGGCGATGAAAGCGCGACGCTGCGCCGTTGAGAGAACCTGGTGTGTTGTCGGATCGGTCAGAGCATCAGTGTCGAAGAGAAGCTGCTGCTGGCCGAGCGTGAAATCGTCAATCGTTCTCAAGAGCGCGCGGTTGTAGAAGAGACCTGCGCCGAGGCGAATGACAGTCTTGCCCGATTTGAATGGATCGTAGGCGAGCGCAAAGCGTGGCCCAAAGTTGTTGCGGTCATTGAGAATCGTCTCGGTCTCGTAACGCAACCCGTAGCTGACCGTCAGGTTCGCCTTCAAGCGCCACTCGTCCTGAACGAAGAAGCCCAGATAATTATTCTTCTGCGTTGATTCGGTCTGAAAGTTTTGACGAAAGCGGCTCGGCGCATTCGCCAGAAAGTCGCCCGCACTCGCAAAGCTGAACGTCCCCGAAGCGTCCGACAAATCTATGAACGTTGATTTGATGTGCTGGAGGTCTGCGCCGAACTTCAAGGAGTGTGGCCCAACAATCCAGGCGAGGATATCTTGCAGTTGATAGCGAGTCTCGCGGCGGTCTGTCGCGCCCGAAGTTGATGTTCCGGCGACGAGCGTGCCTGAGCGTGCCTCGGGGTCGCTCGAAGGCAATGGGTCGTTCAGGGTGATTAAGACGACGGGCTTTTGTCCGCCGCTCGCTTCGACGGCTGGCGTCAAACGCGAAAACTGAAAGCGCGTTTGATTGACCACCTTCGTGGAGAGCACCAGATTGTCAGAATAAGAGATGGCATCCGTGTTGCGAGTCTTTCCGAGCAGGGCTTCGGCCAGGCGATTGCCGCCGCCAAACTGCCGCAAATTATTTTGCCGACCCAACTGGTAAAGAAACGAGCCGTTGTGCAGGTCTGTGAATTTGTGGTCCACGCGCGCCGTGAAGGTGTGATTCCTGACTGGCGTCGAAACGCCTTCGATAAACGGCGCGATCTCTGCCGCTAAGACTCCGGTCGAAGTATCTTCGAGCCTTTGCCCATTGAGCGTTGTCGGCGCAGGAATCGGAAAGAGCGGATTCTGCTGCACGGGCACGAGCGTGTCTATCGTCGCCGAGTCGAGAATCGTGTCGTACTCGTAAGCCGTGAAGAAGAAGGTACGCTTGCGTCCGTCGTAAAAGGGAAGGCGCACTGGACCGCTGAAGGTAATGCCCGGGTCGTGTTCTTCCAAAGGGAGGCGCGGCAGTCCTTGAGATTTATTGTGCGGCGTGTTCGCATTGAAAATGTCGTTGCGAAAAAAGTCGAAGGCGCGACCGCGATAATTGTTGGAGCCGCCCTTCGTGCGGATGTTGATGCGCCCGCCACTTGCTCTGCCGTACTCAGCCGAAAATTGATTCGTGATGACCTGGACTTCCTCGACCGCCTCAATCGAAGGTTGAAAGCGTTCGCGCGCGGCTCGGTCATCGTTGTTATCAAGCCCGTCAATCGTGATGTTGTTGGAATAGGCTGGACCGCCCGAGAGGGCGAACGTCCCGGCCTCTTCGGGCGTCGAGTTCGGATTGGTGTTGCGGTCTTCCGCAAGGTCGCGCGTCGAGAGCGGCTCTTCCGTGACGCCGCCGAGCGTGAAGATTAAATCGAGCGGCGAGCGGGTCGCGTTCGGCAGAGCTTCGACCTCTTCGGTCGTCACTGTGCCGCCGACGACCGTGCGCGTCGTATCAACGGGAGGCGTGTCCGCTTCGTCAACGACGACCTGCGAGGCCGTTACGTCTGCCGGGCGGAGAGTGAAATCAAGTTGAACATTTTGCCCGGCGATTGTTACGAGGTTCGTCTTCTCTTCAGTGGAAAAGCCTGAGGACGAGACGCGCAAGGTGTACTCGCCCGGATCAAGTTGAATGAGCTTGTAGCGTCCTTCGTCGTTGGCCGTGACGCTACGCTCGACGCTCGTCTTCACCAGCACAGCCGTCACAGTTGCGCCGGGGATGATCGCGCCGTTCTGGTCCGTGACGCGGCCATTGATGGTCACGTTGTCCAAATCCTGGGCAAGGGAAATTGATGGCGCAAGCAACAGCAGCGCGAGCGATGAGAGTAGCCAAATCGAAAGGCGCGCTCCATAAAAAGAGAGACGCGTTGGCTTACGATTCATAATAGAGACGTTCTCCTAACCTAATGCGCTCGCCACTTGCCGCAGACGCGCCTTTGGCGAGCGAGAGATACGGACATGCCGGAAAAGTTTTTTACCCGGAGGTTTAATAATGATCAGTGGGAAGCCGCAAAGCCGCAGCCGCCAGAATCAATAGAAAAGCAGAAATTAAATGAACTAAAGACTACGGAAACGGCGAGCGAACTTTAACACTCTGCGTAGAGCGGGCACAAGGCCGCGCGAAGTGGAAAATTATCTTCGGGAAAGTGAGCGGCGACGCAGGCGCAAGGCCGTCACGTGCGATGCGGGAATGAGCGCGCCCGCTTCGGGTGGCGGCGGCGCATCCGTGAAGTTCGCAAACTCTTCGGCGTGAGTTTGCAGGTAATCAAAGAAGCGCTCGAACTCGCGCTGCATCGCGTCCATCTTCTCGCGCATGTTGAGAATGATCTCAACGCCCGCGAGATTCACGCCGAGGTCGCGCGTCAGACTGAGGATGACTTCCAGGCGCTCAAGGTCTGTGTCTGTGTAAAGACGAGTGTTCCCTTCCGAACGCGAAGGCTTCAAGAGTCCTTCACGCTCATAGAGTCTGAGCGTCTGCGGATGAATCCCGAACTGGTCCGCAACCGCGCTGATTGTATATGTCCTTGCCTTACGCTTCATAAAATTATGAGTTTTGAATTTTGAGTTTTGAATTAAAAGCCGGACTCTAATTCAAAACTCAAAACTCATAATTCAAAACTATTCCAACCCCATTGCCACACGCGGGTTCTCAGAATTGATCTGCGCGTAGCGTTTCAAGAGTTCCTTCGTCTCTTCCGAAATCACGTTCGGCAGCGTGACCTGCACTTCGACAAATTGATCGCCGCGAAGTTGCGGATTTCGCAAGCTTGGCACGCCGCGCTCACGCAGGCGAAACTTCTGTCCAGACTGCGTGCCGGGCGGAATTCTAAGTTGCGCTTTGCCTTCAACCGTCGGCACTTCGATCTTCGCTCCCAACGCCGCTTCAGGCACAGTCAAGGGGACAGTCACATAGATATTGTCACCCTTGCGCGTAAAATATTTGTGCCGCCCGACGTTCGTGATGATGTAGAGATCGCCTGCTGGCGCGCCCATGCGCCCGCCCTCGCCTTTGCCAGCGATGCGCACGCGCGAGCCTGTATCAACACCAGCCGGAATACGCACCTTCACGGTCTCAGTTTTCGGCAGCACGCCCGCGCCTTTGCAGAGCGAGCAAGGCTGACGACGTTTGCCTGTGCCTGCACAGTCCGGGCACTCCTGCGAAAATTTCAATCGCCCGCCTGAGCGCTGCACCTGGCCAGAGCCTTTGCACGTCGGGCACGTGACGAGCGGACCACCCGTGTCGCCCGCGCCGTTGCAACGCGAACACTGCTCAGAGCGGTTGACAGTAATGTTGGTCGTCATGCCCGTGACGGCCTCCTCGAACGAAAGAGCCAGAGGCATCTCTATGTCCGCGCCGCGCTTCGGTTGAGGTCGCGGCGGCTCGCGCTCCTGCTTTGCGCTTGAGCCACCGCCAAAGAGGTCTGCGAAGATGTCTCGAAAGCTTGAGCCACCGCCACTGCTCGACGTGCTCGAAGTTCCCCAATCGAAACCCTCGAAGTCGAAGCCCGGCGAAGTACGACCTGCTCCGCCTGCGCCGCCAGGTGTTGCGCCGCGCGCCGCAGCGTCCGCGAGATTGTCGGAGTATTGCCCGAAGCGGTCATAGACCTTGCGCTTCTTCTCATCGGAGAGCACATCGTGCGCTTCCGTAATCTGCTTGAAACGCTCTTCGGCTGACTTGTCGCCCGGGTTCACATCCGGGTGGTACTTGCGCGCCAGGCGACGGTAAGCCTTCTTGATCTCTTCCGGCTTCGCGTCACGTTTGACGCCGAGCACCTGATAGTAATCTTGTTTTGCCATTTGAAAGCAGTGACAAGTGACGAGTGACAAGTGACAAGTTAAAGCTTATTCCTGCTCGTCACTCGTCACTTGTCACTCGTCACTGCTTTATTTATTTTCGTCAACGTCAACGTATTCGGCGTCAATCACGTTGTCGTCGCCCGTGCTGCCTTGAGACGACTGGCCGGATGATGCGCCTGCGGCTGACGCCTGCTCTTCGCTGCCTGCTGCGCTCGCGCTGCCCTGCTGTTGATAGAGAGCTTCGGCGATCTTGTGCGAAGCGGTTTGCAGGTTGTTGAAGGCATCGTTCATGCGTTCGACGCCGCCCTCTTCCGTAGCCTTCTTCGCATCGGCCAAGGCAGTCTCAACCTCCGTCGCGGCAGAAGCGTCGAGCTTCTCGCGGTTCTCGCTGAAGGTCTTCTCGACCTGATAGGTCAGACTATCCAGACGATTGCGCGCTTCAATCTCTTCGCGCTTGCGCTGGTCTTCAGCCGAGTGTGCGTCGGCATCGCGCATCATGCGATCAATCTCGTCTTTCGAGAGACCCGAAGACGCTGTGATCGTGATCTTCTGCTCGCGCCCAGTGCCCATGTCTTTGGCAGAGACGTTGACGATGCCGTTGGCGTCTATGTCAAAGGTCACTTCGATCTGCGGCATGCCGCGCGGTGCGGGCGGAATTCCGACCAGGTGGAACTTGCCGAGCGTGCGATTGTCGCCAGCCATCGGGCGCTCGCCCTGTAAGACGTGAACCTCGACGGACGTTTGATTGTCCGAAGCCGTCGAGAAGACCTCCGACTTTCTGGTCGGAATCGTCGTGTTGCGCTCGATCAGTTTCGTGAAGACGCCGCCCAAAGTTTCGATGCCGAGACTCAAAGGCGTCACGTCCAAAAGCAGGATGTCCGTCTTCTCGCCAGAGAGAACGCCAGCCTGCACAGCCGCGCCGACCGCGACAACTTCGTCAGGGTTCACGCTCTTGTTAGGCTCTTTGCCAAAGATGCCTTTGACGATCTCCTGCACCTTCGGGATGCGAGTCGAGCCGCCGACGAGGACGACCTCATCAACCTTGTTCGCGGCAATTCCCGCGTCTTTGATCGCCTGCTCGACAGGATTTTTCAGTCGCTGCAAGATCGGGTCAATCAACTGCTCGAACTTGGCGCGCGTCAACTTCATCACCAGATGCTTCGGACCCGACTGGTCTGCCGTGATGAAGGGGAGATTAATCTCCGTCTCCATCGCGCTCGATAATTCGATCTTGGCCTTTTCGGCAGCCTCTTTCAGTCGCTGCAAAGCCATCTTGTCGTTCGAGAGATCAATGCCCTGATCTTTCTTGAACTCTTCCGTAATCCACTCCATGAGACGCTCGTCAATGTCGTCGCCGCCAAGATGGGTGTCGCCGTTGGTGGATTTCACTTCGACGACGCCTTCGCCGACTTCGAGGATGGAGATGTCGAAAGTTCCGCCGCCGAAGTCGAAGACAGCGATGGTCTCGTCCTTCTTCTTATCCAGACCGTAAGCCAAGGCAGCAGCCGTCGGCTCGTTGACGATGCGCATCACTTCGAGACCTGCGATGCGTCCTGCATCTTTCGTCGCCTGACGTTGCGCGTCGTTGAAGTATGCGGGAACGGTGATGACCGCCTTATCAACTTTCTGTCCGAGGTAGTCTTCCGCAGACTGCTTCATCTTCTGAAGGATCATCGCGGAAATCTCAGGCGGGCTGTAGTCTTTGCCTCCGGCCTGAACGCGCACGTCACCGTTTCCGGCGGACTGCACCTTATAAGGCACTTGTTTAATTTCCTCCGTCACCTCGTTGTAGCGACGGCCCATGAAACGCTTGATCGAATAGACAGTGTTTTCAGGGTTAGTGACGGCCTGACGCTTGGCAACCTGACCGACGAGGCGGTTGCCGTCTTTCGTGAAGGCGACGACCGAAGGGGTCGTGCGCCCGCCCTCAGCGTTGGTGATAACGGTCGGCTCGCCGCCTTCCATCACAGCCACAACCGAGTTGGTCGTGCCCAAGTCAATTCCAATAATCTTGCTCATTGCTTCCTTCTCCCAAAATTGATTGGCCGATCTCTTTAATAGAGGAAACCAGCCTAAGGCGCGCCCGCCGCTTAAGAGCCATAAACAAACTGCTCAGGTCAAGGCCGAGCACTTCAGATCATCACGGGTTGAACGCGTCGTTAATATAATACTTGAGTCCCTTATTGTCAAGTTTTATTTAAGCCCGCTCCCCCTGATTCTTTGGACGCATAACTGATGAAATATTAGGATTTATAGGGACGAAGAATTCTTAGACGTATTGAGTTATTCACTCTGTCGCCGCTCTTCGTTGAGCAATTTGGAGGCGAAAAAGATGTAGTGGACGCCTGAGAGGACTGCGAAGCCGAAGACGGTTGTGTAAACGGTCGGCAAGTAGCCGCTCAGGGCCGGGAAGCTGGCGGCGACGAGAACCAGAGCGATTGAAAGAATCTGGACGACGGTGCTGATCTTACCGAGCAGGGAGGGGCGAAAACGGCGAAATCCCGTCACGATATTGATTGCTATTGCGCCGACGATGATAAAGACATCGCGGCTGATGACGGCAGCAGTCACCCAGAAGGGTACTGGAAAGTGGCGCGGCGTCGGCTGCGGGCTGATGGTCGGCAACGAGAGGATGATGAATGAAGTCACCAGCAGAAGTTTGTCCGCTATCGGGTCCAGGATTGCGCCGAGTTGCGAGCCTTGATTCAGACGGCGGGCGAAGAGTCCGTCAAGGCCGTCTGTGATTCCGGCAAGGATGAAGACGCCTAGAGCCAACTCGAATTTTCTGTAGAAGAGGAGCGAGACAAAGACAGGTATCAAGGCCATGCGGAACATGGTCAACAGATTGGGCAGTGTGACAATCCGCGATGACATTGGTTAGTGGAAAGTGAAAAGTGAATAGTGAATAGTGAAAAGCAAGAACGCGGTTTTAACTTTTCACTATTCACTATTCACTTTTCACTAATTTTCTCTCCTTCAAAAGGCGCGCATTATAGTGAGCATTCGATGAGCAGCGCAAGTTAGAGGAGAGATTGTGGGTGTCAGCTTACCGTGTTCCTGAGAGTGTCAGACAAAAGATTATGGTTCAATTGTGGTTTGTCTTTCTTGCTCACTCAAAGAGAACGTCTTTTACCTTCTAATTAACTCTGGCTCTGAAGAGATACCATTGGCCGGGCACGCCTGCGAGCGTTTGCAGTCCTCTGTCTTCAAACCGCAGGCCGGAGCCAGCGACCAAATCTTTGACGGTGCTTGAAACCAGAACCTCGCCCGCAGCCGCTTTCTGCGCCACCTGAACGCCTATCTCGGCGGCGATGCCGCCGACTACACCATCAACTATATCGCACTCGCCCGTGTGCAGCCCGGCGCGCATCTCTATCCCTAAGCGCGAGGCGTAGGCCGTGATCGCGTGCGCGCAGCGAATGGCGCGCGCAGGACCGTCGAAGATTGCGAGAGGACGCTCCCCAACCATGTCTATCTCGCGTCCTCTGAACCATTCGATCTCTTTGTGGACGTGCGCGCGCAGACGCTCCATGAGTTCATGCCAGCGTTTTTCTCCGAGCTGATCGGCATGACGTTGAGGGTCAACGATTCTTGTGAAGAGGACTGTGGCGAGCACTCTATCGGGTTCGAGCGTATGGCGCACGCCGGTCAAAAACTCTTCGGCTTCGTCCAGAATCGCGTCCTGGTCGCCGACAAAAGGAAGATGATCGTGACCCGGCAACTCAACATATTTCGCGTCGGGAATTCTTTCGGCGACGTAGCGTCCTTCTTCCACCTTCAGGCAACGGTCGTCGCTTCTGTGGATGACGAGAGTCGGAACTCTGATTGAGGGCAGGACGTGGCGCACATCTATCTCTGCATTCATCTGTGTCAGTGCCAGAGCAGCGCCGGGACTTGCGCCCATCCGCAGGTATGTAGCCCACCACTCACGAAATTGCGGATCGTCGGCCATCGTCGGCGCGCGTTCTTCAAGGCCGACAGGGCCGCCCCAGCTTTTTCGTATCTCCTCGAAGAAGTGCCGCCGCTTTTCTGTGGTCGGTGCCCAAGGGTAGTCGGACGCCCAGATGCGCTTGGCGTAAGTTCCGATCATGACGAGCGCGAGGGTCTTTTCCGGGTAGGTCGCGGCGAAGAGACTGCACATTGGGCCGCCTTCGGAGACGCCGCAGAGGGCTGCGCGTTCAGACCCGACCGATTCCATCACGGCGCGCACGTCGTCCATGCGCTGCTCAAGCGTTGGCAGTTCGTTTAAGGGAACGTGATCGGAGAGACCCGTTCCGCGTTTGTCGAAGAGAATGAGGCGCGAGAATGATGCGAGGCGCAGCAGAAAGCGCGCGAAATGCGGCTCGCGCCAGAAATATTCCAGGTGAGAGACCCAGCCCATGACGAAGACCAGATCGAGCGGCGCGTCGCCGATGACTTGATAAGCTATGTTCACGTCGCCGCTTCGCGCGTACATCGTTTGCGGCGGTCGCTCAAGCAATCGCTCAAGCTCGCTCTCTAACCGGTCGCGCTTGATGGCGCTCGGAGGGAGATTGATGACGGCAGGCGGGAGTTTCAGTTCAGTGCCCGACGAAGGCAGAGACTCGTTCTCGCCCGTCTCGTCTTCGACGACGATGTGAGTGCGCGTGCGATCCCTGAGAATTAATTCCGCGTCATCCTCGAAAGCTTCTTTGACATCCGCAGCGAAACGATAGCCACGCTTCGGCACGGTCTCGATGAACTTCTGTCCCTCGCCGAGAGCTTTTCTGAGCACGGAGATGTTCTGCGCGAGATTGTTCTCTTCGACAAAACTATCGGGCCAGACCTTCGTCATCAGCTCTTCTTTACTGAGGACGTGGCCGTTGTTTTCGACCAACACGAGGAGCGTCTCGAAAGCTTTCGGCGTCAAGAGCACGGCTCCCTGCGGACCGAGCAGAACGCGCTCAGTCACATCTATCCGAAAAAGTCCGAAGACATAAAAGCGTTTGATCCGACCCTTCATCGCTTTCAGAACTTTTTGAAAAGAATCTCAGAAGAACTTCAGAGCATTTTAAAGACGCATGCGTCTCACATCATCTATTTTTCAGGTTGCCGTCAGGGGAAACGGTGATGTTCTTTATAGCTTGCTCGGCAGCGCTCATTCTACCCTTAAGACGCGAGGCTGAAAATAGAGAGGAGAGGAGTGTGGGCAAAAAAAGAAGAGAAGTCACTATCGAAACCGAGCGCATTCTTTTTGTCAGTCGTCGCCAAAGTCATCCGATTCACCGGTGCGACCGTTGCGGCGAAGAGGTCTTGATGCTGACTGTGGACGAGGCCGCCGCATGGTCGCGCTCAACGTCACGCACGATCTTCAAACTGGTGGAAGCTGGCCGACTTCATTTCACAGAGACGCCGGATGGAAGGCTCTTGATCTGTTTCAACTCGCTCGCTTGAAGAGGGATGAAGAAACAAACAGCCCTCTACCTATTCAAACGAAAAGAGAGCTGCGATGTGAAGAATGATAATCACATGGCAGCTCTCTTTTCGTTTGCGTCCCGCAGATTCGCTCAACTGAAAAGGGTTCGCTCGACCGTAGTGGAAGCTCTCTTCGTGCCGCGTTTCTTCGTGGTCTTTGCGTTTCCAGATTCGGGGAAATGCGCCAGGTGTTCTGCGTTCAAACCCAGTTCGCGCAAGGTAGCAGCGAACTTCGGCGCGCCGTGCATGGTGATGATGCGCTCCGCCTGGGAGGCGCGCGCCAGATGCACAAGCTCGTCAAAGTCCGCATGATCTGAAAGCGGGAGAACCAAATCCACGCCCTTGTACATATAGGGCGCGCTCTTGTGCATCGCCCAGCCCGTCAACATAATCACGTAGCGGCGCTCGATGTTTGTAATCATCGCCTGCTTGCGACAACCGGGCGGCGCAATCAACACGCGACCGCGAAGGTGCTCGCGGTTATACTTTTCATAAGCGCCTGAAAACTCCACGCCCAGCTCGCGGTAAATCTCCGAAACATTCCAGACGGAGCCGTGCAGCGTCACGCGATAATCGCGCCTTAATAAAATCTCAAGCGCCTCCTGTCCCTTGCCGAGCGCGTAAGCCAGAACGACGGGCACGCGATCATCGGAAAAGGCGCGATCAATCGCAGCATAGAGACGCGCGAACGTCGCCACGTCAGGCGGAAAGCGATAGATGGGGTCGCCGAAGGTTGATTCCATCACGAGCGTGTCGCAGGGAACAATCACGGCATTCTCAGCCGCAACGTTGGGCCTCAGCTTGATGTCGCCCGTATAGACCAGACGTTCATTGTCTGCTTCGACCAACACTTGAGCCGAGCCTAGACAATGACCTGCGGGAAAGAAGGTGAGCGCGAAGCGTCCGTAGTCTCGCCGCTCGCCGTACCGAAGCGTCTCCATCTGGGCTTCGCCGCGACGATGACGAAAGATGCGCGCCGTCTCAGGCGTCGCAATGATCGAGCGATGCTCGGCGATGTGGTCAGAGTGTCCGTGCGAGATAACGCAACGCTCGCGTGGAGCGTCTGCATCGAGCCACAGGTCTAGCTCAGGTAGATAAAGCCCGTCGCTGTACTCAACTCTTAACAAAACTTCGACTCCAATAAAAAGCGCGACCGCGAGAGCGAAAAACAGAAATCTGCGCTTGCTGCTTCTCTATAAAATTCGCTATCTTCGGGAGAATTCTTTTCAGAGATTATATTACACGTGTGACGCGCGGGCTAACGACGAGAGTGTGAGATGGGCACGAGCCTCGAACCTGAATTAGAGAAAGACGAGCCAGAGGCAACGCATCCCGTCACGGTTTCGCGCTGGCATGCCCTGCGTCGCCTCTGGCGCGCGCAAACGATTTACGTGGTCGCGCTCGCAGCTTTCGCCGTCCTCGCAATCTTCGCTTACCTCGATCCTTACTTCAGTTGGGACTTGAAAGTTTCGCACGCCTTTAATTGGAAAACGTTCGTGCTGCCCGGCCTCTTTCCCCTGATGCGCTTTGTCTCAATCTTCGGTAACAGTTGGACGCCTTACGCGCTGACAACTTTGACAGTGATTCTCTTTCTGCTCTGCGGCAGAAGAAGCGAAGCCTTTGCTTTGACTCTCTGCGCGGGCGGAAGCGGTCTCATCAACACGATCTTCAAGATGTTGATTGCGCGCCCCCGCCCCGCGCCAGACCTTATACAAAGCTACATAGACCCCATCACGAACAGCTTCCCGTCGGGACACGTCACGTTTTACGTGACCTACTTTGGCTTTCTTTTCTTCACGGCTTACGCGCTCTTGCCGCGCGGCACACTTTTGCGCCGGATTGCGCTCACGCTCGCGGCCTTGCCCGTTCTGCTCATCGGACTCTCGCGCATCTATCTGGGCGCGCACTGGCCTTCGGATACCGTCGGCGCATATCTCTGGAGCGGCGTCTGGTTAGGATTTTCTCTCTCGATGTATCGTCGCTGGAAAGAACGCAGGACGTTCTATCGGAAAGCAGTAAGCAGTGAGCAGTGAGCAGTGAGCAGTAAGCAGTGAGTTAAGGGTTGATGAAGTGAATGCTTGACTGATAACCCTTATCTCAACGAGCTAAAGCTTGCTGCTCACTGCTCACTGCTTACTGCTTACTGCTTTTCAACTCGGTTTTTAGATTCATATTGCGAATCAGGCGATGCAGATAGTTTGGATGAACGCCTAAGAGCTTGGCTGCCTCTGTGTAGTTGCCGCCCGCTTGTTCCATAGCTTTGAGGATTAACTGCCTTTTAGCTTCCGTCACGGCCTCGTGGTAATTCGCCACGCCGACGCCTGTCACGGGCAGAGCGGTTTCGAGCGCGGCTTCCGGTAAATCTTCAGGCAAGAGCATGTCGGTTGTGCCAAGAACGACTGCGCGCTCGATTGCGTTCTCAAGTTCGCGCACGTTGCCGGGCCAATCGTAATTCGTAAGACGCGCACGCGCTTCAGTTGAAATCCCTCGCACCTTTCGGTTGCACTTGTCGCTATACCTTTGCACAAAGTAGTTAGCCAGGAGCGGAATGTCATCGCGCCTTTCTCTCAAAGGAGGCATGGAGAGCAAAACGACGTTGAGGCGATAGTAAAGGTCTTGTCGGAAAGTTCCCTGCCTGATAGCTTCTTCGAGGTCTTTGTTGGTCGCGGCGATCAGGCGTATGTCAACGTGAAGTGTGCGCGTGCCGCCGACGCGCTCGAACTCTCTTTCCTGAAGCACGCGAAGAAGTTTCGCTTGAAGCTGCAAAGGCATCTCGCCGACTTCGTCGAGAAAGAGCGTGCCGCCGTCGGCAATCTCAAGCTTCCCTTTCTTCTGTGCGATTGCGCCTGTGAACGCGCCCTTCTCATGGCCGAAGAGTTCTGATTCGAGCAGCGTCTCGGTCAAAGCGGCACAGTTGACGGCGACGAAAGATTTATTCTTGCGCGGGCTGTTTAAGTGAATCGCGCGGGCGATTAATTCCTTGCCCGTGCCCGACTCGCCCGTGATGAGGACGGTCGAAGTGGTCGGCGCGACGCGCGCTATGAATTGATAGACCTCACGCATGCGTTGGCTTTCGCCAATCATGTTGTGCTCGATCTGGATGTCGTCCTGAAGTCTCTGATTCTCGCTCTCCAACCATTCGATGTGGCGCGCGTTCTCAAGCGCGACAGCCGCGATGCCAGCGATGGCCGTGACCAACTGCAACTGATCTTTGTCAAAGCGCGCCACAGGGTCGCTTGAGTAAAGGAAGATGACGCCGAGCGGTTTATCAAAGAGCATGATCGGGACGCAGAGCAGGGCTTGAATCTTTGAAGAGATCAGGCTTTCGGCGGTCGTCAGATTCTCGCTTTGCTGAACCTCGTTGCTTAAAAACGAGATGCCTTCGTTGAGGACGCGCTGAGTGATTGTGTGGCTGACATGCACGGCGCGATTCGGCCCTTCGCGGCGATCAAGACCGAAGATGGAAGAGAACTCGTTGAAATTGTCGCCGTCGGTGAGGAGGATTGCGCCGCGCTCTGCGGGCACGACCTCGAAGATTAATTCGAGGATGCGCCGTTGCAAGGCATCAAGACCGCGCACGGAATTGATCGTCGTGCTGATCTTCATCAGCGCCGAGAGGTCGCGCGCCATCAGGTGAAAAGCGTCCTCGATGCGAACCTGCAAAGTGTTCACGCCCGTAGTTATCGGGTCTTCTTCAAGTAGGACTGTGCTTGAGCCGGAAGGCGGGTCGCCTTCGCGCAGCAGGAACGAGAAACTGTAATCACCTATTCGCAGGCGGTCGCCATGCTCCAGATAACGCTCCTTGACGGGCACGTCGTTGACGAACGTGCCGTTGAGACTGTCTAGGTCTCTGATCTTAAACAACTCACCCTCGCGTTTGATGATGGAATGGCGGCGCGAGACCGAAGGGTCGCTGAGGCAGATGCGGTTGGCCGATTCGCGCCCGATTGTATTTTCATCGTCGGTCAGGATAAAGGTCGTGCCCTTCAAAGGCCCTGCGATGGCTGCGAGTCTGGGAGTCATACCTGGTAGAGTCCTCTTTAACAGATTTGCCTCGACGAAGGATAGAGCAAACGCCGCCGATTGGAAAAGAGGCGATGGGCGGGAAGGGCTTTCTGAGATTAAAGAAATTGCCTTTGAACTTGATGGCAGCAACCGACGTAAAAGCAAGCGAGGAGACCAAAGACGATGTATTGTTCATCCTGCGGCGGAGTTGTAACGGAAGGCTTGACCTACTGCAAGCACTGCGGGGCAAAGCTCAACGGAACAAAAGGTGAGAGCCGCAACAAGCCGACGGAACTATCACCTAACTTGCTGATTCCGGCAATGGTAGCGGTCTTCGTCCTCGGAACTTTCAGCCTCAGCCTTCTAATGCTGATAATGAAAAGACTGGGCTTCAACGAGGGCATGATTAACGGCATCGTCATGATGACGTTTATGATGATGTTGATACTTGAAGGCACGTTTATCTGGCTGCTGGCCAGTCGCCGTCGCGGCCATCAACGTGTGGCCGAGATAGAACAATCGAAAGAACACACGACGAAAGAGTTGGACGCGGCGCAGGTGCGCGCGCTGCCAGAACCCGTCCCGAGCGTCACAGAACACACCACACGCACGCTGGACCATACCTTCAGCGACCGTAGATCAAATTGAAGATCAAATATCTTCCGCCTCAGCTTGAAAAGCACTTCACTCTTCCACTTTTTTCGGTGTTGTAATAAAGTCCGCGTGAAAGCCCGGAGGCCGAAGACGATGTTCGGCTCACACCTATGCCCCTTTCCCCCGGCACACATCTGGGTCGCTATGAAATACACTCGCAACTTGGCGCAGGCGGGATGGGCGAAGTCTATCTGGCGACAGATTCAAAGCTTCATCGCCGCGCCGCGCTGAAAATACTGCCCGCCGAATTCTGTCAGGACCATCAACGCGCCGCTCGTTTCCTGCGCGAGGCACAGGCTGCTTCCGCCCTCAACCATCCGAACATCTGCACCATTTATGAGATCAACGATGATGTCAACGACACGCCATTCATTGCGATGGAGTATGTCGAAGGCGAAACGCTCTCAGAGAAAATCCGCGAGGGCAAGTTTAATCTGGCCGAGACGCTTTCGCTCGCGCTCCAGATCGCGGACGCTCTTGCTGAAGCGCACGCGCACGGCATCGTTCACCGCGACATCAAGCCTGCCAACATCATCGTCAATCGTCGTGGGGCTGTGAAGATTCTCGATTTCGGATTGGCTAAGAGGGTCGCGGCGGAAAGCGAGGCGGAGACACAGCAGTTGCTGAGCGAAGCGGGAATGATTCTCGGCACAGCAGCCTACATGTCGCCGGAGCAGGCTCGCGGGCTTGCAGTGGATGCACGCACGGATGTCTGGAGTTTGGGCTGTGTGCTCTACGAGATGCTCACGGGCAGAAAACCGTTTACGGGAGCGACGACGACCGATCTGCTCGCTTCAATCTTGAGAAGCGAGCCTGAGAGTTTACGCGCCATTAATCCTGAAGTTCCCGTCGAACTCGAACGCATCGTTATGAAGACGCTTCGCAAGGAGCGCGACGAGCGATACGAGAGCGCGAAAGATTTGTACGATGACCTCAAAGAGTTATCGCAGTCTGTTAGTTTGCCCGCGAACGGAAAGCCGCAAGGCAAATCTGTGAGTGAAGCGCAGACAGTCTTGCTCTCTCCGTCCAGAACGGACGCGCAAGCTACTTCGCAAGCAGAGACAAACCCGGATAAGGAACAACCTGTCCCGGACAAGACTAAAACGAATAAGACTCTGCTTATCGGCGTCTTGCTCAGCCTGCTCTTGCTTGCAGCGATTGGCTTGGGCTACTGGATGCTCAAAGGTCGGCCACAGCCATCCGCCGCGCCTACTTCGTCGGCAATTGAATCCATCGCCGTGATGCCCTTCATCAACGCGAGCGGAAATCCTGAGACGGAATATTTGTCCGATGGCATCACGGAATCACTGATTAATAATCTCTCGCGGTTGTCTTCCTTGCGCGTCATCGCACGCGGCACTGTCTTCAGTTTCAAAGGGCGCGAGTTCGAGCCGCAGCAGGTCGGCAAGCAATTGAACGTGCGTGCGCTTCTCACAGGGCGCGTTACACAAATCGGCGACACCTTGAGCGTACAGGTTGATTTGGTGGACACAGGCAGCGGCGCGGAAATCTGGGGCGAGCAATACCATCGCAAGCAGGCAGATATTCTTACCGTTCAGGACGAGATTGCCAGAGAAGTGACCGACCGCTTGCGCTTGAAGCTCACGGGCGAAGAGGAGAAGCTTCTGACGAAACGTTATACGAATAATGCGCAAGCCTACGAAGACTATCTGAAAGGTCGTTATCATTATTACAAATTGACTGAAGCCGAGTGGCATAAGGCTCTCGACTCCTTTAATCAAGCAATCGTTGAAGACCCGAACTTTGCCCTGGCCTATTCGGGAATCGCGGACTGCTACGGTATCGCTTCGGCCTGGTTGATGCCTCCGACGGAAGCCTATCCGAAGTTTGAAGAGTTCGCTCGGAAGGCTTTGCAGATAGATGGCTCTCTCGCGGACGCGCGGGCGGAAATCGCCGCCGTAAAGCTCTTCTACCAGCACGATTGGGCGGGCGCGGAAGAGGAACTGAAACATGCCCTCTCGCTTAATCCTAATTCCACGCCCGCGCGTCTCTATTACAGTTTCTATCTTTACGCGTCCGGGCGGACAGCGGAATGCCTGGACATCTTAAAGCAGGGCTTGGAATCAGACCCGCTCTCGCTTCCGCTCAACACTAACCTCGCCGAGACCTTCTATTACGCGCGCCGTTACGACGAAGCGTTGGATGTCTCCCGCAAGATGATGGACATTGACCACGACTCCAACTTTCCACATCTCTTGGCGGGCTGGGCTTACCAGCAGAAGGGTCAATACGAAGCCGCCATCGCAGAATTTCAACAGGCCAGGCAACTGGAAGATACTTTTGCTACAGCCGCGCTCGGCAACGTCTATGCAGTCTCAGGCCAGAGAGACGAGGCGCAAAAGATGCTCGCCGAATTGGAGTCATTAGCCAAACGCCGCTACGTTTCTCCCTACTTCTTCGCGCTCATTTACACAGGCTTGGGCAATAAGGATCAAGCCCTGCTCTGGCTCAACAAAGCATATGACGAGCGCAACGATTATCTGATTTATTTGAAGGTCGAGCCGCTCTTCGACCCGCTGCGCGACGATCAGCGCTTTCAGGACCTGATGCGCCGCATCGGTATTCCGCAATGAGCCTGGAATCGCAAGGCTGACGTTCAAGCCTAACATTGTAGATAGCAACTCTATCTTTTCGGATAGAAGTTGAGGGCGCAGATGCGCGCACGGTCATTTCTCTTTCTTCTCCCGCAAAAATTCTCATCCCATTCTCATTCAAGGATTTGCTGCCGGGCGCAGCCATGCTCAGTTCTCGCTGCCTGCGACTGGCACGCCGATAGCACTAACGCTCGGCACGATTCGCTAGTGAAAAAGCTGAAGAAGCCGAGGCGAGTCCGAAGAGATTGAAAAGTTGGAAAGGCGAGGCCGAGCGGTCAAGAGACCGATTTCCCCTGAAGCCGTCTTGACAATGAAGAGGTCGCCCGCATGCCACGCCCGCGACCATTTGCCCTGAGTGGGCAAGAAGGAGAGAGATGAAAAAGCAAGCCCTCAAAGCCGTCACTATGTTGGTTTCAATTATCGCCCTCGCATTCGTGACAGCCGTTGTCTCCAACGCGCAGTCGCGCAGCCAGAAACTGAGAGCGAATATTCCGTTCGACTTCGTCGTCGGCGACAAGACGCTCGCGGCAGGTGAATACACTGTCGGCACGGTCACCGGAAGCTCAAGCGACGGAATAGTTGTTCGCAGCACGGATGGTCATCACAGCGCGATTCGCTTGACGAACAATGTGCAGGCCAATGCCCCGAAGGAGCGCGCACAACTGACCTTCCAACGCTACGGCGAGAGCTACTATCTGACGCAGATTTGGACGCCCGGTCTGGCCGAAGGCCGCGAGATGGTGAAGTCGAAGGCCGAGCGCGCAGCCGCAAGCGAGATGGCGAAAAATCCTGCGAGCAACAATCTGCCGCAAGCCGAGACTGTGACCATCTATGCAGAGTTGCAGTAAGAGCGCAAGAGTTTGACCCGAAAAGCATAATCTCCCTCTTGCACCAGTAGAGAGAGAAACCGAAGCGGCAACCCGAACGTCCCCCGGGTTGCCGCTTCGGTCTTAGAAGAGCAGTGAGCAGTGAGCAGTAAGCAGTGAGCAGTTAGTTTTAGGTTGTTGAGTTAAGGGTTATCAGAATAACTTTCTACTCATCAATCCTTAATTACTGCTCACTGCTTACTGCTTACTGCTCACTATTGTGGCAGCAGTCGCCAGTTGTTGGTCGGCTCAGGCGGAACCTGCTTGTTGCGCTCGACCCAATCAATAATCAGGTCTCGTATCTCTTCGCTTGAGCGCGAGACGATGGGCGCGTTCTTATACATGGTGTAGCCGCCGCCACCGTTGACGCGATAATTATTAACGGCAAGCTTCAGTTTCTGGACGGGGCTGAGCGGCTGACCGTGAAAGCGCAGGTTCTGGATTCTTTGACCGACGGGCTTTGAAATATCCAGATCGTATGTCACGCCTTCGCCGATGTCGAAGTTGAAGGCCGGAATCTTGTCGTCAACCAGATCGGACGGCTGCTTGCCCGGAACATAAGGGAGAAAATATTTGGCAGAGTGTTCGAGCGCATCCTTCAACTGCTGCCCAGTGACTTCAATGACGACCAACGTGTTCTCGTAAACATAAAGCCCGGCGATGTCGCGCACGGTCACAGGGCCTTTAGCGATGTGCGCTTGCAGATTGAATGGCGCGGCGAGCGAGACATCGGCATGTCCGGCTTCCAGTTGCACACGCTGAATCAAATCCATGATGGCCGTGTCACGAAAGCGCGAATCCTGCGCGGAAAGCTCTGCCGGAGAGTCTCCAATCACGCGACCTAACCAAGCCTGTGTCTCCGTGTCATAAGGTGCGGCCAAGCGAGCGACCTCTTCATCGGGCTTCACATTATCAACCGCAATCGTGCGCGCAGATTTGGCGACCACATGCCAACGCCCCTGCGCCTCTTCCTTTTCGAGATAGACATCAACGCGCGCCAGGCGATGTCCCCAATAATCGGCCTGCGTGAGCAGCACACCGTTGATGTAGAGCGAAGAGACTTCGCGGTGTGTGTGTCCCATGAGGATCACATCCACGCCTGAAACCTGCCGGGCAATCTTGACCGCAGCGTTTTCGTTAGGCACGTTGCTCGGATTCATTTCGCCCGTTCTGAGGTCTTCTTCTAATCCCATGTGCATGGCGATGACGACCAGATCAACATGCTCTTTCTCACGAAGAACCTTGACCCACTTAGCGGCTTCGCTGACGGTTTCGCGAAACTCCAGGCCCTCATAGTTGGGCGGGTTCTCCCAGTTGGGAATGCCAGGCGTTGTCAGGCCCAGGATGCCGACGCGCACGCCGTTGACTTCCTTGATGATGTAAGGATCGTAAGCGGTCTCGTTAGTTCCCTTCTTGTAGGTGTTCGCGGAGAGCCAGGGGAAGTTGGCTTCGTGTCGCGCTTTGTTGAGAATGTTCAGGCCGAAGTTGTATTCGTGATTGCCGACTGTCATCGCGTCGTAATGGAGCGCGTTCATCGAGAGCATCATCGGGTCGGGCGGAGTGTTGTTCTTGCGGTTGTGATAGTACTCAAGCGGAGTCCCCTGAATCGTGTCGCCGGAATCAAGGAGCAAGAGGTTCGGCGTCTCCTTGCGCGCCTGTTTGATGAGCGTGGCAACTTTGGCAATTCCGCGATTGTCAGCCTTGTTCGTGTAGTAATCAACCGGCAGGATGTTGCCGTGAAGGTCTGTCGTCGAAAGGATTGTGACCTGCGCGCGCGCTGGAGGAGGATTAGTCGCATGCGTCGCCGATGTCGAAACAATCAGCGTCAGTGCCAGGACCAAACTCGGCGGTAGAATTAGTGCTAAAGACCTTTTGACCTTCATTATTACTCTCCTTCACGAACAACATTATAGCGACTGATGATTATATGCAGCTCTCGGCAGCGCGGTTTTGTCAGTACCGCCGAACAGCAAGGCGGAAGGCGGAAGAAAAAGCTCAAAGCTCTGGCGCTCAATCTTTTCTTTCATCCTTCATCCTTCCTCCTTCATCCTTGCTTTACTGCGGTACTGACCCGTAGATTAACGCGCAAGATAAACCTCTGCGGCAACTGTGTCATGCACCTTGACTTCAAATACTTTCTCAAACGTTGCGCGCACGGTCTTCATCTTCTCCTGATTCTCGAAATAAGTCCTCCCGCGCTGAATGATGATGAATGTCGGCTTTGAAATCGGCGCGAGGCTGAAATCCTTTGCCGACAGAATGCGCGATTCTAAATCCGTGCGCCCGAACTTTTCGAGATAGTAGCCGACAACGCCCGGAGTCTCATGGACAATCACTGCTCCCTGCGGCGCGTTCCTGCAAACAAACTCAATCGCCTCGCGCAGCCCATCATCATAAAACTCGTCGTGCGGGAAATAGTAGCCCGCGCGATTGCCGCCGAGCGCGTTCGTGTATGCGGCAAAGTGCGGGCTATTGGCGTAAGCCGTCCAAGCAGGCCATGCGACGAAGACCGCAAGAGCCGTGATGCTCGCAAAGCGCAGCGCCTGCACACTTATCTTCCCTTTGAAAAGCGACGCCGCAAGCCGCACGAGCGCGACAATGCCGACCGCCGCGATCATGTAAACGAAAGGCATCAGAGAGAGTGTGTAGCGCAGCCACTTCGCGCCGAAGAAGGAATAAGGAATTATCCAGAGCAGGAACATCAAGAGCAGAAAGCCATGCCCCGGATGACGCCAATCGCGTATGCAAACGACAAGGCCAGCAAGAAAAGCGACGAGCACGGGCAGCGGAACTTTGATTAGCAGAAAGAGCAGGTAGAAATAAAAGGGCGTTCCCCAGAAAGGCGTGCCCGAAGGATTGTTCTTATAAAGAACGTCGCCCATCAGGTAGCCAGTGTGCGTTAGCAGTTGCTCGCTCGAATAGGCTGTCAGGTAATGCCAGGTCTGCGGCAAGAGCACCGCCGGATTCGCAATCAGAAAGACGACGCCGACAAGGATATAAAAGTACCAGGGCGTTTTTCCAGAAGGCTCGCCCGGCTCTTTTTTCCGCAAACGATAATAGTGATGATAGAGCATGTTCAGCCCGAAGTAGTGCGGAAAATATTTCGAGGCCATCATCAGACCGAACGATACTGCGCTCAAGTTGTAGTTGCGGCGCTTCGCCCTTTTTTCGCGCCAGCTAATCTGTTTAGCGCGCGCGTAGAAGTAGAAGGCGAAGAGCATGAAGAAGACCAGGAGCGTGTCTTCCTTGGCGATGCGATTATATGTAATGGCGTTGATGCCGAAGGCCCAGAGCGCGGCGGTCAATAGTCCGGTCCAGCGGTCAAAGAAGATTGCAGTCAGGAGGAAGAGAGGAATCGCCGTCAATGCGCCGAAGAGGATGTTCGGAAATCTGACCGCAGTCTCGTCCGAAATGGCGGACGCGGAGCGCGTGTTCCATGCCTGCTCGACGCGCATCGAGATGAAGATCAAAGACTTCATCAGCATCGGGTGCTCTGCGTTCGGGCGGATGTCGCCTTGCTCGTAAGCGCGCACGGCGTTCAGTTTATTAACCTCGTCTTCGGCAAAGCCGATTGCGGAGATACCGCCAAGGCGCAGGCCGAAGCCGATGATGACAAGAGCCGCGAGCGCGAAGATTACAAAGCGCGCTCCTGTCAAAGCCTTGCCGTGCTGCATGGCTTTCGCGGGAGCCGGAAGCGTTTCACTTCCGGCGCTTTCTATCTCGACAGAACGCGACAAAACTTCCCCTTGATGAATGAAAATTAATTTTCAGCTTCCCTCTAACTCGATTCGCTGATCTTAACAGGCGCGCCCAGTTCTTCACTCATCACTTCGTCAGTATCAGCGGCGACCGCTTTCGTTGACAATCCTCTGCCGATGAGAAAGGCCACGCCGAGCGCAGTCCAGCAAATGACGCGCGCTTTGCGGATAATTCCTAAGGTCGTTCCGGTCTGATCTCCGTAATCGAGCCGCTTCGTCACCCAACTCGAACCGGCTTCGTCAATGCCCACCTTAAACGGAATGAACTTGAAGACTACGTTGATGATGCGATTAACAGATTCAAGCACGTAGGCCACCAGGAACGTCGGCGGCGTCGGACTGATGAAATAAAGTGTGACGTAAACTTCGAGGACGCCAGCCAGATGAAAGCAGGCTTCCAGGCACATGATGAGCGCGCAGCGAGCGCGGTGGCGCGAGTAGAAGTTATAAACTGTGTCTTCGACCGCGCGCGTGTTCTCGCGCTGCTTCTCTTTGAGAAATCGTTTCCCGAAACGAGTCCGGCGCAGACGCTCAAACGTGGCGGTGATAAAGTTCCAGCGCGAGTGATAGATGATGAGTCCCGCGACGAGAAAGAACGAGACGACGCCGAGCGAGATCAAAGTCATCAACTTCAGCCCGTGCGTCAAAGGAAAGCTCAGCAAGAGGACGATGATGCCCGAGAGGATAAAGAGGATGACCGATAAGCTGTAGAAAAGATTCTGCACGGCGAGAGCCGAGACGGCGACGATGAGCGGCACGCGGTCGCGCACGAGCGCGGCTTTCGTCGGCTCGCTCGCCACAAGGCCGAGCGGCGTTAAGTTTCCCATCGCATCGCCGACGATGTAAGCGCGGAAAGCATCGCGGAAACGAAGCCGTTCCTCGCCATCGAAACAGAGTATCCAGCCGAGCGTGCGGACAATGTAGCGAAGGCTGGAGATTGCCAGGACAAGCAGGAAACCTGTGGTTCCTAGTTTCTTGATGTCCTCGACGATTTTGGTCGGCCCCGTGCTATAGACCAGATAGGCGAAGAGCAACAATCCCAGCAGGGCGAAGACGATGCTGATGATTTTCGATTTCGAGACCGCAGTCTTTTTTTGACTCATTAAATAAAAGCTCGGAGAGTTATTTATCTCTTAAGTGCGCGCGAGACGGCCCGCGCAAAGAGAATGGAGCAAGATACGGTATCAAGCCATTGGGCATCAAGCGCGAGCAGTATTCTAAAAGGCAAAGGGTGAAATTGAAAATGCGGAGAGTGGGAAGAGAAGTTATGAATGATGAGTTTTGAATTTTAAGTTAAAGACGCGAAGACTTTCTGCTTTCAACTCATAACTCATAACTCATAACTTCTTTTGCTTCTCCTTGAGGCCGTCCTTCAAATCCCCTGGCCAACAGCCAAACGGCCAGAGCCGTCTGACCGAAAGCCATTGGCACGCCTAACAGCGTCACGGCGTTATAACCGAGGAAAAGCGGTAAAGGGATAGCCATGAAGTGAATCAACACGGTCGCCAATCCGAAAAGAGCTATTGCGCGCGGCACAACGGGGTAGCGGCAGAGAAAGCCGTAGAGCGCGAAGAACCATGAATCAATAGCCAGCAGCTCCGAGTAATGCGTCCACTTTCTTGCCGAGCGGACCACCAACGCGAGCGTTTGGAATCGCTCATCCGAGCCACCTCCTTGAACATACTCCTGGCTCAAGGAGAGCATGGACATCAAATGAGCGTTGTCAACGGCCTGAAGCGAAAACATGATGACGCTCGCGGAGACGAGAAGAAGTGCCGCCGCCACACTGTGCTCACGAAAGATAGGAAATGACAGGAGAGAGATGCAGATGGTCAACGCGCAATTCACAAGCAGAAGAAACACAGCCAACTTTATCTGAGAGGAGTAAGCGGCTGCATTTGCAAGGAAGTCCGAGGTGGTCATCGGATGCAGCAACACGAAGGGCACAATCAACCCCGCCAGTTGCGCTAATAGCATTATGCCTATGATGCGACCTCTGCTCTGTGCAGACATTATTCAAGCCTCCTCGGAAAGGGATTAACGAAATCGAACGGATAGACTGAATGGTTATCGCTGCGGAATAGTAAACAGCAGAACCTCAGCAGAAGCTTTTCGATGGCGGGCAGGAGTCGAGCATCACCAAAGTGATTGCACGCACGCCAGACCTCTTGAGTGAACTCCCGCTTGCGTAGAGCGCGTTGTGTGATGATCGCCCGGGCGTCAATATGAAAAGTAAAAGGCGCGAAAATGGTTTTCTTCCCTTCTCACCCCCTGACTCTATAACGGAATAGAGAACGACTTATTAACAGATAGCCGGAAATATCCTTGATTATTCTCAGATCAGACGACGTGACCAGGCATGATGCTTCACGCGTTGCTTTCAATTATTTCACCGTGCTACTCTCCGCGCGAAATGATTAAAGCACTCATCACACTCATCGCGGTGGCATCACTCCTTTTGAACAGCTCGCAGAGCGTCTCGACAGCACAGCAAACAGGCAAAGCTTCGCAAGTTCCTTTGCGCGAGCAGATGGAGAAGATTTCTCTTGATGCTCAAGGAAAGGTGGGCGCATCCGTCATGCTTCTGGAGACAAAAGAGTCGGTCTCTTTCAACGGCGATCAGAAATTTCCGATGCAGAGCGTCTATAAGTTTCCGATTGGGATGTGCGTGCTCAATCAGGTGGACAAGGGCGCGCTTAAGCTTAACCAGAAGGTGCGCGTCGGAAAGAGCGACCTGGTGCCGCCGAAAGCGGGCAGTCCGATTCGAGACAAATATCCGAACGGGGTTGAGTTAAGCCTGCGCGAACTGCTGCGCTACATGATGATCCAGAGCGACGGCACAGCATCGGACGTGCTCTTGCATCTTGCAGGCGGAGCAGACCGCGTCAACGCTTATCTTCAAGACCTTGGAATATCAGAGATAGCCGTCGCCACGACTGAAAGAGAGATGACGACGGGCGAAGAGGTGCAATACAGAAACTGGGCCACGCCGGATGCCGCTGTCGCATTGTTGCGCGCATTCTACGAAGGGCGCGGGCTATCAGCCGGGAGCCGAACTCTTCTGCTTCAATTGATGACGAATTCGACCACAGGTCCACATCGGCTCAAAGGAGAACTGCCTGCGGGCACAGTCGTCGCTCATAAGACTGGCACATCGAACACTGTCGAAGGAGTAACGCGCGCGACCAATGACATAGGGATAATAACTTTGCCGGACGGGCGACATTTAATCATTGCGGTCTTCGTCTCTGATTCCAAAGCTCAAACAGCCACGCGCGAAGGCGTCATCGCACGAATCGCCCGCGCGGCTTATGATTGGGCAACTGCATCACATTAAGTTCTGTCGGTATTGTAAAGCCGATCAATCACGTCCTTGTACTTCTCATCAATCACGCGCCGTTTGACCTTGAGCGTCGGGGTCAACTCGCCGCCTTCAATCGTCAGTTCGTGTTCGAGGAGCGAGATGCGTTTGACGCGCTCGAATTGCGCGAGGTCTGGAGTGTGCGCGGCCACCTGTCGCTCGAAGAGATTGATGATGCGCGGGTGCTTGATGAATTCCTGAGGCGTGCGCAGGTCCAGACCTTTCAGCTCGGCATAAGAGCGTAGCTGCTCCCAATCAGGCACAATCAGTGCGGCGGGGAATTTGCGACCGTTCCCGACGAGGACGACCTGGTTGACGAAGCGCGACCCCTTAATCATCTGCTCGATTGGCTGCGGCGCGATGTACTTACCGCCAGAGGTTTTGAAAAGCTCTTTCTTGCGATCTGTAATCCTCAGGAATCCGTCCTTATCAAGCGTCCCGATGTCACCGGTCCTGAACCAGCCGTCAGCAGTCATGACCTCGCGCGTGTCAGCGGGCTTGTTGTAATAACCACGCATCACGTTTGGTCCACGCACTTCTATCTCGCCGTCTCCGGCGATGCGCACTTCGACATTTCTGATCGGACGACCCACAGTGCCGATGCGGTTGTCGTCAATCGTTCCGGCAGAGATGACGGGCGAAGTTTCGGTCAAGCCGTAGCCCTGAACGACCGGCATGCCTGCGCCGATGTAGATTAAACCTATCTCGTCGGTGAGAGCTGCGCCACCGGAAGCGAAGACGCGAATGCGCCCGCCAAGCGCTGCGCGCCATTTGGCGAAGACCAGCTTTGAAGCGAGCTTGTGCTTGAGAGCCAGAACGGGCGGAACTTTCTGCCTATTGGTCACGAGTTGCGCGTAGAGTTTGGCCGTCGAGATAGACCACATCAGGAGCGAGTATTTAGCTTTCCCTGCTTCGGCTGCGCGCTCCTGGACGCGAGCGTAAATCTTCTCCAGCATGCGCGGCACACAGAGCATGATTGTGGGGCGCACCTCGCGCATGTTGTCGCCAATCTTCTCTAAGGATTCGGCGTAATAGACGCTCATGCCGTGATGAATGTACATGTACATCCCCGTGCGCTCGTAAATGTGCGAGAGCGGGAGCACTGAGAGGGCCGTGTCCGTGTCGCCGAACTCAAGATGGTTTGAGCAATCAATCACGTTTGAGACGATGTTCGAGTGCGTGAGCATGACGCCTTTCGGCTCGCCCGTCGTCCCCGAAGTATAGATGATTGTGGCGAGGTCTTCTGGGGCAACGGCGCGCGACAACTCTTCACAAAGATGCGGCTCTGCTATTGCAGCCTCACGCCCACGCTCTTCTAATTCTGCGAAGCTCAGGCTGTTTGCATCTTTCTCTTCTTGATCGAAAAAGATAACGTGCTCAAGCGCCGGGCAGTCCGGCAAAGCTTCTTTGAGCTGATCGAACTTGGCGCGATTCTGTATGCAGAGGGCGCGCGCGCCGGAGTCTTTCAAGATGTAGGAGACCTGCGGGGCTGTGAGTGTCGGATAAATCGGCACGTCCACAACGCCAGCGAAGAGAGCGCCTGCGTCCGTCAGAGTCCATTCAGGGCAATTCTCCGAAAGGAGTGCGATGCGGTCGCCGCGCTTGAGGCCAATTGCGCTCAGTCCAAGTGCGACGTGACACGCGCGCTTGAGCATCTCGTCGGAAGAGATGTTGCGCCACGCGCCGTCTCTCTTATAGTTGAGCGCGTCCTGTTTGTTGTGCAGGCGCACTGTGCGCTCGAACATCTCGACAAGCGTCTTCGGCTCGTCCGCATGGAGCGGCACGCGCTCAATCGTCTCTGGATTTGCAGTCGGGATCAATTGCATTACTCAGTTGGCGCTCACGCCGTTAAGAAAAATGTCCAGAACTTGATCGGCCATCGGCGCGAGTTTGTAACGGCGCTTGGAGAGAATCCAATTGGTCGCCATCTCGTCGAGCGCGCCGAAGAGAATCTTCGAGACGACTTTCGCATTCAACTCTTTGCGAAAGACTCCGGCGCGCTGTCCCTCTTCAAAGGTTGTGCGAATCATGTTCAGGTATTCGGCAAAGCCTGCCGCCGAAAACTCCTGCATGAACTTTGTCGAGCTACGCAACTCAACTTGAAAGACGACCGCCAGGTCGCGGTCTGCGCCGAGGCGTTCAAGGTGCAGGTGCGCTATTCGGCGCAGCTTTTCGCGCGGGCCCGCGATGGTTTTAAGTTGCTTGCGTCCTTCCTTAATCGCGCTCTCGACGCTGCGGTCGAAGATCGAATGAAGAATCTCTTCCTTGCTCTTAAAGTAGAGATAGACTGTGCCGTCGGCAACGCCAGCGGCGCGCGCAATGTCGGCGACCTTCGAGTTGAAGTAGCCGTTGCGCGCAAAGACTTCGGTGGCGGCGCGCAGGATAGCCTTGCGCTTATCCGCCACGGGCGGTCGCAGTGAAGAGAGGGAACGGGCTGAACTCATTTTTGAATACTCTTGACCTGGTTCTTGAATCGTCACCCGCGAGCAAGCGCGGGCTGAATGAATCCTCACTCAGTCGAACGGAGAATAGAATACAGTGAATAGTGAATAGTGAAAAGTGAATAGTGAAGACCTTTTTCTTTTTCACTTTTCACTTTTCACTGTTTCTTCCTCCATCTCTTCGGGGCCGAGTTCGCCATCCGCCGGACTGTTAGCAGGAGCGAGTTGGATTGCGCCGCCGCGCAAGTTCAAGTCTTGTTGCGGGAAGGGAATCTCAATCCCTGCCTCTTTGAAGAGATGATGGATGCGATAGTTGATGTCGCTCTTGATCTTCGCGTGGCGGCGAGGACGGTTCGTCCAAACCAGGAGCCGGAAGTTGAGCGAATAATCGCCGAAGCTTAAGAACTGCACGCTCGGCTTCGGCTCATCCAGCAGGAACTCGATGCCTTCGGCCGCGCGCAGCAGAGTCTCCGTCACCTGCTCGACATCCGAATCATAGGCGACGCCAATCGGAATCGAGATGCGCGAGCGACGCTCGCCGTAAGACCAGTTGATTAAGTTCTGGTTGACAAGCTTCGAGTTGGGGATGATGGCCGCGATGTGGTCGTTGGTCATCACAATCGTCGTCCGCAAGTTGATGCTCTGGACGCGCCCTTCGGTCAGCTTGCTGTCGGGGCCGCTGATGGTGATGAAGTCGCCGACGCGCACCGGGCGCTCGAAGAGCAGGATGAAGCCGGATGCCAGATCGCCCGCGATGAATTGGAGGCCGAAGCCGATGCCGACCGAAAGGGCTGTGAAGACGACGGCGAGCGTCGTCAGGTCCAGACCGAACGCGGTCTTGAGAGCGAAGAGGATGCCGAGCGTGATGACCAGATAATGAATCAGCCGCAGGACTGTGTACTGAATGCCCGGGTCGAGTTTGACGCGCGCGGCCATTCGTCGCTCCATGAAAGAGCGCAGACCGCGCGAGATGATAATCGCAACGACGAGGACGACGATTCCGATGACGAGGCTCGCCAGCGAAATCTCGAAATTGCCGATGGTGAACTTATAATTGATGTAGCTCCAGATGCGCTTGAGCACGCTCTCGCCCTGCCACAAAGATAAGCTCAATAAGTTTTGACCGAATGCTCCAAACATAAACAGAACCTATCTAAAAACTCTAAAGTCCAATGTCCGAAGCCATAGTTCGGGACATTGGACTTTGGACTTAAAAGAAACGTGGCGGAGGCTGAGGGACTCGAACCCCCAAGCGCTTTCGCGCGCCAGTTTTCAAGACTGGTGACTTACCAATTAGCCTAAGCCTCCGCAAAAATCTTTCGGGATAATATACAGTAGGCGGATGGCTCTGCTCAACTTGGGGAATTGGCGCGGATTGGTCTTTGGGACTATCGCAACTGTGTGTTGCTCTGATTGATGATGCTTCCGCTCTCATTCACACGTCTGAAGCCGTATGTGAATGAGAGAAGGGCGCTCTTTTAATCAAGAGCCTCAGTTTCCTTCCGGCATCAGGCGGACAAGCGCGAGGCGGTCCTGGTCGCTGTGCGCTGTCATCTTGGCGAGCAGAACCTGCACCCTGATCAATCCTTCTTCGCTATCGAAGCTCGCGCTGAACCGATCAACGGTCTGCCCATGCAACATGAAGAGCTGAAAGCGCGTCTGGAAATCCTTGAGTTCTCCATCGGGCAGAACCTCTCGGAAGAAGTGACGACCCAGGACATCCTTGGAGTGTACTTCTGAAAACTGTTCGGACGCAGGGCTGTAGCGAATGATAGCGCCATCAGCGTTCAACTCAAGTAACCCGAATGGAAATTTTGTTTTCAGCGAGGAAGCTTTCATTTGATTGAACCTTCGAGGAGCAATAGCGATCAAACGATGAAAATATCTGGATGCGCCAGCGACGGTCAGTTACTCTTTGAGCTAAGAATGTCGGGGTGAATTTAAAGCCGACCGACAGCATAAAAATTCACGTTTGCTGATCGGTCGGCCCCCGCTTGTCCTGTGAACTGTTACGAAGATTAACTATTTGAGCCGGTTTTGTCAGTACGCAACAGTACTTTTTAAGAGATATTAATTTTGTGATCTGTCGGAGTTAAGGGAGCGAAAATTAAGAGCCGCGAGAGCCTACAACCAAGCGAAGACCCCCGCGGCTTTTGCTCTTCAGTTTTGGAAGGAGCTAGAGTTTACTAACAAGCCAAACCGAAGTCGGTACGGGAAGGTACGAAATCTAAACTTTATATTCTTCGTTCCTCTGGCATGAGCGACTTGTGTATCTGAATCGCGGCCATCGCGCCTTCGGCTGCGGCGACCACGGCGAGCTGCGAATGCGGCGTCATGTCGCCCGCAGCATAAACTCCGCGCACGCTCGTCTGTTGCTCGTCATCAACTTGGACCAGCCCGCACTCTTCATCCAGTTTGCAGCCGAGCTGCTCATGCAAATCGCCTGATATCTCCGTGCCCAGATTGAAGAAGAGCGAATCGCAGTCGAGCGTTTCGCCCCCTTCAAAACGGACTCGCTCAATCAGCTTTGTCTTCACATCGCCTTCGAGACATGCAATGCGCTGATTCATAACGGGAATGTTGAAGTGAGCAAGCTTCTCTTTGTGCTCCGAAGAGATGCCTCCCTCGTCGCCGTTCGTCAAAAGCACAAGGCTGTCAGTCCACGTCAGCAGGTTGAGCGTAAACCCTACACCTTCATGCCCGTGACTGAGAACTGCGACGCGCTTATCCGAAACTTCATAGCCGTCGCAGTCGGGACAATGATGCACCGTCACGCCGTAAAAATCTGTGAAGCCAGGACAGTTCGGCGTCAGATCGCGCAAACCCGTGGCGAGCAGGATGCGGCGCGTCTCAAACGTTTGCCTGCCCGTTGCCCCTTCATCCTCATCTCCCGTATGGACGCGGAAATGTTCTTCACCAAGCTTCTCAACTTTCGTCACGCAGCCCTCGATCACAAGCCCGCCATACTTCGTCACCTCATCGCGCCCGCGCGTCAAAAGCTCCTGCGGCATAATTCCGTCATGCCCTAAGAATCCATGCACCCCATGCGAATAGAGATTGCGCGGGCTGCTGTTATGAAACGTCAGCACGCGACGCCTGTAACGCGCCAGAAAGAGCGCAGCAGACAAACCCGCAGGCCCCGCGCCGATGACAATGCAATCGTACATGATACGGCGGAGTCTGCGGTCTCTTCTCTGAAAAGTCAAAACTGTCGGAAGGTGGTTAACCAGAGTTGCCAGGTTTGTGCTGCCCGTCTTGCATGAAGGAAACGCGGGCAGGGACAAGCCCTGCCCCTACAAGCTTATTTCAGTGTCCTAAGTCGTCAGTCTTCTGTAAATCCCTGGCATGCGTTCGGGCAATGAAAGCACGTCGTCAATGATGGTGTAGCCGACATCGCCGTAGAGGTCGCGGAGTTCTGATTCGGATTCGCGGTCAATGGTGATGCAGAAGGGGGTGATGCCTTGCAGCTTGGCCTGGCTGAGTGCTTCGCGTGTGTCCTCGCGTGCGTAACGTGCGTCGCCGTAGTCGTGATCGTAAGGGCGACCGTCGGAGAGAACTATCAGGAGACGCGTGCGCGCTTCCTGTAGGGCGAGGCGCGCGGCGGCGTGGCGGATGGCCGCGCCTAAGCGTGTGTTGTTCTGATAGGTGATGCCGCCAATGCGACGTTCAATCTCATCCGAGTAATGCTCGTTGAAATCTTTGACGATATAAAATTTGACGTTGCGGCGACCTTCTGAAGTAAAGCCGTTGATGGAATAGACATCGCCGACTGCTTCCAGAGCTTCGCTCATCAGGACCAGACCCTCTTTCTCAATCTCGATGATGCGGCGACCCGGATGCGTGTAGGGCTGCAACGGGTGACGCCCGATGGTGCGCGCTGTCGAAGAGGATTGGTCGAGCAGGAACGAGACGGCAACGTCGCGCTGACGACGAAGGCGTTTCGTGTAGATGCGCTCCGACTGTTGACCGTCTGCGCGACGATCAATGACGTAATCAATCACTGCGTTCAGGTCATAGTCTTCGCCATCCAACTCGCCTGTGATACGCGTCAGGCTCTCCGGCTTCATCAACTGAAACTGGTGACGGATGGAAGAGATGACGCCGCGATGACGTTCTCTGGCCTGCTCGACGAACGAGCGGTCGCCTGCGCGGACGCGCTTTTCGATGACGCGACACCAGCCCAGACGATGATCCGTCAGTTCCCTGTCCCATTCGTCGTAGTTGTAAGCGACTTCGCCCTCTTCCAAACCCTGCTCCGGGACTTCTGCGCGCGCCCACGCCTCCGCGCCATCCAAATCGTCAGGCTCGCCCTCAGGCTCCATGTTGTTCCAGGCGTTGAAGAGTTCGCGCGCGTCCGTCTGTTTTGATTTTCTTTCAGGAGCAGTCTGCGACTCGCGCGTCTCCATGCCGGAATCGCTCTCGTCAGTTTCGGCATCTGCCTCGGTCTCTTCCGCCTCATCCTTGCTCTGCTCGGGCGTGATTGATTGAAAGAGCATATAGACGCGGTTCGTCGCCATCAGCGTGTCCGCGACTGTCGCGTGCGCGCCGGTCAAATAATCCGCGACGATGGTTTCGACTTCGGAAACAATCTGACTGTAGAACTGCCGAGCGTCATCGAGTGCGCCGCCGCAAAGCGTGATTTGAAACAGCAACTCGAAGGGAACGAGCGAGGTGGGCAGGTCAATGATGCGCGGGCGACTCATACGCAGGTGATCGCGCGTCAGGTTAAGGTCGCGCTGAAGGCCGCGATACTTGGCGCGAAGCCTTCGATCAATGCGCCCGTTCTCAAGCGTGCCGAAAATTTTATGAGCGAGTCCTCGCTGCGGAAAGAGCGCGAGCACTGCGCGATAATCAGAATCAGAGGGAAGCGTGCGATGTGCTTCTTCCGCGCGCTTTGCTTCTTCTTCGGGCGCTAACGCGCGCTCGCCCTTCGCAATCTCGTTGATATAACCATCGAGCGCGAAAGCGTCACGCGCATCCACGTTCTCTGCGGCGTAGAGTTCCGCGATTGAAGTGTAAGCGGCGCGAAGATCAGGAGTGTCGCGCTCGTGCGTGCCAAACTCTATCTGGCCTGCGGCGTGCGCGGCCAAAACTTTGTAGAGACGGAAATCAAGCTGCTCGTCATCGAATTCGGAGACATGCGAAGGCAGGTGAATCGTGCGGCCATCGTTGATGCGCGCTTCGACGGGCACGGCTGCGAGCGGCGCGATCTCGACGGTGCGACCCGTCAGGGCTTCGACGTAAAGCTTGAGCAGAGGCTGAATCGTCTCAAGCGCGAGACCCGTACCTCCTGTGCGCAGAGCATCGTTGCTGCGGCGCGTCTCAAGCGCATAGTAGCTGCGGCGCGCACGCTCGCTACTGGCTCTCTCCGTGCTCAGACCGTCACGCGCCCATTGCTCAAACTGTTCGATGGAGACGGCCTTCAATGCTCTCGTGCTTGAGCGAAGGCAAGCGAGCGCGGCTTCGCTATCAACGTGCGCGACTTCGCGCGTGGCCGCGATGATGCGATGCGCGAGTTCGAGCGCGCTCTCGTGATCCGTTTCATTCGCCAGAGATTGAAAGAAGGATGGACCAGAGCGTATGAAGGCGATCAAGACCGCGTTGCCATGCTCGGCCACGACCCAGAGCAAGTTAATCCAGTCGTTAAAAGCGCGTGGCTGAAGGCGCAAGACTTCGCCGCCAGCGACGAGAACATGGAGAGCCGCGCCGCCGCCGCGCTCAAGAAATTCTCCCGCATGTCTGAACAAGACGAGAGCGTTCTCCGTTGTTTGTCCTGCGAGAGCGACGGGGATGGCCGTCCAGGCGTCGGCGGCGATTCCTCCGGCGCGCGCGGCGAAGGCGTTTGCGAGCGTGATGCTCGCGCGCAGAACGCGCGGCTCGTCCTCTTGAAAGTCTCGCACGCGACGCGCGACACGCGGCGTGGCTTTCAGGAAATCCGCGCTGTGCTTGGCAGAGCGTTTTGAAATCTCCGCCGCGACTTCGAGGACTGCGCGCAGAAGCTCCGCATCTGTGACGAAGCGCGCAAGCGCGGGAGCGGATTTGAAAGTATCGAGCGCGACCGAACTCGATAGGGTCATCTGGCGCGAGCAGACTTGAAAGATGAGCGGGCGGGCTTCAAGGGGAACGTTCTCCAAATCTTGCGCGCCCGCATTGAAAAAGCTGATTGACGTTTCGACATCGCCCATCGCGAGGCGTCTGCCCATCTCGCCCCACGCGCGAAGCTCCGTCGCTTCGAGGATGCGCGAAGCTGCGCCTGCTGCGCGCAAAAATTCTATGCTCGCGCGCAAACTGACGCCCGCAATCAAAGCGCTCGTCTCAAGCGCGGCGCGCGCCACATCTACAGGAAGCTTGCCAAGCTCGCGCGCCAGCCCAGCCAACGTGCGCCGCTCCGTCACGCTCTTGACAGAGCGCAAGCGTTGCTGAAACTCTCCCTCGAAAGTCTCTGATTGATCGGACTCTTCGCCGTCTGGCCCAGATAAATTATCGTGCTTGTCCATTGCGCTCTCTATTAAAGCCAGATTCCGATGACGTTAATTTTTATCAATTGCCACTAGGCTTGTGCTAGTGGCAACTGAAATATCAATGGAACTTGGTATTAAAGCTTAGAGAATTCAGGTGGAAAGAGCAATCAGCCATTGGGCCGTGAAATATGTGCTGAGGATGAGAAGCTGTGCGCTGCGAAAGCGGCCTCGGAATCTATCAATGGCGAGCGCGGAATCAGAGATGATGAAGAGAACCGCGCCGAGAAAAGCGAGTCTGCTTCCCTCCTGCCCGACAATTAGCCAACGGCTCGCCGCAGCCCAACCCATCAAGAGGATTGCCATCACGTAAACGACGACGGGCGCTCTCAACTTTCCCAGATGAGGCCACAACACGCTGAGCATCAACGCGCCGTAAAGCAGAAAGGGAATTAAATCCAAACCTGAAAGAGCGCGACCACTCTCGTAAATAAATGCCGCGATGTAACAGATGTGCGCCGCGAGAAAACTGACAAGCCCCGCGATGAATTGCTCATCGGGCAGCATCAGAAAGATGTCGCCCACGAGCGAGAGGACGAGTCCGGCCAGGATAGCGTAGCCATAAAAAGCGGCGACCGGATGTTTCGGTTGAACCGCAATGGCGATGATGAAGATGATCGTCAGAGGCTTGAAGACGTAGAGCGTGAGCCGCCTCTTCTGGTAAGAGGCAAGAATGGTGAGAATGGCTGAGACGAAAGCGAGCGATGTCAGAATGGCTATCAGCATCTTTGTATTCAGGCTGAAATTCTCGCAAACCTAAACGCGAATCCGCTCGCGATGCATGCTCGTCAAAATCTTAGTCACAGCAAACTTCAAATAACAGTCGTCACGATCTCGCGGATGCTGCGTTGTAACTCTCGGTCGTCGGTAATTGGTGAGCAGATGGCCACGTCGGCGGCGGCGATTGCGGGGATGCCGCGTGCGATCATCTGGGCGGCGTAAATCAATAATCGTGTTGAGACGCCTTCTTCGAGGCCGTGCCCGCGCAGGTTTCTGACCTTCTGCCCGATGAGGACCAGGTCACGTGCCATGCTCGCGTCAACGCCGCCTTCGCGTGCGACAATCTCGGCTTCCATCTCCGGCGGCGGATAGTCGAACTCTATCGAGACGAAGCGTTGGCGCGTTGACTGTTTCAAGTCCTTGAGGATTGATTGATAGCCCGGGTTGTAAGAGACGACGAGCATGAAATCATCCGGCGCATCCAGAACCGTCCCGCGCTTTTCAATCGGCAAGCGGCGGCGGTCATCCGTCAAAGGATGGATGATGACGATGGTGTCCTTGCGCGCTTCGACGACTTCGTCCAGATAGCAGATCGCGCCGTTGCGGACAGCCTTGGTCAAAGGCCCATCGTGCCAGATGGTCTCTTCGCCTTCGAGCAGGAAGCGCCCGACCAGATCGGTCGCGGACAAATCTTCGTGGCAGGCGACCGTAATCAGCGGTCGCTCCAGTCGCCAGGCCATATGCTCGACAAAGCGCGTCTTGCCGCTGCCGGTCGGCCCCTTCAACATTACGGGCAAGCGTGCTGCGCTCGCCGCCTCGAACAGTTCGACCTCACGCGAAACCGCTAAATAGTAAGGCTCGGCTGCGACCCTGTATTCTTCGATAGCTCTTTCCATAATCTAATGTCCAAAGTCCAATGTTCAAAGTCCAAAGTCTCAAATCGCTTTCGGGCTTTGGACATTGGACATTGGACTTTGGACTCAATTATCAGGCTGAACTTTCGCCCCATTTACGGTATTCTTAACGGTTGAATCAAGCCAGCTTTTCTTAACAGTGTGGCATCTTAACATTCGCCGCAAAGGGGCGGCAAAGGTAGTGAATAGCGAATAGTGAAGAGTGAATAGTGAAGACCACGTTCTTGCTGTTCACTATTCACTATTCACTATTCATTATTCACTAATTTTATGAAGATCGCAGTAGCAATGAGCGGCGGCGTTGACTCTTCCGCAGCCGCTGCAATTTTGAAGGCCGAAGGGCACGAGCTTGTTGGGTTCACGATGCAGTTGTGGAATCAGCGGCGCGGGATCAGTGTTGATGAGCACGGGGAGCCGCTGGCTTCACGCTGCTGTTCGCTGGACGACGTGTACGACGCGCGGCGCGTGGCCGAAGAGCTGGGCTTTCCTTTTTATGTCTTGAACCTCGAACGAGATTTCGAGCGCGATGTGGTCGAGCCTTTCGTCGCAAGCTATTTGAATGGCGAGACGCCGATTCCGTGTGTGGCGTGCAACAGCCGTCTGAAGTTCGCTTCGCTTGATCGTCTTGCGGCGAGTCTCGGCTGCGACAAGGTGGCTACCGGACATTACGCGCGCGTTGACTTTGACGAGAAGGCAAATCGCTATCGTCTCTTTCGCGGGCGCAATCTGCAAAAAGACCAATCCTATTTCCTGTGGGAGCTGACGCAAGAGCAGCTCTCGCGCTCGATGTTTCCGCTGGGCGAGATGTCCAAGCCGGAAGTGCGCGACGTGGCGCGCTCGAATAGCCTGGCCGTCGCAGAGAAAGCTGAGTCGCAGGAGATTTGCTTTGTGCCGGACGGCAACTACGCTGGCTTCATTGATCGTTATCTTGAAGCAGAGGACGAGACAGAACGTCTTCCCGGTGAAGGCGAAATAGTCAACGCTCGCGGCGAGGTCTTAAGCAAGCACGAGGGCATTCATCGCTACACGATTGGACAGCGGCGCGGAATCGGCATCGCGCACGAGCGACCGCTTTACGTAATTTCGATTGATGCTCCGAATAACCGTGTCGTCGTCGGCTCACAGGAAGAGTTACTATCTGATGAGTTCACGGCAGCGGGCGTCAACTGGATTGCATTCGATGAGCCAGGCGCACCCATTCGCGCCGAGGTGCGCGTGCGCTATCGCCACACGGCTGCGCCCGCGATCATCACGGCTTTAGAGAACAATCGAGCGCGCATCACGTTCGATGAACCACAGCGCGCCATCACGCCCGGCCAGGCCACGGTCTTCTATCGCAATGATGAAGTCATCGGTGGCGGATGGATTGAAAAGCAGATGTCAGATGTCAGATGTTAGATGCTAGAGAAAAGATTTTGCTAACATCCAGCATCCAGCATCTAACATCTGCTCTTAAACCTTTTCGTGTCCGGTTACGTAATGTCAGCGGAACTTTAAGTCCGCAGCCTTTCGGTTTGGGCTTTTAAGAAAATCAAGTCTTCAGGGAAATATTTATGGCAATGTCTTGCGGGCGGAAGATCGCTCTCATCCTCGGTAGTCTCTTTCTCCTCTTCGTGTTGGTCGTCGTTATCGGGCTGGTGATTCTCTTCTCGATGTTTCGCCACAAAGAGCCGGTCATCCGCGATCACAGTGTGCTCGCCTTGAAAGTCGAAGGAAGCCTTCCTGACTATGTGCCCGATACGCTCTCGAATCGTCTCTTCGGCAATGATCGAGAGTCGCTCACATCTTTGATCGAGCAACTCAAGAAAGCGAAGGTTGATAATCGCATCAGCGGCGTGCTCGTCGAGATCAAGATTCTGATGGCTGGCTGGGGCAAGGCCGACGAACTGCGCGAAGCGATTGCGGACTTCAAGACTTCGGGCAAACCCATCTACGCCTACATCGAGATTGGCTCAAACAAGGAATACTACATTGCGACCGCTTGTGACCGCATCTACATCATGCCGACGGGCGATCTTTTCATCAACGGCCTCGCCGCAGACGTAATGTTCTTTCGCGGCTCGCTCGATAAGCTCGGCATCTACCCTGACGTTTTCCAGATCGGCAAGTACAAGAACGCGCCGGACCAGTTCACGCGCAAGGAGATGACGGACGCCCACCGCGAAGTCATCAACTCAATCCTCGATGACTTCTTCAATCGCTTCGTCAACGCGGTTGCCGAAGCGCGCAAGAAATCTCCTGACGATGTTCGCGCGCTCATTGACAACGCGCCTCTGAATGCGAAGGACGCACTCGATGCCGGTTTGATTGACGGCGCGAACTATCGTGATGAAGTCGAGAATGAGATGAAGAAGCGTCTCGGCTTCAAAGAGGGCGAGGAGTTGCGCATTACGAAGGCCGATGCCTACAGCGACATTTCGCCGGAATCGCTCGGCTTAAATCGTGGCGAGCGCATCGCTATCATCTATGCTTCGGGCGAAATCGGCGGCGGGCGCTCAGACGACGGATCGTTCGGCGGGCAATCAACAGGCTCGGACACGATGATTAAAGCCATTGATGACGCGCGCAAAGATGATTCCATCAAAGCAATCGTGCTCCGCGTGGACAGCCCCGGCGGGAGCGCATACGCTTCGGATGTCATCTGGCATGCCATCGAAGAGGCGAAGAAGAAGAAACCCGTCGTCGTCTCGATGGGCGACATGGCTGCTTCGGGTGGTTACTACATCGCCTGCAACGCCAACAAGATTATCGCAGAGCCTTCGACCTACACGGGTTCAATCGGTATCTTCGCGGGCAAGCCCGTGCTGAAAGGTTTTTACGATTGGATTGGCGTGACGAACGAATACGTCATGCGCGGTAAGAACGCGGGGCTGTTGCGCGAGACGGAAAAGTTCACGCCGGAAGAGCGCGCAAAGTTTGAGAGCATCATCAAGAGAATGTACTACGACGAGTTTGTCCCGCGCGTCGCACGTGGGCGTGGGCGTGATGCCGAGTACGTTGATTCAATCGGGCAGGGTCGCGTCTGGACCGGCGCGCAGGCGAAAGAGAAAGGATTGGTTGACGAGTTCGGCGGTCTTGACCACGCCGTTGATGTTGCCAGGCAACTTGCAAACATCCCTGCTGAAAAGGGCGTGCACAGGGTCGTGCTGCCATACCCTCGCGGCCTCTTCGACAATCTCTTCGGGCGCGGTGGCGACGATGAAGATGCGAGGGCAGCATCATCAGTTCAGCTTGAGCAGCAACGCGCGGCAATCAACGCTCTGCCTGAAGACGTGCGCCGCACGCTGCAATACGCAACCATGATGGACCGCATGAAACGCGGCGAAGTGATGGCGATCATGCCGTTTGATTTGAGAATCAAATAAAAGTTGGCAGTGGGCAGTTCGCAGTTGGCAGTGAAGAGCGAGAGGTAAGCCGCCTCTCGCTCTTCTTTTAACTACCTGCCGCCAACTGCCCACTACCAACTATTCTCTCCATTCCATTCATGTACGGCCTTAAGACTTCTGGAATGATGATGGAACCGTCGTGTTGCTGATAGCTTTCAAGGATGGCTATCCATGTGCGCCCGATGGCGAGGCCGGAGCCGTTGAGCGTGTGGACGTATTCCGGTTTGGCTCCGCCCGAGCGCCGGAAACGAATCTGCGCGCGGCGCGCTTGAAACGCTTCGTAGTTGGAGCAGGAAGAGATTTCGCGGAAGCCATTCTGCGACGGCAGCCAGACCTCTATGTCGTAAGTTTTCGCAGCGCCGAAACCTATGTCGCCGGTCGAGAGCGTGACCACGCGATAATGAAGGCCGAGCTTTTGTAGGACAGTCTCGGCATCGTGTGTGAGCGCCTCCAGCTCTTCATAAGAATTCTCAGGCAGCGTGTATTTCACAAGCTCCACTTTCTCAAACTGGTGTTGACGAATCAGCCCGCGCATGTCGCGCCCGTAGCTTCCGGCTTCGGAGCGAAAGCAGGGCGTGTAGGCGGTCCACTTCATTGGAAGCTCTGCCGAGTCGAGTATCTCTTCGCGATGATAATTCGTCACCGGAACTTCGGCTGTCGGAATCAAGTAAAATCCGCGCTCGTCCGTCAACTTGAAGAGGTCTTGCTCAAATTTTGGCAGTTGCCCTGTGCCAAAAAGAGAATCCGTGTTGACGATGAAGGGCGGCAGAGTCTCCTTGTAGCCGTGCTCGTTCGTGTGCAGCTCCAACATGAAGTTGACTAGAGCGCGGCTCAAGCGCGCACCTGCGCCATTGAGGATACTGAATCGCGCGCCAGTGATTTTGCTCGCGCGCTCGAAATCCAGAATGCCCAAATTCGTTCCCAAATCAACGTGATCCTTCGGCTCGAAATCGAAACGGGGCGGCGCACCCCAGCGACGTTCTTCACGATTAGCTGCTTCATCCGCGCCGACCGGAACGCTCTCGTGCTGAACGTTCGGGAGCGTGGAGAGAAGCTCGCGCATGCGCTTTTCCGCTTCGTCGCGCACACGGTCAAGCTCTGCGATGCGGTCTTTCAAATCGGTTACTGTCCGGCGTCGCGCGTCCGCCTCGTCGCGCTTGCCTTCCTTCATCAACGCGCCGATCTCGCGGCTGGCCGCATTGCGTTCAGAGTTGAGTTGGTCGGATTCCGCGATGACGCGACGACGCTCGACATCCACCTGTGCGAAATCGTCAAGTGTGGCGGTTGGGAACTGCCGCGCTTCAAGAGCAGCGCGAACTTTGTCCAGGTTGTCGCGAACGAAGTTTAAGTCAAGCATTTGCTGTAGCCTTGCGTCTTATGGTATGAGTGACGCCTTTCACCGAAGTTAAAATGAAAAAGCCAAGCTATCTGACCCCGCGCGCGTGTGTCAAGCAAGCGAAGATTGTAGTTTTGATTAAATAGATCAAGGGGAGTTTGATTATATGTCCAAGAAAATTCGCAAAGCAGTTTTTCCGGCGGCAGGTTTGGGCACACGCTTTCTGCCAGCCACGAAGGCGTCGCCGAAAGAGATGTTGTCGCTAGTTGACAAGCCGCTCATACAATACGTTGTCGAAGAGGCCGTCGCCTCTGGCATCGAATCCGTCATCATCGTCACGGGGCGCGGCAAGACCGCTATTGAAGATCATTTCGACATCTCGTTCGAGCTTGAAGAGCTACTGCGTGAGCGTGGCAAGGAAGAAGAACTGAAACAGGTGCGAGCAATATCGGAGATGGCGCGCATCTCTTATGTCAGGCAGCGCGAGGCGCTCGGCCTTGGGCACGCTATTTATCAAGCGCGCGATCTTGTTGGGGACGAGCCGTTCGCAGTCATGCTCAGCGACGACATCGTTGATGCGGAAACGCCTGCGCTCAAGCAGATGTTGGCAGTTTACGAAAAGTATGAGGCTCCCGTTCTAGGCACGATGCAGGTCGCGGGCGAAGCCATCTCGCGCTTCGGCGTCATTGATGCGGAAGAGGTGAGCGACGGCGTCTTCAAGATTAAAAACATGGTTGAGAAGCCGCCCTTTGCCGAAGCTCCTTCTGACCTGGCTATCATCGGACGTTACATTTTGACGCCTGATATTTTTGAAGAGATCGAGCGCACAGAGCCGGGCGCGGGCGGCGAGATACAGATCACGGACGCGATGCGCGCGCTCTTAGAGAAGCGTCCCTTTTACGCCGTGCGCTTCGAAGGCGCACGCCATGACGCGGGCGACAAACTCGGCTTTCTCATTGCGACCGTCGAATTCGCTTTGAAACGCCCGGACCTTGCGCCTGAATTTGCGGAATACCTGCGCTCGCTCAAACTATAAAGTTGTCGGGACTGTAAAAATGATTGCCCGGATGCTTTTCAAATTGGAGGACGAATAACATTGACGGATTCAACTAAGCCTTTCTCAGGGCGTGCTGCGATTGTGACAGGCGCGACGCGCGGCATCGGGCGCGCGATTGCTCTGGAGCTGGCGCGGCGCGGCGCGGACGTGGCTTTTAATTATGCGAAGAGCGCGGAAGCCGCCGAATCGCTGAAAGCAGAGATTGAAGCCATGAACGTACGCGCGCTCGGCACACAATGCGACGTGGCGCAGACGGACGCCGCAGCCGAAATGGTCAAGCAAGTTAAAGACACTTTCGGGCGAATAGATTTCTTAGTCAACAATGCAGGCATCACGCGTGACAACCTGATACTCAGAATGAAGGAAGAGGATTGGGATGCCGTGATTGATACGAATCTCAAGGGGGCATGGAATTTCGCGCGTGCTGCTGCGCGCGTAATGCTGAGACAAGAGGGCGGCGGTTCGATCCTAAACATCTCTTCAATCAGCGGGCTGGTCGGAATGGCTGGCCAATCGAATTACTCAGCTTCAAAAGCGGGCATGATCGGTCTCACGAAAGCTCTTGCTAAAGAGGTGGCGAGCCGCAAGGTGACCGTCAACACGCTCGCGCTCGGCCTGGTTTCGACAGAGATGGCGGGCGCGCTTAATGAAGGCTATCAGGCGAAGCTCTTAGAGCAGATTCCTTTGGGGCGTTTCGCTGAAGCTGATGAAGTGGCGAACATAGCCTGCTTCTTACTCTCAAACGAGGCGCGCTATATCACAGGCCAAGTGATACAAGTTGATGGGGGCTTGGCGATGTAAGAGCAGAGAGCATGTAAATTTCGATATTCAAAAAGAGATGTGCCCCATCAATCAAATTTGATTGATGGGGCAAAACTTTCAGGGCAGGCTCGGAGATTCAGGGTGGCGTTGGCAATGAACTGAGAATCGTCACTTACGTTCGATCCCGTAATTTATAGGCGGTGCGTTGGTACGGGCGAGATAATTCCGCGTGGCTCAATAAATCAAGGCATTCATAAAGAACTCAACGCACCAATGACCAGCTCTCATGGAATGCTTTCACCACACTTTTCAAAACCATCTATAAACTACCGAAGCATGCCAACTTGGTTCTCTTGCCTCAGTGTGTGTGAAATTATACCGAAGTTTTGTGAGCTGTCAAGAACAATTTTCATCGAAACACAATATTTTCGTGACAAAGTCCCTTTGAAGGTTCTCAAACGAGCATGATTTGCCACAATTCTGTGTAAAAAGCCTCAATTTTCAAGTTCTGATCACCAAACGTTCACCTTCAAAACCTCAATGTTCAAGTTCAGAGGGAGAAGCTCCGAGCTTTTTTGTCAATCATTCGAGCTTTGAGCCTGAACATTCAGGCTCAAAGCCTCAAACCCTCTTACCCTCTACGGCTTCTATAGAAATTTTCAGCACCTTCAGGCCTGGTGTTCCAGCGTTTATGAATCCAGAGCCATTGGTCTGGAAATCGCCTGACGTAGCTCTCGACGACAGAAGTAAAAAGAGCCGTCAACTGGCGAATATCTTCTTTCTCATCATTGGTCGGTGTGATCTCAAGCGGAGGGTCAATGTGGAGAACGAAACGCTTCTGGTTTTCGTCCCAGGGAATGAAAACAGGCAGCACGGAAGCTCCTGTGCGGAGAGCCAGAGCGGCCACGCCCGATGTGGTCGAGGCTGGAATTCCGAAGAAGTCCACGAAGATGCCTTCGTGCGGTTGCGTGTTGAGATCAACGAGAATGCCCAGGGTTCCGCCAGAGCGCAGAGTCTTGAACATGGGACGCATGGCGGCGCGCTTGTCTATCGAGCGATTGCCGAAGCGCGTGCGCATCTTTTCAACCAGTCGCTCGACCAAAGGATTGTCAATGCGACGGACCAGGAAGTTAAGAGGATAACCGAAAGCCGAGAGAGTGAAGCTGGAGAGTTCCCATGCGCCCAAGTGTCCTGTGAATAAAATAACGCCCTGACCGCGCGCTTGCGCCGCTTGAAGATTTTCTAATCCCTGACACTCAATTATGCGATGCAAGCTCTCGGGTGTGGCGCGCGGCAGTTGGCTGAACTCGCCTAACAGGCGGCCCAGATTTCTGAAACAGCCGCGAAGAATTCGCACACGCTCGCGCTCAGTCATTTCCGGGAAAGCTAGTTCGAGATTACGAAAGCCCGTCGTGCGGAGTCTATCGCTCAAGCCATAGCCGATGCGTCCCAGCCCCTTGCCTGTTGCGAGGGCCAGCGGGCGAGGCAACAATCCCAGCCCACCCAAGATAACCCGCGTGACTGTATATTCCAGCGCGGTCTGAACTTTTCCACGTTTCCCCATCTCGTCAGAAGCCAAACTCGCGCAAGTGTAAATGCGGCGGCTACCAACTAGCAAATCAATGCTGCGCGCTTTATCACGAGTTACTGAGAGTATGTTGAAACGATGGCTCTAAAAAAACCGTAAGACTCTATGTCATTCGTGATCTCGCGTGAGTTGGTCCTGACCACAAAAATTTTGCTGAAGGAGATTTCATGCCCGCTTCGTCTTGCCCGCAATGCGCGCACCAAAGTTTCGAGTTGATTTACCTGACCTCAGGAAACGCAGAGATGAGTATCCGTGCTGTGCAATGTGAGAGATGCGGAGCAATCGTCGGCGTTTTGGATGATCTCTCATCGAAACTGGAAAGCATTGATGAGAGATTGAAAGCTCTTGAGCGAAAGCTGGGCGATGGTGAAGGAAAGCCTTATTCAGCTTTAAAAGACTAAGTTTGACTTAAGTAACGTGAGTTCGATCTGGTGCTGTGTAATCAAAGTTATAGGTTTAATCAGTTGTCACTAGCTGAAGCTAGTGGACAAAGGTAACAAGAAAATGTTCGGCTTTAGCAAATCTTTTGGCTAAAGCCGAAACTCTATTCCTGCTGGACCTCTAGCTTTAGCTGGAGGCAACTGAAAAGTGTGACATTACAGAGCATTATTACCAACATCTGTCACCCGCTCGTACGGGTCCGGTTCATTTCATCTGAGAAGAGTTTCTCCTTTCAGATTCTCATCCTTCCCTGCTCCCGCCGCGCACTTGCAAGCCCATCAGGCGCGCCGGGAAAACGCCGAAGTCTTCGACCTCCCAGGTGTTTCCATCTCTCAGCCTGACCTTCGCAGCAGGGATGAACGTTCCCTCGCCTCTGCCTGCTCGATTGAAGAACATCTCGGCATAACCGAACTTATAATCCTCAGACCTCGTGCCGTAGCGCAACTCATAGAAGTTTATGTTTCGTTGGTACAGGATGGTTAGCTTTGTGCCATTCTCCTGTTGCGTGCGGATGATGGCGTTGGCAGTAACGCCGACGTTGTTGCTGATGGAAATCCTTCCGGCATCCATGTGTGAGAGCGTCTTTAGCAACTCATCCTGCCCGGATTGCATGGCGGAGGTCAGTTGTTGAATCTCTTCCGGCGTTGTGTACCGGTTGACGATGAGTCTGAAAGGAGATGATCTACCCGCATAGCGTCCGCTGATGCCGACGACTGTGCCGGTGATTGTGCGGCCCTGGGCTGCTCGCGTCGAGACCTTCGCCACCGAATTAACTTGAGAGATGGTTAAGGCTGAAACGCAGACAAGCAGGCAGATTAAAACGAAAAGTTTTCTGTTCATATCTCCTCCACAAAAATGAGAAGCGTCCATTGCAAACACTCCAATGCATGTCCGGCTTTGACAGTGCCGGAAATCCAATTAGAGCTGTAAAGGGGAGTAATAAATTATCAGTAAGTCTCGCAGAGGTCTGTTCGCAGCCGTACCTTGAGCTTAAAAACTTAGAAGTAATTCTCCATTGAATGCGGAGTCATGGGTTAGAATAAATGGCAGAGGATTGACTGGATGCCTTCAGGGAAAACGCACGACGCGATTACAATCATTCTCGCCGCTCCGACTTTTCTTGTCGCGCTCGGGGCGACCGGGAGACCCGCGCTCGCTATTTTGGCGACCGCCACAATGCTCTTCGGCGGCTTCATGTTTGGGCCAGACCTGGACATTCAATCAAAGCAGTACACGCGCTGGGGAATATTTCGTTTCCTCTGGTTTCCATACAAGGTCGTCTTCAAGCATCGCTCAAGATGGTCGCACGGGATCATCTTCGGGACGCTGATTCGCGTTCTCTACTTCACGGGGATGATCGCGCTCGTCGCTACTGCTGGCATTTACCTGCGCGCTCTTTTAATCAGCGGCTCGCCCGCGCCGAACTTTAATGAGCTTGAACAGGCATGGCGAGCGATTGAAGTAAGCGTCAGGCAGAATGTGGGAGAGCATGCCGTCTGGGTCGGGCTGGCCGGACTCTGGTGGGGCGCGGCGAGCCATACATTGACGGATGCAGCCTGGTCTATTCTCAGAAAAGGCTCGGAGATTTTTTAAGAAGGCGAATTTTCGGGGAGAAGTTTAGCTGATGACAAAGCTTCTCTGGTCTTTGATCTTTGGACGTGCAATTAATGGTTCGAGTTTTAACACAAACAAAGATCAAAGCCCTCAGCCCTCAGTCCAAACCCTCAAGCCCGCCGCCCGGCGATCAGGCGATAGATTAGGAGAATGACGAGCGCGCCGACGATACCGAAGCCTATCTTGGCGAAGAAGCCAGTGCTCCCAAAACCCTCCGAGGGTTTCGCAAGCTTCAGAGCGTGCGCGAGCCATCCGGCCAGCACCGCGCCGCCGATTCCCAGAAGCATCGTGACGGCGCAGCCGCCCGGGTCTTTGCCCGGCATGATGACCTTGGCGATGACGCCCGCAATCAGTCCGACGATAACACAAGACAGTACATCCAAGAATCCCATAAATACCTCTTTTCATGAGAGCGCGCCTTTTCTCCGGAAAAGGACGGCGCGTTGATAGTTATGATGGATACTCGCCTGCGGTCTCTCTCTCTAACTAAACTGAGAACCCAGAAGCGAGCGCGCTTTGATCGAACTCTTCTAATTCGATTGTTTCGGCTAGCTCAATGGAAACAAAAAATTCGGTAGCGCGGATTTTAGGGAGGTTCTTGCTCTCGTGTCAATGAAATTTCGAATCAATTCTCAGTGACCGGAGCGGGTCGCCACGAGACGATAAGCCTGACGACGCACGGCCTCCGAGACATTGCGGTTCTGCGAGATGCCTTGCAGGTCTCTGGTGTGTATGCGCGGGAGGATATTGATGGCCGTCGGAATGGGGGTGCGCGGGTTGCGCGCCAGATTCAAGATGATCGGATAAGAGCGCGCCCACGCACGGTTCATGGCGATGACGCGCAGGACTTCGTCCGAGACTGTACGCATCGCCGCGATGCTCTCGACCTCCTGGTCCATGATGCGCGGGTTGCGGATGACGGCCTGAGCGACGACCTTGTTTGAGTCGCGGATGAGAATGGCGCGAGCCTCGCGGTCGCCTTTCATGCCGAGCTTGACCCGATCCTTGACCGTCATCATCATGATGCGGCGGATGAGCGAGATGCGTTCAGGGTGAACGTCTTTGCTTTCGCTGAGCGTGTCCGAGATGACGCGCTCGGTGTTGGCCACGCGCTGCTCGTAAGTCTCTTCTTCAAAGATTTCCTCGAAGCGCTCCAATGCGAGCCACGAATCGTCTATGTCAACATCAGAGACTTCGATGTGCTGAGCGATGAGCCAGGCATCATCAACGGTGAAAGTTTCGTCCACGCTGAGCGTCTCGGACGATTCCAGAAATTCGGCTGCGGCGGTCTGCCCGCGCGCGCGCAATTCTTCGGCGATCTGCTGCGCGCCGCGCTCTTTCTCGAAAAACTCGCGTCGCGTTTCGCGCGCGCGTCGTTCGGCTTCGGGCGTGCGCGCTGGATTGTTGATGACGGCTTCGATGATCGAGGGAGTGCGAATCAGACGCTGCTGGTTGACTGTGATTAATTCCAGAAGCGAGCCGTCTGTGGTCTGCCCTGCAAGGAGCGCGATGGCTTCATCCGGTGTGCGAGCATTGAGCGTCACGGCCTCCTGAACATCGCGCGCCATATCAGGGCGCGCCGCCAGATAACCGAGCACCGTTGGCGGGGCTTCATTGCTCGACGCGACGACGAGCAAGGCTCCCATCTCCTGCGCGGCCAAAGTCTCTTCAGCCGCCTGACGAATCGCCTCATCGCTGCCAGCGCGCAACGCCACTAAAGCTTCGAGTAAATCTGCCTGATCGAGCGGCAACATCCCGCGCGCGGCGGCCATCCGCGCTCGCTGCGGCGCAGTGCCTGCGACGATGGCCTGGACGACCGGATTAGTTGATGTGGCGTTGGCGCTCATGCGAGTAAAAGGATGAACTTAGAAGACCGTTCTCGGAATATATGGTTTGGAAGAGAGTCCCTTTCTAAACTCATAGACAAAGGTGACGAACTGCGAGACGAGGCGGCCATTTCGAACAGCAGGCTCGAACTTGATTTGACGCGCCGCCTCTATCGCCGCTTCCGTCGTACCGTGACCTTGAGATTTAATCGGGAAGATGTATTTAACGCTTCCGTCAGAAGCCAGCACCATCCGCAGCCGAACATCTCCAGTGACTTTCGCGGCTAGCGCCTCGCTCGTCCGCGCCGCAGCCGGAGCCGAGAGCACGCGGGCGCGCTTATCAACTTCACCGTCGCCATAGATTGTCCGACTCTCAGGACTACTGATTGGTTGAGCGTAAAGTCGCAAAGTTTCCAGCCGCTCGCGCCACATCTCAGGTTGTGGTGGATTTGTCTTGATGATCTCTTGGACCAGGTCGGCGGCTTTCCCGAATTGACTGGCGAGGTCATCTTGCCAGCGCCTAAGCTCTACTCGCCATTCCTCGACGCTGGCACTTGCAGCTAAAGGGGGCGGATCTGCAATTACTCTCTCGATGGTGGCGTACTGAGAGCGAAGCTCCTTTTCGAGTGAAGCAGCATCGGTCTGGTAGCCTACTCCTACAGCAGACACTGTGTTCAAGGCTAAGAGCGAAGCGACACCAACTGACAAGACTACGAGGAGCCATCTATCTGATGGCTTAATCTTGAACATTTTACTCTCCTTGTAAGACCATGCGCTTCTCAAGCGCCGCAACACTTCTTGTACTTCTTGCCTGAGCCGCATGGGCAAGGTTCGTTGCGACCGACTTTCGGTTGATCGCGCGTGACGGTCTTGACCTTACCGGCCTCTTCGCCTGCGGCTGCCGCGCCCTGATTCGGACCTGTGAAGCTCAAAGCCGAGCGGCGAGCGGCGCGACGTTGCTGCAAGACTTCGGGCGCTTGTTCCGTGACTATTTGCAAGTTGAAGAGCGAGCGAATCGTCGTCTGGTCAATGCGGTCGAGCATTGCCTGAAAGAGATCGAAGCTCTCTTTCTTGTATTCAACAAGCGGGTCTTTTTGGCCGTAGCCGACAAGACCGATGCCCTGCTTCAGATGGTCAATGGCGAGGAGGTGATCTTTCCACTGCGCGTCAATGATGTTGAGCATGATGATGCGCTCGTATGTTCGCATCGCCTCTGCGCCGATCTGCTTCTCTTTCTCTTCGTACTTGGCTTTGAGCTTATCCCAGACGATTTGCCCAATCTCTTCCGAAGCTCCGTTCTCAAAATCTATTCCTTCGGCTTCGACATCAAAATCGTAAATTGAGTGAAGCTGGATGGCGTAGTTCTCCACATCCCAATCTTCCGGGTCTGCTTCAGGGTTGAGATACTGCTTGGTCAAGTCCGAGAGCAGATCGCGCGCGACACCCGTCTCGCCCATGAGATACTCGCGCTGGTCCGGCTCTTCCATCAACTGCCGACGCAGGCCATAGATGGTCTCGCGCTGCTTGTTCATCACGTCGTCGTATTCAAGCAGGTGTTTGCGAGATTCAAAGTTGCGGCCTTCGACAGACTTTTGCGCGCCCTCGATGCGTTTCGAGACCATCTTGGATTCGATGGCGACGCCCTCTTCCATCCCGAGTCGCTGCATCAGGGCTTTGACGCGGTCGCCAGCGAAGATTCGCATCAGGTCGTCTTCCAGCGAGAGGAAGAAGCGGCTGGAGCCTGGGTCTCCCTGACGACCGGCACGACCGCGAAGCTGGTTGTCAATGCGGCGCGACTCGTGTCGCTCTGTGCCGATGATGTGCAGTCCGCCGATGCGGACGACCTCTTGATGTTCTTCCTCGACAATTTTCTTGGCGCGCTCAAGAGCCGCTTCCCACTGCTCGTCTGTTGCCTCGTCCGGGTCAATCTCATCGTGCTTCAAAAACTCGCGCGCCATGAATTCAGGGTTGCCGCCGAGAAGAATGTCCGTGCCTCGGCCAGCCATGTTCGTGGCGATGGTGACAGCGCCTTTGCGTCCAGCCTGTGCGACAATCTCGGCTTCGCGCTCGTGATACTTCGCGTTCAAAACGTTGTGCGGGATACCTGCCTTCTGCAAGCGACGCGCAATCAGTTCGGAGTTTTCGACCGAGACCGTGCCAACCAGAACGGGCTGACCCTTCTCGTGGCGCTCTTTAATCTCTTCAACAATCGCATCCCACTTCTCGCCCAGTGTGCGATAGATAACGTCCGGCTCGTCCTTGCGAACCATAGGCATGTTGGTCGGGATGACGATGACATCGAGCTTGTAGGTCGAATGAAACTCTGCGGCTTCGGTTTCAGCAGTACCGGTCATGCCGCCGAGCTTTTCGTAGAGACGGAAATAGTTTTGCAGCGTGATGGTCGCTAAGGTCTGATTCTCTTTTTCAATCTTGACGCCCTCTTTGGCCTCGACCGCCTGGTGCAAGCCATCAGACCAACGGCGTCCCTTCATCAAGCGACCCGTGAAGTCGTCAACGATAATGACCTCGCCGTCCTGGACCACATACTGGTGGTCGAGCTTGTAAAGCGTGTGAGCTTTCAGAGCCTGCTCGACACAGTGCAGCAGTTCCATGTTCGACGGATCGTAAAGATTACCGACGCCTAGAAGTCTCTCGGCTTTATCAACGCCATCTTCGGTCAAGACAGCCGTGTGCTGCTTTTCATCAACGATGTAATCGCCAGTCTTAATCTTGCTCGTGCGACCAGGCTCGTCCCTTTCTTCGCCGCGCTTGAGTTGCGGGATGATGGCGTCGGCCTTGTAATACTTGTCGGTCGCTTCGTCCGACGCGCCAGAGATAATCAAGGGCGTGCGCGCTTCGTCAATCAGAATAGAGTCAACCTCGTCCACGATGGCGAAGTAGTGGCCGCGCTGGACGCAGGTTGCCAGATCGAACTTCATGTTGTCGCGCAGGTAATCGAAGCCGAACTCGTTATTGGTCCCGTAGGTGATGTCGGCGGCGTAGGCCGCCTGTCGCTCGAAGTCGTCCATGTCGTTCTGGATGCAGCCGACCTCAAGACCAAGAAAGCGGTGAATCTGTCCCATCCATTCGGCGTCGCGCGAGGCCAGATAGTCGTTGACCGTGATGACGTGAACGCCGCCGCGTCCCGTCAGGGCATTGAGGTAAGCGGGCAAGGTTGCGACGAGTGTTTTACCTTCGCCCGTTCTCATCTCCGCGATCTTGCCCTGGTGAAGCACGAGTCCACCGATCATCTGGACATCGAAGTGGCGCATGCCGGTGGCGCGCACGCTTGCCTCGCGGACGGTGGCGAAGGCTTCGGGCAGCAGTTCATCAAGAGCCTCGCGCTCCTTTCGTTTGCGGTCTTCATTGTCGCGCGCATTGGCGACGGCACGCGCGACACGCTCTTTGAACTCAACGGTGCGCGCTCTTAATTCATCATCAGAGAGCCGCTTGACTGTAGGCTCAAGCTCGTTGATGTGATGGATAAGTGGTTGGATTGATTTCAGCCAGCGTTGATTGCTGCTGCCGAAAACTTTGGTCAAAAATTTATCTATCATGGTCTTCTCTAGTCCTAATCTAAAAACGTGCTCGCGCACAGTTGAGGTTACGCTTTTCGCGCGCCAGAAGCGCAACGTGCGATTGTAATTGAGCGAAGGAGGCGCAGGCAAGCAGGTCTCTCTCGGCCAGACACTCAAGGCCAGCCCAGACGCTTGCGCTTAATTGCGCTTAATTGTGGGTCAATTGCTTGAGAGGTATTTCGAGAGCAGAGCGCAGAAAGTCTCGCGCGGCATCGAGAAGGCGATGGTCACTTCGTCGCCGCTTGAGGAAGCTTTCAAGGCTCTGTAAACGGGAGTGTAATCGCCCGCGTGCGAGCCGTAAGCGTAGATCATCGCGTCGTAGCCATACGCCATCATTGACGCATGCTCGACCGATTGTGACTTGTAGGTGGCGAGGCCCGTGACCGTTCCGTTGTTCGAGCTGAGTTTGAGACGAAGGTGTTTGGCCTCAGAGAGCAGTGTGAGAAGGCGGCTGCTGTTGAGCGCGGCGACCAGGTCATCAATGGCCTGCTTCAGCTTCGCGTCACCCGCAGCTTGCGTCATCGTGATATTGGAGAGCGCGCCGTCCATATCACGGTCGCCCTCGATTAAGAATTCAAAGCCCGCGCTCTGGTCAACCTCCGGCGATTTGAGAATATGGTTGACGATCACCTCAGCCACAGGCAAGAGTTGAATGCCTGTGTACTGGCGGCTCTGGTCATTCGATTTAGCGGCGGCAGCCGCTTGCGCGAAAGTCGTAGAGTCAAGCATCAAGAGACACGCGCACACGCTCATCGTGGCGACGAGCAGCGACTGGATTTTGATGCGTGACGTAATCATCTTTCGATTCACCTTCAGAATTCTAAAGGAGCAAGCCTCAAGAAAGCAATCGCTCCTCAGCTTGCCGGAATCTGCTTTTTGAGCATCTCGGTGATGGCCGAGCGCGCGAGATTGAAACTGAGCGTAATCACCTTGCCTTTATAAGTAACGTTCGTGTTCCTCATAATCGTCGCTTCATCACGACCTTTTTTGGCTATAGCGCCGCCAGCCAGAATCAAATTATAACCGCTGGACATCTGTTTGGCGTCATCCGCAGACGCAACCTCAGTCGAAGCGTTGACCGAGACAGTCACGTCATCAAGCTTAAGGTTCAAGGTCAGGTGGCCTGCCCCTTCCAGAAAATCCAGCACGCCACTTGCGCTTAATGCTGCGACGAAATCTTTTGTCGCCTCAATCAACTTGGGGTCGCCGGATTTGCGAGTCACCACCACGTTTCTGAGCGTTCCGTCATCGTTGCGGTCTGCTTCGATAGTCATTTCGACGGGCTTATTGAGGTCAATCTCGCCCTTTTCTTTCAACTCATTGTACTTGACCAACAAGTCAACAAACGGGCGCTTGTTGATGGTCTTGGGTCGCCTGACCTTGTGCTCCTCTGCGATCTTGTCAAGATTCTTATCGGCCTGCTCCTCAGGCGTAAGTTTGTTGTCCGAAGCTACTGTGCCGTCCGCGTTCGTTGATGGCGAAGCTGTGGGCGATGGTGATGGCGATGACGATGGACTCGGCTTCGGAGTCGGCACAGGCGTCGGCTTGGGCGTCGGGATGGGCGTCGGGATGGCCTTAGCCTCTTCTATAACCTTCGCATCCGAGTCAGCAAGTTGATCGTCGAAATATCCCGGCGGGTACTGAAACCGCCCGCCCGCGTCCAGCATCACGGCGTCGCTGATGTTGATCTTTTCGTAATCCTCATCAACATACTCCGCGCCGGAAAATTTATCCGCAATATGAAAAGCGGCGCGGAGCACCGGCACATAGATGATGGCCGCGAAAAAGATGACGTGGAGCGCAAAGGAGATGCCCGTCAGACGCAAAAGCCTTTGCCAACGCGGCGACTTGTTAACTTCAAAATCTGCGAAAAGCTGAGCCATTTCGTTAATTCCTGCGCTTTTAAAAGTTTCCTCAAGCGCACCCACCCTTAGACGCTTACGGGCTGATAATCGTTGCGAGTGGGGGCCATTAGGTTACCACTTGCGAATGCCAGATGCCAGAGGTCGGATAGCATACGGGTCAGCGAAGGGATGAGGGATGAGGAATGAGGGATGAAGTAAAGAAAGACTGTTCTGGTTTTCATTCATCCCTCATCCCTTATCCCTTCGCTGACCCGCATTCCGCATTCTGAATCCGCAATGTAAAATGACGTTATGCCACGCAGACATGTTAACGACCGTCGTAAAAAAGACGGCTCGAAGGAAAGCAAGCGAGAGAGAAGACGTGACGGGCAAGGCTCACGTCAGAAGCAGCATCACAAATCTTCCGAGCGCGATGACGCTTCAAACTCGCGCCAGTCTCTTCGTACTTCGACATCACAGTCGCGCGAGTTGCAGCGATTGCTTGCAGGCATCGGGACGCCCGCGCCCGCGCCCTTCAAGCCAGACCCTTTTCAATTGGAAGCCCTCGCCGCGCTCGAATTTGAAGACGTGCTCGTGACCGCGCCGACTGGGAGCGGCAAGACCTGGATTGCGCGCGAGGAGATTCGTCGTCTCATCAATGCGGGCAAGCGCGCCTGGTACACAAGCCCGCTCAAGGCTCTGACCAACTCCAAATATCAGGAGTTCACTACAGAATTCGGCGCAGAACAAGTCGGCATCCTGACGGGCGATAGGAAAGAGAATGCGGATGCGCCGCTCATCGTCGGGACAACCGAAATCTATCGCAATCAATTGTTCGACGCGCTGCGTGGTGGCACAGACATCCGCGCCGATTTAGTTGTCCTTGACGAAGCGCATTATCTGGCTGACGAAGATCGCGGGCATGTTTGGGAAGAGGCGATCATCCTGTCGCCGCCGCGCGTGCGGCTTCTCCTGCTCTCGGCCACAATCGGAAACGCTCATGAGTTTGCCGAGTGGATAATGGAAGTGCGCGGCGTACACTGCGGCGTGGTCGAGCGTCCGGGGGCGCGTCCAGTGCCTTTGCGCGCAGCCTTTCTTTATCCAGATGGACAGTTGATCCCGCTCCTGAGCGATGCCGGAAAATTGCATCACGAGATTGTCCGCCTGGGTGAACAACAACAGAAGCAGCGTCAGGAACGTTCTTCGCAACGCGATTGGAGATCACGCAGGGCAGGACGACGTTGAGGATCGCTTAATGAAAAGGTTTTCACGCAAAGACGCTAAGGAAGACCGAAGGCGCAAAGAGAGCCGCTCTTTGCGGCCTTGAGCTTTTCTTCTTTGCGCCTTTGCGTGAACAATCCTCTCATCGTAGTGGAGTCATACTTTGAAACTGAACATGCCCGAGATGCCGCCAGCACAGCTTCTGGCGTCTCTGAAAAGTTACAACCTTCTTCCGGCAATCATCTTTCTGCCGACGCGCCGACGTTGCGATGAGGCGGCATCGGAAGCTGCGCTCGCGCGCCGCGAGCACGATGTCGAAAAACGTGAAGCACGGCGCAACATCCTGCGCGAGCTTCAAGATGAACACCCGGAGGTGCGCGGCCATCGCCACTGGGACACGATCATCAAAGGCGGCGTCGCGGCGCATCATGCCGGACATATCCCTGCCTGGAAACTGGTCATCGAGCGCTTGATGTCTGCGGGCTTGCTCGACGCAATTTTTGCGACGGCGACGGTCGCGGCGGGCGTTGATTTCCCTGCGCGCACGGTTGTCATCTCGAACGTTGACGCGCGCACAGGGCATGGCTGGCGGCAACTCTCGGCTTCGGAGCTTCAACAGATGACTGGACGCGCAGGGCGTCGCGGGCGCGATCAGGTAGGCTTCATCGTCGCCGCGCCCGGACTTCACCAGGACCCAGAGCGGATCGCAAATCTTTTAGTCGCTCCGCCCGACCCGCTGCAAAGCCAATTTCGCGCGACCTATTCGACGCTTCTCAACCTGCTCGACGCTTACGAAAGCTTCGCGCGCGTCCGCGAGATCGCCGAGCGAAGTTTCGCGCACAGAGAAACGGCGCGGCGCATCACTAGAGCCGAGCGGGAACGCGATGAGGCTGAACGTCGCATCAGAGCAAAACTTGACGAAGCCGGATGCAATTTGCCGACGAGCGTTGCGCGCGGCCTTGAGCGTCTGGCGAGCGCGCGTGCGCGCCTGCTTGAGACTCTGCCGCAGACACGCGCGGAGATGTTGTTCCACTGGCTGCACGAGGTGGCTGTGCCGGGTCGCATCGTCGGCATCGGGCGCAACGGGCGACGCTTGATGCTCATCATGCGCAGGCACGCCGGAAATCTGATAGGCATGCGCGAAGACGGGCGCGGCACAAACCTCTCGCTTGAACGCGTCGGACGCGTCTATGCACCCATCTATCCACTCACGGAAGAGGGCATCGTTGAGGGCTTCAGTGAGATCAGAAAGCGCGGCAGCCAGCTTGCTCTCGAAGAGCCTAAATTACGTGAGGCGCGCGCTGGCGAAGATGACGCGGTGAACGTCATCAACGATATGATTGATACCATCGCCCCAAAAAATTTGAGCGAAGAAGAAAAGAGAGCTTGCGCTGAAGCCCTTTGGTCTGTGGTCGAAGATGCCGAGACGGTTGAGCGCGCTGAAAGGCGCATCGAGAGCATTAGAGGAGAAGTCTGGGAGCCGTTCGAGCGACGCGCTCGCGTCCTTGCATCTTTCGGCTACTTAGACTTTGCACAGGAGCGCGTGACGGAGCGCGGGCGTTGGCTCGCAGACCTGCATGTGGATAGACCTTTGCTTGTCGGCGAGGCTCTCGACAAGGGGTTGTTCGCTTCGCTCGACGCGACGCGCGCAGCCGGATTGATGGCCGCGCTCGCGGCTGATGAAGACAGAGATTACGGCGAGCTTGAGATTGATGATTCGCTTGTCACGGTGCTTGCGCGGTTTGAAGAGGTCGCTTATAAAGTCGCCACCGAAGAGTGGCAGCAAGGTTTAGAGCCTGCGCCTGAGATAAACTTCTCTGCGGCAGCGACAGCCGCGCGCTGGGCTGCTGGCGAAGAGTGGGCCGATCTTGTTCAGGAGACGCGCGCCGAAGAGGGCGATCTTGTGCGGATGCTCTCGCGCACGGGCGAATCGCTCTTGCAAGTCGCTGGACTCAGACGCGCGCACACACAGGCCGCGCGAGTCGCCGCACAAGCCGCCGAAGCAATCTTGCGCGAGCCTGTCAGATAGTGGAGCAAGGGGGCAGGTGAAATTGAGAAGGAAGAACTTGCAAGTCATCGGGCGCACATGTGCGCTCCTCATCCTACTGATACACAGCGCGTCCTGCGCGAACACCAATTCAACACGGAGAGGGAATAACACGAGCATGGCTACACCGCAGCAGAGTGCGCCTGTCATTTACACTGCGCTCGGAGATTCAACGGGCGTCGGCGTTGGGTCGAAAGATGGCAAAGGATATGTCGCGCGCCTCTTCGAGAGAATCAAGCGCGAGCGCACGGACGCGCGGCTGACGAATCTCTGTGTGAGCGGCGCGACGACGGATGATGTGCTCCGCGTGCAATTGCAGTCCGCCATTAACTCTCGCCCGACGTTAATCACGCTCGGCATCGGCATCAACGACATCGGGCACGGGCAGACGCTCGACCGCTTCGCGCGCAACTACGAGGAGATTGTCAAACGTTTGAAGACGGAGACAACGGCGCGCATCGTCGTCACGAATATTCCAGACATCTCGTATGCTCCGGTCGTCCCCGAGTACGCGCGCGACGAGGCGCGCCGCCGCATTCAATCCTTCAATGAGAAGCTCGAAGCGATAGCGAAACAGTATGAGCTGTTCGTCGTTGACACCTACTCGGAGACGCACAAGGTTGTGCCGACGCACCCGGAGTTTTTTTCCGAAGACGGCTTTCATCCGAGTGACGCGGGCTACGAATATTGGACCAAGACCATGTGGCCGCAAGTGAAGGCCGCGATTGATGAGTAAAGCTTTCAATCCGCTCAGGTTTCATTCATTTCCTTTGCTTCAAGTTGAAAATTAACCGCAGAGGACGCAGAGAACGCGGAGGAAAAAATATCAAATTAGAAATCTCAAATCTGAAATTTGCTATCTCAAATTTAAGGTTGCTGTTCTCTCTTTAGTCCTCTGCGTCCTCTGTGTCCTCTGCGGTTAATCATTCTCTTGTTACTGAAGCGCCGGGCTTAAAATATATTCTCGTCAGCCGATGGACCATAGATTGATGGCACGGGCACGTCATTGAGTCTCAAGTAAACTCCAAGCTGCGCGCGGTGATGTATCGTGTGATTCATGACCATGCCGCGCAAGGTTGCGATGCGCGGCATCGTAAAGATATTTTTCCCTCCGGCGACGAGCGACCAGGGTTTCAGCAGGTCTTCGTCGCTCGCTCCTGCAATCGCCGCGCGCGCGGCGGCAACGTTTTTATCAAATTCCGCAACGGCTTCCTGCGCCGAGTTGACCGGGGGTGTGCGAAGCGAGTCTTCACCGACCGGGCTGACATCCAATGAGTCTCTCTCAATCACGAAAACAGGCCAGCGCGCAAGATTGGAGAGGTGCGATGCGAGCGCGCGCATGGTCATTGATTTCTCGTGCGGCGTCCAATCGAGCTTGTCGTCAGGGACGCGCTCCAAAGTCTTTCGTGTGTTCGCCATCTCTCGGTCGAATTCGGGCAGTAGCGTTTCACTTATTTTCATGGTTTCTCCATTTCTAGGAATTGCACGGGGTCGTTAATGTTCAAAGCTTAGGGTTGGGCGAGGGTTTGCAAACTTATCAAAATTTCTCCATGCGAATCGTCTGGCTAACTTTATAACACGCGTTACTTGCTGCCAACTGCATACTGCTTTTCAGCATCTTGCGTGTTAGAATCTGAATCGTCAAAGGGAAGTTTTCAAGCGGAGGTTTTCTGAAATCATGCCGGACACGAATGAATCGCCGAACAGCCCCGTTAACGTTATCAAAGACGGCCTACGGTATCTGGGTGATGCCTCTTACGCGATTTTGCCGGAGGACATCGCGCATCGCTTAGCCGAACTCAAGAGGAGTTTCTGGAACGGTGTGCGCTCTCTCGTTGAGATGGAACTCGAATGGATAGACGAGCGCGTCGAGGGCGGCGACCGCCTGCGCGAAGAATGGCAGAAGCGTCGCGCCGAGCAGGAGGCGAAAGAGCACGCGGGCGAAGGAATCTGAAAAGCAAGGATGAAGGTGGAAGGATGAGGGATGAAGGAAAAAGATAATTCTCTTCCTTCCGTTGAATAAAAGATTATGGAAGTTTTGTTAGCTGAAGAGTACGGATTCTGTTTCGGTGTGGAGCGCGCCGTTGATATGGTTGAAGAGGCTCTGGCCGAAGGTCAGGCTATTCGCTCGTTGGGCGCGCTGATTCACAATTCGCAGGAGATGCAGCGGCTCGAAGCCAAAGGCGTGACGACGATCAACTCGCCAGGCGAGGCAGACGCGAACATGACATCAGTCATCCGCGCTCACGGAGTCACGCCCGAAGTGCAGCGCGAGCTGGAAGCGAGTTCGGCGCATGTGATTGACGCAACCTGTCCTTTCGTCACGAGAGTGCAGCACCTGGCTGAGCGCGCTGCGCGAGAGGGGCGCGACGTGGTTGTCGCTGGCAATCCAGACCATCCAGAGATGATCGGCGTCGTCGGCTATGCTCCCGATAACACTTACGTCGTGCGCGATGCTGATGAAGTTGCCGGGCTTCCAATGTTACGCCGCCCGCTCGTCGTTTCGCAGACCACGCTCAAGCTGAAGACGTTTCTGGATGTCGCGGAGGCCGTTCGCGCCAAATCCAAAACAGAGCCGCAGGTCATCAACACCATCTGCTCGGCGACGCGCGACCGTCAGGACGCTGCGCGCGCTCTGGCCGGACAGGTTGATGCCTTCTATGTCATCGGAGGCCGCCACTCGTCCAATAGCGTCAAGCTGCTCGCGGTCTGCAAAGAGCAATGCGAGCGCAGCTTTCTAATTGAGACTGCGGACGAGATTAACGCGGACGACCTCAGGGATGTTAATCGCGTCGGCGTTACCGCCGGAGCTTCAACGCCGAATTGGTTGATTGAACAGGTCGTCGAGAAGTTGCGTGCGATGGGCGAGACAAAAGAAGCGAGAATGGCTTAAGAGCATCAACCGACTAAAGAGAATCCTCACAAATCATCATCAATAGCGTCGGATTGGTCCAGTATCTGGACGACGCGGCGCGCTTCCTCAGAGCCGTACTCGATGGCCTGACGCTCAAGCGCATCACGCGCGACCTCCGAATCAACGGGGTCGGCCAACAAGCCTATTAGGAGAGAGAGCGGAGACTGCGCTAGAGCTTCGTGCGCGAGCGCGCGCACGACCGCATCGCCTGAGCGCGCCAGCTCGCAGATTTCGCTCGGCGCGAAACGTACGTTGAGCGTGTCTGCGAGTTGGTCTATACGCGCGTAGTCGCAGGCGCGATGGGCGCGGGCAACCAGTTGCGCGAAGACTTCGGCGGATTGCGTCTGGCTTTGCAGAACGAGGGCAGTTGTATCGGCCATGCGGCGCAGCTCTTTCACCTGTTCGGTATTGAGCGACGCGCCAGCTTCCGCCGCACGCTCGTCTAGGGCGGCCAGGAGACGGCTCAACTCCCAATCGGCGCGCGCATCATAGGGACGGCCTTCGGCCCGCGCCGGTGGCGGCGATGCAGAATTGCTGGCCGGAGCTTGCAAAGCTCGCTCGACCAGGTTGCGCGTCGTTGAGCGCAAGCCTTCCCAAACGCTCGCCACACGCGCCCCGAAATCTTCGATCATCATTCTCAAAACTCTCTCTTAATAATTCTTATCAACTACGGACGCGCATACTATACAGCGAGAGGAGAGCAAAGAACAGTGGTCAGTGGTCGGTGGTCAGTGGTCAGTTAGTATTAGCTTGATGAGTCGAAGGCTTATCAGTCAATCGTTCAACTCATCAGCCCGAAAGCAACTGACCACCGACCACTGACCACTGACCACTGCTTTTCAGCTTGCGCTCAGAAGATATTTCGGGCCGGTGGGGGCGGTCACGCCGCTTTGGGGTTCGAGGGTGACGGCGAAAGTGTTTGCGTTGCGCGCTTCGGCTGGAACTTCATCGCGCATCTCAGTGTGACCTTTGGCGTCGGGCTTGAAGACGTGGCCGGGCATGGGAGGTTTACCCTCGCTGATGAACCATAATTGATAAGCCTTGCCTTCGGGCGCGGGCGGCAGGCCGTCGGCCATCAACATCGCGCGCCCGGTCTTGCGGTCGAAGATGAATCGCGCGCGCGCGTTCTCAGCCATCTCCGTCCCCGAGAGATTACCAATGAACGCATCAGGCGCGGCGAATAAATCTTTGGCTGCGCGCTCGTCTGCCAGCGTCCTCTGTTCAAGCGTGAGTTCCTCCTGCGATTGGTCCAAGCGGTCGGAGAGTCTCGCCATCTCGTGGCGCATCACGTTGTAACGATTCCAGAGCAGAATCAAAGAGATAATGAGCGCGACGAACGCTACCGATGCGGCGATGGCAAATATTCTCGGCGCAGAACTTGTCAAGCGACGCGCAGGCTTCTTAAAAGGTATGACGCTCGACCTGACGCGGGACGTTTCAGCTTGCGCTTCCGCAGCCTTCACGCCAGCCACTCTCGTCTCAAGACCTGAACTCTGTGGTTCGCCCTCAGCGCGAACGCTTTCGAGAATACGCGCGCGCAGGCTTGGCGATGGCTCAACCGTTGGAGCAGTGTAGGCAAACTCTGCCGTGACCTCACGCCACGATTCCAACTCCGCGCGACACTCTGCGCACTCGCTGAGATGAATCTCAAACTCGCGCGCTTCCGCCGGGTCAAGCGCGCCGAGCGCATGGACTGCGGCCATCTCTTTGTACTCTTCGTGTCTAATCAACGTCCCCAACCTGCCTTGCGATAACCTTGACGCTTCATCGCCCTGCATTTTTGCCAGAGCTGCTAAAGTAAATCCTTGATGCGCTCGCCCAAAAGTTCGCGCAAGCGAATCATCCCGGACCTCATCCGTGTCTTCACTGTGCCGAGGGGAGAATTGAGCCTCGCGGCGATCTCTGATTGCGTCAGCCCTTCAAAGTATGCGAGGACCAGAGCGCGCCGCTGCTCTTCCGGCAATTCATTAAGCGCGCGCCGCACGATCTCGCCCTGCTCTGATTTCATCGCATCATCTGCCGCGTCCACGATGCTCTCGGGCGTCGCGCGGGCTGCTTCACTGGCCGTCCGGGCGCGCGAATCCAGAGAGCGCAGGCGATCAATAGCGCGACTGCGCGCCAGGGTGACCAGCCAGGTAAAGGGTCGCCCACGCCCTTCATCGAAATCGGAAGCGCGCCGCCAGACTTGCAGAAAAACCTCCTGCAACACGTCTTCAGCCTCCGGCTGGCTATGTAATATACGGAGTATGAGGCCGAAAAGGATTAGTCTGTACCGATCATAAAGCGCAGCGATAGCCCCTTCGTCTCCGCGCTTGATGGCCCGGAGCAGTTCCACATCTTCTATCTGCGCTTGTTCGGGGTGCAATGTCTCGGCAGATTCTTCAACTTTGAAAAACGAGACATCTTATCATAAGCGTTCTGCTTAAACCCGCGCGAATTTTACTTACAAAGCTATGCAGGAAAGGTTTATAAGTGTGCCTCTCATCAACGCTAAAACTATTGCCATTCTTTTTAGATCGCTAAGTTTTATAAAGACAGTTCTGTGCATTTAATCGAACTCTGAGCACTTCCACATCTCTCTTAATAACCCTGAGCTACTCAATATCACTCAGCAAATCAGCCTCTTCCTCAATCTCATGTTGCACATCTTCTTCACGGTAAACTTTTTCAAGTAGGATTCCATATCCGACCGCTAGAATTAGAGATACGCCGTAGTAATGACCAAGACCATCTACCACAAAGCAGATAGCAAATAGCGGCGGAAAAAAGATACGACGGCGGCGAATGTCTGGGTAGATAAAATAAACAATAGCAGCGGATAAGAAGAAGCTTAATATGCCCGTGACAAATGCTTGCAAAAGAAAATATAAGAGCTGTTCCGTCTGAGACAAGTTAGAGGCGGGAGCAGTTGTGAGAATTAACAGAGTCTGTTTCATGGGAGAGCGACTCCTTTATTTACCGAAAGTCGTGACTACGCTCTTTTTCGTCCCGACTCGACTTTCCGATAAGTCGTTCCGAAGACTCTGTCCCAGAAGCGCATCGTCACGCCGAAATTGGTCTCGGGCATCTGGTGATGAATCTTGTGATGAGCGCGGAGTTTTCTATACCAGGAGTTCTTCGGGTTGAAGTGATGATGGATGTGATGAAAGCAGTAGTAGAAGACAAATCCGCCCAAAAGTCCGGCGACGAAGCCGGAGACGTAGCGAACTTCAAGCCAGTAGGTGAAGACGTACCAGAGACCTAAGAGAAAAGTTGTCGTTAAGAACCAGGGCATGCCGATCAGCATCTTCGGGTCTTCATGATGCATCGAGTGTCCTGCATGCAAGAGAGTCTTCCCCTGATGATAAATCCAGCGGTGGAAGCAATATTCCATGAGAGTCCAGCCGAGCAAGCCCGCGAGAAAACAGGCAGCGAGGAGATAGATATTGCTGCCGAGGATGGCCACGTCCCAGAAGAGCAGAAAGGCGACCGTCAGAGGGTCTGTAAAGAAGCCTATCCAGTAGCTGAAGATAAAATTGTTTCTAACGATATCGAGCCAGCGCCCGATGTTCCGACCGAAAGATTCAGGGGTGATCTTCAGTGACGCAGACATATTTTTAGGGCATCCTCAATTCAAGAGGAGTTTCAGCTTAACGTTTTAGTTCGGCTCGCTCATTGGCCACAAACTGTTTGTGGCAGAGGAATCCTTTGAGAGCGAAGAATGTTTTCAAGCGTTGCGGGCGATTAGCAGACTTTGTTGTTGGTCCGCAACGCAGAACCTTTAGCATGCGCGCAGAATGTATAGCAGAACAGCGCAGAAAAGCAAGACGCGGGGACACCGAGACGCGGCGAGACGGTGAAAAGAAAAGCGGAATACTGTTAAGCGATTGTTTTCTCTCCGTGTCGCCGCGTCTCCCACTCGCCGCGTCCCGCTTTCTCACGCGACAGTAATCTCTTCGGAAAGATACACGTCCTGAATGGCGTTCAGGAGCGAGACGCCTTCGTTCATCGGACGCTGGAAAGCTTTGCGCCCGGAGATGAGTCCCATGCCGCCGCCGCGCTTGTTGATGACTGCTGTGCGGACGGCTTCGGCCAGGTCGCTTGCGCCTTTGGATTCGCCGCCCGAATTAATCAAACCGCAACGCCCCATGTAACAGTTGGCGACCTGATAACGCACAAGGTCAATCGGATTGTCTGTGGTCAACTCCTCGTAAATCTTCTTGTTCGTCTTGCCGTAAGAGCTTTCAATGTTGAGCGCGAGATAGCCGCCATTACGTTCGGGCAATTTTTGTTTGATGATGTCCGCCTGAATCGTCACGCCCAGGTGATTCGCCTGCCCGGTCAAGTCCGCAGCCGTGTGCATGTCGCCTTCCGGCGTCTTGAATTTCGGATTGCGCAGGTAGCACCAGAGAATCGTCGCCATGCCCTGCTCATGGGCGTAAGCGAACGCTCGGCTAATCTCAATAATCTGTCTGGTTGATTCCTCAGAGCCGAAGTAGATGGTCGCGCCGACGGCGACTGCGCCCATGTCGCGCGCCTCGTCAACTGTGCCGAAGAGAACCTGATCGAACTTGTTCGGATAGGTCAAAAGCTCGTTGTGATTAATCTTCACGATGAACGGAATCTTGTGAGCGTATTTTCGAGCGACGATGCCGAGCACGCCGAAGGTCGAAGCGACGGCGTTGCAGCCGCCCTCAATGGCGAGCTTGACTATGTTTTCGGGATCGAAGTATTGCGGGTTGGGAGCAAAACTTGCTCCGGCAGAATGCTCTATGCCCTGGTCAACGGGAAGGATTGAAAGATAGCCCGTGCCCGCGAGCCGCCCGTTGTCATAGAGCGTTTGCAGAGCGCGCAGGACGGAGGGATTGCGGTCAGATAGCGACCAGACGCGATCAACGAAATCAGGGCCGGGCACTTGAATATGCTCCTTCGGGATTGTCGTCGTCGTGTGGTCAAGCAATGTGCGCGCGTTATCTCCCAAATACTCTTCTATCTTATCGAGCGATGTCGTGGCGGCGCGTTTGAGTTCCGTAGCCATCTAAAGAATCCTCCTCGAATTAAATAAGCGGGTGAATTGGTCTCGCAAAAATCGGAATTGAACTGGCGGGCATTATAACACAGCAAGGTCTGGGACGACCGAAGCGCCTCACCTACATTTCAAAGTGAGAAATCTACGAAGGGCTGTGACCGATAGACCCTTGCGATGTGATACATGTTACAGACTACAGGCGCTCCGATATGTTACCTGATGTCTGGAGGTCAGAGAGCGCATACGCTCTGCTGCGGAGAGTTAAGGCTCTCGGTTGCAGACGTTCCGGACTTGCATAATTTTTCTTTCAACCTTAATATTTCCGGTCGCTCACTGGCGGTAGACCCCCGAGCACGCTCCGCTTCTTCTATTAACCTATTTCTCCAAACCGGACTGCCTCGCGAGTGCCATGCTCCGGTGAAAGGCCCAGACATTATGAAATTCCCTCGTTCCCTCTTTATTTTCCCATTGCTCGCTCTCAGTCTTCTTTTCTTGACGGCCTTGCCCGCGCAGGCGCAGGACTGGAAGCCGATTGACCCGGCTGACCTGGCACTGAAGGCTCCCATTGTCGAGAAGGACGCCGATGCCGAAGCCATCTTCTGGGAAGTGCGTGTTGACGATAGCTCGGTGGACGAGCTTTCGCTCAAGAATTATATCCGCATCAAAGTCTTCAACGAGCGCGGACGCGAATCACAAAGTAAAGTTGACCTGCCATATATCGGCTCGAACCAGATCAAGGACATCGCCGCGCGAGTCATCAAGCCCGACGGCACAATCGTCGAGTTGAAGAAAGAAGATGTCTTCAATCGCACCATCGTCAAGCTGAGCGGCGTTAAGGTCAAAGCCAAATCATTTGCTTTGCCGGGCGTCGAGCCGGGCGCGATCATCGAATATCGCTGGCGCGAAGTTCAGCCGGGCGGCGACGCCAACCACCTCAAGCTTGAGTTTCAACGAGAGATTCCGGTCGAGACCGTCACCTACTATCTCAAGCCGTTTCTGGGAATGCGCTATCAGCCCTTTAACATGGGCGAGGGTAAGTTTGTTAAAGATAAAGACGGCTTCTCCAAATTGACGATGACCAACATGCCCGCGTTCCACGAAGAAGCGAAGATGCCGCCCGAAGAGAGCGTGCGTTCGTGGGTTTTCCTCTCCTATTTTGAAGGGAGCAAAGTTGACCAGGATAAATATTGGTTGGATTACGCCAAGCTGGTTTACGAAAGAGTGGCAAAAGATAGGATGAAGGTCAACGACGATGTCAAGGCGGCGGTCGCCGGAATCGTTGGCGATGCCACAACGCCGGAAGAAAAACTTCAACGCATCTACGATTTCTGCCGCATCAAAATCAAGAACATCAGTGACGACGCTTCCGGTTTGACCGCCGAAGAATTGAAGAAAATTAAAGAGAACAAAGTTCCGGCAGATACGCTCAAGCAAGGCAAAGGAACGGGCGGCGACATAGACATGCTCTTCGCTGCTTTGGCTAAGGCGGCAGGCTTCGACGCTTATCTTGCTCTTTCAGGTAACCGCGACGAAATGTTTTTCGACAAGACTTTAGCCAACGCTTCCTTCCTCGGCTCCTCGTTCATCGCCGTGAAGGTCGGTGACAACTGGCAGTTCTTCAGTCCGGCGGAGATGTACACACCCTTCGGCATGCTGGGCTGGCCCGAAGAGGGACAGGAGACGCTCATCGTAGATTCGAAAGAACCTCGCTGGGTGAAGACGCCCACCTCACCGCCTGAGAAATCTGTGGAGAAGCGCACGGGCAAGCTCACGCTCTCGGAAGACGGCACGCTCGAAGGCGATGTCCGCATCGAATATACCGGGCACCTGGCCGCCGAGAAGAAAGAGTACAATGATGATGACTCGCCGACGGAGCGCGAAGAGACTCTGCGCAAGATGATTAAGGGACAGATGAGCACAGCAGAGCTTTCCAACATCCAGATTGAAAACGTCACAGACCCGATCAAGCCTTTCGTCTATTCTTTCCACATTCGCGTTTCCGGTTACGCCCAGCGCACGGGCAAGCGACTCTTCCTGCAACCTGCTTTCTTCGAGCACGGCACATCGTCGCTCTTCTCTGTGGGAACGCGCACCAATGAGGTTTACTTTCACTATCCCTGGTCTGAGGAAGACGTTATCGAGATCAGCCTGCCAGCAGGATTCGCTCTGGATAACGCGGATGCGCCCGCCCCGTTTTCAGCCGGGCAGCTCAGCGATTACGATGTGAAAATTGGCGTCACGACAGATAAAAAGTTGCTCATCTATAAGCGCAAGTTCTTCTTCGGCGGCGGCGCTGGCGATAACCTCTTGCGTTTTCGCCCGACAGGTTACGCTCAACTGAAGAACTACTTCGATGTGATTAATAAAGAGGACAATCACACGATTACGCTCAAGCAAGAGACGGCCACTGCGTCAAACTAATTACAGTAAGCAGTGAGCAGTAAGCAGTAAGCAGAGTAGTTAAGGGTTGATAGCCTTAATGGTTTATTGATAGCCCTGATCCCAACGAACTAAACCTACTGCTCACTGCTCACTGCTCACTTCCTTCTCGAACGGGGTTTATAAAAATGCTTTCTCGAATACTCGGCTTCTTTCTTCTTCTTCTCTCATCTGTCGCTGTTGCCTTTGCTGGCGACGATGTTCCAGCATGGCTTCAGCAGGACGCGGGCTTGAAAGCTCCGGCGTATGAAAAGGACGTTCCGGCGGTCGTCCTGCGCAACGAACAGATTGTTACCGTCGCAAGCGATGGGCACATCACGACCGTCACGACCTATGCCGTCAGAATCCTCAACCGAGAGGGGCGCGCCTACGCCCGAGCCGAGCAGTTTTACCTGACCGATGCAGGGAAAGTGCGCGAGATGCATGCCTGGCTGATTCGGGCGGGCGGCAGCGTGAAAAAGTACGGCAAGGACGAGACCATTGACCGTATCTCAGACCCGAACGATGTTTACGATGAATATCGCATCAAGAGGATTGATGCATCAGATGACGCGGACGCAGGCTCTGTCTTCGGCTATCAGGTGACGAGCGAAGAGCGCCCGCTCTTTGGTCAGGACCGTTGGCTCTTTCAGGAAAGGCTGCCAACGCTTCTTTCTCGCTACACGCTTGCGCTACCCACAGGTTGGCGGGCTTCGAGCGTCACTTTCAACCACGCCAAGATTGAGCCGACCGTGACGGGCACGACCTACACCTGGGAGTTGCAGAATCTGTCTCCGATTGAGCCTGAACCGGCCAGCCCGAGCGTCGCCAATCTCGCGCCGCACCTTGCCATCAACTATTACCCGACGGAAGGGACGCCGAACGCTGGCTTGCGGACTTTCGATAACTGGACGGAGGTCTCTCGTTGGGCCACAGAGATTCACGACCCGCAGGCTGCGCTCGATGACCAGATTGCTGCCAAGGCGCGCGAGTTGACGGCCAACGCCAAAACGGAGTTGGAGAAGATTCAGGCCATCGGACACTTCGTCCAGAACTTGCAGTACATCTCGATTGACATCGGCGTCGGGCGCGGCAACGGCTATCGCCCGCACCCTGCCTCGCAAGTTCTGGCAAAGGCTTACGGCGACTGCAAAGACAAGGCGAATCTGATGCGCGCGATGCTCAAGGCGATTAAGATCACGGCCTATCCCGTCACGATCTACCTGGGCGATCCGACCTACGTGCGCGAAGAGTGGGCCAGCCCTGAGCAGTTTAACCACTGCATCGTGGCAGTGCGCGTGAGCGACGAAACACAGGCTCCGACCATCATCCAGCACCCGAAACTAGGCCGCCTCTTAATCTTCGATGCGACGGATGAGAGTACTCCGGTCGGCGATCTGCCTGACGTTGAGCAGGGCAGTCTCGCCTTGGTCGTCGCCGGAGATGATGGCGCGCTGCTGCGCATGCCCGTGACGCCGCCCGAAGCGAACAAAGTTGAGCGTCAGGCCGAAGCGACGCTTGCGCCTGATGGCTCGATTACGGCTACTGTTCACGAGTTAGCTGTGGGACAGAAGGCTGCTGACTTTCGACGCGAGTTTCGTGGGCAGGCGCGTCCAGACTACGTGAAGATGATCGAAGGCTGGGTGACGCGCGGCGTCAACGGCGCGCAGGTCTCGAAGGTCGAGCCTGTGGACGATAACCAGGCCGAACGCTTCACGCTCAATGTTGAGTTCAGCGCGGCGGCTTATGCGCAACTGATGCAGAATCGCTTGCTCGTCTTCAAGCCCGCGCTCGTTTCGCGCCGCGAGTCTCTCTTCCTGACGGCCTCTGCGCGCAAGCATCCGGTGATTCTTGAACCGAACTCCTATGCGGAAACGGTACATATTAAATTGCCCGCCGGATTCGACGTTGACGAATTGCCAGACCCCTTGAAACTTCAAACGGCGTTCGGCACATACTCGACAAGCTACGAGGTCAAAGACGGGCAACTTCTCTTCACGCGCTCGCTGACCTTGCGCGCCGCGACCATCCCCGCCGACCAATACACCGCAGTCCGCAACTTCTTCGAGCGCATCCGCGCCGCAGAACAATCGCCTGTGGTGCTCGCTAGGAAATAGATAGATTGTCGGAAGATAAACGATAACGAGCGATGGAGCGATCAGTCCCATCGCTCGTTATTATTTATGATGATTTTTGTCGGCAGACATTAAGTGTTGAGCAGACCGCTTCAGCACTTAACCATTAACTCAGGGTCAGTTGTCGGAACGCTTCATGCAATCTGAGGGCGATGCTGCCGATGGGGATTGTGTAGCGGTGAAAGTCGAAGACTGTGACCAGGCGCAGGCCATGTCCGGCTGAAGTGAGGAAGATTTCATCTGCGTCGCCTACGTCCGCCAACTCATAGACGCCTTCGACGTGCGGGACAGAGATTTCCCCTGCGAGCTTGATGACGGAGGCGCGCGTCGTGCCCGCGAGCGCGCCCGTCGTGAGAGCGGGCGTGTGCAACGTTCCGTCAGTGACCCAAAAGAGATTCGCCATCACGCCCGAGACGACTTCGCCGCGCTCGTTGAGCCTGACGGCTTCATCGAAATCGCGTGCGCGCGCCTCTTCCCATGCCAGAATATTTTCCAGATAGTTGACGCTCTTGATGCCTGCGAGCGGCGAGTGTGTGTTGACACGATAGGGCGAGACCGTGAGCGCGAGGCTCTCTTCTGAAGTCGAATGAGGCTCGCCCGTCATAATCAGCAGATCGGTCCGGCGCGCGGCAGATTTTTTAATTCTCCAGATGCCGCACTCTTCATTCGCCAAGAGCGTGATGCGCGCCCGCCCGTTCTTCACATGGTTGGCTTCGATTAGTTGCGCGAGCGATGCGGAAACACTCTCTTCATCTAATTCGCTAAGGTCAAGGCATGTGCGTGCGGCATGTTCTCTGAGCCGCGCCCAATGCTCATGCCAGAGGAAGGGGCGGCCTTCGTGCAGGGCGAGCGTAGTGAAGACGCCACGCCCGTACAAAGTGACGGGAGAGACCAAAGGTGCGAGCGCCCTGCTTGCATCAAGCAGGCGATGATTGTAGATGATGCGCGAATGCAAGAGAGTGACAAGTGACAAGTGACGAGTGACGAGATAAAAGCTTTTCGCTTGTCACTCGTCACTCTTAACTTGTCACTGTTTTTTAGTAATCGTCCGCGCCGGTCAATTCTTTCTCCATCCGGTCGGCGATTAGGATCACGCTTTTGATGGTTAGCCTTAAGGATTCGGCATCGCTGTCGGCGGAAATTTGCGCGGCGTACATCGCCAGGTACTTGCCCGCGTTCGCGCCGCTATTAATGACGACCAGACGCCAGGAGCCTAGCTTGACGGAGTTGTTCTCGCGCAGCAAGCGATTGGCGACAGCCGCAGAGAGCGGGCCGTTTGAGAGAAATGCGGGCGCAAGCACTTCACGAATCT